>VOFG01000443.1_pt1 | contig 106145 bp, 127 predicted proteins | sample 5384171 | NCBI WGS metagenome assembly VOFG01 (sample SAMN12384726, study PRJNA508395) | human gut metagenome | isolation source: healthy gut F | host: Homo sapiens
AGGACTTGCCGTGGGTCTCCTTGGGCACCAGCGGCGTGAAGCCGGGCTGCTCATACGGGGGGGAAAGTTCAGCCTGGCCCGCAGGAGCGTGCCGCCCAGAAAGACGAAGGCCGGCACAAAGACTGCCCGGGCGATGAGCTGCATAAAATCCAGAGCGGCGGCGCGGTTTGCGGAGAGCAGCCGGAACCACCGGACATTCAGCAGCACCAGCAGCAAAGGGTAGCAGGCAAAGGGCACGGCGGGCAGCCAGCGGTTCAGGGCGATCACCAGCTTTTTCAGGGCGGGGCGGGCCTCCAGCCAGCGCAGCAGGGCCTGGTAGCGTTCCGGGGTCATGGTATCCCTCCCTCAAAAACAGGTGTCCAGATAGTTTTCAACATCAAACGGCTCGGGGGTGGAATCTTTGCGCAGGTACAGCGGGTGGTGGGGGTGGCCCTTTTTGCTGCGCTTGCCAAAGGTGACCCACGGAATGTCCCGCTCTCTTGTCAGGGCCACCATCTCCCGCATGAGGCCGGGCAGGTAATCCCGCTTTTCGATCAGGGTGCCCCAGGCGGCCCACATGGTGGGTTCGGTCTGGGCCAGCACGGCCTGAAGCCAGCGCAGGTTCTCGTCGCACAGGGCGCGGTCCGGCGTTTTGTCCATATCGTTAGGGTCGGTGGCGCGCTGGGGATACACGTTGAACATGATCCAGCTGTCAAAACCGTTGGCGGCGGCAAGGCGCTCCACACTTTTCAAGGTGGGATCCAGTGCGCCGGGCTGGGCGGTGCTGGGGTTGATGCCAATGCACACCAGCGGGTGCCTGCCCACCCGGCCCAACACATAGCGGTAGGGCAGGTAGGTGTGGGGCTCGTAGTACCAGATGCCGCCGGGGTATTCCCCCGCTTCCAGGCGGGGCAGCTGTTCAGTCTGCATGAAAATGTACCTCACAAATATGGTTTCCTATTTATCGTACCTGAAAAATTTCTGTACATCAACACCTTTGCCGGAGAAAGTCTCCCATAAATCCGAATTTCATGCTATACTGTTCTTAGACCTGTGCCGCATACACGGCGGCACGGGCCGGGAAAGAGAAAACAGGAGCCATTGAAGAAGGGAGTTCTGCTATGGCCATGATAGAAGATTATAGAAGCGCCCTGCGCGCGGGCCAGCGTGCCTACCGTGCCTGTGTGGCGCGCGGCCAGTCGCCGTACCTTGCGGTGCTGGATGATATCCTGAACGGGGTGAACATCGTTGCCCAGGAGCCGCTGGGGCTGGTGGATATCCCCGCCGAGAGCATTGTGGGCACCAAGACCAGCGGGCGGCACACGGCCTTTGCGGCCAACTTTATGCCCCTGCTGGAAGAGGACACCGAGTTTGCCATCAAGTGGTCGAAATCTCTGCGAGGCCCATCTGGAGGGGGCATCCACACCCCCATTATTGCCTACGAATACCTGAACAAGTTCTATGTGCAGGAGGGCAACAAGCGGGTGTCTGTCCTCAAATACTACGAGGCGGTCACCATTCCGGGCACGGTCACCCGGCTTGTTCCGGCCCGGAACGACACGCTGGAAAATAAGATCTACTATGAGTTCCTGGATTTTTACAAGCTCTCCAAGATCAACAATGTCCAGTTCTCCCGGCTGGGCGGCTATGCAAAGCTGCAGACACTGGTCTGCAAGGCCGCCAGCGAGGTATGGTCGGATGACGACCGGCTGAACTTCTCGGCCCTGTATACCATGTTCAGCCAGCAGTTCTATGCGCTGGGCGGCTCTGCCCTGGGGCTGACGCCGGGCGACGCGCTGCTGGTGTACCTCTCGGTCTACCGGTATTCGGATGCCTGCCAGTCCACCCCCAGCCAGGTGCGGGAGAACCTCTCCAAGCTCTGGGATGAGATCAAGATCCTGACGGAGCCCCACGCCGTGGAGCTTTCGCTGGAGCCAAAGCCCGGCAGTGAGCCGCTGCTGAACAAGCTGAACATCTTCAGCAAGCCCAGCCAGCTCAAAGTAGTGTTCCTGCACGAGTACAATGCTAAAAATAGCGCCTGGGTGCGGGGCCACGAAAAGGGATCGAGGCCCTGAAAAAGGAATTCCCGGACCGGCTCGTCATCACCAACCGGGAAAATGTCTCCCCCGAGGTGGACGCGGAGCAGATCATGGAAGAGGGGCCCCACGCCAACGCGGATGTGGTGTTCACCACCAGTATCCGGATGCGGCCCGCCTGCCTCAAGGTGGCGGCCCAGCACCCCAAGACCCAGTTCCTGAACTGCTCGCTGAACGCGCCCCATCCGCTGGTGCGCACCTATTATCCCCGCACCTATGAGGCCAACTACCTGCTGGGAATGCTGGCGGGTATCCTGAATCTGACCGACCGGGTGGGCTATGTAGCGGCCAACCCCGTTTACGGTGTGCCTGCGGCCGTCAATGCTTTTGCCCGGGGCCTGCGCACCGTGCGGCCCAACAGCCATATCCTGCTGCGCTGGGCCTGCCTGCAGGAGCCGGGAAAGCCGCTGGATTTCTCCGACTGCCCGGATATCGAGCTGTTCTACGCCTGCAGCCCCTTTGAGCCCACCGGCAGCGCCAGGGAATACGGCCTGTGCCGCCGGATGCCGGATGGCAGCATCCAGCCGGTGGCGCTGCCGGTCTGGAAGCGGGAGGTGTTCTATATCGGCGTCATCCGCTCCATCTTCGAGGGCACCTGGGACAGCGGTTCCAGCGGCAAGGCCATCAACTACTGGTGGGGCTTCCGCAGTGACGCGGAGCGGCTGGATTACTACGAGACCCTGCCCCAAGGGCACGCAGCAGCTGCTCGATCTGCTGGAAAAGAACCTTGCGGCCAACGAGTTCCCCATCTTCCCGGCGGGCATCTTTGCGCAGGGGCATATCCCCAAGGCACCCACCGCAGACACCTACACCCCAAGGAACTGATGGAGATGGACTGGCTGGGCGAGTGCGTGGAGGGCAGCCTGCCCCGGTACGATCAGCTGGATGTCAGAACGCTGGGCCTGCTGGAGATCAACGGCCTGAGCAGCCTGAAAGAGACGACGCTGTAAAAAGCTCAACAGAACGGAGTGTTGCGGACGTGAAGATACTTGCAATTTCCGATACCCCCTCCAAGGCGCTGTGGGACTATTGCTCCCGGGAACGCCTGGCCGGGGTCGATCTGATCCTCTCCTGCGGGGATCTGCCAAAAAAATACCTCGAATATCTGACGAATTTTACAGCGGCCCCCATTTTGTATGTCCACGGCAACCACGATGGCCACTACCGCACGGAGGGCGAGCCGGGCGGCTGCATCTGCGTGGACGATCAGGTGTATGTCTGGAAAGGGCTGCGCATCATGGGGCTGGGCGGCAGCATCCGCTACAACCGCGAGGACAGCTTCCAGTATACGGAGCGGGAAATGCGCCGCCGTGTGCGGCGGCTCTGGTTCAAGGCCCACCGGGCGGGCGGCATTGACCTGCTGCTGACCCATTCCCCGGCGGCCGGCCTGAACGATGGCGACGACCGGGCCCACAAGGGCTTTGCCTGCTTCAACGACCTGCTGGAGGAGTACCGGCCCAAGTGGTTCGTGCACGGGCATGTCCACCTGAACTATGATGCCAACCTGCCCCGGGTGTGCACCCACGGCCAGACCACGGTCATCAATGCGACGGAGCGCTATACGTTTGAGATCCCGGACCCGGACCCGGTGGCCCGGAGGCGCTTTTTCTGGAATGACCCGGCATTTCCCACCAAAAACTGAAAAAAAAGGAGAAACACCCAATGGAACAAAATGAGAAGCTGCGGGCGCTGGAGACCCTGCAGAAGAAGCTGTACGCCTACAACTGCGCCTCCAACAGCCTGTATCTGGACGCTGTGACCGTGGCCCCCAAGAACACGGCCGAGGGCCGGGGTGTGGCTCTGAGCATTCTGGCCGGTGAACTGCAGAAGCTGATGACCGCCCCCGAGACCCTTGCACTGGTGGAGGAGCTCTATGCCCGGCGGGAGACGCTGGACACCATCCACCGCCGCGAGGTGGAGGAGCTGCGCCGCAGCTGCCGGCAGCTCACCCGCATCCCCGCCGAGGAGTATATGGCATACAGCGAGCTGACCAACCGCGCCAGTGATGTCTGGCACAAGGCCAAGGAAGAAAACGACTTTGCCTCCTTCTGCCCCATCCTGCAGGAGCTGGTGGAGTATAACCGGAAGTTCGCGGGCTATTACGATGCGGAAAAAGCGCCCTATGATGCCCTGCTGAACGAGTATGAGCGGGGCGTGGACACCCAACAGCTGGACGTGTTCTTTGACACCCTGCGCAAGGGGCTGGTGCCCCTCATCCGGGCCATCGGCGAGAAGCCCCAGATCGATGACAGCTTCCTGCATCTGGAATATCCGGTCGAGCAGCAGAAGGCGTTTGCGGACTATCTCATGGAGGTCATGGCCTGGACCGGGGCCACTGCGGCCTGGGTGAGACCGAACACCCCTTTACGCTGGAGTTCAACAACAAGGATGTCCGCATCACCACCAACTACGACCTGCACAATGTGGCCTCCTCGATGTACTCCGTTCTCCACGAGGGCGGCCATGCCCTGTACGAGCTGGGCATCCGGGATGACCTGCAGTACACCTGCCTGACTGGCGGTGTGTCCATGGGCGTGCACGAGAGCCAGTCCCGCTTCTACGAGAACCTCATCGGCCGTTCCCGCGCCTTTATCGGGGCCATCTATCCCAAGGTGCAGGAATTCTTCCCCGCACAGCTGGGAAATGTGACTGCGGAGCAGTTCTACCGCGCCGTGAACAAGGTGGAGCCCAGCCTCATCCGCACCGAGTCCGATGAGCTGACCTACTGCCTGCACGTTATGGTGCGGTATGAGATCGAGAAGCAGCTCATTGCGGGCACCCTGACGGCAAAGGAAGTCCCTGCCGCGTGGGCAGAGCTGTACAAGGAGTATCTGGGCGTGGAGGTTCCCAATGACCGCGAGGGCTGCCTGCAGGACAGCCACTGGTCGGGCGGCTCCTTCGGCTACTTCCCGTCTTACGCGCTGGGCAACGCCTACGGTGCCCAGATGCTCCACAACATGGAGCAGGAATTCGATGTGTACAGCGGCGTGGCCCACGGGGATCATTTTTGCAGAAATTACGCCCTTACGGCTGAAAATAAGGGCTGAAACGGGCGAAAAAACAGTACCGCCCCGGCGGATCGCGGCAGCAAAACACCGGGGCGGTTACAGGAAAGTTTATCGGCCGCAGAGTGCCTCCGCCCGCTGGACCACGGGCAGGAGCAGGGTTTCGTCCCAGTCCTCGGCCAGCACAAACAGGTCCTGGTCGATCACTTCCTGGGCGGCGGCATCCGGGCGGCCCTGCGCCAGCTGGAACACACAACGCAGCATCCGCAGCTTGAGGGCGCGGATGTTTTCCGGGGCCGTCCACAACCGGGCCAAATCGTAATTGTCGGTGTTGCCGCAGCGCATCGTGCAGGTGGCGCAGTTGGGAGCCACGCGGTGCTTTTCGGTCTCCACGATCCGGGTCATCCGGGCCAATGCTTCCTCGGCAGCGTCGGCGTTCGCCGCCTGCCGCAGCCCGGCGGCAAGGACGTGGTCGGTGTCTTCGGTCTTGGGCTCGTTGACCGTGGAGCGGGCAAGCCCCACAAGGGCCCCCAGCAGCACATCCCGCTGACGCTGTGCCGGGGTGCAAGGGGCAGAAAGAATGGGTTCCATAGTGTTTCTCCTTTTGGATGAATCGTTTGGGTTATGCAGACCGAATCGATGAAAAGAAAGAATGAGGAGATTGCTTGATGCGATGAAAACTCAGCAATCCAATAAAGCGCGGGCTTTGGATTGGATCGCTGCTTCCAGAAGATGCAGGCGCTGAGAACTCAGGTTATATCGGGGATGCTTTTTAAAGTGGAAATTCAGCAGATGCCGAAGAGCCTCTCGTTGCTTTGCTTCCATGACATGGCGGGCAACTTCATCAAAATCAGCATAAAGCGCAGGAGATAATGTCTTTTCCTGCTGGGGAATGTTTGCAAGGTCGGAATCCAATGCATAGCAATACAAAGATAAGCCATTGTCAAAGATGGGGGCAGGCTGAAGAAGTTTGTTCGTGTGACTATCTACCAGAAAACCGAAATTTCCAAGATGTCTGTCTGTATTGCGGATCACGGCATCAAATACCAGCATGTCAGAAAGGCTTTCTTTCCAGCCATGGCGGTCATACCAGGCGATGATCTCTGTAATACGGGAAGTATCCATTAAAGTGGAAGCGGGGATAAAAGAAATCTCTTTGCTGGTAAAGAGTTTACAGGTGGAGCAAAGCTGACCTTTCCACATGGAAAGACTGTAATAGATATGGTCGAGCCCCATGGCGGCTGCAACCTGAGCGGAATAGAATTCGGAAAAAGGCTCTTTCCCGGTATTGGCAAAACCGCTTGTACCGCCCTTATAAAGGTAAATTTCACCTTTCACCCTGCGCCAGGCTTTTGGAAGCATCCCGTTTGTTGTAAACTCAGGAGAAGAACGAAACTTTGAAAGCGGGGAACTGCCATAGCCGGTAAAAAGCAATTTGCGATAAAACCTGGCTGAAACGATTGTCGAACAGGTTGACCTGTTGAAAAGTTTTTTATCATCGGGGGTCGTGACCCAATAGCAGTCGATCAGAGAAAGACCTTTGCAGACTGACAAAATTCCGATGAAATCATTCTCGCTCAGACCGTTTTTGAGAGAAAATTTTGAACATAAGCCCGATTGGCAGGAATGGTGCGATGCCGGAGCCAACGCTCTAAAGATGAATCGGTGGCTTCCATGCCAAGAGGAAGCCTGACTCTTTTGGATGGATCAAAAGAGGTGATATGGACCTCTGTGCCGTTTAACGTCCGATGAGCTGTAAAAGAGAGCAGGATATCATCAAACAGCTTCAATACAAATTCCATAATCGCTGTTCTCCAATCTGTACGGTGATGAATGTTTCTGAATCTATTGTAGCTTTTTTTGCGAAGCAGAAACAAGAGAGAACAAAAGAAAAGGGGAATCCTTTTCTTGGATGGGATGCGAGACACTCCCTCGTTTCCTTTTGCGCAAAAATGTGGTATACTCTGTTATCGGAAAAATTCGTGCAGGGAAAATTCCTGCCGTGAAAGAGGTAGGATATGAAAGCACACATTGCACGCAACCAGAACGCCGGGGTGCCGCTGGCGCTGGGGTGGAATCTCTCGGCGGCAGACCGGGGGATTCTGGAGGGGATGGCACCCGCCTTTGGCATGAAGCTGCTGCCCGTTGCCCCCGCCGATGCCGGCAAGACCGTTGCCCAGCTGCTAGGCGAGGTGGAGACGAAAGCGGCCCGCACGCTGGTGCTGGAGCCGGGTGCGTACCCGCCCGCGCTGGTGCTGGCAAACTTCAAGGAAAAAGATGTGGACACCCTGCTGGACCTGATGAAGCAGGCCAAGGTGAATATCCCGCTCAAGGCCATCGTGACGCCCAGCAATAAAAACTGGGTCTTCGGCGACCTGTTGGCCCACCTGCAGGAAGAGCACGCAGCCTTTACCGCGGCGGCAAAGGAGCAGGCATGAGCATCCGCGAGAAACTGAAACAATGGAAGCGCTTTGCCGCCGGAGCGACGGCTGCGGTGCTCTGTGCAGGGCTTCTGGCAGGCTGCACGGGAAAGAACCCGGCAGGCTCTTCGGATGGCACAGCGGCGCAGGAGGAGCCTCAGCGCTACTCCACCATCTTTTATGATGCCTTTGACACGGTGACCCAAGTCATTGCCTACTGCGACAGCGAGGAAGAGTTTACCCGGCAGATGGACGCCCTCCACGCCGACCTGCTGGAGTATCACCAGCTCTATGATATCTACAACGACTACGACGGCGTGACCAATATCAAGACCATCAACGACAACGCGGGCACTGCCCCGGTGCAGGTGGACGATAAACTCCTGGGGATGCTGGAGCTGGCCCGGCAGATGTACAATACCACTGACGGCAAGCTGAACATTGCCATGGGCAGCGTGCTCCGTATCTGGCACGATTACCGGGAGGCCGCCGGGCAGACCGAGACGGACGCGGACAACAAGCTGCCCAGCCAGGAAGAGCTGGACGCCGCCGCCCGGCACTGCGACATCAACAACCTTGTCATGGATGAAGAAGCCAAAACCGTTTATCTGGCGGATCCGGAAATGTCGCTGGATGTGGGCAGCGTGGGCAAGGGCTACGCCGTGGAAAGGGTGGCCCAGGCCGCTGAGGCCCGGGGCCTGACCAGCGCCCTCATCAGCGTGGGGGGCAACCTGCGGGCCATCGGCGTCAAGCCGGACGGCAGCCAGTGGTCCGGCGGCGTGGAGAACCCGTGGAACGCCTCGGAGCTTTATACCTCCGATTCCTCCTATGTGGCGGCGGTGAACATGAGCGATATGGCGCTTGTGACCAGCGGCGACTACCAGCGGTATTACGTCGTGGACGGCGCGCGCTACCACCATCTGATCGACCCGGCCACCCTCTGGCCCGCCGCCTACTTCAACGGCGTGAGCGTGCTGGCTCCGGACTCCGGTGTGGCCGACTGCCTGACCACCGGCCTGTTCTGCCTGCCTCTGGAAGAGGGCAAGCAGCTCGTGGAATCGCTGGACGGCGTGGAAGCCCTCTGGTGCACCACCGATGGACAGCTTGTGACGTCCAGCGGGTGGAGCAGCCACGAGAAAAAATAACAGAAAGCAAAAAGTCCCCTCTTCGTCACGGTTCTTGCTCCAATGACGAAGGGGACTTTGTATACTACATATCAAAAATATTTCCGCGCGTTCACTTTTCCATGCAGGAATGCCTTGCCATTAGGACAGCCCCGCCGGTCACGAGTGCGGTGACAAGCTCCACCACCCAGACAGATGCCACCGCACTGAGCAGAACGGCCAGCGAATCGATGACAAAGTGGAACAGGTAGGCCCGCACCAGCTCCATGGGGGCCTTTTTGCGGATGGACTGGAACACCAGAATCGAAAGGCTCACATGGAGCACCACCGCCAAAAGCCGCTCTACGCCGCCTGCAAAAACGTCAGGCTCGGTGTCGTCCACAGCGCCGAAAGAGCCGCTGCCGTGTCTGCCGCCTTCTCTGCGTCAAGAGTCGCCAGCTGTGCAGACATGGTGCCGGAATTTATCATCACGGCACCTGCGATGTTGCTGATAGATGCCACGCCGCACAGAAGCATTGCCTCCATGCCGCCGTGTCCGGCACCATACATAAAGGCATTCGGAAAATCCATCGGCTTCACCAGAAACCTCATGGCGATGTAACGACCGGTCTCTTCAAAAAGAGCTGCCATCAGGCCGCCATAGACTGCGTATAGGATCACGCTTCCGGTCAACGCTTCTCCGGCCAGCTGGAACACGATGCGATGGATGGCAGCTTCCAGCATCAGCACCATCACGAAGAAAACGCCGCACCCGATCAAGAACGGTGCAGCTTTCGCACCCAGCTTCTTCTTTGCGTAAACAAAGAGGCCTATGGGAAGTGCGAAAGAGACGACAAGGGAAAACACCATGCCTGCGATGCTTGCCCCGGGTACCATACCTACTGTCATAGTCATCCTCCCTGCCGATATACCATCGGCGTTTTTGCAAGGCCTGCCCCGGAGGGGAGCAGGTCATTCAATATCCAGCTCCGGCGGCAGGTCGATCTGATCGGAGACGTACCGGCCGTTCTTTTTGCGCTGACGCACACACTCGGTGAGGAGATACTCGATCTGCCCGTTCACCGAGCGGAAATCGTCCTCAGCCCATGCGGCAAGGGCCTCGTAGAGCTTTGCGTTCAGGCGCAGGGGGATCTGCTTTTTGGGCTCTGCCATCAGTACAGGCTGCAGCTGTTCACGATGGGCTGTGCGTCCCGGTTGCCGCAGAGCACCACCAGCAGGTTGGAGACCATGGCCGCTTTACGTTCGTCATCCAACTCCACCACTTTGTTTTCGCTCAGCCGGTCCAGTGCCATCTCCACCATGCCCACGGCGCCGTCCACGATCATCTTGCGGGCGTCGATGATGGCGCTGGCCTGCTGGCGCTGGAGCATCACTGCGGCGATCTCCGGCGCATAGGCCAGATAGTTGATGCGAGCCTCCACCACCTCGATGCCTGCCTCAGCCACGTTTTTCTGGATCTCGTCCCGGATGCGGGCCGCCACTACCTCTGAGGAGCCGCGCAGACTGCCCTCGTCGGCTACGCCGTCGCCGGTGGTGTCCACGTTGGGAGAAACATCATAGGGGTACACCCGCACTACGTTGCGCAGGGCGCTGTCACACTGGAGGGAGAGGTACTCCTTGTAGTTGTCCACATTGAACACCGCCTTGGCAGTGTCGGTGACCCGCCAGATCACGGCGATGCCGATCTCCACCGGGTTGCCCAGACAGTCGTTGATCTTCTGCCGGGAGTTGTTCAGGGTCATCATCTTCAGGGAGATCTTTTTTGCTTACGCTGCTTGAGGCGAGCTGGCTGTTCTGGCCGCTGACGCTCAGCAGGGCGGCTGCGCCGCTCTCCTTGCTGGTCACGTCCCCGCTCTGGCTCAGGCGGGTGCCGGCGGCGGGGTTGACGGCGGCGCAGAAGGGGTTTACCCAGTAAAAGCCCTGGCCCTTCAGGGTGCCCACATAATCGCCAGCAATGCCGTCGCCCGGATAAAACCCACCAGCATTGCGGCGGGTCTCACCGTCCACGGTGAACTTTGCAATGCCCATGTGCAGGGCCACCAACACGGGGGTTGTCGGGGCCCGGCCTGCACGCCGTCACTTCGGCAATGCCGTCGCCGGTGGGCAGGGTCAGCCCCATGTGGAGGGCCACCGCAGTAGCCCGGCCTGATAGAATTCACCGCCCTGGAATTCACCGCTGGAGCCGTGATGTTCAGGATGAACTTTTCCATCAGTTGGCACCGCCCTTTTCCTCCGCCTGTTTGTCTGCGTACTTCTTGCGGGCATCCGCAAGGGTACCCACGTTGAAGAAGGCCCACTCGGGCAGGTCGTCGCACTTACCGTCCACGATGGCGGCAAAGCCCTTGACCGTCTCGGCCAGCGGGACGTACACACCCTTCAGGCCGGTGAAGTTTTCGGCCACTGCAAAGGGCTGGCTGAGGAACTTCTGCAGCTTGCGGGCACGGGTGACGGTGAGCTTGTCCTCTTCGCTCAGTTCGTCCATGCCCAGGATGGCGATGATGTCCTGCAGCTCCTGATAGCGCTGCAGCGTTGCCTGCACCTTGCGGGCCACACGGTAGTGCTCCTCGCCCACGATGTCGGCTTCCAGAATGCGGGAGGTGGAAGCCAGCGGATCGACCGCGGGATAGATGCCCTGCTCGGCGATCTTACGGCTCAGGACGGTGGTGGCGTCCAGATGTGCGAACGTGGTGGCGGGAGCCGGGTCGGTCAGGTCGTCGGCGGGGACGTAGACGGCCTGCACCGAGGTGATGGAGCCGTCGCGGGTGGAGGTGATGCGCTCCTGCAGGGCACCCAGCTCATTGGCCAGGGTAGGCTGATAGCCCACGGCGGAGGGCATCCGGCCCATCAGGGCGGAGACCTCGCTGCCGGCCTGAACGAAACGGAAGATGTTATCGATGAACAGCAGCACGTCGTTGTGGGTCTCCTCACGGAAGTACTCTGCCATGGTCAGGCCGGTCTCGGCAACCCGCATACGGGCTCCGGGAGGCTCGTTCATCTGACCAAAGACCAGCGCGGTCTTGTTCAAAACGCCGGAAGCGTTCATCTCGCCCCAGAGGTCACAGCCCTCACGGGAGCGCTCGCCGACACCGGTAAAGATGGAGTAGCCGCCGTGCTCGGTGGCCACGTTGTGGATCAGCTCCTGGATCAGGACGGTCTTGCCCACGCCGGCGCCGCCAAACAGGCCGATCTTGCCGCCCTTGGCGTAAGGAGCCAGCAGGTCGATGACCTTGATGCCGGTCTCCAGAATCTCAGTTGCGGGTTTCTGCTCCGCAAAGCTGGGGGCCTTGCGGTGGATGGGCCAGTGCGGCAGCTCGTCCACAGCGCCCTTGCCGTCGATGGGGCGGCCCAGCGGGTCGAACATACGGCCCAGCGTGGCCTCGCCCACCGGGGCAGTCAGGCCGTGGCCGGTGGCGGTGACTTCCATCCCCTTGCCCAGACCCTCGCTGGCAGAAAGCATGATGCAGCGCACGGTAGTCTCATCGACGTGCTGCGCCACCTCCATGGTGCGCTCAGTGCCCTCTGCGGTCACGGTCAGCGCTTCCTGCAGGGCAGGCAGCTTGCCTCCGGTGAATTTGACATCCACCACGGGGCCCGCTACTCGAATAATAGTTCCCTGTATCATACAATTGCCTCTTACTCATGTATTGAACCTCTCAGGCACTTCGTGCCAGCCAGCTCCCCTAATAGGGGAGCCAAGTCTACGCGGCAGCTTTCTTGCCTCTCCTACCAGGGAGAGGTGGCAATGCGAAGCATTGACGGAGAGGTTTACTCGTTATTCTGTACCGCCGCCGCGCCGCCGATGATCTCGGTGATCTCCTGGGTGATGGAACCCTGACGGGAGCGGTTGTACTCCAGCTCCAGATCGTGGATCATATCGTTGGCGCTCTTGGTGGCCGAATCCATGGCGGTCATGCGGGCGCTCTGCTCAGCGCAGAAGCTCTCGGTCATGGCACCAAAGATCATGCCGTGCATATAGATGGGGGCCGTCTGCTCGAACACCGTCCAGGCATCCGGGAACATCTCCACCTCGCCGCGGGGGTCGCCCAGACCCTTGGGAGCAGGCGTGAGGTGGGCACGGTCCAGCGGCAGCAGGCGTTCCATGACCGGCTCGCTGGTCAGCGCGTTCTGGATCTTGGTGTAGACGATGTAGATCTCGTCCAGCTTGCCGGACTTGAAATCATCGATGGCATCCACCGTGATATCACGGGCGCGCTGCAGGGTGGGAGCCGTGGCACCGTAATGGAAATCCTCCACCAGACGGGGATCCTTGTGGAGCAGGGCACGGTAGCCTACCTGACCGATGACATAGAACCGGTCGTTCTGGTCGGCGTGCTCCCGCAGGAACTTGAGCAGGTTCTGGTTGTAAGCACCGGCCATGCCCTTGTCGGCGGTCAGCACGATGTAGGCCCGCTTGGGGTTCTCCAGATCCCGCTCGTGGAAGAAGGGGTGCTCCGGCTCATCGGGCAGGTGGGGCACCACGCGGGAGATGGTATCCCGCATCCGGGTGAAGTAGGGCAGAACATTCTGGTAGTTCTGCCGGGCCTTGCGGAGCTTGGAGGAGGAGATCAGGTACATGGCATTCGTGATCTTCATGGTATCCTGAATGCTCTCGATCCGCTCCTTGAGCAGCTTACTAGATGCCATTGCTCTCCCTCCCGCGAATGCCTTCCACGCGGTCAGGATGGTGTCCACCTGTTCCGGGGTGATCTTGCCCGTGGACGTGATCGCGTCCATGGTGCCGGAAACATCGGCGTGGAACTGGCGCACAAAGGCATTGGTCTTTGCGCGCTGGTCAGCCAGCGGCAGGTCGTCCAGCATCCCGTGGGAAGCCAGGGTCAGCACGACCACCTGCTCGGCATCGGACTTGGGCTGGTACAGCGGCTGCTTGAGCATCTCGGTCAGGGCTTTGCCGTGTTCCAGCTGGCGGCGGGTCTCAGCGTCCAGATCAGAGCTGAACTGGGCAAAGGACTCCATATCCTTGTACTGGGCCAGCTCGATACGCAGGTTGGAATTGGCCTTCTTCATGGCTTTGGTCTGGGCAGCGCCGCCCACACGGGAGACCGACAGGCCGACATTGACGGCGGGGCGGTTGCCCGCGTTGAACAGGCCGCTCTCCAGGAAGATCTGACCATCGGTGATGGAGATGACGTTGGTGGGAATGTAAGCAGAGACATCGCCCGCCTGGGTCTCAACGATGGGCAGGGCAGTGATGGAACCGCCGCCCAGATCGTCGCGCATCCGGCAGGAGCGCTCCAGCAGACGGGAGTGCAGGTAGAAGACGTCGCCGGGGTAAGCCTCACGGCCGGGGGAGCGGCGGAGCAGCAGCGAGATGGCACGGTAGGCCACCGCATGCTTGGAAAGGTCGTCGTAGACGATCAGGACGCTCTTGCCCTTGGACATGAAATACTCGGCCAGTGCAGTGCCCGCATAGGGTGCGATGTACTGCAGGGGAGCGGAATCGGAGGCCGTGGCAGCCACGATGGTGGTGTAGCTCATGGCACCGTGCTTCTTGAGGTCCTCGGCCACGCGGGCGATGGAGAAGCCTTCTGGCCGATGGCAACATAGATGCAGAGCACGCCGGTGTCTTTCTGGTTCAGGATGGCATCGGTGGCAATGGAGGTCTTGCCGGTCTGGCGGTCGCCGATGATCAGCTCACGCTGGCCGCGGCCGATGGGGAACATGGAGTCGATGGCCAGGATGCCGGTGTGAAGCGGCGTATCCACGCTCTGGCGCTCCAGAATACCGGGGCCTGCTTCTCGATGGGGTTGTAGCCTTCGGCGTTCACCGGGCCCTTGCCGTCAATGGGCTCGCCCAGCGGGTCGATGACGCGGCCCAGGAAACCATCACCCACAGGGATGCCCGCGCGCTTGCCGCTGCGGGTGACGAGGGTGCCCACGCCGACGCTCTCCGCACCGTCGAAGAGCATGACGCCCAGCTTGCCGGGGTCCACGCTCTCCACCATGCCCTTTGGCACCGTTCTCAAAGGTGACGATCTCGCCGTAAACGGCCGGTCCATGCCATCCACCTGGACGATGCCATCGGCGGAGGAGATGACCACGCCGCCCTCGGCACTGGTGGGCAGGCTTGTAATCCTCGATGCGGGTCTTGAGGGTGGCCAGAGAGGGCTTGCCAGCCATCATCTGGATCCAGCTGGTGGCGGCCGGAGTTGTCGAATACCCGGTCGCCGATCTGCAGGACATAGCCGGAGAGCAGGCTCTCGTCCACGGTGATATTCAGCAGCACCTCGGTGGCGTCATAGAGCTTTTTGACCTCGGCTTTGATGCGGGCGATGTCGTCTTCACGGGGCTGATGTGCGGCGCGCAGATCGGCCTTGACGATGCGGTTCTCAGAGAAGAATTCGCGGCTGAACTCAGTTGCCATGCTCAGCACCTGCTTTCTCCAGCAGATCGTCCAGCAAACGGGAATCGTCCTGCTCGGTCAGGTTCCGGCTCAGCAGCTTCTCGCACATGGCGCGGGCCAGTGCGGTGGTCTGTGCGTCGGCTTCGCGCAGCTTGTGCTGGCGCTCTGCCTCAGCAGCGGCCTTGCCCTCGGCTACAATGGCATCGGCCTGTTTCTGGGCCTCGGCCAGCAGCTGCTGCTTTGCAGTTTCGGCCTGCTGCTGCTCGTAAGTCTCGCGGCGGGCAGCAGCCTCGGCGTCCACATTGCGCAGCTTGTCCTGCGCAGCGTTCATGGCCGCAGCGGCCTCCTTTTTGGAGGTCTCGGCGGCGTTCAGTGCGTCATCCACCTGTTTCTGACGCTGTGCGATGATCCCCATAACAGGCTTGTACAGGAATTTCCGCAGCAGCAAAAACAGAATCAGAACGTTGACGACTGTATACAGAAGATTCAGATTCAGTGTCAGCATTCGTCATGCCTCCGTTATCAACCCAGGAACAGGATGATCAGCAGTGCAACGACGAAACCGAAAATTGCAGTACCTTCGGCCAGAGCAGCACCCAGCAGCAGGTTGGTCTGGATCTTGCCGGAAGCCTCGGGCTGGCGGGAAATAGCCTCGGTTGCCTTGCCGGTTGCAATGCCGATGCCAATGCCGCCGCCAATACCAGTCAGCGCTGCAATGCCAGCGCCCAGAGCGACCAAGTCCGTTCATAAAATTTTAAATCTCCTTTTCGCGATTTGATGAGTTCCTGCTGGAAACGGGGATTTTGCCCTGCGCTCTCGGGTGAAATCATTCTTCGTCTCCGATATTCTCTTTCATAAACAGGGAAGTCAGGAAGACAAACACATAGGTCTGGATCAGGACCGTCGAACAGGTCAAAATACAGGCTGAACACAGATGGCAGGCACGAACACAGGCACCACCTGCTTGATGAGCTCCATGATGACGAAAGCGCCCAGCACATTGCCGAACAATCGCATGCACAGGCTGGTGGGCCGGATGGCGATCTCCAGAATGTTCATGGGGGTCATGATGGCGGTAGGAGCCAGCCAGGCTCTTGAGGAAGCCGACCCGCCGCGCGCGTGGATCCCGGCATACTCGATGAGGCAGATGCTCATTAAGGCCAGGGCGGCGGTGACATTCAGGTCCTTTGTGGGGGCTTGATGCCAAACACGCCAATGAGGTTGGAGCAGGCGATATAGAGCGCTACCGAGATGAGGGGGCACATACCGCTTGCCTTTTTCACCCAGCAAGCCCACGAAGAAGGCGTTGATGAACGTCACGACGGTCTCCAGGATGGCCTGCCGCTTGGTGATGTGGTCTACCCGGAGGTTCCGGGTGAGGAGAATGGAGCAGATGACGAGGAACGCCATGATGCCCCAGATGACTACCACCGACTCCGGGATCTGCAGGCCGCCGATGGAGATCATCTCCACATTCAGCTCTTCTTTCAGGGCCGCAGTCAATGCGTTCATCGTGCTGCCTCCTTCCGCCGGGTCGAGGTCAGAGGTTGAGAGATTGAATCCAATACCGTTTTCACTCGATCTCCTTTCCGTAACAGTTTGAAATTGAGAAAAGCACTGCTCTACGAGAAAAAGAAAGGAGGTGGCCGGAAACTCCGCTGCACGCCCTCCTTTGCTGTATTCTCTTTGCCTGCTTTTTTCGTCTGGTATCATAGCACGAAAGGCGCGGATTGATAAGCCCTCTTGCAAAGTTTCTACTTTTTGTTATATTCCGTACCGAAATGGATGAATATTTGTTGCTGATTTGCACAAGAAAGTAGCTTGTAACATGTGATATGTGCACAAAATCTTAACTAAATTTTAACTGCTTAAGGGAGATAACCAGGCAAATTGTCGAAAAAATCCACACAGTATATATTGCTGGTATATCTGATATATAAAATTTATATGACTTATCCGGCGCGCAAGCGGCTTGATTTTTCTTCAGAGATGTCCACCCTGTATGGCCGCGATACCTATTTAATAGAGTGAAAAGCTCAGGCGGCGGGGTTCTCAGCCTTGCCGCGGCGGAACACCAGCCGGAAGATGAACCGGGAGAGCGGGCCGCAGTAGAGCATCTGCCAGCACAGGGCCATGGGCATATTGCAGCCCCAGGTGTGCACCCACATGCCAAAGCTGGGCTCTTTAAACAGGACGGTTGCCACCAGGCTCATGACCGGGCACATGATGGCGACGATCATCAGGGAGATGGCATAGGTGATGAACTGAGGCCGGTCTGTGGGGCGCATAAAGGTAAAGGCCAGCGCAGTGGCCAGTTTCTCCACGACAAAGAACTCCAGGATGCAGGCAACCGGGACCATGATGGGCATTTCATGCAGAGCCATGAGAAAGGTGGCGTTGGTCACGCCGCCCGTGTTCAGGGCAACATTGTAAACGATCATGCCATAGACCATAATGGTGGCCATGACAATGGTGAAGACGACTTTTTCCAGCAGGGTTTTCGGCATAGTTTGTAACTCCTTTTTGGTTGATGGGGGAAAATTCAGGCGAACTTTCGCCGCACAAAAAAAAAAAAAGACAGACGAGGGCGGAACCTTCGTCTGTCTTTGCGCGACTACCATTCATTGCCGCTTATCATAGCACAATTTCAGGCGTCGTGTAAGAGGCTGAGAAAGGGTTCTCCTATTTTGCCGAAAACGATCCCCTTGAAAACAATAAGTTTTGTGGAAAGCTGTAAGGGGGGAGAAGCTCGACTGAAAAAGCTCTGCCGGACACGGATGAAACGGATTACATCAAACCGCCTGTGAAATCTAACCAGTTTATCTGTTGAATATGGAAAAATAATGTGGATATTATTGTGCACTCTGCGAATAGACAAACTGCTGACCTTTGGGTATAATAAAGCCAGAAACCAGAGAAGTACAGCAGAAGCTCAAAGGAGAACTCACCCCGCTGACTGTAAGAAGAAAGGAGCGAAGACCGATGGTTGATATTGAACCCGCACAGTGTGCACAGACTGTCGGGGATCGCTGAGAAGCAAAACAGAGGCTCACCACAAACGGGATGTTTCCCCGTATAAAAAACACAAAAACGAGAGCCGGTCTTGAGCATCAAAGAACGCGAACAACAGCACAGTCTGTCGAGAATAACATCCTCTGGCAATTCAAATAGATCCGCCGGAGAGTGATCCTTATGAAAACTTTACGGAGACCTGTATTTGAATAATCGCAAAGGAGAACCTCCAATGTACTAAGTAGTGGAACCCTTGGCAAATCTAACTCGAAAGAATGTGGTAATATGAAATTCATCTCTGTGATTCGTATCCCGCACTCCAACAGTTAAGAAAAGGGTCATTCCAATGTACTAAGTAATGTGTCCCCTGAAAATTCCAAGTTCTTCATCGTCTCAGAGGGAGATCATTCCAATGAAACGTTTGGTATCGACCGAAAAATGAGGAAACCGAGGATAAGAGGCTTATGACTCCGAAGAAGTAAGAATCCTGCCGGATGGTGGCTTGCAACCGCACCATCCGGCAGGTTTTTTGTTTGGGCCTGGAAAGATTCCGGCCCTTTTTATTTTGCGAGAATGCAGCCGATGTCTCTTGACAATTTCTCCTGCAAGCGTTATTGTTAAAAATACTGTCTATCTTTTAAGGTAAGGAGAACATCATGCCACAAACTACCACTGCGCCGCGCAAAAAGACACGGCTGATGACCGAGGGCAGCATCTTTAAAAACCTGCTGTTGTTTGCTGTGCCGCTGATTTTGGGCAACCTGCTCCAGCAGCTGTACAATACGGCCGATTCCATCATCGTGGGCAATTTCCTGGGCAGCAACGCTCTGGCAGCCGTTGGCTCCAGCGGCTCGCCCATCTTCCTGCTCATCGGCTTCAGCCAGGGCGTGGCCGTGGGTGCCGGCGTCGTGGTGGCCCAGTACCTGGGGGCCAAGGATCGGGAGGATGCCCAGATTGCCGTGCACACCTCGCTGGCCATTGCAGCCATCCTGGGCGTTGTGCTGACGGTGGGCGGTATCCTGGTCTGCCGCAGCCTGCTGGTCTGGATGAACACCCCGGCTGAGGTGCTGGAAGACGCCGTGACCTATATGCGGATTTACTTTGGCGGCGTGCTGTTCAGCGTCATTTATAACATGGCGGCCGGCATCCTCAACGCGGCGGGCAACTCCCAGCGTTCCCTCATCTACCTGGGCTGTGCCTCCATCACCAACATCATCCTCGACCTCGTTCTCATTGCCGGGCTGCGGATGGGTGTGGAGGGCGCGGCCATCGCCACCGATATCAGCCAGCTGGTGTCCTGCATCCTCTCCCTCCGCTTCCTGATGCGGGTGGAGGATGACTACCGGGTCACGCTGCGCAAGATCCGCCCCGATGCCAAAATGTCCGCCCGCATCATCCGGGTGGGCCTGCCCACGGGCATCCAGAACATGGTCATCTCGTTCTCCAACGTTCTGGTGCAGTCCAGTGTCAACGGCTACGGCGCTGTCGCCATGGCAGGCTTTGCCGCGTACATGAAGATCGACGGCTTCAACATCCTGCCGGTCATGAGCTTCAGCATGGCGGCCACTACCTTTGTGGGCCAGAACTTTGGCGCGGGCAAGCTGGACCGTGTCAAGCGGAGCCTGTGGGTCACGCTGGCCATGAGCGTGGGCTATACCCTCTTTACGGGTGCCCTGCTGCTGGTGTTCCGTTACCCCATCCTGCACCTGTTCACCCAGGACGATACCGTGGTGGAGTTTGGTGTGGCAGCCATGAAGTATTTCTGCCCGTTCTATTTCCTGCTGGCCATCCTGCACAGCCTGGCAGGTGCCGTGCGCGGCACGGGCAAGAGCGTGCCGCCCATGGTGGTATTGCTGCTCTCCCTCTGCCTGTTCCGGGTGGCCTGGATCCAGTTTATTCTGCCATTCTTCCACAGCATTGAGGGCGTGTTCGTCCTCTATCCGGTTTCCTGGGGGCTGGGTGCTGTTCTGATGGTCCTGTACACCTGGCGCGCCAACTGGATGGAGCACGCCGCGTAATGTCGTTTCAGGAAACGATGGAATGTGTTTCTATGAAAAGGAATGTGTTTCTATGAAAAATAGCCATTTGTCAAGGCTCTGAAAACGTGTTATATAATAGGTAAAGAATTTTTACCACCCCGGATGCAAAAAGGAGCAGCAGATGCAGACAAAACCCTCTCAACTGACCGAAACCGTTTCCCGCCCGACGGGCATCAAAATGGCCCTGTTCCTGTTCTGGGAGTTCATCAAACTCGGTGCCTTTACTTTTGGCAGCGGATGGAGCATCATTGCCCAGATGGAGCGGGAGTTCGTGGACGAGCGCGGCTGGATGACCAAGAGCGATCTGCTGGAGCTCATCGCCGTGGGCAAGAGCCTGCCCGGCATCATGGTGGCGAACATCACTCTGCTCTTCGGCTATCAGATGGCCGGGGCGCTGGGCGGCATCCTCTCAGCGGTGGGGCTGTGTGTGCCGGCTGTCGTCGTGATGACCGTTGTTACCGCCATTTATGACCTCATCAAGAACAATTACTGGGTCTTTGCGGCCCTCAAGGGGGTCCAGTGTGCCGTGGTGCCCATCATCGGCAGCGCAGCCATCTCCCTGAGCAAAGAGGCCCTCAAGGATAAAATTGCGATCGGGCTCTGCCTCGCTGCTCTCTGCATCTGCCTGTTTACGTCCATCAGTAATCTGGTGCTGGTGATCGGCGGTGCCGTGCTGGGCCTTGTCTGGATGGGGGAAAGAGCATGGTTAAAACATTGTTCCAGCTCTTCCTCGCCTTTGCCAAAATTGGTTTTACCAGCTTTGGCGGCACCTCGATGATCCCCCTGATCATGGAAGAAATGCTCTCTCACAACTGGATGACAGCCGACGATGTGGCCAATATCGTGGCCATTGCGGAGATGACCCCGGTTCCCTGGGCGTCAACTGCGCCACCTTTGCCGGTACCCAGACCGCCGGAGTGCTGGGCGGTACGGCAGCCGTCATGGGTGTGCTGACCCCCACCCTGACGCTGACCCTTGTGGCGGCCCTCTTCTTCCAGAAATTCCGGGAGAGCAAGGTCATGCTTTATATCATGCGGGCGGTCAAGCCCATCTGCGTGGGCATGATCTTTGCGGTCCTCATTACCCTGAGCGGGAGTACCTACTTTGCAGAGGGCATCAGCTGGGCGGGCCTTGGCATTGGCCTGCTCTGCTTCTGGCTCCTCCGCAAAAAAGAAAATGGCCATCCCCAAGGTCATTGGCATCGCGGCGGTGCTGGGGCTGGTTTGTTTTGGAGTGCTGTGAGAACAGTTGCCCAAAACGGCAAAATAGTGTATACTATCCTCGAGCGCAACTTCACGCCAGAGAGAGGTCTTTTTATGACGATTCGCGGAATTATCACCGTTCTGGTCCTGGCCATCCTGTTTGGGCTGGCCGTGGTTTGGGTATCCAAGCAAGGCGGCTGGAAGGGCGAGGGCTGCGGCGGCAACTGTGCCTCCTGCCACCACCACGACGGCTGTGAGCAGCCGAAATCCAACCAGAATACCTGATGCATCAAAAAGCCCCCGGCAGCCATTGGCTGTCCGGGGGTTTTGTGCTACAGCTGCCCATTGTGGGCGGCGTAGACCGCAATGGTGCTCAACAGGTCGCTGTGCGCTTTCTGGTAAGTGCTGTAACTCAGGTTGAGCTGCTCCATGACATCCTCGATGCTCCGATGCTCAAAGTAGCGCATCCGGAGCAGCCGGGCACGGATGGGGTCGGTCTGGTCATAATAACTCAGTGCCTGCTCAATGGCCAGGCTCCAGCCGCGGCCCTCGAACGTCTGGCGGTATCCCCCGCTGGCCGTAGCGGGCCAGGGCGTTGCGGGTAGCGCGGCGCTGCTGCTGTGTCATGAAAATGCCTCCTCCCAGCGGACATGCCGGAAAAAGTACAGGTCGCGCTGGTCCCGGTTGAGCCCCAGCAAGTGGCAGAGCTTGTCCACCTCACTGACTTTGAAATCCCGGTCATTGTTGATCTTATAACGCAGGGTGGAGCTGCTGATGCCCAGCACCTCGGCTGCATAGCCCAGTGTGATGCGTTTGCACTTCATGCAGGAGAGGAGCAGCATGGTATCTGTCATAAAAAAATGCCTCCTTTTAGTTTCGAATTCTGGATGCGATGCACAATCTTTGGTTGTATTATAGCGAGAAGTTGATTTGATGTCAACTCTTTTGGAAAAATAGAGCAAAAACGGTTGATTTTTAGGAAATGTTCTGCTATTCTATCTTCAGAAAGCAGTTTTTCTGCACACGCAAGGGAAAGCGAGGAGTTTTTATGTCAGAACTGGCACGCCGCGTCCGGGAGCGCCGGGCCGCTCTCGGCCTGTCACAGGAGCAGCTGGCCCAGCGCATGGGATACCGCTCCAAATCCTCCATCACCAAATTGGAAAAAGGGGTCAACGACATCCCGCAAGCCAAGCTGGAAGAGCTGGCCGCCGCGCTGGACACCACTCCGGCCTGGCTGCTGGGCATTGAGACCGCCGCCGCCCCGCCTCCGGGGTTTGAGCCCCTGCCGGAAATGGCGCGGGTGCCGCTGGTGGGCTCCATTGCCTGCGGCACGCCCATCACGGCGGAGCAGAACATCGAGAGCTATATCGGGGTCCCCGCCGCGTGGCACGCGGATTTTGCTCTGACCTGCCACGGCAGCAGCATGGCTCCCACCATCTGCGATGGTGACATCGTCTGCATCCGCCGCCAGCCGGAGGTGGAGCAGGGAGAGATCGCCGCGGTCCGCATCGGGGACGAAGCCACCCTGAAACATTTTCACCGCCAGGGCAGCACGGTCATGCTCCTGGCCGATAACGCCGCCGTCTGCCCGCCCATGATCTATGCAGGCTCCCAGCTGGAGGAGATCCAGATCGAGGGCCGGGCGGTCGGCTTCTGCAGAGGGTTATAAACCTCTCCGTCATCACTCCGCGATGCCAGCTCCTCTGCCAGGGGAGCCCTTGGCAGGTCGGTTTTGTTTCAAAAATTCGCCCGATGGGCTCCGGCACAGCAGTGCCCTGCGGCCTACGGCAGGAGGAGATTATCATGGAAAAAGCTTCCACAGAAGCAATGACCCTCAAGGTCATCGCCCATATCCGCACCGCCTTCCCCACCAAGTTCGGCATCCCGCGCCAGAGCGGGCTGGTGGACAGCCTGCGGGGCGAGATCATTTTTTACCCCGGAGTACCGCAACCCGGACGCCGTGCGCGGGCTGGAAGATTTCAGCCACATCTGGCTGGCGTGGCAGTTCTCCGGGGCGGTGCGGGACAGCTGGTCCCCCACCGTCCGGCCGCCCCGCCTCGGCGGCAACACCCGGATGGGCGTATTTGCCACCCGCTCTCCCTTCCGGCCCAATCCGCTGGGACTGTCCAGCGTCCAGCTGGAAAAAATCGAGATCCGGCCCGAGGTGGGCCCGGTGCTCATCGTACGCGGGGCCGACCTGATGGACGGCACGCCGATCTACGACATCAAGCCCTACATTCCCTATGCCGACTGCCATCCGGATGCCTCGGCGGGCTTTACGGCCCAGACCCGGATGCACCACCTGAATGTGGAGTGTGACCCCGCCCTCTGGGCACGGGTCCCGGAGGCAGAGCAGGAGGGCCTGCGGGGCGTGCTGGCCCATGACCCGCGCCCCTCCTACCAGCACGACCCGCAGCGGGTGTACGGCATGGAGTTTGCCGGGCTGGAGGTGCATTTTACCGTGGACGGCGAGACCCTGACCGTGACGGATATCACCCGCCGCTGACCGGAGGAACTGCTCATGGAGCTGCGAACCATCAACACCTTTTTGCACATCGCCGAGCTGCACAGCTTTTCCCGCACTGCGCGGCAGCTTGGCTATTCGCAGTCGGCGGTGTCCTCCCAAATCGCACAGTTGGAAGCAGAGCTGGGCGCACCGCTGTTTGACCGCGTGGGCAAGACCGTGCGTCTGACCGACGCGGGGCTCACGTTTCAGGATTATGCCCGCACCCTGCTTGAAACTGCCCAGCAGGCGCAGGCCGCCTTGCAGCCCGCCCAGCAGGTGCGGGGCAGCTTGCGCATCGCGCTGGCAGATTCCGTGTGCAGCACCTTTCTGCCCGACCTGCTGCTCCACTACCACGCCCGCTGTCCGGAGGTGGAGCTGGTGCTCCGCACCGCCACAGCCGACGAGATGCTCCAGTGGCTGAGCTCCAACGAGGTCGATCTGGCTTACACCCTCGATCAGCCCATTTTGCAGCCCAATCTTGTGCTGGCGTTCAACGAGCTGGAGCCCATCTGCATGGTGGCTCCGCCAAACCATCCGCTGGCCCGGCAGGAGGTGGTCACGCTGGAGGAGCTTGCGAAGCAGGAATTTCTGCTCACCGAGCGCGGCATGAGCTACCGCGACGCTCTGGATCAGTGCATGGACGCCCATCACCTGGCCCTGAAGCCCTACATTGAGCTGGGCAGCGCCGCCATGCTGGCCGAGATGGTGGAGCGGGGGGATGGGCCTCTCGTTCCTGCCGGAATACATCGTCCGCAATGAGCTGGCGGCCCACCGCCTGGCCCGCCTCAACGTCCCCGAGTGCCAGATATCCATGCACCGCCAGTTGTTTTACCACCGGGATAAATGGCTGACCCCTCAGATGAAAGCGTTTGTTGAGCTGGTGTGAATCACCGGAACGGTTGTTTCTGGAAATATAGGCCGTTTCAGGTTTTGAGAAAGAATCACAAAAACAACCCTGCTGCTCTGTTTGGCCCCGCACCCCGGCAAAATAAAAAAACAGCTCCAAGCCTAAGCTTGAAGCTGTTTTTATGCCGGTGGTGGGGGTCGAACCCACGTGTTATTCGCACAAGGGATTTTGAGTCCCCCTCGTCTGCCAGCCTCCGGCGGTGGTGGTTTATTGCCGTTGAATCGTCCTATTTTTGAGGCCGAGGGGATTTTTCCGCCACGACCGAGGGGGGTTCCTCTTATTTTTGAGTGTATTATATCATGGATTTTTGATTCCGTCAACTGGATTTTTGTTAAAGTGAACATTTCGATTTTGAGGGCAGTATCGTCAAACCTGGGCGGTGCTGTCCTTTTTGATGCCTAGGATACTGTCGGCACCGAAAACAAATATTGATTGGTAGCAAAACTTGATTTTAACAACTATTTGTAGTATAATAAAGCCATCCAATAAGTGAAAGGGGCTGTGCACGGAAACGGGTTCATCCTCCCTTGTGAAGTAGTGAGATCTAGTCAGGCCGCTGTAAATTACCCTGACAGCAAAAAGTTTACAGCAAATTTTATTCCAAGGGAGGGCTTGAATATGAGCCGCACAAAAGAAACCGACAAGAAGAAGCACTGGCCGTTCAATGGTTTTTTCCTGAGGTTCGCAGAGGCGCAGAAAGAGTACGAACAGGAGCTGCACATTGACCCTGCTTTGCTAACGGAAGCCGAAAAGCAACGCGAAATTCGGAAACTCTTGAATGATATGTACGCTTCTCGCAAAAAGAGAAAAGACGATGGAGCACCGCTTGACCCCATTGTGCCAGAAAATGATCTGGAAGCAGTTCGAGCGGAAACGGAACAATCGCTGCCCCGCAAACAGTATATAGCCGATCTGGTTGGAGAAGATTTCAAGCGCTGGAAAGGCATGGTTCTGTTCGACGCAGGCACCAACTCTGGCAAGACCTATTTTATTCTAAAGGTCCTGCTGCCGTGGGCGTATGAACATCACAAGCGCATTTTGTTCTTGTGTAACCGTGATGCCCTACGGAATCAGGTGGAGCGTGATGTATGCCGCTTGGGGCGTGTGGAGGGTTCTTACTGGGATTATGATGATGAGCTCGGCGAAGAGGCTGAGCGACCCACCATCGAAAACAAGTACGAATGCACCATTCGGGTGGAAACGTATCAGTGGCTGGAAACTTTTCTGTTGAAGAACGAGCGGGGAGCCAAGATTTATCTGCGGACGTTTGACTACATTGTGGCGGACGAATACCACTATATGGTGACGGATACTGGTTTCAACGACCATGTGGATATGAGCCACGAGGCCATCAAGGAGCTGACAGCGACAAAGACCTGTATCTTCATGAGTGCCACTGCCCGGATATTGTTTGATACCTGGGAGAAGCTTAGGAGGATTCCAGCAGGACAGCACTACCGTCTGCCTGTTGATTATCGTTTTGTGTCAAGCATGAAATTCTTTTTACTATGAAGATGAAGAAGTTGACATCATTCGCGGGGTAAAGCAGGGAGAGAAAATTCTTGTCTTTGTAGCGACAGTAGACAAACTACGGAAGCTGCGTGACAGACTGAAAGCAATGGGTGACCTTGACGTGGCCTGTCTGTGCTCCAAGTATCGTAAAGAGGCCAGTGAGTTTGACAAGCTGGAAGATGTGATGCGAGACGGCGTGTTGCTTCATCAAATCACCTTGACTACCACGACCCTCTACAATGGCGTGGACATGAAAGATCGTGCGTTGAAGTACATCGTCAGTGAACTGTGGAACCCGCTTATCAATGCCCAGATACTTGGCCGCAAGCGTCCTTTGGATGCAGACGATACCTGCGCGGTGTACTTTATGGGATATGGCAGGGAGCGGCTAAAAGGTCTGTTCCAAGAGGTAAAAGGTATCAGCTTGGGCCAGCAGGAGAGTTTCGGAGAAAATTCAAAGACCCTGACGCCTGGCGAGAGTATCTCTACAATGACGAAACACAGTACATTCTAAATACGAGTCATAAATGCCGTACGGTTGTACTTGACCCGAGAGAGGGCCGTTATTGTCTGAGAAAGCGTGCATATCTACAAGCCTTGCTGGAAAGCGCTATGCTGCAAAAAATGCTGCGTTAGGCTATCAAGGGGCGCTGCTGAATGAGATTGATGAAAGCCTGCTTGCAAAGGTAGAGCGTCTTGACTCACCGCCGTTGCTTGACTATCTGGATGCTCACCTGAACGAAGAACGATATTGTGAGGAATGGCAGAAAATCTTCTTTGAGATGGGACATATCTACAACAAAGAGGACAGACATACCAAGAAATCGTGGCCTGGCTTTACGTGTTCTCGTGGATGGCTGCAACATTATGGATATAATCTTCACAGGAAGCGGGGCACTAGCGGTGAACTGCGAAACAAGACGATTTGGTGGGTTACAAAACTGTAAGGTGCGCATAAAATTCACTCTACTATATAATACAGTGAAAAATGTGCGCATTATAGTCATAAAGGCTCAGTCGCTCGTTTGAGTGATTGGGCTTTTTATTGTAGACAATTGTATACGGAAGCGATTTTTATTGATAAAATCTATCCTATCTGCGTGGAATGTTGACGATGCGAAAGCAACGCGGAGCTGAGTTAACATGAACACGCCAACGGAAATCTTGATGCAGCGAGCCTGTGAGCGCTTCAAGATTGGAGTTGATTAGATAACATGAGTGTTAGTGGAGACACAGAGAGCACGAATAACTTGGGGGCTGGTGTAGAGTTCTGTTACTAAGTGACATGGAAGAATTGAATTTGATTTGACAACGTGATATAATAAAATAAACAAATCAAAGGGGTGATATTCATGAGCGTTCGAGAGCAGCTGAACCAGTTGACCGCTACGTTACCAGACTATAAATTAGCATATGTATTGGCATACGTCCAAGGGTTAGTTGCAGATGAAGATGCAGAAAAGGCCGATGATGCCTATTGTGAGCAGCTTTTGAAAGAATATCAGAATGACCCGGACCCGCATAAAACGGATGCCATTCCACTGGAGCAGCTTGCACAGGAGCTTGGAGTTGCATTATGAAGTATAATGTCGTTGTTGAAAAGAGGGCGGCAAAGTTCATTCGGAAGCAACAGCCTGCACAGCAAAAAACGAATCCTTGAAGCTCTTGCGCAGCTGCCTTTTATAGGTGACATTAAGCCGATGGCTGGAATGAGCGGATTCTATCGTCTTAGAGTAGGGGACTATCGTATTTTGTACACGATAGAAGAAGAAATCATTACAGTTCGTGTCACTGATGCCGGAAACCGCGGCGATATCTATAAATAAAAAATGGCCCTGTTACTCGATGGTGAGCAGCAGGGCTTTATTGTATGTTGGGATGATATTTCTGTAGAAAAATCACCTGATCAAAAACTCAAATAGGCTCATAATGCCGGAACCAATAACGCTACCAATGGCAGCTACAGTCATTATAAAGACGTACATGAGGGGCACGAAGAGGATGGGCGAAAGAAGCATCAGCAGGCAGCCCCAGTCGTCACCACCGCCTCGATTTGTCCGGCCAGCGTTCATTCTGGTGTATGCTTTGTAATCGTCGTACCAATCGTGACGGCAGCTCATAGTAAAACCTCCTGTGCGATGTTGTGTGTTTCTTGGTGTGATTGCAGTGTAACAGAGTGTGTATCCAACTAATCGGACTTTCAAACGAGTTTTGATGGAATATTTTTAGAAATCAGGCAAGTGACCTCACAAAATTGTAAGTGCACTTTCAAATCTGGGTAACTGTTGCCAAGTGCTCCCGTATCATCCGCTCTAAGGTCGGGCGTGTGACGTGAAGCGCCTCGGCCAGCTGCCCTTTGTTCATCTCCCGGCGGGTGTACCGGGCATAGAGCTCTGGAAAGTTATCAGGCACGGCTACTTTCTTCCTGCCCTTATAGATGCCGTTCCGTTTGGCAATGGCGATGCCCCCTCCCGCTGGCGGTCCAGCAGATTTTGACGCTCGAACTCGTTGATGGCAGCTATCATGGTGAGCATAAGCTTCCCGGTAGGTGTCCCGGTGTCCAAATTCTCTTTATTGCTGACCAGATGCACACCCTTGGCCTGTAACCGCTCCACGATCTCAAGCAGGTCCCTAGTGCTGCGGGCAAGGCGGCTGAAGTCGTGGATATAAACAGTATCACCCTCCCGCACATAGTCGAGCATGGCTTGGAGCTGTGGACGGTCCATACTCTTGCCGCTGATTTTTTCGGTGAACCACTTTTCGATGCAGTGCTTCTTGAGCGCTTCGATCTGGCGGGCCTCATTCTGTTCTTCGGTGCTGACGCGGACGTATGCAACTTTCATGATGTACCTCACGGGCTGATAGAAAAATAGGTTCAGACTTGCCCAAAATCGTTAAAAATAATGCGCAAATCGACCCTAAATTTCAAGGTATAGATGGTGTTTCTGTTACAAAGTAGGGTGTACCCCAAATTAGAAGTACTGCGAAACGGAGATGCTGATATTGGGGGCGTCACTCCCTGTGAGTGGTTTGGCGATGAGGCTTAGAATATCGTTGCCGTCAAAGTCCACTTGGCATTGATATTCGTCACAGGCGATAGAGGCAGATGGCTCTTTCTCAAGATCGGTTTCCGTATGGATGATTGAAGCGCCGTTTACAAGGTCGAGAGATACATCTTCCGATGAAACGGGAAACTCATAGCATACAGCTGGGCTGGCATTGCTGAGTGCAAACCACACGCGGGGAAAGCTCTTAATGACACGAAAGAGCTGTTCGGCGGTAAGAATGACGGTTGCGGTAATAGTTGTGTTCATAATAATACTCCTTTTTACAAGTGCACTTTTCAAAAAGCGTCCACCGTGATGGTGTTGCCCTCTTTGGTGCTGATTTCGTATTCGATGGTGTGGATATCCGGGAATGTCTGGCGCTCGATGCTCAGAATGCTGGCAAGCGGAACGGAAAGTAATGTACTTCCGGCGATGAGGTGGAGCTCTGTCTTGTCCCGGCGGGTCTGTAGAGCAACGCTTTGAAACGATAAGGCCGCACCCGTCAGAATAGCGCAGACGCTGGCCTTGCACTCGAACGTTTCTCGCACAAAGGTGTCGATGGGAATTTTATAATCTGTCATAATGGACCTCCTATCAAAGGTTGACACTACTCTCACTCGTGTCCTCGTTCTCTGTCTGGCCTGCGTTAGTCGGCCTTGGTGAACAGCTCCATGCAGTCGGCGCAGATGACCCGTACTTCCTTGGTGCTGCGAATGATGGTCCCGCACTTGGGACATATCCACCGCCGGGTGCTGCTCTTGGCTCTGGGCGGTCTAGGGGCTCCTGTCTCACTGCTGCCCGGTGCTTTGCTGCCGTTGCCTGTCCCGGTCATATCGCTCCAAGCCAGCCGTTCGCCCATCTGGATGGCCTCCCAGCCTTGGTCTATGATAAATTCCAGCAGTGCTTCCGACGGGCTTGTGATGGTCCAGCCGTACTTCTCGTGGTGCGAGACTTCCAGCCCGTGGGTCTCTGCCTGCTTTTTGAAGCGGCGGTTGTGGTAGACGCCATTATTAGAGGTGTCCTTGATGCCATTCTCCAAGCAGTACTCATGCACCATCTCGTGCAGCAGGGTGGCTGTGGTGTCCTCAATGGGGCGGTTCAGGGTGGCCGATGAAATATTGATCTCGTACTTGCTTTCCTCTCCCGCCTGCCAGACCTTGGCGCAGGTGATGTGGCCGTAAGCAGACGGTGTTTTCTTCAGGCTGATGATGGGTTCCGGGAGCTTTCCCTCGAAATAGTGCTGGTTGAGCACGCGGAACATCTTCTCAAGCTGTCCAGCGGCGCGGCTGGTTTTCACGGTCTGCTTCATGGTGGTTTCTCTCCTCTATACGTCAAGATTGAAAAATGGAGGGACAGATGGTATAATGATTCTATCCCGGCGGGCTGGCTCTGCGGTTGGCTGATGCTACCGAAAGGGCAGGCGCGTAATGATGGGGTGGCTCATGGGGATGGACCTCCTGTTTTACGGGTGAATGTTTAATGGCTCCGGGAAGAGGGAGCGGTGGTGTAACCGACAAGAGCATGGTACCATGTAACTGAGATGAAAGTCAAGCATGGTACCACGTTTTCTGCGATTTGCACAAAAAATATAAGAGATTATTTCAGAACAATTGACATGGCGCCATGCTTAGCGCTGATAAGATAGAGGTAACAAATGGCACTGAGTGAGAAAAAGGCTCTAACTGATAAGAAGCACCTGGATAAATTGGATAAAATGAAAATCCAACCGTATAAAGAAGAGGGGGCTGAAATTCGAGCAGCTGCCAAACAAGCAGGCCAGAGTTTGCAAGGCTACATTCTTCAAGCGGTTAGAACCCGAATGGAGATGGATGCAGAATTGGCCGGGGACGTTAAAAATATTGAGGTTGATTCTTCCGCCGAGGATGAGGGTAGTTGTGTGATTTCCCCAACGATTAGAAAGCTAATCGGTGAAATGGTTGGCGATGCAGTCCACAAGGTGAAACCGAATCAATTTCAAAAATTACGCACTGAAATTATTGATATTGTAAACGAAAGTTGGAAATCCGAGACGGAAAGAGCAATTTCTAACGGGAATGAATAAAAAACAAGCCTCTGCCTTTTGAACGGGCAGGGGCTCTTATTGTATCTGGGCAAAATAAAATCCCAGCGGGGTTGAGCCGCCGGGAGAGAAGATTGACTTTTGGACGGCTACATGTCCCACGGCTTTGCCGCCAAACATGTAGTGTTCTATTTCACTTAATGTTAGCTATAAATTTTGAGCCATCTGGATCATTCGCAACTTTTACTGTTTTAAGATTATTTTTTTCTGTTCCACCACCAGATGCATACAAATTATACATATGAATAAAATTATCTTTCATCACATCAGGTAAAACAAAGTCAACATAAGAATTTTTACCAGACAATCTCACTTTAATTTCTTCATCGCGATGGTTAATAAGGTCTTCCATAACACTAATAGAATCTTCATCAAAAAAAACTTTAAAAACTCTTTATGATACTGATTTTTATCCCCAAAATCACTTCTCTGATTATAAATATCCTTAAAAATATATCGATTTTCACCTATTTTAATCGTCAACTCATCCATATAATGATAGTTAAAAGAAGTGTCTGAATAATTATATACTATATCCCAATAGTAAGCTGAAAACTGGTCCGTTACTGCAACTGTTGGTTTTAAGTAAATATTATCAAAAAAGAAGTCCAAGTATAATGCACCCGTCGCCCAACATACTCTCCATATCAGGCATATAAAAATTTGTTATTCCCGACATATCGTCGTATGTGGATTTTATTTCTTGTCTTCCGCTAAAAACCTCTTTATTAAACCCACTTGCAGCAAATGCAGAGATAGAAACCGTAGTAGCAAGAAAAACCGCAAGTACTAAGGCCAATAGTTTCTTTTTCATAATGGATTCCTTTTTTTTTGACTGTTTTGATGGTAAGATAAGGTCCAGCGGGGATGGGCACTGACAAAGAATAATCAAAAGTCAGTAGACAATAATTACCGTGGTAACCATATTTCGATATTGGCGAATTGCTATGCCCACTAGATTTCCATTTTTATAGGAGACATTCTGGCCCGAGAAATCAGAAGTTCTTGTCGGTATGCATGTATCTGCATAGATGGCAGTACAATATCTTCCTTGAACTGTTGTAAGTCCGGCATCGTAGTATTCAGCTTTGAACTGATCAATAGTAATGTTTCCTCTATAATAGTCCAGACCGGAATTTGCCATACGTGCGGCTACAATGTCTGCCTGCTCATTTTCAACAAGAGAATTTAAACCGTTGGAAACACGAACGCTGTTTAGCAGTGATAAGACAGCATCTTTCTGAGCCTGAGGAGAGCCATTACTACCACCGCCGCCACATCCGGTTAACATGAGGGTACAGAAAGCGCAGACTAGCAGAATCGAAATGTACTTTTTAACATGTTTTGTCATAGAAGCGCTCCTTAATTATCGGACGACTGTGATTTCGCCAGTTTCAGTGGAGTAAACGTAAGCTAATGCATCATCCCCGTACTGGATGATTAAAATAGCATTATGTCCCGGAACATTCCAACTTTCATACTGAGATTTACTCATGCTATACACAAGATTAACCGTAGTTTGCTCACCGGGGGCTAGTTTGACGGCACCAGAGCCACTGTAGCGTGACAGTTCACTATCATCCCAATAGGCACTAAAGAGGGAGTTATCGATATTAGCGGTAACATTTCCAGTATTTTTATGACCACATCGATATGAAGCTTATAATAATAAGTATAGTCCCAGTATGAGCCGCTTCCAGTAATTACTCGATCACCAGAGCCCGTCTTGGTATAATCAGTATACATATTGCTAAGCTTGGTAGAAATTTCGTCATTCTTCGTTGAGTAAGAGTTGTTTGGACCTGACACAGAGCCGCCAGAACCACCACAAGCGGTCAAAAGACTACATACCAATACCGCCATAATAAGCAACGAACAAATTTTTCTTTTCATAATAAAACCTCGATAAAATTTAGTGTATCTTATTACTGAAAGCGATTATTGAACTACGGTCACTTCATCTGTCGTTGTAGAGTAAACATAGGCCAACGAGTCGCCGCCATATTGATAAGTATTGTAATGTTATGTCCCTTAGAGTACCAGCTATTATACTTATTCCGATCAATATGATATTTAAGCTCTACAGTGGTCTGTTCACCCGGCAATAATTGAACGGGTTTGATGTCAGAGTTGTAAGGAGTGAGTTTTTCATCATCCCAATAGGCACTAAAGAGAGAGTTGTCAATATAGGCAGTGACATCTCCCGTGTTTTCTATGGTTATATCGGTCTCAAGTGTGTAGTATGTGCTTTCACCGTATCCCCAACCGTTGCTACCATATCCGCCACTACCAGAACCAGATGTTGTATAGGATTGCGTATGAAGCCAGCCAAGACTTGTAGTGATTTGGTCTTTTTTTGAAGCACCTGATGGATAAGAGCCACTAGGTCCTGAAGCAGCACCACCAGAGCCGCCGCAAGCTGTTAGGATGCTACATATAAATACGGATAATAGCAGTAGGGAGTATAATCTTCTCTTCATAATTATAGACAACCTCCTCAAAATTGAGCCATTGGAACGATAGACCAACTTATGCAACTGCTCCAAAAGTTCTTGACTCCAACCTATCACACTTTTATCACAATGTCAAGCAATAGAGCCAAAATGATAATGATAAATCACCACCGCTACCTATACTGGACGATAGGAGGCGATGAGAATGACCGCAGAACGAATCAAGGCGCTGCGAGAGGCGCGGGGCTGGACACAGGCAGAGCTTGCCCGGCGGATGAACATTACGCGCAACGGCGTCAACTCGTGGGAACAGGGGCTTTCCATGCCGTCTCCTGCATGTCTGGTGGATTTGTCAAAGGTGTTCTCTGTCTCGACGGACTATCTGCTTGGGGTGGAGCGGCTGGAAACGGTCAATGTCACAGGTCTGGACGAAAAGGACGTGGCAATGCTGGCACAGCTGGCTGATAGGCTGAGAGAAACCCGCTGACACTCTATAAGGGAACTGAAAGGCAACAAAAAATTCCCTGCCCATGATTGCAGAGCAGAGAATCGGCTATGATATATCGGAATAGATGAACCAAGGTCATGAGTGCGGCCTGGAATAAAAGTGTACTTTTCAACACCTTTCCACAATGTTTCCCACCGGGAAAATTATGAGCTTGATAAGACGAAAAGTCGCATGAATCCTAAAGAATCTCGGTCAAATGGCCGGGATTTTTTGTTTATTTTGGAAGTTTGATTTTACTATCCCGGCGGGTATTATGCGTCATCTGTTCCAACGGATTCAGAGCGTCGTAGTTGGCCTTTAGATCGTCCGAATAGAGCGCAACGTACTTCCGCGTCATCGAGAGGTCAGAGTGGCCCAGAAGCTTTTGGAGCCGGAACGGGTCGCCGCCAGCTTGGATGTACAGCTTGGCGTAGGTGTGCCGGAACAGATGGACGGACGTTTTCTCGACGCCTCGCTTGTGATTGTAGGCCCACACTGCATTCCCCAGTGCGCTGACGGTCAATTGTACGCCATACTCCGATACGAACAGCAGGTCAGAGGGAGCACCATCCCGATATACCAGGTACTCTTCCAGAATTTTGGTCAGCGCCCGGGTAAGAGGGACGACTTGTTGATTTCTGGTCTTCATGTGGCGGAAGAGCACTGTCCCATCGGAGAAGTTGATATCCTCGATTTTCAGGTTGACCAGCGTGGACGCACGGCACCCGGTTCCCAACAGAAAGTTGACTATGACCCAATTGCGGTACTCGGCAAAGGAGCAGGTTTTCTGGTTCGGAGTTTCAAGCAGGCGCTCCAATTCGTTGCTAGTGTAGGCTTCTTTGATGGGACTGTCCGCCCGTATCAGCTGGATGGAAAAGTGCTCCAAATACCCTTTGTCCATGCACCAATACAGGAACGCCCGAACCATGCGGAGATAAGTGTTGATGGTCGTATCGTGGAGTTGCTTCTCTTTTAGATGGAAAATATAATCTACCACCGTCTCTTCTGTGATGGAATCAATGGGTTGGTCAGTGTTCTCAAGAAAGTTGAAGAAGTGTCGCGCTTTTGATGAATAGAAATCAATGGTTCCCTGAGAAAGATTCTTGAGCTGGTTTTGCTTCTGGAACTGTTCAAAGGCTGCCTGTATGGACGGAAGCGCCTTGGAAGCGGGCTGTAAAATACGTTTGCGCACGAGAGAGATTCCTCCTTTTTCGCTGAAAAATTCCTCTCGGTTCGTCAGGAACGATTCTCACATTCACGACCATCCCGACCAAACAAAAAGCCCATGATTGCACGAATCAACGCACAATCATAGGCTTCGTTATGCCGGTGGTGGGGGTCGAACCCACACGTGTTATTCGCACAAGGGATTTTGAGTCCCCCTCGTCTGCCATTCCGACACACCGGCACGATAAGATAACAAAGTTATTATACCGGATTCTGTCTGTAAAATCAAGATAAAATTTTAAGGTGGGGGAATGGCTGGGAAACAGCGAATGAGGGCAGCGCAGCTGTGCTGGCGGAACCAGGCGGTAAGATGCTGCTTCGGATCAGTTCAGCTTTTTGCCGAAGAACTCCACTTCCTTGCTGATGAACTGCATCAACTCATCAAACTGGTCGGGGGTCAGGCTCTGGGCACCATCGCATTTGGCCTTGGCGGGGTTGTTGTGCACCTCGATCATCAGGCCGTCGGCACCGGCCGCTACAGCAGCCTTTGCCAGTTCCGGCACCATCCAGGCGTGGCCGCAGGCGTGGCTGGGGTCCACCACCACGGGCAGGTGGGTCATCTTGTGCAGCATCACCACACCGGCCAGGTCCAGGGTGTTCCGCATACTGGTCTCAAAAGTACGGATGCCGCGCTCGCAGAGGATGACGTTCTCGTTGCCCTCGGCCATGATGTACTCGGCGCTCATCACGAACTCTTCCAGCGTGTTGGCCAGGCCCCGCTTGAGCAGCACGGGCTTTTTTTGGCGGCCCACGGCCTTGAGCAGCTCAAAATTCTGCATGTTGCGGGCACCCACCTGGATGAGGTCCACATTCTCGAAGAGGGGCAGGTGCTCGGTGTTCATGATCTCGGTCACGATGGGAGCGCCCGTGGCCCGGCGGGCCAGCTTGAGCAGATCCAGGCCCTCGCTCCGCATTCCCTGGAACGAGTAGGGAGAGGTGCGGGGCTTGAACGCGCCGCCCCGCAGCAGGGAAGCACCGGCGGCCTTGACCCGCTGGGCGCAGTAGGTGATCTGCTCCTCGCTCTCAATGCTGCAGGGGCCTGCGATGACGGCAAAGTTTCCGCCGCCGATCTTGACGCCGTTCACATCAATGATACTGTCGTCCGGGTGGAACTTGCGGTTGGCTTTTTTGTAGGGCTCGGACACGCGGCGGCAGGCCTCCACCACGGGGTTGGCCAGTACCCAGCTTTCGGCGATGGCCTTGGTGTCGCCGATGAGGCCCAGAATATGGGTATCGCTGCCGTTGGAGTCGTTGATCTGCAGGCCCATGCCCTCCAGCTCGTGGCAGAACTCGCGCACCTGTACGTCGGGGGCATCCTGTTTCAGTACGATGATCATAGCGCTTTCTCCTTACCAGTTTCCCAAAGCGGCAGGGAGAACGGCTCCCTTTGCTGCAAATCAGTATCGTAAACTTCAGTTTCGTGAAGTATCTTGAGCATGGGCATAGCATACCACTTCAGTTTTGTGAAGTCAAGGCTTTTTTTGAAATTTTTCCGCAAACGTGGTAGAATGGGAGCACGATAGGAGTGATAGAGCTATGGGAAAAGAAGCAAAAACCAACGCCATGCGCATTCTGGAGCGGGCCAAAGTGGCCTACACCGCGCATGAATATCCCCACGAGGAGGAGAGGGCGTGGCCGTGGACGGCGTGACTGTCGCCGCCAGCATCGGGGAAGACCCCGCCTGCGTGTATAAAACACTGGTGACCCAGGGGCCAGCAGAAATTATTTCGTCTTCGTCATCCCGGTGGCAGCGGAGCTGGACCTGAAAGCCGCCGCCCGCAGCGTGGGAGAAAAGAGCGTGGCCATGATCCATGTGGCCGATATCAACAAGGTGACCGGCTATGTCCGGGGCGGCTGCAGCCCGGTGGGCATGAAAAAGCAGTACCGCACCGTCTTTGACGAAAGCGTGCTGACCCAGCAGAAGGTCTATGTTTCTGGCGGGCGCATCGGTACCAGGTGTGCTGCGCTCCTGCCGACCTCATCAAGGCAGCCCGCGCCACAACGGCACACATCATTTTCTAAAGATTTCACAATATTTATCGTTCCAATAAGTCATACTTAAAAAGAAAAAAGGATGTCGAAACTGCACAAAATTTTCGAAAGTTTTTTGACGGCATGGGAACACAAGGGAGAATTTGCCCAAACGCTCTTTGCAAAGCGGTTTTTTTGCCGTAAACTGTATGTGTAAGGCGAACGACAGCCCCCAAAAACCGGAGCTGGAGCACGCCGCGACAGGGCGCGGGACAATGAAGTTGCGGAGGACGAGCGGAATGCGAAACATGCTGCTGAAAACCATCGGCCGCCAGTGCGGTGAGGGTCATCAGGGCCTCGGTGTAACTTCATGCCAGAACACCCGCTTGGGGTGCACCGCTCTGGAACAAATGCAGAAATAAAAGGCCGTGGTGCAGGTGTACCACAGCCTTTTTGTTTGTCGTGGATCGGAAAAAGAAAGAGAGGTTGGATTTCGATGGTTCGGAAAGTTGCAGTCATTATGGGTTCGGACAGCGATTGGCCGGTGGTCAAGGGGGCCTGTGCCCAGCTCAAAGCGCTGGACATCCCCTTTGAGGCACACATCCTGTCGGCACACCGCACCCCGGCAGAGGCGGCTGCCTTTGCCAAGGGCGCAAAAGAGAATGGTTTTGGCGTCATCCTCTGCGCTGGCGGCATGGCCGCCCATCTGGCCGGTGCCTTTGCCGCCAACACCACCCTGCCCGTCATCGGCATCCCGATGAAAGGCGGTGCCATGGACGGCCTGGACGCCCTGCTGGCCACCGTGCAGATGCCAAGCGGCATCCCTGTGGCGACCGTGGCCCTGAACGGTGCCAAGAACGCCGCCTGGCTGGCCGCTGAGATCCTGGCCCTGAGCGACGATGCTCTGGCCGCCAAGCTGGCTGCCGAGCGCGCGGCCATGGCGGAACAGATCGCCGCCAAAGAGGAAAAACTGCAGAAAGAGATCGAGGAACTGTAATGTCTGATTTTGCATATCCGCTTCACGAAGAGTGCGGCGTTTTCGGCATCTATGACCGTGCCGGCACCGAGGACGTGGCCGCTGCCGCCTACTCGGCCCTGTACGCGCTGCAGCACCGCGGCCAGGAGAGCTGCGGCATCGCCGTCAACGACGACGGCGTCATTGAGGGCCACCGGGATCTCGGCCTTGTCAACGAGGTGTTCACCCCGGCGGTGCTGGCCTCTCTGGCAAAGCCTACCGCCCATATGGCCACCGGCCATGTCCGCTACGCTACCTCCGGCAGCCGCATCCGGGCCAACGCCCAGCCCATGATCGTCCGCCATGGCCGGGGTACCATGGCCCTCTGCCACAACGGCAATCTGACCAACGCTCTGGAGCTCGCCGCCAGCTGGAAAACGAGGGTGCCATCTTCCATGGCTCCTCTGATACCGAAGTGATCTGCTACCTCGTTACCCGCAACCGCTTGCGGATGGGCAGCATTGAGACTGCCATCAGCAAGACGATGGACGTGCTGGAGGGTGCTTACAGCCTCGTCATCATGTCCGCCACCAAGCTCATCGCGGTGCGTGACCCCCGCGGCTACCGGCCCCTGTGCATCGGTACCCTGCCGGGCGGCGGCTATGTCTTCGCCAGCGAGAGCTGCGCCCTGGACGCCGCTGGAGCCACTCTCCTGCGGGATGTGGAACCCGGTGAGATCGTGGTGGCCGATGCCAAGACCGGCGAGCTGCGGAGCATCCGGGACCATGTGGGCCGCCCGGACAGCCAGATGTGCGTGTTTGAGTACATCTACTTCTCCCGCCCGGACAGCATCATTGAAGGCCAGTCCGTCCACGAGGCACGCAAGCAGGCGGGCCGCTTCCTGGCGCAGGAGCACCCCGTGGAGGCCGATGTGGTCATCGGCGTGCCGGACTCCGGCCTGGACGCCGCCCTCGGCTACTCCGAGGAGAGCGGCATCCCCTACGGCATGGGCTTTATCAAAAACAAATACATCGGCCGCACCTTTATCCAGGGCAGCCAGAAACAGCGCGAGAACAGCGTCCGCATCAAGCTCAACGCGGTGACCAGCACCGTCAAGGGCAAGCGGGTGGTGCTGGTGGATGACTCCATCGTCCGCGGCACCACCTCCGCCCGCATCATCAAGCTGCTGCGGGACGCGGGTGCCAGGGAGGTCCATTTCGGGTCTCGGCTCCGCCGTTCAAGTATCCCTGCTATTTCGGCACGGATATCCCGGACCAGAAGCTTCTGGTGGCCACGGGCCGCACCGTGGACCAGATCAATGAGATCATCGGGGCGGACACGCTGGGCTACCTTTCCACGGAGCATGTGGTCAAGCTGGCTCCCAATGCCCACTGTGGTTTCTGCACGGCCTGCTTCACGGGTGAATACGCCGTCAAGCCGAAGGAAGTGCTTTCGACCGATATTCACGAGCGTCATCTCAACGACCGTCCCAAGGACGAGAAAAAGTTAGGAGAGTAACAAGATGGAAAAGAGTTATTCGGAAAGCTATGCAGCAGCAGGTGTGGATATCACCGCTGGTTACCGCTCGGTGGAGCTGATGAAACAGTACGTTGCCCGCACCATGAACGAGCACTGCATCGGTGGTCTGGGCGGTTTTGGTGGTCTGTTTGAGCTGGACTGCACCGGCTACAAGCACCCGGTGCTGATCTCCGGCACCGACGGCGTGGGCACCAAGCTGAAAATTGCCATGATCATGGACAAGCACGATACCATCGGCATCGACTGCGTGGCCATGTGCGTCAACGATGTCATCTGCGCTGGTGCAAAGCCGCTGGTCTTCCTGGATTACATCGCCTGCGGCCGCAACATCCCGGAAAAGATCGCTGAGATCGTCAAGGGCGTGGCCGAGGGCTGCGTCCAGGCCGATTGCTCTCTGGTGGGCGGCGAGACCGCCGAGCACCCGGGCATGATGCCGGAGGAGGAGTACGATCTGGCCGGTTTCACCGTGGGCGTTGTGGACAAAGAAAAGATCCTGAACAACGACACCATGAAGCCCGGTGATGTCATTCTGGCGCTGCCCTCCACGGGCGTCCACTCCAACGGCTTCTCGCTGGTGCGCAAGATCTTTGACATCGCCGGCAACCCCGATATTCTGAAGACCGCTCCCGCGGAGCTGGGCGGCAAGACCCTGGGCGAGGCCCTGCTGGCCCCCACCAAAATTTACGTCAAGCCTGTGCTGAAAGTGCTGGAAGAAGTGGATGTCAAGGGCATCTCTCACATCACCGGCGGCGGCTTCTACGAGAATATCCCCCGCAGCCTGAAGAAGGGCTGCTGCGCCCGCATCAAGAAAGAGGATGTCCGCACCCCGGCCCTCTTCCACTTGATGCAGAAAGAGGGCGGCATCTCCGAGCACGATATGTTCAACACCTTTAACATGGGTGTGGGCATGGTGCTGACCGTCCCCGCTGAGCAGGCCGACAAGGCACTGGAGATCCTCCATGCCAACGGCGAGCCGGAAGCTTACCGTCTGGGCGTCATCGCAGAAGGTGAGGGTGTCGAGCTGTGCTGAACATTGCAGTGCTCGTCTCCGGCGGCGGCACCAACCTGCAGGCCCTGCTGGACAGCGAAGCCCGGGGCGAGAACCCCAACGGCAAGATCAAACTGGTGGTGGCCTCCAAGCCCGGTGTCTATGCGCTGGAGCGGGCCGCCAAGGCTGGCGTGGAGGGCGTTGTTGTCCGCCGCAAGGATTATGCCGCCAGCGAAGACTTTGACGCCGCCCTGCTGGCCGTGCTCAAGGAGCACGACATCGACCTGGTGGTGCTGGCGGGCTTTCTGTCCGTGCTGGGCCCCAGCAGCATCGCGGCCTATCCGCGCCGCATCCTGAACGTCCACCCCGCCCTCATCCCGTCGTTCTGCGGGCCCGGCATGTACGGCCTGCGCCCCCACGAGGCCGCGCTGTCCCGGGGCTGCAAGGTAACCGGCGCCACCGTCCACTTTGTCAACGAGGAGTGCGACGGCGGGCCCATCCTGCTGCAAAAGGCCGTGGACATCCTGCCCGGCGACACCCCCGAGGTGCTGCAGAAGCGGGTGATGGAGCAGGCGGAATGGAAGCTGCTGCCCAAGGCTGTGGCCATGATTTGTAATGGAGAGATAGAATAATGGAAAAGATCGACCTGAACGAATATCTGGCTTCCAACGAGTACCCCGGCCGCGGCATTGCAGTGGCAAAGGCCCCGGATGGCCGCCAGATGTTCATTGGCTATTTTATCATGGGCCGCAGCGAGAACAGCCGCAACCGCGTGTTTGACCCCGTGCCCGAGCGGGGCGGGATCTGCACCATCGCGGCCGACCCGGCAAAGCTGGAAGACCCCAGCCTCATCATCTACAACCCCGTGCTCACCCTGGGCAAGACCCATATTGTGACCAACGGCGACCAGACGGATACCATCTACGATGGCATGAGCCGCGGCAAGAGCTTTGCCGACAGTCTGCGCACCCGCACCTTTGAGCCGGACGGCCCCAACTACACCCCCCCGCATTTCCGCCGTGGTGTACGAGGACGGCAGCTATCAGATGAGCATTCTCAAATCCGCCGACGGCAATGGCGAGAGCGTCCAGCGCTATTTCTTCGATTATCCCCAGCCCGTGGCCGGTGAGGGCCACTTCATCAGCACCTACAAGCACAACGGCAGCCCCATCCCCAGCTTTGAGGGCGAGCCCCTCCGCTTTGCCTGCCCCCGCACCATCGGCGATTTTGCCCAGGGCCTGTGGAGCAGCCTGAACGCCGACAACAAAGTGAGCCTGTTTGCCCGGGTGATCGACCTGGAGACCGGCGAGAGCGGCGACATGATCTTCAACAAATACGACGCCGTCTGCAGCGACCTGGACGACCCCGAGGAGCCGGAGCTGCTGCCCGAAGAGCTGGAACTGCTCAAAAAGCTCGACGCCGAGGAAGAATAAAGACACCGGAGATTTTAAGGAGGATGCACCAATGAATGAACTCGCACTGAAGTACGGCTGCAACCCCAACCAGAAGCCCAGCCGCATCTATATGGAGGATGGCTCTGACCTGCCCGTCACCGTCTTGAACGGCAAGCCCGGCTACATCAATTTTCTGGATGCTCTGAACTCCATCCAGCTGGTGAAGGAGCTGAAAGCCGCCTGCGGCCTGCCCGCGGCGGCCTCGTTCAAGCATGTTTCCCCGGCGGGCGCGGCCCTGGGCCTGCCCCTGACCGAGGTGGAGCGGAAGATGTACCACATTGCCCCGGATTTTGAGCTCTCGCCCCTGGCCTGCGCCTATGCCCGCGCCCGCGGTGCCGATCGCATGTCTTCGTTCGGCGACTGGATCGCCCTCTCCGAGGTCTGTGATGTTCCCACCGCAAAGCTCATCCAGCACGAAGTCTCCGACGGCATCATTGCCCCGGCTACGAGCCGGAAGCCCTGAAGATCCTTGCCAGCAAGAAAAAGGGCAACTACAACGTGGTCGCCATCGACCCGGACTACAAGCCCAACCCCGTGGAGCACAAGCAGGTGTATGGCATCACCTTTGAGCAGGGCCGCAACGAGCTGGCCATCAACGCCGACACCATGCTCACCAACTGGGTCACCGAGAACAAGACCGTGACCGAGGAGCAGAAGCGGGACCTCATCATTGCCCTCATCACCCTGAAAGACACCCAGTCCAACAGCGTCTGCTACACCTACGGTGGCCAGACCATCGGCGTGGGTGCCGGCCAGCAGAGCCGCATCCACTGCACCCGTCTGGCCGGCCAGAAAGCCGACAACTGGCAGTTGCGCCACATGGACAAGGTGCTCAACCTGCCGTTCCGCGATGATGTGGCAAAGCCCAACCGGGACAACGCCATTGATGTTTACATCGGTGACACTCCGGAGGATGTCATTGGCGATGATGTCTGGGCCGAGACCTTTACCGAGCAGCCCGCGCCTTTGACCGCCGAAGAGAAGAAAGAGTACCTGAGCCATGTAACGGGCGTCTGCCTGGGCTCTGACGCGTTCTTCCCCTTTGGTGACAACATCGAGCGTGCCCGCCGCTCCGGCGTGACGGCCATCGTCCAGCCCGGCGGCTCCATCCGCGACCAGCAGGTCATTGACACCTGCAACAAGTACGGCATCGCCATGGCGTTCTGCGGCATCCGGCTGTTCCATCACTGAGCCAAGAGCAACGGAAGCGATGTACAGACAATGCTTTCATAAAAGAAGGTACAGATATGAAAAAGAAAATCTTAGTAGTCGGCGGCGGCGGGCGTGAGCACGCCATCATCAAACGCTGAAAAAGAGCCCGGACTGCGGCGAGGTATGGTGCGCGCCGGGCAACGGCGGCATCAGCTATGACGCCCGGTGCAAGAACATCAAGGCCACGGATGTGGAGGCCATGGTGGCCTTTGCGGCCGAAGAAAAATTTGATTATGTCGTGGTGGCGCAGGATGACCCGCTGGCGCTGGGCATGGTGGACGCACTGGCAAAGGTCGGCATCCCGGCCTTTGGCCCGGACAAGGCTGCTGCCCGCATTGAGGCTTCAAGGTCTTCTCCAAGGACCTGATGAAGAAATACGGCATCCCCACCGCCCAATATGAGACATTCGATGACCCGGCCAAGGTCATGGAGTATATCAAGGCCGAGGGCAAATACCCGGTGGTCATCAAGGCCGACGGCCTTGCGCTGGGCAAGGGCGTGCTGATCTGCGAGAACGAGCAGCAGGCCGCCGACGGCGTGAAAGAAATCATGCTGGACAAAAAGTTCGGCGCTTCCGGCAACCATGTGGTGGTGGAAGAATTCCTCACCGGCCCGGAGGTCAGCGTGCTGAGCTTCACGGACGGCAAAGTAGTCAAGCCCATGGTGTCCAGCATGGACCACAAGCGTGCCAATGACCACGACACCGGCCTGAACACCGGCGGCATGGGCACGGTGGCGCCCAACCCCTATTACACCCCGGCGATCGCCGCCGAGTGCATGGAGAAAATTTTCCTGCCCACCATCCATGCCATGAACGCCGAGGGCTGCCCCTTTCAGGGCTGCCTCTACTTCGGCCTCATGCTCACTCCGGACGGCCCCAAGGTCATTGAGTACAACTGCCGCTTCGGCGACCCTGAGACCCAGGTGGTGCTGCCCCTGCTCCAGAGCGACCTGCTCCAGATCATGCTGGCCTGCACCAACGGCACGCTGGCGGACACGGAAGTCCAGTTCTCGGACGGTGCCGCTGCCTGTGTCATTCTGGCCTCCGGCGGCTACCCTGTCAGCTACGAGAAAGGCAAGCCGATCTCCGGCCTGACGGACGGCCAGCTGGCAGGGGAGGAGAACATCACGGTCTACCACTCCGGCACGGCCATCCAAGAGGACGGCACGCTCGTGACCAATGGCGGCCGTGTGCTGGGCGTGACCGCCACGGCTGACCGCCTGACCGCTGCCATCACCCAGGCCTACGCCGCCACCGAGAAGATCTCGTTTGAGAAGCTGCACAAGCGGACGGACATCGGCTTCCGGGCCCTGAAAGCAATTGCGGAGAAAGAATAACAGCTGCTCTGTACAACCTCTCCGTCATCGCCGCGCGATGCCACCTCCCCTGGCAGGGGAGGCTCTGGCGAAGAGGAAAAGCCTCATGGTTTTGCCAAAGGCTCCCCTACAAGGGGAGCTGTCGAACGGAGTGAGACTGAGAGGTTGTAGGAAGGACAGCTTGAAATGATGATAGGAGGACGATCTCCAATGGTCTATCGTATTTATGTCGAGAAAAAGCCCGGCTTTGATGTGGAAGCCGAGGGCCTGAAAAATGAGCTGGTCTCGCTGCTGGGCATCCAGTCCCTGAACGGGGTGCGGCTGCTCAACCGCTACGACGTGGAGGGCATTGATGAAGCTCTGTTCCACCAGTGCGCCACCACCGTGTTCAGCGAGCCTCCGGTGGACGACACCTACGACACCCTGCCTCAGGATGGCGGCGTGTCCTTTGCGGTGGAGTACCTGCCCGGCCAGTTCGACCAGCGCGCCGATTCTGCCGCCGAGTGCATCCAGCTCATCAGCCAGGGCGAGCGCCCGCTGGTCCGCTCCGCCAAGGTCTACCTGCTGCAGGGCGCTCTGACCGACGAGCAGCTGGCTGAGATCAAGAAATATGTCATCAACCCGGTGGAGGCCCGCGAGGCTTCGCTGGAAGAAAAGGCCACCCTCAAGATGGAGTACCCCGTCCCCACCGCCGTGGCCGTGCTGGAGGGCTTCAACCAGCTGGAGGAAGAGGGCCTGAAAGAATTTATCAACAAGCAGGGCCTCGCCATGGATCTGGGCGACATCAAGTTCTGCCAGGAATATTTCCGCTCCGAGAAGCGGGACCCCACCATCACCGAGATCCGCATGATCGACACCTACTGGCGCGACCACTGCCGCCACACCACCTTCGGCACCATTCTGGACGATGTGCAGATCGACGACGCCGTGGTGCAGGAAGCCTTTGACCGCTACATGGCCATGCGCGCGGATCTGGGCCGGGAGAACAAACCCCGCTGCATGATGGATCTGGCCACCATTGGTGCCAAGGAGCTGAAAAAGCAGGGCATCCTCAAGAATCTGGACGAGTCCGACGAGATCAACGCCTGCACCGTCAAGATCAAGTGCGATGTCAACGGCAAGGAGGAGGACTGGCTGTTCCTCTTCAAGAACGAGACGCACAACCACCCGACGGAGATCGAGCCGTTCGGCGGTGCTGCCACCTGCATCGGCGGCGCCATCCGCGATCCGCTCTCCGGCCGTTCCTACGTCTATCAGGCCATGCGCGTCACCGGCGCGGGCGACCCGCTGGTACCCGTCAGCCAGACGCTGCCCGGCAAACTGCCCCAGCGCAAGCTGGTGACCACCGCCGCCGCCGGTTATTCCTCTTACGGCAACCAGATCGGTCTGGCGACCGGTCAGGTGGATGAGATCTAACCCCGGCTATGTGGCAAAGCGGATGGAGATCGGCGCGGTCGTGGGTGCTACCCCCGCTTCCCATGTCCGCCGCGAGTGCCCCGCCCCGGGGATGTCATCGTCCTGCTGGGCGGCCGCACCGGCCGCGACGGCATCGGCGGTGCCACCGGTTCCTCCAAGGCCCACAACCTCGAAAGCCTGGACCACTGCGGTGCTGAGGTGCAGAAAGGCAACGCTCCCATCGAGCGCAAGCTGCAGCGCCTGTTCCGCCGGGAAGACGCCTGCAAGATGATCAAGCGCTGCAATGACTTTGGCGCCGGCGGCGTGTCTGTCGCCATCGGCGAGCTGGCAGATAGCCTGTACATCTACCTGAACAAGGTCACCAAGAAATACGACGGTCTGGACGGTACCGAGCTGGCCATCAGCGAGAGCCAGGAGCGCATGGCCGTGGCCCTGGCCCCGGAGGACGTGGACAAGTTCATCGCCTTGGCCAACGAGGAAAACCTTGAGGCGACCCCGTGGCAAAGGTCACCGAGGAAAAACGCTTGAACATGGTCTGGAACGGTGTGTCCATCGTCAACATCAGCCGCGAGTTCCTCAACTCCAATGGCGCTGAGAAGCACCAGAATGTCCATATCGAAAAGGGCACCGTCTGGCAGCCCCAGTGGTCTGGCATCACCTTTGGCCAGAAGATGAAGCACATGGTGGGCGATTTGAACGTGTGCAGCAAAAAGGGCCTGTCTGAGCGGTTCGACTCCACCATTGGAGCCGCTACCGTCCTGATGCCCTTTGGCGGTGCCTATCAGCTCACCCCGCAGAACGCCATGGTGGCAAAGCTGCCGGTGGACGGCGAGACGATTACCTGCTCCGGCATGGCCTGGGGTTACAACCCCTACCTGACGAGCGCCAACCAGTACGTTGGTGCCCGTATGGCCGTGGTGGAGAGCGTCTCCAAGCTGGTGGCCTCCGGCTTCCGCTTCGAGGACGCCTATCTCACGTTCCAGGAATACTTCGAGCGCCTGGGCAATAAGCCTGAGCGCTGGGGCAAGCCGCTGGCTGCCCTGCTGGGCGCGCTGGATGCCCAGATGGGCCTGGGCATTGGCTCCATCGGCGGGAAAGATAGCATGTCCGGCTCCTTTGAGGAACTGGATGTGCCTCCCACGCTGGTGTCGTTTGCTACCGCCATCGGCAAGGCAGGCCGTGTGGTCTCCACCGAGTTCAAGAAGCCGGAGAGCACCGTCGTGCTGGTGCGCCCCATCCTCGACCCCGAGACGGGCTGCCCCAACTTCTCTTCCCTGAAAGCCAACTACAAGATGGTGGAGCAGATGATGGAAGAAGGCATGGTGGCCGCTGCCTGCTCCGTGGGCTTTGGCGGCCTGGCCGAGGCTCTGTTCAAGATGGGCCTGGGCAACCGCATCGGCTTCAAGATGATGGCCGATAAATCCACCGGCGAGATGTTTGAGCCCATGTACGGCTCCATCGTGCTGGAAATGGTCTCCGACTCTCCGGCCGGTGAGCTGCTGGGCGAGACCACCAAAGATTACATGTTCGAGTGCTGCGGCGAGAAGCTGGATATGGCCCAGCTGCAGGAGATCTGGGAGTCCAAGCTGGAGCCCGTGTACCCCTACCGCAAGGCAGGCGCCAGTGTGGAGAAGATCGACGGCCAGCTGGCTGCTCCCGCCGCCCCCAAGATCGGCGTGGCAAAACCGAAAGTGATCATCCCGGTGTTCCCGGGCTCCAACTGCGAGTACGACACCGCCAAGGCCTTTGCCCGGGCCGGTGCGGACCCGGAGATCCTCGTCATCCGCAACCTGACCCCGGCGGACGTCACCGCCAGCTGCGAGGCTCTGGTCAAGGCCATTGACAACAGCCAGATCGTCATGCTGCCCGGCGGCTTCTCCGGCGGCGACGAGCCGGACGGCAGCGCCAAGTTCATTGCATCGTTCTTCCGCAGCCCCGCCGTCACCGAGGCCGTGCGCAGCCTGCTCCAGAAGCGGGACGGCCTGATGCTGGGCATCTGCAACGGCTTCCAGGCCCTGATCAAGCTGGGTCTGGTGCCTTACGGCGATATCCGCGAGATCAGCCAGTATGACCCGACCCTGACATTCAACACCATCGGCCGCCACCAGAGTATGCTGGTGCGCACCCGGATTGCTTCCACGGGCAGCCCCTGGCTGAGCAAGTGCGCCGTGGGCGACGAGTATACCGTGGCCATCAGCCACGGCGAGGGCCGCTTTGTGGCTCCCCAGCAGGTGCTGGACAAGCTGATCGCCAACGGACAGGTGGCCACCCAGTACGTCGATCTGGAGGGCGTGCCCACCATGGACCAGAGCTACAACCCCAACGGCTCGGTGCTGGCCATCGAGGGCATCACCAGCCCGGATGGCCGTGTCTTTGGCAAGATGGGCCACTCCGAGCGCAGCGGCCAGTACCTGTACAAAAACGTCACCGGCGATAAGTACCAGCCGATCTTTGAGGGCGGCGTAGACTATTTCAAGGTTTGATGGTAGAATAGAGAAAACTCCTTCCGTCATCGCTGGCGCGATGCCACCTCCCTCGGAGAGGGAGGCTGAAAGGCCCCCCTCTTCGAGGGGCTGTCGCCGGAAGGCGACTGGGGAGTTACTTTCAGGAGGAAAACCAATGTCTCAGCATGACCGTTATATCAGCCCTTTTTCCACTCGCTACTCCTCCGATGAGATGCAGTACATCTTCTCGGACGACAACAAGTTCCGCACCTGGCGCCGCCTGTGGGTGGCGCTGGCCCGGGCCGAGATGAAGCAGGGCCTGACCAATATCACCCCGAAATGGTGGCCGAGCTGGAAGCCCATGTGGACGATATCAACTATGACGTCGCCATTGCCCGGGAGAAACTGGTCCGCCACGACGTGATGAGCCACGTCTATGCCTACGGCCAGCAGTGCCCCAAGGCCGCCGGCATCATCCATCTGGGTGCTACCAGCTGCTATGTGGGCGACAACACCGACATCATCGTGATGCGGCAGGGCCTGGAGCTCATCCGCAAAAAGCTCATTGGCGTGCTGGCCAAGCTGGCCCACTTTGCCAAGGAGTACAAGGACATGCCCTGCATGGCCTACACCCACTGCCAGCCCGCCCAGCCCACCACCGTGGGCAAGCGCGCCACCCTGTGGGCCAACGAGCTGGTGATGGACCTCAACGAGATCGACCACCGTCTGGCTACCCTGCAGCTGCGCGGCGTCAAGGGTACCACCGGCACCCAGGCTTCCTTTATGGAGCTGTTTAAGGGCGACGCCGACAAGATCCGCGCCGTGGATGCTTCCATCGCTGAGGAGATGGGCTTCGACAGCGAGGCCGTCATCCCTGTCTCGGGCCAGACCTACAGCCGCAAGGTGGATGCATTCATCCTCAACGCGCTGGCCGGTATTGCCCAGAGCTGCATGAAGTTTGCCACCGACCTGCGTCTGCTGGCCAACTTCAAAGAGATGGAGGAGCCGTTTGAGGCGCACCAGATCGGCTCCTCGGCGATGCCCTACAAGCGCAATCCGATGCGGTGCGAGCGCATCTGCGCCCTGGCCCGCTACCTGATGGTGGACGTGCTCAACCCCAGCATCACCACGGGCACCCAATGGTTTGAGCGGACGTTGGACGACTCGGCCAACAAGCGGATCGCGATGGCGGAGGGATTCCTCGCCGCCGACGCGATCCTGAACATCCTGCTCAACGTCACCGACGGCATCGTGGTCTACCCCAAGGTCATCCGCAGCCGTCTGATGGCAGAGCTGCCGTTCATGGCCAGCGAGAACATCATGATGCAGGCCGTGGAGAAGGGCGGCAACCGTCAGGAGCTCCACGAGCGTCTGCGCCAGCACGCCATCGCCGCCGGCAAGCAGGTCAAGGAAGAGGGTCTGCCCAACGATATGGTGGACCGCGTTGCGGCGGACCCCGCCTTTGGCCTGACCAAAGAGGAGATCGTGGCCGGTCTGGTGCCGGAGAACTTTGTGGGCCGCGCTCCCCAGCAGGTGGAGGAGTTCATCGCTCACATCCTCAAGCCCATCTTTGACGCCAACCCGGATGCTGTGGAACAGCACGCGAGTTTGAGCGTCTGAGAATCAGAATTGAGAGGCCATTGCCGCAAGGCGGTGGCCTCTTTTCTGTTGCGGAAAAACACGATACATGATAAAATGGGACAAAAATGATTTTAGGAGCAAAACCATGCGTCTCGATAAATATCTGGCCGAAACGGCCCAGTGCACCCGGAGCGAGGCAAAAACCCTGCTGCAAAAGGGGCGGGTGACGGTCAATGGAGCCGTCTGCAAAAAAAGGCGACACCCAGCTCAAAGACAGCGACAACGTGGCCGTGGACAGCCAGCCGCTGGCGTACCAGCAATTCGTCTACCTCATGCTCAACAAGCCCGAGGGGGTGGTGAGCGCGTCCACCGACAAGCGGGACACCACCGTGGTGGACTTGATCGGGGATGCCTACCCCCGGCGGGAACTGTTCCCCGCGGGACGGCTGGACAAGGCGAGCACCGGCTTTGTGCTGCTGACTGACGACGGCGGCTTTGCCCACGACATCCTGGCCCCCAAGCGCCATGTCTCCAAGACCTACACCGTCACACTGGACACCCCGCTGACCGAAGAGATGCGGCAGGGCTTTGCCGAGGGCGTTACCCTGGCGGACGGCACGGCCCTCTCCCCGGCAGAGGTGAGCGCCCTCTCGGAGGACGGCCTTGTGGTGCGGGTGGTGCTCAAGCAGGGGGTGTACCACCAGATCAAGCGGATGTTCGGCGTGTACGGCGCAGGCGTCAACGGGCTGCACCGGGATGCCATCGGCGGGCTGGAGCTGGACAAAACGCTGGCTCCGGGCCAGTGGCGGGAGCTGACGGCGGCTGAAGTGGCAGAAATTACCACGAAATGAGGTTGGCTTTTCACGTGGATTTCAAAAAGCATCACATTTAGCCGTTAAAATAGGGCCAAGAACCACGCAAAAAGGCACTTTTTGGCCGAAAAACGACTCCGGCAGATAATTTGACCAAGAAAATAGAAACTTTTTGGTGAAATATGTTGCAAAAGTAAATTCTTTTTGTGTAAAATATAGATTGTAAAGCGGCGAAATTGTTAAAAATCACAATCCATGCCACAGCGGCTTGCACAAAAGAGGAAAAGGGGTATCCATTTATGGCCAATAGAGTATTTCAGAGCGTGATCTACCAGATGAAGGACGCGATCGACCGCGTGGTCGGCGTGGTGGATGAGACCGGCGCTGTCATCTCCTGCTCGGAGCTGAATCTGATCGGCGAGGTGCGTGAAGCGCTTTATGGCTGAACGCCTGACCGCGGGCGACCGCTTTGTGCGGGACGGTTACACCTACCAGCAGTTCTCCAGCGCAAAGCATAACGACTATGCCGTGTTTGTGGAAGGCGCTGACGAGACAGCTGGCCAGTTTGCCGCGGTGCTCTCCATCAGCCTGCAGAGCATCAAGCAGTATCACGACGAGAAGTTCGACAAGGCCAACTTTATCAAGAACGTGGTGCTGGACAACATCCTGCCCGGCGACATCTACGCCAAGGCCCGTGAGCTCCACTTTGCCACCGATGTTTCCCGTGTGGTGTTCATCGTGCGCGTGACCTCCGGCGGCGATATCTCCGCTTACGATGTGGTCAGCAGCCTGTTTCCTGATAAGCAGAAGGACTTCGTTTTCAATATCAGCGAGACGGACACCGTCCTCGTCAAGGAGATCCGCAAGGGCATCGACCGCTCCGATATGGAGAAGCTGGCCGCCAGCATTGTGGATACCCTCTCCGGCGAGCATTACATCAAGGCTGTCGTCGGCATTGGCACCCCCATTGCCAACGTCAAGGATCTGGCTACCAGCTTCAAGGAAGCCCAGATCGCCATGGAAGTGAGCAAGGTGTTTGATGCCGAGAAGCAGATCATCCGCTACGATAACCTCGGCATCGCCCGCCTGATCTACCAGCTGCCCACCACCCTGTGCGAGATGTTCCTCAAAGAGGTGTTCAAGCAGGGCAGCATCGAGAGCCTGGATCAGGAGACGCTGTTCACCATCCAGCGCTTCTTTGAAAACAACCTGAACGTTTCTGAAACCAGCCGCGGGCTGTTCGTACACCGCAATACGCTGGTTTACCGGCTTGAAAAGATCAAAAAGCTCACCGGGCTCGACCTGCGTGAGTTCGACGACGCCATCGTCTTCAAAGTGGCGCTGATGGTCAAGAAGTACCTGTCCAACAACCCGGCCAAATATTGATGTTTCGCCAAGGCGGCTGCAAGGGCCGCCGGCGCAGAACCGGCCGCTCGAAACCCGATGCTGGCCGGTTCTTTTTTTCGGGAAAAATTCTTGACCCGCAAATTCAAAAGTCAGGAGTATCCATCTCATGATAGATTTTGAACACGTTTCAAAGAATATAAAAGGGCGGCAAGCTGGCGCTGGAGGATGTGAACTTCCATGTGGACGACGGCGAGTTCGTGTTCCTGCTGGGCCACTCCGGCGCGGGCAAATCCACCCTGCTCAAGCTCATTCTCCGCGAGGAAGTGCCCAGCGAGGGCAAGGTGCTTGTGGACGGCCGGGACGTGGCCCGGATGCGCCGCCGCCAGATCCCCTACCTGCGCCGCCAGATGGGCATTATCTTCCAGGATTTCCGCCTCATCCCCAGTATGACGGTGTATGAGAACATCGCCTTTGCCATGCATGTGACCAACATCGGCCGCAAACAGATCAAAGAGCGGGTGGGCTACATGCTGGAGCTGGTGCATCTGGAGGATAAGGCCAATGTCTACCCGGAGTTCCTCTCCGGCGGTGAGCAGCAGCGTGTGGCCGTGGCCCGCGCCCTGGCCCACGCCCCCAAGCTGGTCATTGCAGACGAGCCCACTGGCAACATCGACCCCGAGCTGAGCCTTGAGATGATGGAGCTGCTGGAGCGGGTAAGCGAAATGGGCATTACCGTCCTCGTTGTTACCCATGAGCACGAGCTCGTGCACCGCTTCCATCAGCGTGTCGTCACCCTGAAAGAGGGCCGCATCATCTCGGATGTTCCCGCGGATAAAAAGGAGGTGCTGGTATGAAGCCCTCGACTTTCGCGTTCCTTACCAAGCGCGGCGTGCGCAACCTGGGCAAGCACTGGGCCATGACCATTGCCTGCATCGCCTCCCTCAGCGTCTGCATGACGTTGAACATTTTTGCCACCCTGGTCGAAGTCAACGTGGACAGCATGGTCAATTACCTGGGCCAGCAGAACGAGATGGTGGTCTATGTGGACCCCAATGCGGACGACGCCACCATCCAGTCGGTAGGGGAGAAGATCGCCGCCACCCCGGGTGTGAGCCGGATGCAGTATATGTCCAAAGAGGACGTCCTCAACCAGTACCGGGGGTATATGGCGGATTACGCCGTCCTGCTGGATGAGTTTGAGACGGACAATCCGTTCAAGGCCAACTACCGCGTCTCGCTGGGCGACCTGAGCCAGATGAGCGCCATGAGCCAGACGTTCCAGCAGATCCCCGGCGTGTACAGCGTGGCGGCTCCCATTGAGATGACCAACACGTTCGTGCAGGTGCAGCAGGCCGTCACGCAGATGGGCCGCGGCATCGTGCTGGTGCTGATGATCGTCAGCATCATCACGGTGGGCAGCACCATCCGCCTCAGCGTCTTTGCCCGCCGCCGGGAAATTGAGATCATGAAATATGTGGGCGCCACCAACGCCCTTGTCACCCTGCCGTTCGTCATTGAGGGCCTGACCATGGGCCTGCTCTCCGGTCTGCTCACAGCGGGCGTTACCATCGGCGGGTACGCGTATATCGTGCAGGCGTCCAGCACGCTGGGCGGCCTGTGGCAGCTGCTGATGGGCACGGCTCTGGTGCCGCTGGAATATGTCTGGCGCAACATCCTGCTCTACAGCCTGGCCGGCGGTGCCATCGTCGGCGGCTTCGGCAGTATGTTCTCCATCCGCAAACATCTCAATGTGTAAGCGAAAGGAGCACCCTCAGTGAAACACCCAAAACATTCCGCAGGGTTTGTCCTGTACCACCGCCCGGCCCACGAAAAGCCCCGCGGCGGCCGCGGCACGTTCCTCCGGGCAGCCTGCCTCTTTGTGGCAGCGGCCTGCCTGACCCTGAGCGCCACGGTCTATCCGGCCTCTGCAGCCACCAGCATGTCCTCACTGCAGAACAAGCTCAACAAGCTCTCGCAGTCCATTGAGCAGCACAAGAAAGAACTCTCGAATGCCAAGAAGAAAGAGGCCGCCGCCAAGCAGCTGGAGTCCGACCTGAAAGAAAAGGTCACGGTCATCCAGGGGCAGATCGGCGTGCTCAAGGGCCAGATCGCCGAGGTGCAGAACAGCATCGGCGCCAAGGAGCAGCAGATCACCGCCAAGGAGGCTGAGATCGCTGCCAAGGAGGCCGAGATCGCCGACCAGTGGGACGGTTTCAAGCAGCACATGGCCGCCATGCAGGAGCTGCGGGACGGCGGCAGCGTGGCCATGCTGGCCTCGGTGAACGACCTGTACGAGCTGCTGACGTTCAATGAAGTGATGCAGGATATCTCCATCAAAGACACCGAGATCCTCAACAACATGAAGAACGCCAAAGAGGCGCTCCAGAACGATAAGGCTACGCTGGAAGAGGAACGCACCCAGCTCCAGAGCAAAAAGGCCGAGCTGGACGCCCAGAACAGCCAGATGCAGTCCAAGCAGAACGAGCTGAATTCCAGCGTCCGGGAAGCCCAGCTGAGTGCGGCTGAGGCCCAGAAAGCCCAGCAGGATGCCAAGGCGGCCATCGAGTCCGATGAGATGAACTACGAGGCCGTCAAGAAAGAGATCCAGAAGCTGATCGCCGCGGCTGCGGCGGCGCAGCCTCAGCTGAGCTTTACCGGCTTCATCTGCCCGCTCAAGAGCTATACCCGCATCTCCAGTGAGTACGGCTGGCGCAAGAACCCGGTTTCCGGCGTCAACAAGCTCCACGCCGGCACCGACTTTGCCGCCCCGCGGGGACGCCCATCTACGGCCGCCAGCGGCTATGTGCAGGTGGCTGGCTGGTCCAGCGGCGGCTATGGCAACTATGTCATCATCTATCACGGCAAAATGTCGGACGGTGTGGCTTACAGTACGCTGTACGGCCATATGCGCTCGGTGGCCACCTCGGCGGGCAAGTATGTCAAGCAGGGTGAGATCATCGGTTATGTGGGCAGCACTGGCAATTCCACGGGCAACCACCTCCACCTGGAAGTGTGGCGCGGCGGTTCCAAGGCAAACGCGGTCAACCCCCGCGGTTATATCCCCATGAGATAAAGGAGGCCATTTGGCGATTATGAACGAAGAAAAACGCAAGCGCTTTCTGCGCGTTGGCTGTTTGCTGCTTGCAGGGGTGTTCCTGCTCTCGGTCCTCGGGAGCGTGGTGCTGATGCTGCTGGTCTGAGCGTGGAGGAACGGAAATGAATCGGAAGATCTCTTTGGGGATGGCGGTCACCATCGTCATCCTGGCCATGACCGTTACGTTCTCCATTACCATGCTGCTGGCCATGCGGCTGTTTGACAGCACCGTGTCCAGCGTCAAAGAAAAAGAGAGCATGTACAACAAGGTGGCCGAAGTAGACCGCTATGTGCGTGCCAACTACTACTACGACATCGACGAGACGATGCTGTACGACCGTCTGACCGCAGGCTATCTGCTGGGCACCGGCGATAAGTACGCCCGGTACTACACCGCCTCGGCCTACACCGACCTGCTCAACGCCCAGAGCGGCACCCTGATCGGCATCGGCGTGGAGCTGGCCATCGATCAGTCCGGCTATGCCAAGGTCACCAAGGTGTATACGGATTCTCCCGCCCAGGAAGCAGGGATCAAAGTGGGCGATTACATCACCGCTGTGGACGGCAATGATGTCAAGAGCATGTCGGGTGTGGACGCCGTCCAGACCCGCCTGCGGGGCGAGTCCGGCACCAGTGTCAATGTCACCTGGCTGGACAGTGAGGCCTCGGAGCACAACGCGGACCTGACCCATTCCGGCTATACCGCTACCACCGTGGATTCTGCTCTGCTGCAGGATTCGGTGGGGTACATCAAAATCTGGCAGTTCGACGGCACCACTCCCAGTGAGCTGGATTACGCCCTGCGCAGCCTGACCGCCAGCGGGGCCACCAGCCTTGTGTTCGACCTGCGCGATAACGGCGGCGGCGTGTTGGATGATGCCATCAGCTGCATCGACCTGATCGCCCCGGAAGGCACTGTGGCCTATGCCGAGGATAAGAACGGAAACCGCACCCTGCTGGGCAGCAGCACCGGCGAAAGCGCCATCGCCCTGCCGCTGGTCTGCCTGGTCAACGGCAACACGGCCAGCGCGGCGGAGCTGTTTGCATCCAGCCTGCGTACCCTAAGCGGGGCCCGGCTGGTGGGCACCACCACCATGGGCAAGGGCACCATCCAGTCCAGCCCCCAGCGTCTGTCCGATGGCAGCGCTGTGGTGGTCACGGTGGCGAAGCTGCTCTGCGGCGACGGCTCCTGTTTTGACGGCACGGGCCTGACCGTGGATGTGGAGCGCAGCCTGACTGCCGATGAGCAGACCAGCTACTACGACTTTACCCTCGATACCGACCCGCAGATCCAGCGTGCGGTCAGCGCAGCACAGCAGCTGAGCGGTACCACGACTCTGGGCGGTGTCAACGAGGCCGCTTCCAGCGCGGCTGCAGAGGATGCCGGTGCCGACAGTGAAGTGAGCGCGGAAAGCGAGTCTGCCGCGGAGAGCGAAGCCGTCAGCGAGAGCGAGGCTGCATCTTTTGAAGCATCCAGTGAGGCGGCTGAAAGCGCCGCATCCTCCAACGGCTGAAACAACAAGTGAATCAACAAAAGGCCCCCGGCGCAGTGCCGGAGGCCTTTTTGCCAGAAATGTGATAACACGAAAGGATGGAATCTATGCCGGAGCTGACTGACCTGTCTTACGTCCGCGCTTTGTGCGAAAAAAAATACGATTTTGCCCTCTCCAAGGGATTCGGGCAGAACTTTATCATCAACCCGGGCATCCCCCAGAAGATCGTGGACGTCAGCGGCGTGGACAAGCGCTATGGTGTCATTGAGATCGGCCCCGGCATCGGTGTGTTGACCCGGGAGCTGGCCAAGCGCGCCGCCAAGGTGGTGTCCATTGAAGTGGACGAACGCTTGCCGCCGCTGCTGGCCGAAACGATGGCCGGAGTGGACAATTTTAAACTGGTCATGCAGGACGTTCTGAAAGTAGACCTCCGCGCCCTCATCGAGGAGGAGTTCCCCGGGATGCCGGTGGCTGTCTGCGCCAATCTGCCCTACTACATCACCAGCCCCATCGTCATGAAGCTGCTGGGCGACCGCCTGCCCATCCGGAACCTCACCGTCATGGTGCAGAAGGAGGCCGCCGACCGTCTGGCCGCCGCCCCCGGCACCCGGGCTTCCAGCGCCATCAGCTGCGCGGTGAGTTACTACGCCACCTCGAAGATGATGTTCACCGCCGCTCCGGGCAGCTTCTACCCGGCTCCCAAGGTGACCAGCGCGGTGGTCCGCATGGACATCCGCCCCACCCCGCCGTGCAGGTCAGCTTCGGTGGTTCGAATCCACCCGCGCCCACCAAACAAGAAAAATCCGAACCTGTTTCCGATTGGAGAAGGGTTCGGATTTTTCGTTTTCTTCGGGTACAAGAATGAAGGCTCCCGTGGACGGCGTAAAACTCCGATACCTTGTCACAGACCGTAAGCCAATAACAAGGTTTGGAGGGTACGATGATGAAGTACGATGCAAGAGCCTGTTCGTTTCAACATGGATACCGGATGCGTGGAGTTGACTCTCCAAGATGGGAGAAAAATTTCCATTGACTGCACCGGGGTCGAGGATGCGCTGAATGTCACTATGGCACAGCGGACTGAACTGGACTACCTCATCTACAACGACCCGCTGGGCTATGCGGACTTGATTTTGAATGGCGACCCAGAGGAGTATTTGAAGAACGTAGCAGGAAGCCATGGGCTAGAAGATTAAGGACAAAAAAATAAGAGGTGTGCCCAGCTGGACACACCTCGGTGAGACACATCTATATAAGGCAGGGCGTTCCCTTTACCTGGTAGCGTCCTGCTGTTTTTATGCGGCAACAGGCAAGGCTTGTAGAGCTTCCTGCTCTTTCAGCCACTCCTCATATTCACGCTGGCCTTCCTCGCTGTTGAAAAACTCAACCATAGAGGGATAAAAGCAGCGTGCAAGGATTTTGATGGCTTCATCCGGGTAGCCGGATTTGTTTAACTTCTTCTTTTTATTCAAATAGTATCCTCCGAAAATCAAAGTTCCATATCTTGCCCATGCCTGCGGTTTTTCTGCTGCACATTCATGATGCGCTCCTGTTTGGGGGCAAGAATCTTTTTCCAGAAAGCCGCGCACCAGTTCGGGCGCACGGTGGAGAGCGTCCAGATAGGGCTTCACTTCGTACCACAGGTCGTGGTACTTGTTGCTCCAACGAACGGCCTCTTTCTTGGCGGTGGAAAGTTCTTCTTTCAGGCGGCGGTTCTCCACGTCCATCATATAGCCGTGGTCGGCTTGTTTTTTCAGCTTGGAAAATTCTTCTTCGGTCAGTGAGTAGTTACCGAGAAAGGTGCGCTTGCCGATATAATCCAGATCGCGCGCGTGAATGAGGGCTTCTTTTGTGAGCGTGGCCTTTTTCTGAACAGCGGCAAGTTCCTTCTCCTTTTTGGAGAGGGTCTGACTGGTTTTGGCAAGCGACTGCGCCTTTTGGTCGGCTTGGGCGGTCAGGGAGTCCAGCCGTTCCTGCTCCCGTTGAACTTTGAACTGGGTGACGGTCAGGTGTTCTTCGGTGCTGCCGCGCTCACCGCGCTCTACATCCGTGTACCCGGCATTGCGCATATAGTTGAAGAAATCGTCTTGCAGGATGCTGTACGACTTCTTCAGGACGGGCTTGCCGTTCTTTTTGCAAAACAGGCTTTCCGGCATCGTCCAGCAGGGGCTTGGATGCCCACTTCTCGCTCCGGCTGACCTGCATGACAGTCTCCTTGACGGTGCCGACCAGTGCCTTGTCCTTGCAGCGTCTCGACCACAGGATCTGCTTTTTTCCACCACAGGCACATAGACCACATGGAGATGGTAGTGGTAGACTTCCCGGCCTAATGCTTCGGTCATGGCACGGTTGATCTCATCGGCGTGCATGACTGCCGAGAGGATATACTGCTCACCGCCCACGATCTGAACGGCTGCGTTGTAGGCATCCTCATAGAACTGTTTGGCGAACTCGTAGCCACCGTGATTGTCAAAATAGGCCGAGTTGACATCAAAGACAAGCTCGCAATAATGGGTGGCATCCGGCTTCAGGCCGCGCGTTGAAATCGTACCAGCGGCTTCCAGTTGGGAGAACAGGTCGGTGTCGCTGGCTGCGGGCTTTTTGAAGTGGACATTCCATGCAGGCGCGCTGGGATAATATCGGGGTTCCGATCGCTGTCCTTTTCGCGCTCATTGTGTTGCTGGGTGTTGCCAACGGCCTTGTCCGAAACGGCGAGGTTTCGGACACTGGTGCGGTCAATACCATCGTTTCTTGCCAAAGGGCATCCCTCCTTTCGGGGTTCATCGAGAGGTGACGGGGAACGAAGATGCACTTCTTCGGAAGTGTAATAACCCACTATAACACTTTCATCCCTATGGGCTGCAAAGTGTAGTGGGCTCTTCGAGACTCTCCGAGGGGGAACGTCTCCTGCGGGAGGCTAATCGAGTTCACGTTTGCGGAGAGTTACAATGAAAGCCCCGTGACCGAATGCGCGAAGATGGATTCGCCCCGACAAGTACGCATTGCTCCGAAAAAATCGCGTACGGACTTCAAATAACCTGTACGGTTCGTACGGTGTACGGAAATCTGAAATATAAACGATAACACGTCTTTAATTTTCTTCAATTTGCCGTACAGGTGCGTACAAGTACAGACCGTACAGGTTGTACGAACTTCTTCCGTGAAAAAATGCACTTTTACGGACAGGGGTGGACAAGCGGCTCGATGCCCACAAAATATGCGGCCACCGGGAAAATTACTGCACCAGAGACCCCAAAGTGGGAACTCTGGTGTTTTTTGCTTCCTGCCTGAATATACGGAAAATTTTGCAGGAAAGGCGAAAAAGCGGCAGAACTGCAACGAAAAAAAATGCCCTCACTGGTTGCAGGACTGCAACAGCAAGGGCGGAGAGGTAACCGTATATTGAACAAAACGGCAGAGCGTATTATAATGAGGAAAAAGCTCAAAAAGGAGGGCCGATTACATGGCACAGGAATATCTGCCCGCACCATCCAACATCCGTCTTGCGGACTTGATGAAAGAACGCAACATCAGCCAACCAGAACTTGCCAAGGAACTCGGCTGCTCCAAGAGCACCATCAGCCGCTTCATCAGCGGTGCAAAGGGAACCCTGACCCATGAGCAGGTGCTGAAAATTGCAAGGCTGTTCAACGTGTCCACGGATTTTCTGCTTGGAGAAACCAATATCCCCTGACCGCAAGAATTACGACATTGTCGAACTGGGCTTGTCCGTAGAGGCTGCAAAGAACCTCTACACAGGGCGTGTCAATGCAGAGGTGGTCAATCTGCTGCTGGAAAATGCCCGCTTTGCAGAACTTACTTACCGCATATCGCAGTATTTTGATGATACTTTTGCGTCCGGCATCGCAGCACAGAATGCTATACTCACGACATTGAGCACCCTGCTGCGCACAAAGGTCAAGACCCCGGAAGCAGCCAAAGCCGCAAAGGACATCAGCCTACGGAGAAAGCCCGTATATCAAGGCGACCTTGATGACATTGAGATGTATTTCATGGCGGCAATCAAGGAAATCAAAAAGGGCATCGGGAGCCATTACGCCGAACAGGAAGCTATGAGTAAGAAAGTGGCAGAGAAGATGTTCACCGAATTGACCAAAGGGCAGGATGTGCAGCACCCAACGATCACGGCAGAGCAGTTGACGGATGCAATGTTGGACAGTGTTTCGGGCATGGAAGGAGCTACGCCGGAAGCACTGGAACAGCTGCGAAGCGGTCTGCTGGGAATCTTGCAGTCTGCCGCAGAGCAGGAAAACGCCCATGAAGCAGACGAATGAACGGCTTTGTGCGCTGGCACAGAAAGGCGATGCTGCCGCGCTGACAGCCTGATCGACAACAACAAGTCCTTTATTGGCAAGGTGGCAAATGACCTTTTCCGCAGCATGAATCTGGCACAGTCTGGCCTGAACCTTGACACGGACGATTTGAAACAGGCGGGGAATATGGGCTTGTGGAAAGCCGTGCCGAAGTTCGATGCGGCGCGCGGCATGAAGTTCCTGACCTATGCGGCTCCTGCTATCCGTAACGCCATGATGGATATGGTTCGGGATGCCTTTACTGCTTTTGAGCAGCGGATGGTGACGGAGGATAAGGACGGTATCTGCTGCCAGCGCGTTTCGCTGGACGATGTTCTGCCGGGAGAGGAACAACTGCGGCGCATCGAAGCCATAGCCGACCCCTACGCCATGCAGCCGCAGACCATTATGGAGGAACAGGAATTGCGCCGGGAACTGTACGATGGTCTGAAACGGCTGACCCAACGGGAGCAGACCTATCTGCTGTACCGCTATGGCTTCACCGATGGCGAGGAACATCCGCTCGGCACGGCGATATACTTTCACCTGACGAAAGGCCGTGCCAAAAAGACCGAGGAACAGGCCATGGATAACCTGTGGCTGGAACTGCCGTGGTGGTTTATCTGAATGGGCAGAGAGGAATTGTGTCAAATTGACATAATTCCTCCCGATAAGAGGGATGTGAGCGAAAATGCTGGCAATGTATCTGGCAGTTTTGGATGACCGGAGCAGCGAAGAACAATTTATAGATGTATATAATACCTACAAGCGGCTGGTCTACCATACCGCTTACAAAATTATGGGCGATTCATATCTGGCAGAAGATGTGCTGCAAGAGGTTTTTTGTACGTTGCCAAAAATTTTTCTAAAATTCATCGAGAAAACTGTCACGAACTCGCCGCTTATCTCGTTAGTTGTAGTAGAAGCCGTGCATACGATATGCTTCGCAAGCAGCGAGAAGAACCATTAGAAGAAATCCCAGACGTGCCAGATAATGCCCCAGTGCCAGATGATGCAGCAGTCAGTGCCGATAGCATCCAACATCTGACAGAACTGATTGGGCAGATGAAGCCGATGTACCGTGATCCACTGCGCCTTTTGGCAATGGGCTACACCAACCGGGAGATTGCCGAATCGCTTGGACTGACGGATGAAGTGGTTCGGATGCGGCTTTTCCGTGGAAGAAAACTATTGTGGAAGGAGTTGAACAGCCATGAGTGAGAGAGCAGAAGTTTCTTTTGATGCTGCATTGATGATGGCACTCCGTGCAGATGCACAAAAAGAACTGGACGAGCTGCCAAGTCCGGCGCAGCTTAAAGAACGCTACCCGGACACGTCCCGATGGGATGCTCGCCTGCAAGCGGCGTTGCATAAACGCCGCCCGGTGCTGAAACGAGTGCTTGTTGCAGCCATGACGCTGGTAATTTTAACTCTCGGCGCGCTTGCAGTAAGTGCAGACTTCCGCAAGGCAGTCTATACGATGATTCAGAAGTTCCTGCCCATTGAGATGCAGCTGACGTATCAAGTGGACGGCGAACCGTTGGAACGATTACCGGATGGATACAGCGATCATTATGTGCCGGACGGCTTTGAAATGGACGATGCGCAGAAATTTGAACGAGCAGAAAACTTTTTACATGTTTACTCGTCAAAAGAAACAGAGGAAAGCTACACAGTCCGTTGCTCAATTATCCAGCCAGGGCAGCAGTCCCTGTTTGATAATGAGCATACAGTGTACGAAACCGTAAAGGTCGGAGAAGCAGATGCAACTTTGGGAACGAGTGCAAGCGAAAACGGAGACACCGTTTATATTTTAAGCTGGGAGCAAGGAGGCGTTTCAAACACGATTATGGGAAACATTTCACGAGATGAGATTATGAAAATTGCTGAAAACGTATTTTAATATGAAACTCCATGCTATTTGTTAGAATCAACAAATAGCATGGAGATTCTTTTGTATAAGCGTACAAACATAACGAAAAGCAGAGATTTTTTCAAAAAAGCTGTCACAAATACAAGGCGAATTACGTTGACTAAGCAAAAGCTCCTATTGGGAGCAAAAAATTGGAGGTACATTGTCTATTTATGATGAAAAAAAGAAAAAGTAATCACAATGACTGTGACCTTGATTTTGGTGGTCATACTGATTTGTATAAAAGTCACTCACTTTGTGATAATAGAACGTCCATTGAAACAATGCAGGATAGTATCAGCATACCATCTTACAGTAGACACTAATGGTGCTCAAATTGACCAGTCTTGGCTATTTGAAAAGGATGACCTGACATATATAGATATTGCCAAAACTTTTGAGCAGACATATTTTGTCACTGATTATGCTGGTGGTTCTGGTGATAGCGGTGCACTCAATGAACTCACGATAGCTTTTGGTGAAACAATGGACGGAATGCCAGATATTCGCATAACGGTTTCTGAAAATGGCTACATTCAAATCAATGGTAAAAAGAGCATATCCGCTTTCTCTTAAATATGCAGGCAAGAGGCTTTACGTACATCTTTTGGGTGCTTACAGGATGGAGCCGATCTGCAGCAATAAGAATGACTAAGCAGAAGTTCCTGTGGAAGGTAAATGCATAAAAGTTTGCATGGAGGTGATTCCGATGCAGGATAAAAGTGAATCTTAAAAATAAATAGCTATTATGATGGATGATGGACGGAGCGAAACCATTACTGGAAACACCAGCAGATAATGTAAGGAGATTCTTTTATGAAAAATATTACTAGAAAAACTTTTTTGAAATCGGAAATAATCCTACCATTACATTTGCTCTAAATAAATGAGGCCGTCAATGAAAGCAAGGATTGTTCGTTATAGTTTTATAGGTGTCGTTGCAGTGCTTATAATTCTATGTGGAATGAAATTTAGCAATATGTACAAAGATTACCAAAAGCTTCAATTCAACCAAGAACAGATCGATACACAAGTATCTGTTTTGATGTCCATGCTTTTTTCGGACTTGTACTATTCCGACCCCATTGATTTGGGCGAGACCAAAGAGCATGCAGATGAACTTAGCGTTTTGCTTCAAGTAACATCCTATGATGAAATTTCTCATTTTAACGATATTGCCAACAAATTGATTGAAATATCGAAGAATGTTGAGTCACGTCCGGCATTTAGTGAACAGACAATTGAACTGTTTCAAAGTTTTATTTACAATCTTGGAAAACCTCTTTCCGATGATATAGATACGTTGAGTACATCTCTATATGAATCGATAATGTCAGAGAGCGTTGAAGGATAGGACTATTTTTACATAGTTTGAATTTATTATGCGTGGAACTAAAAAATATAAGATTGTTAAATGTTTCAGACATTTCGGTGCTATTATAATATTGCTATGGCTAATTTCTATCGTAAGATTTCCGTATTCTTTTGATAAATTGCAAGTGTTATCAAATAAAAATTTTGAAAGCGTTTCAAATTCTGTGTTAACTCTTGTTGATTGTAAATCGACCGAATCGAAGTCTTCAATTGATTTTTTACTAACTGATGGAACAATATTACATTATAACGGCAAAACGTTTCTTTATAGGGAATCGATATGATTTATCCCAGCTGATGCCTTTCTCAGAAGGAACAAGTTATAGCTATACAGACTGTTTCACCAAGGTGAATGCTATTCAATCAGGCAATAAATTGTGTTTAGATGAGGAAAGATATGTTCAACCTTATATCTTATCGTTTCTCTTTTTGTGCGTTGTGTTAATGCTCAATATTTTGGGAGATAAATCCACTCCAGAGGAATAGAGATAATGACGTGCATTTATAAAGCCCTTGAAATATGGTGGAAAAAGTGTGAATAGCAATTTGATTTCCCTTCCAAAAAAGCAACTCACACTCAATTTACTACATGGTGGGCGCAATATTAAAAAAAGGGGTAGCCTGGAATGAATGGTTTAGATAAAGTTATAGAGCATCTGAATCATGCGCATTTAGATGCTCTATTAAATCCACCAACCAATGATATGATATTGGAACACTTAAAAAAAGAAATGGACATATTCCAGCTGATTATATTGAATTTCTGAAGCAATGTAATGGACTGACTCTCTATCATAGCGGAGACTATTGTTTATTTGATGCTCAAGAAATTCTTTCGTTCCATTTTAGTAATGATAATTTATTATGTAGGTCGGCATGGAAAATTGGATATTGGATGGGATATGATATTGTCATTAACGTGGATGACATAGAAAAAGAGTATCTTTATGCGGGGGACTGTTGCTCAACAGATGAATTTATATGTGTTGGAAATATACTGAATTTCATTGAAGAAATTGTTAAAAATGGAGGTGATCCTTACTGGACAATAAACGAAAATCAGTACAGAGATTTTTCAAAAAATAATTTCAAAGCCAAATACCTTCGCCAATTGATCCGCTACCGGATGAAAGATGGTATTGCCCAGACTGTGGGAACTTAAATGATTCTTCCGAACGGTTTTGCAAAAGCTGTGGAAAAGTCCGATAACTATCGTTTAGCATTAAAAACTACGGAAGCTTTACGCTGAAAGCTGTAACTTTAAGCAGACCGGAAAGCTTATAATGAGGGTAGAACAGAAATATGACCAACGAAGATACCACTGATTTTGACGAGCACTTCGCTAAAATTTCGTCCTATATTGTGGACACATTGCACGGCGTTCCACTTGAGATGACCGAGGATGAAAAAGAACAATTTCGCATACAGGTTATTTCAAATCAGTATGCAGAACGGTTGCTAAGTGAAGCCGAAAAGACAGAAACGTATAGCGGTTTATCAAAAATTGATATTCTCCATACAGTTTCTATCCCTCAACTGGCTAGAACAATCCCACTTAAAGGTTTGAATCTCAGTTTAGAAAAATACAGAATGCCGGATGGTGTAATAATAGAGGTTGAGAGTTCGTCACATTATTTGGGGTCATTTAGTGAGAAAAATGATTCTTCCACAAATTGGATAGAAAAGATCATGGAGGGTGTCGGTATTCACTAGATGGATTCTCAAGAAGCATAAACAGCCCGCTATTTGTAGAGAATTCTGGAAGAAAATTGAAGAAAGCATCCTTCCGGCAACAGCACCCCGGACGTTTGTGAACTCTCACAACAGAGATCAAGAACCAATCCCTGCTTTGCGCTTACACCGTTTTGGTGACATTTTTTCTCCGTCTTGCTACAATATTGTGGATTTTTTCTATTTGTGCTTTGCTATTATCAACATCTAAAATGGAAACCGTGATGGAGGTGATTCCAATGCAGATAATTTCCTTGAAAACAAATTGAATGCTTTGGCAAACGGTGGCCAGATCTCCATTTCCTACGACATCACGATTCCGTAATAAAAGCATTAGATAATGGGTATAAAAGCCACGATTCTTTAGAGTCGAAAGAAAAGAATCGTGGCTTTGTACGTTTGAATTATGGAGCAAGCCAAATGAATAAGAAATTGGAATTTTTTAGCAGTATGGTGGTTGCCTTTATAGTTTTGATATTGGTCTTTCTTTGCATTCGTTTTTCAGGTCAGGGAAAATTTGCTACACATGGAGGAACCAATCCGTCTGATGTAAAATGTATTTATACTTCAGTTTGGCCGGATAATGAATACACTAGGCTTATTTGTGAGCCGGAAAGTGGAACGATAGAATATATATTGGATGGTTCTAATGCTGGGTATTATGCAATCTTTTATAATAATATCTCTGAAGAAGAAATACAAAAATATATTGACCAATTGAAAAACTTAGGATACGCTGAAGAGGCATCGGCTTCAGAAAGCGTTTCGACAGGCGTTTTGCTAAGAAAAGATGAAACATGGATAAGCATTGCATACTCAGAGGGAGGATTTGGAATCCGGATTTCAGTAGAAAAATCCTGAATAAAAGAGATGCTGGGGAATTCCGGTTATCCCTATGATGCAGTGGAAAGAAAATGGATTGCTCAATATGCGAGCCTCCATGACTTGATTTTGATGTTCGGTCACTCAAACCAACGCCGTCAAGCCGGTGGGGGATATGGATAACCTGTGGCTGGAACTGCCGTGGTGGTGTATCTGAGTGAAAAGAAAAATTGTGATTGTGCTACAAGTTTTCTGGAAATTTATGTGCAGCTATACGATTTTGAAAAGAATTGTGGACAGATGAAATAAAGCAGGCTTAAAATTCGTTATTCAAACAGAGAAGCCAATAATCATGATACCATTGATGTGATTCTTATAGCTGCAATCGTTCGGAAAAAATGTGACGTTCAGAAAATTCAAATGGAGCTATGATGAAGAGGTGCTTAAAATGACGAAATCAAGTAAGAAATTGACTGCTTTTGGTATAGCTTTGGCCCTAGCAATTCTTATAGGCGGTTTCCTGTTGCATACGTGGGGGAGGACAAAATCGGAACTTACTGTAACAAAGGTAGATTTAAGTAATAATTCTATCTATGCAACCGCTCCCAATCAACTGTATGGCACAGATAATTGCTATCTCATTCAGGGTGCTTCGGAATACTTAAAAGGAAATATTCAGCTATCGCAAATTGAAGAAGGCGAAAATATTGTGGTAGTTTCCAATGGAAAGGTTTTGTTATCTGACCCCTATCAGTTTGATACGATATACAGTATTCGATTGCAGTAATCCTATTTTTCATTAAAGGTCAATCTTCCAGTCTGCCATGGTCGCAGCCAAGTGAGAGGTAATGTTCAAGCTCCCCACCCAGTACAAGCTGGGCGTACTCCAAGGGCTTATTGTAGAGCAGCCAGTCCAGTTCTGCCCGCTGTGCCGGGGTGCTGCCGTATTCGTCCTCAATGGCGATGCAGTCAATGGCAAGGGTGGTGCCATCCTCAAATCGGGCTTCTACCCGGTTGGTGTCCATGTTAAAGCGACAGGAAAGCAGTTTCATCATAGTAATATCCTCCTAGACTTGATTTTGATGTGCGGTCACTCAAACCAATGCCGTCAAGCCGGTAGGGAATAGGGCGATTTTGTTTGTCAGAGAGTAAGTGCACGGTTTCTGCACGGATTTTGCACGGTTTCAAAACGTGCAGAGGGTGCTTTTCGCTGCAAAATCCGACAAAGGGTGCAGAAATTGCTGGGTGAAAAATCACGTTGATTTGATTAAAAATAACGATGGCTCGAAACTTCCATAAATTGAGACGAACCGGCGGCTTGCTCTCTTAATCAGTGGGCCCAGGGTTCGAGTCCCTGGAGGTGCACCACAACAACAAAATCCGAACTTTTTTCCAATAGGAGAAGGGTTCGGATTTTTTGTTTTCTTTGGAAATGAGAACAACGGCTCTTCCCTGACGGCTGTGTGTCCGAAACCTTATCAGAAGAAAGACCGTATCACGAAAGTCACAACTGTAAAGGTGCCGTAAGGCGGAAAGGACACGAGTATGAAGTACGTTGAAAGAGCCTGCAAGTTCAACATGGACACCGGCTGCGTGGAGCTGCTGCTTCGGGATGGGAGAATGATCTTCATTGACTGCACTGGGGTCGAGGATGAATTGGACGTGACCATGGCGCAGAGGTCAGAACTGGATTATCTCATCTACAATGACCCGCTGGGCTACGCGGATTTGATTCTGAATGGCGAACCAGAGGAGTATCTGAAGAATGTGGCGGGAAGTCACGGATTAGAAGATTAAGCATAAAAGGGTATGCGGCTATAAACCGCATACCCTTTTACACTTTATCGCTTCCAGACCGCTGCGGCATTGGAACGTGACATCAGTTCTTCGACCGGGATTCCGGCTGGGCAGATGTCCTGGCACGCAAGAGATTTTCCGCAGCCTTCAAAATAAAGCTGACGATACGCATTTGCGAGTTCTGTCCGATGGGCAATATCCTGTTCTTCGTTCAGAATACGGTAAGCGTTGACGGGCAGAACAGCTCCAGCAAATTCACTGTTCGGGTCAAAGTTCGGGCAGACCTCCAAGCAGCAGCCACAGAGCAGACACTTAGCAGATCGATACCGCTGGCTGTGCGTATAGCTGGTCTGGAATGCATCTCCTTCCAGCCACAGCTTTGTCCGCTTCAGTGCTTCAAAGATCACGGAACGGTCTACGACCAGATCTTTCACCAGCGGGAATTTGCTCAAAGGCTCCAGAGTAACAACGCTTCCCTTGCAGTCACGCAGAAAAACGGAACAGGCAAGACGAGGCAGACCGTTGATCCGCATGGCACAGGCACCGCACTTGCGTATCATGCAGCCGCATTCCCACGCAATGGGGAAACGACCGTTCCGTTCTTTTCACACAGAGGGCTGCGGTGATTCAGCTCGTTCAACACCGAAGCAATCGAGGTGTCCGCACTTCCCTCAAAGGTAAACTCCTGCCAGCAGGGAGAAGCCTGCGGGTTTTCCTGCCGTTTGATTCGGATGGTGTAGTTCATAAATCATACCACCTTTCCGGGATGGATTTAAAGCTGATGGCGATATGCTGCCCGTTCCAGTGTGCCACGGTAGTTTTGCAGTAAACGGCATCATTGCGTTGTGGATAATCTGCCCGCCAGTGCGCGCCCCGGCTTTCTTTTCGGGCAAGGGCGCTTTCCAGCATGGCACGACCCAGAAGCGGAAGTGTGCCGGACAACTTGCGGATTTCCTGAACGCCCGTTTCCAATGTCTGCGTATCCCGCACGACACCGAGTGCGTTCAGCAGAATACGATTCATCTGCATTTGAGCATCCGGGGAAAGATCGGGCAGAAGGGGTTCTTCGGCACAGGGCATATTGGGGGAGCCAGCTGCTTCCTGACAGGCAGTTTCCGCAGCGATCTGCCCTCCATAGATCGCACCCAGAAGGGAATTTCCACCCAGACGGTTTGCGCCGTGGTACTGAGCGCAGCATTCACCGGCAGCGTACAGATTCCGCATCGAAGTGCGGTGCCGCTCGTCCACCTGAATGCCGCCCATAAAGTAATGGATACCCGGCAAAATTGGAATGGGTTCTTTGCGAATATCTTTGTGCAGATAGGTCTGACAATCATCCACCAGTCCGGCAAGTTTATGTTCCATGACTTCCTTTGGGGAGTTCTGTCATGTCGAGGAACACCTCATAATCACGGCTGACCGTCCAGACTTCCCGCGCGGTGATGTCACGCGGCATCAGGTTGCCGAGTTCTGGATATTTTTCTTCCATGAAATACCACGGCTTCCCGTTCCGCAATACAAGCAGCCGCCCGCCCTCACCACGGGCTGCCTCGCTCAGAAGCATCCGTTTTCCGCCCTGTTCGACCGTGGTAGGGTGGTACTGGATCATTTCAAGATTTGCCATCGGAACACCCAGACGGAACAGTTCTGCGGTGACTTCTCCGGTATTGGCAAGAGAGCCGGTCGTATCACCGAATAAGCCATGCAGCCCGCCTGTGGCAATCAGGACGGCATCGCATACAAACCGCAGCAGTTCGCCGGTATAGGTGTCCTGCACTGTGCAGCCGCCGCAGATGTTCCCGGAAAACAGCAGGGTGCGGAACTTATGGTGAGGAAAGCGTTCGACCGTTCCTGCGCTTTCTTCCCGGCGCACAGCATCGATCAGAGCGGTCATCAGTTGCTTTCCCGTATCGCTTTGTGCAAAGGCCGTCCGCTTTTTCTTCTGTCCGCCAAAATTCCGCAGGTCGAGTTCATCGTCATCTGTCACGTTGAACTGTACTCCCAGACGGTGCAGGCTGCGCACCAGTTCGGACGCAGCCTGCGTCATCCCCCAGACTGCATTCGGGTCAGCAAGTCCGCAGGCAGCGGTCAGGGTATCTGTATAATGCTGCTCCGGGCTATCCTCCTCTCCCTTGGTATTCAAGGCTGCATTGATTCCGCCCTCTGCCATAACAGACTGCGCCCGCTCGGAGGCAAGGGAGGACACCAGCTTTACCGTCCAGCCGTTTTTCACAGCAGTCAAAGCAGCGGAAAGCCCTGCCAGCCCTGCACCCACGATCACCAAAGTGTGTTTCATACATTGTTCCACCCGATATAATATAGAATGATCGAACCGGCAGCAAACAGCACCAGTATAGAAAGAATCAGATAGAGGTCGCCGCGCTGCTCCTTATCCCGGACGATGCCCAGCGATACCAGAAGGGGTCGGAGATTGAGCAGAAGATGCACAAATACCGAAGCAACCAGTAAAAGCTGCGTCAGCAGCCGGACCGTTGTGAACGGAAACAGAATGTATACGCCGTCCTGCACTCTGCCGAACACGCCAATATGGAAAAAGAGCATGAGCAAAATAGCAAGCCCACTGGTGCGCCTTGCCCAGAACAGAGCATTCTGCTTTCCGTAGAGTTTTCCGCCGGACCGGGAAGCCCGGAATGTCTGTGCGGTCAGCAAAAGCCCAAGGACGGTATGCGCCGCCAGAATGCCAACGCCGATCCATGCCAGAAACTTTCCTGCCCCGGAACTGATGCCCAGCAACATAAAACTGCCCATCAGCCCATGAAGCAGACAGATGAAAAGTAGCAGAACGGAGAGAATGGTGTTCAGTTTTCGCATGAGGGGTCCTCCATTTCTTCTGCGGAGAGCAGAAGGATGTCTGCATCCGGCAATGCTGTTGCATCAAGCGTATTTTCCGAAACCAGCAGCAGTTGATACCGCCCATTGATTGCACGGGAACGCAGCATGGTTTCGCTGTACTGCTTCAACGTGACATCTGCTCCGGCAGCAGTCAGGCGTTCGCAAAGAGCCGTTGCATAGCAAAGCAAGGGATAGTCTGTTTCGCAGACCGAAAGTGTCATGTGCGGCAGTCCGGCATCGGAAAGGACTTCTGTCTCACCGGAAACAAATGCTTTCAGATCATTCCGGAAATCCGCATCGGAAAACGGTTCCAGCGCAGGGTTGATGCAGAACAGATAGTTGCCCTCCAGCGGTGCGGCCATCTGTGCGGCACGTTTCGCTTTCGGGGTCGCACCGGTCAGCCCATCCAGAATAGAGGGCGGCGAGTGCATAAATACGCCAAACGCGGCAAGAAATCCCAATGTCAGAACCAGAGTGATGAATTTTCCTTTCACAGGCAGACCTCTTTTATTTATTGCATGGTTGTTCAAATGAAAAATCTTCTGCGCAAAATACGGCAGTTGAGTAAACGCTCAACTATATTGTATGCGAAATAAGGAGGCTGTCAAGGTCTGTTAGACGACAAATCGCAGGAAGCAGATGCTAACTTTTCCTCTTGACAACGGAGGAAAAGCAGATATAATATGATTGAACGGTTGTTCAACTACAAAACAAGGAGAACGTCTGATGTCAAATTCTTTATACACCTGTAATTGCGATGTGATCCATGAGGACATCGTGAACGATGTAAAAGGCAAAATGCAGCCGAAAGACGACTACATCCAGCTTGCATCGCTTTTCAAGCTGTTCGGAGATGGCACAAGAGTGCAGATCCTTCATGCTCTGGAACAGAGCGAGATGTGTGTATGCGACCTTGCGGTTCTGCTGGGCATCACCAAATCGGCGATCTCTCACCAGCTGAAAGCACTCCGGCTTGCCGGACTGGTCAAATTCCGCAGAGAGGCCCAGATCGTGTATTATTCGCTGGCGGATGATCATGTAAAGGAGATCATCGACAAGGGATTTGAGCATTTAAGAGGATGATCGCGCAAGCGATTATCTTTTTGTCTTTTAAGTTGAGCGATTGAACAATTAAGAAAACGTGGTGGAGGTCAAAATGAAAAGAGTATTCATCCTGAAAGGTCTGGATTGCCCGAATTGTTCCGCCAAAATAGAAAAAGAGGTCGGAGCATTGCCGAGAGTGGAATCCTCGGTTGTGAATTTAATGCAGCAGACACTGACCGTTCAGTCAGAAAAGTCTGCGGATGCAACACTGGCGGAACAGGTCGAAACGATCGTTCACAGCCATGAACCGGATGTTGAGGTGTCGGAAAAGACCGAACCTGCGGTGACGAAGGTCTATCTCCTGAAAGGTCTGGATTGTCCGAACTGCTCAGCAAAAATCGAGAAAGAAGTCGGTGAGCTGGGTGGCGTGGCTTCTTCGACCGTGAATCTGATGAACCAGACATTGACTGTTCAGGCAGGAACATCGGTGGCTACCTCCCTGCTGGACACCGTTAACACGATCGTCCACAGCCACGAGCCAGATGTTGAAGTGTCGGAAAAGACCGAACCTGCGGTGACGAAAGTCTATCTCCTGAAAGGTCTGGACTGCCCGAACTGCTCAGCAAAGATCGAGAAAGAAGTCGGTGAGCTGGATGGCGTGACTTCTTCGACCGTGAATCTGATGAACCAGACGCTGACTGTTCAGGCTGGAACATCGGTGGCTGCTTCCTTGCTGGACACCGTTACCACGATCGTCCACAGCCACGAGCCAGATGTTGAAGTGTCGGAAAAGCAGCTGGAAGCGACTGCACCTGTCAAAAAGGATGAAAAAGCGGCGGTCTATAACGATGAGGATAAGAAGCGCACGATACGGCTTGCCGTGGGTACTGTGGTCTATGCAATCGGTATGGCATTGACCGTATTCGCAAAGCTGCCGACTCTGGCGGAACTGGCGTTTCTGATTGTGGCGTATGTGATTCTTGGCTGGGATGTCGTATGGCAGGCAGTAAAAAATATTACCAGAGGACAGATTTTTGATGAGCATTTCCTGATGAGTGTTTCCACGATCGGCGCATTTGCCATCGGGGAATACCCGGAAGCTGTTGCAGTTATGCTGTTCTATCAGGTCGGAGAGTTCTTCCAGTCGCTGGCGGTAAAGCGTTCCAGAAAGTCCATCTCTGACCTTATGGACATCTGTCCGGATTCGGCGACCGTTAAGCGGAATGGCGTATTGCAGGTCGTTTCTCCGGAAAGCGTTGCGGTGGGCGAGATCATCGTGGTAAAACCCGGTGAAAAAATCCCGCTGGATGGCATCGTTGTGGATGGCGAATCCATGCTGGACACCAAGGCACTGACCGGCGAATCTGTGCCGAGAAGCATCCGCAAAGGCGATGAAGCCCTGTCCGGCTGCATCAACCAGAGCGGTTTGCTGACGCTGAAAGTCACAAAGAGCTTCGGGGAATCCACGGTATCGAAGATCACTGACCTTGTGGAGAATGCTTCTGCAAGAAAAGCTCCCACCGAGAACTTCATCACGACCTTTGCACGATACTATACGCCGGTCGTTGTTGGAATGGCGGCTGTGTTGGCGATCATTCCGCCGCTCGTCCTTGGCGGCGGCTGGTCTGAGTGGTTGCGCAGAGGTTTTGTGTTCCTGATCGTTTCCTGCCCGTGTGCATTGGTCATTTCTATTCCCCTGACCTTCTTCGGCGGTATTGGTGCCGCATCCAAGCGCGGTGTGCTGGTAAAGGGCAGCAACTATCTGGAAGCACTGAACAAAGTGAGCGTAGTGGTCTTTGATAAGACCGGCACCTTAACAAAGGGTGTTTTTGAGGTCGCAAATATCATTCCGGCAGCCGGATACCAGAAAGAGCAGGTATTGGAGTATGCTGCACAGGCAGAGAGTTATTCCAACCACCCGATCGCAAAGTCGATTCTTGCGACTTATGGAAAGCCAATCGACCAGAAGCAGTTCTCTGACTTTGAGGAAATCTCAGAACACGGCATCAGCGTTATGGTGCAGGGAAAGAAGGTACTGGCTGGCAACAGTAAGCTGATGGAATCTGAAAAGATTGCCTATGCCGCTTGCGATGCAGCCGGAACAAAGTTCTATGTAGCAGCGGATGGTAGCTATGTAGGCTGTATCCTGATCGCAGATGAAGTGAAGCCGGACAGCAAGTGCGCAATCGCAGAGCTGAAAAAGATCGGCGTGGAAAAAACTGTTATGCTTACCGGCGATGATGAGCGAATCGGCAAGTCGGTGGCAGACGAACTTGGTCTGGATGCGTATTATGCACAGCTCTTGCCCGACCAGAAGGTCGAAAAGCTGGAAATGCTGGATAAGCAGAAACGGCAGGGCAGCAAACTCGCCTTCGTGGGCGATGGCATCAACGATGCCCCTGTTCTTGCCCGTGCAGATGTCGGCATTGCCATGGGAGGTCTTGGCGCGGATGCCGCGATTGAAGCTGCGGATGTTGTTCTGATGACATGAACCATCGAAACTTGTAGAAGCCATTGATGTTGCAAAGGCTACGAAACGGATTGTGATGCAGAACATCGTGATTGCTCTTGGCATCAAGAGCGTGTTCCTTGTTCTGGGCGCACTCGGCATGGCCGGTATGTGGGAAGCCGTGTTCGGTGATGTGGGTGTCACGATCATCGCTGTTCTGAACGCAATGCGGATTCTGAAGAAATAAGCACAAACAAAAACAGGGTGCGCCCACCCGGACGCACCCTGCAAAAATCCACACACGATAAGTAAGGCAGGGAGTTCCCCAGAGCAGAGTTCCCATAAAACAGTATTTGCAAAAGCTCCCTAAATGGGGCAGATTTGGCGTGACTTCGGTCACGCCTTTTCTTTTGCTTCCAGTTCATCCAGAGGGATATACCCCAGCCCATCATACTTAATATGGATGTGCTGCACCCGCTTTCCGCTGGACTTATCCGGGGCATCCACATAGATGGCCGACACCAGTTCACGGAGAGCATAGGGAGTGAGTTCTTCAATATGAACGTACTTGTGCGCTTTCTGGACGAATTTTTCAATATTCTCGATTTGCTGTTCCTGTACTTCGATTTCCTGTTGGATAGAGAGGGATTCCTCTTCCAGCTGCTTCTGTTCGGCATCGTAGCTCTGGCTCATCATGTCGAAGCGGTCATCGCTCAGCTTTCCACTGGCGTTGTCCTCGTAGATTTTCATGAACAGCCGTTTGAGGTCTACAATCCGCTTCTCATTCCGGGCAAGCTGCTTCTTCAGGACGGTCAGCTTTTCGCTGCTTTCCACACGAAGCTGCTCCTCCATGACCTTGCGGAAGTAGTTTTCATGACGGAGAATGTAGTCCGTCACCCGCTGAACATGACTCAGCACACGTCCTTCCAGAACCTTTACCCGGATGAAATGTCCCTTGCACTTGCTCCCGTTCTTCTTGTGCAGAGAGCAATCAAAGAAGTCTTGACTGAAGTCCCTGTTATTGGACGAACCATATTGCATCTTGGAACCGCAGTCAGCGCAGTAGACCATACCGGAGAAAATGCTGCTCTTGCCTGTTCGGGTCATACGGTGACGCTGGCTGCGAATCTCCTGAACCTTTTCAAACACATCATCGTCAATAATGCGCTCATGTGTATCCGGGAAGATAGCCTGATTTTCCACAGGATTCAGATGTCTCTTTTTATCCCAGATAGAGTTAGTATAGGTCTTGAAGTTGACTGTGCAGCCAGTGTACTCCCGGCGTTCCAGAATCAAACTTACTGCTCTTTTATCCCAGCGATAAGGGTCTTCCGGGGCAGGTGCGTTTGTGCTCCGGCCATGGCTCAACTTGTAGGCGGTAGGAGTCAGAACTTTATCTGCCCACAGTTGGTTCGCAATTTGGGTCGGCCCACGTCCCTCCATGCACATGGAGAAGATGCGCTTCACAATCGCAGCCGCTTCCGGGTCAACAAGCCAATGCTTCGGGTTCTCCGGGTCTTTTACATAGCCGTACGGAACATTAACCGTCAGCGGTACTCCACGCTCTCCCTTGGCCTTCTGAACGGCCCGAATCTTGCGGCTGGTATCGCGGGCGTAAAACTCGTTGAACCAGTTCTTAATGCCCGCAAAATCGTTGTTTACGCTGTTCGGGTCAATGGTGTCGTAGTTGTCGTTAATGGCGATGTAGCGAACGCCATACTGGGGAAAGGTGAAGTTGGTGTACAGACCAGTCAAGGCAGAATTGCGCCCCAGTCGGGACAAATCCTTCGTGATAACGATTCCTACACGCCCCGCTTCAATCTCGACCAACATACTCTGAAAGCCGGGGCGGTCGTAGTTCGTGCCGGAATAGCCATCATCTACAAAGAACACCGGGTTCGGGAAGTGGTTCTTTTGGCGTATTCCATAAGGATGACCTTCTGGTTCTCAATGGACAGGCTTTCGCCGAGCCGTGCGTCCTCCTGCGACAGTCGGCAGTAAAGTGCGGTGATTTTATTCGTTGCTCCAGACATTGTTGTGTCCTCCTTATTCTGTGGAGCAACTGTCAGTACAGGATTGGTTACCGAGTCAAGTATAGCAGAATTGGACGCAGTTGTCATTCGTCTGCACCCTCATCTTCAAATTTTTGCTGGGCGTTCTTGGCAACAATACGCTCCAGCTTCTTCAAAAAGGACTCCTTGCCCTCATAGCTGCCGGTCACGGTGTAGGTGGTATGTCCGACTTTCTCCGTGGCGGTCAGTTCTGGAATCCAGAAAGCAGACAGGTTCTTGACATGGAGATTGCCGTTCTCATCTACATAGGAGCCGTGCTTCTTCTGCTCTTCGGTCAAGGGCTGCCGCTTGAAATAGATTTCATTTTCGGAGATGCTCACGGTTTCGCTGGCCTGCTCCTTCGGGGCATCGTCATACAGCTGGGCAAAAAATGCCAGTGCATCTTCGGGTGAGTCTTCCTCCATGAGTTGCTCGAAAACTCGCTGTTCTTCTGCCGAGAGGTTGTTCCATGCGGCTTCCAACTCCTGCTCGTTGGCTGCGTTGACAAAGGCTTCGATCTCTTTTTTCATGGTGCATCCTCCTTTGGCTGCGAAAAGCGTTTTTTCAAAAAGTATGGGTTTTCGTGAGAGCAAGAATCGTCCCGTGGCCACAAATTTTCAATTCTTGAAAATTCTGCCCCTTTGGGACAGCTTCTTGTTGGGGCGTGCCTGCCCCAAACCCTGCTTAGGAGTGAGTGCGATATACTAGGAATTTATTTATTGCTTGCATCGGTTTTGTCGTTTCCCTTTTTCTTACGAGACAAACCTAAACAAAGATGCGTCGAGCCAAGGCAAAGAAATGATGAACCAAGACACAACCATACAACAGCCATAGAATTATCATTTGCACTTATGAAGCTAATAAGTGAAGCCATATATAACAGAGCAGAAGCTGCATAGAATAAGATAGATTTCTTGGTTTCTTTTTTTTCATAAATAATCGCCTCCACAAATCGATTTGTTGAGTCAATTATACCACGTTCTTATCGAAATTACACCCTCTACATGGGAGAACTTGGCCGATTTACTGCGTACGTGCGTACCCATCTTCCGTATACACGTATGCGGCGATTTGCCCGAAGCGCACCCTATATAGCCGTTCCCCCTCGGAGAGCCCACTACACTTTGCAGACCACAGGGATGAAAGTGTCATAGTGGGTTATTACACTTCCGCAGAAGTGCCTTCTCCTCGCCGCAGACAGCCGGGTGTGCCTTTTGTGAGAGCTTTCTGTGCGGCGAATCTACATCGCCCACAGGCGATGTAAGCAGGGATTCCAAAGGGGCGCAGCACCCTTGGCACACGACTTTGGTACAAAGTCTAGTGTGTTACACCTTTCCAGAGGTGTATACGTTCCTGAAATGCAAAAAGCCCCATACCCAACACCTTAACGGTGCGGACATGGGACTTGATGCTTCCTCGGCCTAGCCGGGTACTCCGTAACCAATCCTCACAGGCAGTTGCCGTGTCATTTTTCGAAAACTGTACGGATACCCAGCAAGCGGGAACTTCCTGTTTTTTTTGGTTGCAATATGAGCCTGTTCCGCCTGCCACGCGGCAAACTCCCGCTGACCTTCCTCACTGTTCCAGCAGGCAAGGATTGCCGGGTAGAATGCCCGTGCCAGACGTTCGATGGCTTCATCGGGATACGGGGAAAGATTTGTGGACTTTTTTTTTTGTTCAAACGCACGCTCCTTTGATCGTCCCACCGCAGCAAAGTCGGGCGAGAAAATCAAAGTTCCAATTTTTATCAGGCGCAAGGGCGCGGATGCTTTCCGCCCTGCACTTGCGGCTGGGGGCTCGTTGATGGCTTACAGGTGTCTGCTGTTATGCGGTCTTTTTTCTTCTTCAAGGGCTTCTGCAAGAGCCTTTTCCAGATAGGTTTCGATTTCAGTCAGGTAGTTAGCAGGTCTCTGCATTGCGAAGCGGAGAACCTTTTGCTTTTCCGGGTCAGTGAAATAGCTGGGATTGTTTTTGAGCGTTTCTTCCATGAGTTTTTCATCATTTCGGTCGCACGGCTCAAGGATTTGTAAACCTTCATAAACTCGTCCGGTACATGATAGCACCGGAATTCTTCTGTTTGTGGTGTGGGCATGGGAACGGGTTCTGCTTTTTCAGGTTCAAATTCTGCACTGGCAGATTCCAACACTTCCAATGCCTCTGGATGCAGGATTTGAGCAAGGACATCTGAACGATGCTCGGCACTTACCTGCACGAGTTTGGACATTTCTTCGTTGGTAAACTTCACTTCGCCGGAAAAGACTTTCTGCTTGATGCCGGGAGAGAGGTTGTCTGCGATGTCGATGCCTCGTGTATAGTGGCTGGCGCGGAGAACGGAGGCGCGGCTGACACCGTTTTCCTCTGCGATCCGGTCACAGGTTTTCTTTCCAGAGTGGTGGTTATCACCGTGATCACCACCACTTTTCTTTGCTAAAGTGTACTGATTACCCCGAAAGATTTTTGCAGCTTTCTTTTCAGCTTCATACTGTTTCCCAAGCAGATAGCGTTTCTGTTCGGGGCTCAGGTTTCGCCGTCCCAACTGATTCCGGCAAATCCACGCAATGGTTTCTTCGCGGTTCTCAAATTGGAGCGGCGTAGTGGAAAAATAAATCTCAGGATGCTTCTGGAGAATGGCATAACGGTTGTGGCCGTCAACAAGGGTATTGTTCCAAACGATCAAAGGAGAGAGCAGCTTGCCTTCCTTGAGGATGTTTTCTTCAAGCTGCTTAAATTCATCATCGGTCAGAGGAGGAATCTGAGACTGGAACTCCGGGTCGATTTTCAGGTTGATCATACGCACACTCCTTTATCTCTCCTGCTGCGCCGGTTCTTCCTCCCGGAAAAAGGACGCAACATTCTGCTTTGCGGTTTTCAGCTTGAGCAGCTCGTTCTTGGCTTCCTTGTACTGCTCGTAGAACTGTGCCTTTTCGGATGCCAGCTGCGCATACTCGGCTTCCAGCTTTTTCGGGCTGGGCAGCTTGGTGATATCATTTGCCTTGAAATAGGCTGCTGCCGCCCGGTGCGCTGTCAGCTCTGCACGGTGCTGTTCTTCAAAGGCTGCGGGTCGTTTTGCAGCTTTTAACTGCTGTGCGACGCTCTTGGTGCTGGCGTAGGCTGCGATGTGATAGCGCAGCTCATTGTTGGCTTTCATGCGGCCTTCAAGGTCTTTCACCACTGCCAACGAGTCATGATACTTGGCTTCCAGTTCGACGATGCGCTGGTTCAGGGCGTCCTCGTCGGTCAAGCCCTTTTCCTGCAGAAGCTTCACGGTCTGTGCCATAATTTTGAGATTGTGTTTCGTGAGCCAACGCTTATAGCCAATGCCCTTGCCCTCGGTCATCCTCGACTGGATGTCGATCAGTTTCCCGATGATATCCTGCGTGGACTGTACCTTGGGTTTGCGTTCGGCGTTTGCCTGCAATGTGGCAAGCACTGCCGTCTTATCGAACTTGTCCCCGAGATGTTTCGCGCGGATGAACTTCGTTCTGCCAGCGGGCAGATAGCTAAGCTGTCCACGGCTTTCCTTGACCGTGATGCCATACTGCTGCATGAGCTTGTCAGAGAAATCTTCAAAGCTGGTAGCACGGTACAGCACTGAAGAAATCTGTTTCCGCAAGGTTCGCGTTTGCGAAGCAACAAAAGCCCCAGTGGGGCTTTTGAGTGACCGAGCGGTTTGTGCAGCAAATGGAGGGGCCTCGCCCCGACAAGCGACTTTTGCGGTTTCAAACTTCGTTTGTGTGGGCTGCTGTCCGGCGGCAAGCAGGGCTGCGTTTTCACGGTCAAGTTTCATCTGACCGCGCCGTTTCATCCAGTATTCACGCTCGCTCACGCGCTTTTTCGAGCTGAGCAGGTCGATCTGGTACAGCTTGGCATCCTGACACATTTCCATGACTGCGACACGCAAATGCCGCATGGTCATGGCTGTGCTGGAATGCTTCATGCCCTCACGCCAGTCACGGGGCTTCTGCATATAGGGCTTGCCTCCACTTCTCGTGTTCGGACGCTGCCGATCACGATGTGGACATGGATGTTACCCGAATGGTTGTGCCCGTCCGGGTGGGTGCAGACGATGGCGGGATGACCGGGGAAGTTTTCTTCGCAGAAGTTCAGGCCGAGGGCCTGTGCCTTTTCCATCGTCAGTCCATTTTCGACTGCATCCCGTGGGTCGAAGCTGATGATATACTGGTGGCTCTTGATATCATCCGGGTTGTTGTTCTTGTCGTACTTCCGATTTGCCAGCAGACAGGCCGTTGCAAACGAGGCTTCGCCGCATTCAAGGGTGTCCAGAATGTACGATTCCCGCAGCTTGGGTCGGCCTTGTTCGTCCAGAATTACCTTGCCGGAAAATTCATCGTGCTGGTAAATGAGATACGCTTCGATGGCGGTGTAGTCCGAGTTTTTAGAGGCGATATGCTTGAGCGTTGCCATACAGTTTACCCAGAACTTTCTCGGCGTTGAGCCGAAATGCGGTCAGGTCTGCAAGTTCGTCAAGGATTTTCGCCCGGATCTGCTCGGTGTCCGTACCGCCAGAATTGAAGTGCCTTGCAAGCTGGTTCAGGTTGCCGCCCACCTTGCTGCACTGGGCAAGCAGGGTGGAAACGGCGGTCAGGGTTTCTTCGCCACCACCGGCAACGATGATTATTTTCTCGATCTTGACGTTGTGGATGGCACGGCGGATAAAAGTGGAGAGGGAGAGATTTAGGAGTTTGCAAGTGAGTTCCAGTGACGTTTTTCCTCCGCTGTCACACGGAACTTGATGACGTGCGTTTTGTTGTTCGGCGTGTCGTGGTGCTGGGAATTGCTAGGAATCGGTTGAACATTCGTTTCGGTCATTGTACCTCCTGTCTGTTCGATAACTCCTCGGTGAAGTTATGTAAGCACGACACGCCGTTTGTTCGCGCCATCAGGCGCGAACTATGAGCAGGGTTTGGGGTGGGACCGCGTTTGCGAAGCGCAGCGCAGCAATGAAAGCCCCAGTGGGGCTTTTAAGCGGCAGCGCGGTCTGCGACAGCAGATGGAGGGGCGTTGCCCCGACAAGCGCTACCCCAACAAGATCACATCGGAAATGCAGACGCATTGAAGAAGTGAAGTCCCGGTGGAACACAACATTTTCAAGAATTGAAAATTTGTGGCCACGGGACGGTTCTTGCCCTCTACCGCTGCGCTCAAAATTGTTTCTGGGTAATTGTTTCCGAATTGTTAAGGCGCAAAAAATAAGTAGAGGTTGTGCTGCTCGTGTATGTTGATCGCCGTTTGCTCCGAACGAAGTTCCTACCCCTGTTTGCGCAGCGGCGTTGACGAAAAGTCGGTATCACGTCCGGACGGCTTATGAGATTTTCAAGGTGCAGTTTCCCATAAAAGAAAAATACCGCCCATGCAGCATAGCGATGGATTTTGTCGGGTGAATCGGCGGCAAAATGAATCGGGGGTGTTGGCGGGGCGGTAAATTCTTTCGTGGACTTTTCCTCACGGAAGTGGTGGGTCTCACGGTGATAACCAACCACTTTCTGTGGCTGTGTTCAAAATGAACACGACCACATCTTGTGGATGGTTTTGGGCCAATCCACAAAAGCAGTGGGATTTACAAGAAAAATACCACTGTATGTAGAATGCGTCAAGAGGTTTTTGGAAAATTTATGGCAATAAAGTGGAGAGAGTAGGACTTATTTTATCGCGCAATCCCTGCCTTACGCCTGATTGATCTGGCTCAGGATGCCGTTCAGCTGCTCCTCGGTCAGGACGTGGAAATCAATCAGCGTGTTGAGCTGGATTCCCATCATCATGGACAGAGAAGAATCATCATCGTCCTTTTTTCCGGTGGCGCTGCCTGCGGCTGCGGCCATATGCTGCAGGATCGGTCCGATGATGGCAGCACCCACCGGGTGGGTCATGACCTGCTTCAGAGTGGAGGCTGCGGTAAAGTGTACCGGCAGCGGCTGCGTTGCCTGCCATTCCAGCGAACCGGTCAGGCGCAGATCCCGGCTGGATGCACCAACGCAGATCTGGTAAGTGCCGCTTTCTGCATAGAAATCATGCAGTTCCGTCTCATAATAGGCAAGGCTGCGCTTGTCCAGCGTAAACTGCACATCCTTGCTCTCACCGGGCTGCAGGGATACCTTGGCAAAACCCTTCAGTTCCCGGACCGGGCGGTGACGCTCACCCTTGGGCGGTGCTACATAGAGCTGCACCGTTTCCTTGCCGGCGACTGCGCCGGTATTTTTTACCGTGACGGTGACCTGCACTTCTTCACCCTCACGGACGGTGCTGCGGCTCAGCCGGAGTACGCTGTATTCAAAGGTCGTGTAGGAAAGGCCGTGACCGAAGGGGAACAGAACGTCCGCCTCCTTCGTGTCGTAGTAGCGGTAGCCGACAAATACGCCCTCGGTGTAAACGCTGGTCTCCCGCTCGCCGGGGAAGGAAAGATAAGCCGGGGTGTCGCTCAGCTTCCGGGGAAGGTCTCTGCCAGCTTGCCGCTGGGGTTGACGGCTCCGTACAGGAGATCCACGGCTGCTTCTCCGGCACCGTCACCGGCAAGATACAGCTCCAGAACCGCCGGGACATCGTTGACCCACGGCATTTCGATGGCAGAGCCGTTGTGCAGGACGACCACGGTATTCGGCTGTACCGCAGCGACTGCGGCGATCAGATGATTCTGATTTTCCGGCATGGCAAGGGTGGTGCGGTCGTAGCCTTCGCTCTCATACCGCTCCGGAAGTCCGGCAAAGATTACAGCGACGTCTGCGTCTGCGGCAGCGGCCACGGCAGCCTGTTCCAGCGCAGGATCCACGGTGTCCTCATCGGTGCGGTAGCCCTGTGCATAGGCCACACCGGGGGCGTGTTCCAGCGCACAGCTGACCTTCGCACTGTTGACATGGCTGCTGCCGCCGCCCTGATACCGGGGATGCTCCGCGAACTCGCCAAGGAACACCGCCTTGCAGCCCTTTGCCAGAGGAAGTGTGCCCTTTTCGTTCTTCAACAGCACAGCAGAGTTCTCCGCAACAGAAACTGCCACCCGGTAGTCTGCGTCCCGGTCAAATACGGCGTTCGTGCTCTCGGCTTCGGTCACGGAATCCACAAAGCGCAGCAGGTTGCGTACGGCAGTGTTCAGCTCTTCTTCCGAGAGAGTCCCAGCCTTGATGGCGGAAAGGATCGAGTTTGTGCCGCGGCCGCTTCCGCCGGGCATTTCCAGATCCTGCCCTGCGGCGATGCCCTTGGCACGGTCCTTCACTGCGCCCCAGTCGGTGACCACCATGCCCTCGTAGCCCCAGCGTTTGCGCAGGATGTCGGTCAACAACTCCTTGTTCTCCGAGCAGTGGGTGCCGTTGAGTTTGTTGTAGGCGGCCATCACGCCCAGCGGCTGTGCCTTTTTGACCACCGTTTCAAAGGCGGGAAGATAGATCTCGTGCAGGGTGCGCTCGTCCATCACGCTGTCACTGACCATGCGGTCGGTCTCCTGATTGTTGGCGGCAAAATGCTTGATGCAGCTGCCCACACCGTTGCTCTGGATGCCCTTGACCAGCGCCGCCCCCATCTCACCGCTGAGATAGGGGTCCTCGCTTAAATACTCAAAGTTGCGCCCGCATAGCGGGCTGCGCTTGATGTTCAGGCCGGGGCCCAGCAGCAGAGCCAGATTCTCGGCGCGGCACTCATTGCCCAGCGTGTTACCCAGCTTTTCTGCCAGAGCAGTGTCAAAGCTGGAAGCCACCGCCGCACTGGACGGGAAACAGACCGCCGGGATGCTTTCGTTGATGCCCAGATGGTCGCCCTGCTCGTCCTGTTTGCGCAGACCGCTGGGGCCGTCGCTCATCATCACGGCGGGCACACCGAGCCGCTCCACCGGCTGCGTGTGCCAGAAATCCGAACCAGAGCAGAAGTCTGCTTTTTCCGCCAGCGTCATCTGCTGGATGATCTTTTCAATATCCATTCTATAATGCCTTCCTTTCGCTTGAGGGCAGTCCACGGCCCTTTGATTTTCTTACCCAAAGTATAACAGGAGAACCGCAGACAGTACGGATGAAAAGTCGTGAAGCAAGATGAATTTTTGAATTGTCATAAATAACACGATTTTTTGACCGATAACACAAAATTTTGCACCATTATTCCGTGGGATTCTCTTTATAATAAGAGCAGAGATCAAACGGAAAAAGGAGATGCGGATGATGCAAGCAACAAACCTGAAAACGAATCATCTGACCCAGCCTCTCGGTATAGATGCCGGGACGCTGTTTTTATCGTGGCAGTGCGCCGAAGGCGTGCGCCAGACCGCCTACGAAATTGAAGTAACTGCCGGAGCCGAAACGCTGTGGGCGAGCGGAAAGGCTTTGGGCAGTGTGATGCACACCGAAACGCCCAGCGCTGTACCGCCCAAGACGCAGGGACGGTGGCGCATCCGCCTGTGGGATGAAAATGACCAGCCCGGTGCATGGAGCACCGCTTCCTTCGAGACCGGGCTTGCACAGGCAGACTGGCAGGGCGTGTGGGTCTGCCCGGAGACAGAAGAGCCGGACATCGACTGCGCTGATGCCATCAACGCCTTTGCAAAGCCCAACTGGGAGCAGAAGCAGGCGGCGCTGGAAGCCTCCGGCAAAGGGCAGGCGCAGCCTTATCAGCCCCACCGCCCGGCAAGCTATCTGCGCAAAACGTTCACCGCCCCGGCGGGAGAAAGCAAGCGGCTGTACATTACCGCTAAGGGACTGTATGCGGCATGGCTGAACGGCAAGCGGGTCGGCGATATGTTGCTTGCTCCCGGCAGCTTTACCGCAGACAAGCACCTTGGGGCACAGACCTGCGATGTGACTGCGCTTGTCCGTGACGGTGAAAATGAGCTGCTCATCGCATTGGGCGACGGCTGGTACCGCAGTACCTCCGGCGTGGATGGCGACCGTGACCTGTTCGGGAAAGAAGTGGCTGTCCTGTTCCAGCTGGAAGTGGACGGCAAGGCGGTCTGCGTTTCGGATGACGACATGGAGGCCACCCAGTGCGGCCCGATTCGCCAAAATGATCTGCAGCAGGGCGAGGTGTACGATGCCCGGCTGGAAGGAGAGCTTTCCGGCTGGCATGGCGTAAAGACCGAGCCGAACACCCTGCCCATCACCGGTATGAACACCGTGCCCATCCGGGAGCAGGAAGCCTTTGCGGGCAGGCTGCTGCGCACCCCCGACGGCGAGGCTGTGCTGGACTTTGGGCAGAATATGGCTGGCTATGTGGAGATGAAGCTGACCGCCCATGCCGGGCAGAAAATCAAGCTGTTGTGCGGCGAGGCACTGGACGAGAACGGCAACTTTACGCAGGAGAACTTTCAGGACCGCAACCGCCACAAGGAGGGCGGCACGGCGCAGATGCTGGAACTTATCTGCAAAGAGGGCGAGAACTACTACAAGCCCAGCTTTACCATCATGGGCTTCCGGTACGCAAAGGTGGAAACGGACATCGACCTGACCGGCGCAGAGTTTACTGCCCACGCCGTCTATTCGGAGATGCCGGTCACCGGCAGCTTTGCGTGCGGCAACGCCGATGTGAACCAGCTGGTGAAAAACAGTGTGTGGAGCCAGAAGGGCAACTTCTGCGATATCCCCACCGACTGCCCCACCCGGGAGCGTGCCGGCTGGACGGGGGACATGGGAGTGTTCATCGAGACCGGCCTGACCCTGATGGATTGCTACCCGGTGGTGGAAAAATGGCTGGCAGAATGCCGCCTGAACCAGTACCCGGATGGACGCATGGCGAACATTGCGCCGCCCACCAGCCGCCCCGGCTACATGACCCCCATGCTCTGTATGTCGGCGGGCTGGGGCGATGCCGCCATTCTGGTGCCCTACGTCCTTTATAAGCGCACCGGCGACCGCAAGGTTCTGACGGACAACTACGAGATGATGCAGAAGTGGTATGCGTTTCTGCTTGGCCGTGCACAGCAGACCACCGAGGAACAGCAGACCGGTGCATACGCCAAGTACACGGTGCTGAACGGTCTGGACTACGGCGAGTGGTGTGAGCCGGGCATTACCCCCATGCAGGCGATGATGAACCCGCGCAAGAGCGTGGGTACGGCGTATCTGGCTTATTCCGGGCGGCTTCTGGCAGAAATCGCACAGGCGCTGGGCAAGGCAGAGGACGCAGCGCAGTACCGCGACACGGCAGAAAAGGCGGTCAAGGCGTACCGTGCCGCCTTTACTGACAACGGGAAAATTACTTCTGACCGCCAGTGCGAATACGTCCGCGCTATTGCCTTTGCACTGCTGGGCGAGGAGGAGAGCCAAGCCGCTGCGGATACCCTGAACCGGATGGTGGCGGAAAACGGCTATCACCTGAACACCGGCTTCCTTTCTACACCCTTCCTCTGCGAGGTGCTGGCAAAGTACGGCTATGCCGACACCGCCTATAAGCTGCTGTTACAGGACACCGCTCCCAGCTGGCTCTATGAGGTCAAGCAGGGCGCTACCACCGTCTGGGAGACATGGACGGGCATTGACGCAAACGGCCACCCCGCGAATCCCTGAACCATTACTCCTACGGTGCCATCTGCGGCTGGCTGTTCGGTGGCGTGTGCGGCATCCATCTGGCAGGGGAGACCCTGACCATCGCCCCCACCCCGAACCCGGCTCTGGGCTGGGCAAAAGCAGTGTACGATTCCCCGGTGGGGCGCATAGAAAGCGGCTGGCAGTATGCAGGCGATGCCGTGACCTATACCATCACCGTGCCCTGTAACAGGACAGCAGAAGTCACCCTCCCGGATGGCAGATGCCTCACCTTGCAGCCGGGCACACATACCCTGTAAATTAAGAGAAAATTCCCCGCAAAAAAACACAACACCCCGCACCGGAAGGGTAACCGGTGCGGGGCGTTGCTTTTATGGGGGGATAATGAAGAAGAAAATGATGAGAAAATGGCAGATCAGAATTTTTGTGCAAGGTATTTTGCACTGAGCTGAAAGCTCTTAACAGGGGAATTGTCCACCCAGTTGCGGTGGCTTTCCAGAATGACGGCATCCACATCCATGGCAAGGGCCTGTGCCATCAGGCTGTCCAGATCCATGTTGCCGGTGCCCAGCTCCATACTGTCGGTTTTCAGAATGGGGGTAATGGCGCTGCCGGTGATGCGGGTGCCCCGGTCGTTGATGTGCCACAGCTTCATGCGAGGGCCAAGCCGTTGCATCCACGCCAAGGCGTTTGCACCGCCCTCGGTGAACCAGTAGCTGTCAAACTCAAAGTTGACAAATTCGGGATCGGTTTCCTCTAAAAAGAATATCGTAGGCGCGCTTCTCTGCGTTCACACGGCGCAGCTCGCAGTTGTGGTTGTGGTAGAGCAGGTGGATGCCCTCGGCTGTCAGAGTCTCGCCGGCTTTGTTCAGCCGCTGCGCAAGCTGGTGCATAACGGCTTCATCGCCGTAATCAAAGCGGTACATCCCGGTGATGACCACATACTGTGTGCCGAAGCTTTTGGCCTCCTCGGCCACTGCGTGGGCATCCCGTTCCAGAGAGCCAAGGTCGGTGTGCAGGCTGACCACCTGAAGGCCTGCCTCCTGCACAAGCTTGTGCCAGTCCAGATTACCGCCCTTGCCCACCGGCATACCGGCGGCTTTGGTCAGCAGCTTTACCACAAAGCCAATGGGATGGATCATAAATCCACACAGTTCAATGCCGTCGTACCCGGCGGCTTTCATGGCAGCAAGGGTCTGTTTGGCCTGCTGCTCGTTGCTCAGTACAGTGCCCAGCATAAATTGCTGCACGGCTTTGATGGGCATACGTTACCCCTCCAGTTTGAAAATCTTACCCGGCGTGATGCCGTTTTCGTTAAAGCTGTCCACGCAGACGTAGTATTCCTGCCCGGCGGTCAGGGTGGAAAGGGTCACTTCGTCTGTGTCATACACCAGCCAGCTCAGATAGAGCTTATCGGGCGCAACGCCGTAGCGGACATTGCAGCCCTGTGCATTTTCGATGTGCTGCCAAGTGATCTTTGCATCCAGTGCATCCACGCGAACCCCGGCGGCTTCGGCCTGCGCGGGCTTTGCGCCCTCGCCGTTGCCGAATACCCGCAGGCCGCTGATGCGCAGCGGCTGTCCATAGGGCAGTTCGCCTCCCGTGACCCGTACGTACCGGGCGCGGATGCCGTCGGCATATTCGTAGTAGCCGTTAGAGCACTCCCGGGCAATCGTTTCGCGGGTCGTCCAGTCTGCTCCGTTCACACTGGTCTCCACCGTGTAGTGGGAGATCTGGGGCCGGGTCTCGATGTGGCGGGTCTTGCGGTCATCGCCGTAGCTGTCGGCAGGGAAGTCCACCACCAGCTTTTCGTCCGCCATATTTACCTGAATGGCGCGGACATCACTCTCTTTGCCAAGATCCACACACAGCCATTCGCCCGGCTCTGTACCAGCGGCGCTCCACCAGCTGCGGCAGTCCTCATTGACTGCCCATTCCGGGCTGCTGTTTTCTGCGGTGCTGGAAGCCGTGACCGGCTTTTTGTAGCTCAGCAGCATCCATTCCGGCTGCTGGCTGGCGGCATCGAATTTGCCAGATGGGATGCAGTGCGGGTAATCGGCAAAGTTCTGGTTGCAGTAAAGCACGCCGTCCTTGTCGAACCCGGCAGGGAACAGCCCCACCCGGCGCTCAAAGTCATAGTTGACGGAAATGCGCATGGTAGAGGCGTGCCACCAGTTGCCGTAGATGTCGGCAATGGTGCTGCCGTGGCCTGCGCCGGTGATGAATCCACCGGGCTTTGCGGAAAACGGGTTGGATGCCTGCCGCACAAAAGGACCCAGCGGAGAACGGGAGGTGTATACACCGTCGGCGTAGGTGTTGTACTGGGTGCCGGGGCAGGCGTACTGCAGATAGTAGGTGTCGCCGTGCTTTTTGTCATAAAGGCACCCTCGATGTAGGGCTTGCCGATGGCGTTGAACATGGCAGTCAGGCTTTCGACACTCAGACCGGGGATGTTTGCCATCTGCGGCGGCAGATTCAGCTTGCCGGTCTTGGGATCATAGAACTGCTTCATGGACTGGTACAGCACGCTGGCTTCCCGGTCCACAATGCCGTTGTTGCCGGGGCGTTCGTAGCCAAGGGTAGTTTCATTGCCGAAGATCAGCTCCTGCTTTTCACCGATTGGGGTCATGGTGTCCGGGTTCAGCTCCACCCCGTAGATGGGGGAGATGTTGGAGCAGCCCCAGTAGAAGTACACCCGGCCATCATCATCGCAGAACAGGTCCGGGTCCCAGAAAGCAAAGGGCGCAGATACTTCGGTAAACGGCTCGCTCAGGGGGTCAGTGGTGCGCAGGATGGGACAGTTGCGCCCCTTGCGGCTGGCGCAGAAATAGAGGTAATTGCCCACCTGCCGCACATCCGGTGCGTAGTCGTAGATCAGCAGGCCGGGGTCTGCATGGAAGTCCCAGTTCAGCAGATCCTCCGAATACCAGAAGCCTGCCGACATGGAAACAAAGAGATAATATTTGCCCTTGAAATAAACCAGCGTCGGGTCTGCACCTTCCCGGAAACCCGCCACGCGCGGGCCTTCCTTCATGTGCTGATAGCGGTAGCCCAGATCAAGAGGATTACAATAGGTTGTTTTCATCAAAGATCACTCCTTAGAAATGCCCTGCAATACACGGTTCAGTTGCTTGATGTCCTCCTCGGAAGCACCCGCCTGCATCAGCATGGATTCAATGGTCATCCGCTGCATAGCGCGCTCCATCATGGCCACCAGAGCCGGGTTATCCTTTACGGCGGCGGCCACATCGCCGCGGGCAGCGGCGGCCTTATCGGAGATCTGCTTCAGGACGGGACCGGCCTGGGGGTCTGCCATGGCTTTGGCCATGTTGTCCTTCACCGACCAGCAGCTGGCATCCAGCTCCCCGTCAAACCAGTTGGTCACATTCTTGCGGTTGTCCATGGCGTAGTCCGGGTTGGGGGTGTCCACCTTGTTCACCAGAATTACGCTGCTGTGCTCGCCGGAGCGCGCCTCAATGCTGTGCTTGCCGGTAATGGGCAGCTGGAAGGCGAACACCTTGTCGCCCTGCTTAGTCTCCACCAGCTGACCGTCCTTGTACAGCGAGACCTCTGGCAGATTGGAGTAGACCTTGATTTCGGTCACATCCTCGGCGCGGTCCACATAGCGGCTGGCGCACAGGTGCACGAAGGGCTCCTTGCTCCAGTAGGCCTCGTAGAGATAGAAGGGGGGTTTTTTGCAGCTTGCGGTCGAAGGTCACAAGACCCTTCTGGTTTTTTCGCCGTGCTTGCCGCCCTCGTCCCGGCCATCGGCGGCAAAGTCGAACATATTCCACACATGGGTCGCCCACAGCCAAGGACGGTCGGCGATCATCTTTGCAATATGCTCGTGGTAAACGCACTGATAGCTTTCGGTGTAGTCGCCCTTTTCCGGGTGGCTGCTCTGATACTGGGGGTTAGCATCTGCGCCATACTCCGAAAAGCCGATGCAGCGGTCGGGGTAATCGGCGTGGTATTTGTCAAAGAACTCGTCGTTCTGCTCCAGTTCGCCCAGATACCAGCCCAAAAATAGAGGTTGTAGCTGTTCACGTCCGGTATCTCCAGAATGGGGCTGGTGGTCTCCAGCATGAACACATTTGCCATGGTGGTCTTCCGGGTGGGGTCCAGCTTGTGGGCCAGCTCGTTCAGCAGACGGTGGTTTTCCAGCAGATCTTCATTGACAGCGGATGCGGCGGTAATCTCGTTGGACAGGCCCCAAACGGCAATGCAGGGGTGGTTGTAGTTCTGGACGATCAGCTCTCCCATCTGGGTCAGGGTGTTGGCCCGGCCGTTTTTCATGTGCATGGTGATATAGGGGATCTCTGCCCAGATGACAAGGCCCTTTTTTTCATCGCACAGGTCGTAGAAATACTGTGCGTGCTGGTAGTGCGCCAGCCGGATGGTGTTGGCACCCATTTCCAGAATGATGGAAATGTCCTCCTCCATCATTTCGTTTGTCAGGGCAATGCCGGCCCCCTTGCGGTCCTGATGGCGGGAAACACCGCGCAGCGGATAGCTGCGGCCGTTCAGGATGAAGCCCTTCTGTGGGTCAAACTCAAACTTCCGGCAGCCGAAGCGGGCAGAAGTCTCTTCACCGTTGTCCAGCTTGGCAGAGACGGTGTAAAGGAAGGGATCGTCCACGCCATCCCACAGGCGGGCATTGTCCAGGGTGAAAACAGCCTTAGCAGTGCCGTTTTCCGCCGGAGCGGTGATGCTCTGGCCTTCCAGCGCAAAGGTAACGCTCTGTGCACCCACCACGGCGGCTTCCACAGTGACTTCGACGGTCTTAGCGGCAAGGTCGGTGACGATGGGGGTCACCTTCAGAGCCGGTGCGCCGTTTGCGGGCAAAGCGAAATGCTCTGCCGGAACGATGTGCAGAGTTACATCGCGGTAAATGCCGCCGTAGAAGGTGAAGTCTGCCTTCTGGGGGTACACGGTGTCGTTGTCGCTGTTGTCCACGCTGATCGCCAGCAGATTTTCCTCTTTGAGATGTTCGGACAGTGCAACCCGAAAGGTAGAATAGCCGCCCGTGCTCGGCCAGCTTTTCGCCGTTCAGGTAAACGGCGGCGGTCATGGCTGCGCCGTCCAGCTGCAAAACAGCCTTGCTGCCTGCCGGGATGGTGGGCTTTGCCAGGGCCAGCGTATACCAGCAGGTGCCGCGGTAGTAATCGTTGCCGCCGTCCTGACCGTCCACCGCATTCCAGGTGTGGGGCAGGGTGATGGCCTCACCCATAATGGCGGTGGGGATGCCGGTGTTCTCCTTGGTAAAATGCCAGTTGCTATGATTCAGCAGGATGGTTTTGCTCATGGTAAAAACTCCTTTGTAAAAGATGGATCAAATCGGCAAAAACCGAAAGAGCGTATGAGCCCTTTCGGTCTTTGCAGGTTATTACTGCATGTTTTCTGCAATTACTTCATGGCGAAGGGCTTCTTTTTTGTCCGCGATGCGCTTCTGGACGTTGACCATTTCCTCCTTGGTCAGGGGGCAGCCGACCATGGCAAGCAGGGTGATGAGCCAGCCCAGCATCGGCAGACCGTATTTGATGGCAAGGGTCATCCAGAAGATGCCGGAGGTGTAGGCATCCGTGGGCTGGGGCATCGTGGTGGTGTAGCCCAGAATAGCCACGGCACCGGTGGCGATGACAGCAGCCACCGAGGTGATGAGTTTGTCGATCAGGCTGTAAGTGCCGGAGACCACAGCCGGGATGTAACGGCCGCTGCGGTCCAGCTCGTAGTCGATGGTGTCAGCCATATAAGAGGTGTTGGAGGTGGTGATGCACATATTGGAGCCGTTTTGCAGCAGGGTCAGCAGCACGTAAACGATCATGTTCCAACTGCCCATCACGCCGATCTGACGGGTATCTGTGAAGATGAAGAACAGGATCAGCACAGAGGTGATGGCCATTCTGATGCAGGTCCAGGTCACGATGCCCTTCTTGCTGCCCTTTTTGCCCACATATTTTGCGCCGAAGGCTGCAAAGAAGATAGAAGGCACCATGCTGATCACGCCAAGGGTGGTGGCAAGACCATGTTGCCGATCAGGATGCCGTTCAGCATGGTGTTGATGATGGCCTGGCTGCCCACCTGCTGTGCCAGCTTGTCGGAAGCGTTGGAGGCGATGTAGCACTGCAGGGGCTTGTTGTGCTTGAGCACCTCAAGAATATCCGCAGTTTTCAGCGGCTCGTGTTTTTTGTTGGTGCCCTCAAAGTTTTCGGGCTTATCGTAGGCAGAGATACCGGCGCAGACGATCAGGGTGCCGATGCCGGCAATGATCAGGACGATGGTGCAGACCATGCTGAGAAAGTCCTGATTGAAGGTGCCGCCGCACTTGGGCAGGATGACGGTGTAGATCAGCATGCTCATGCCCATGGGCACGGCGTAGTTCAGTGCAGTGGTCCAGACACCGATGGTGGGACGCTGCCGGGGATCGTTGGTCATGATGGCGGGCAGGGTCTGGGCGGTCATGTTGGTGACGGTGTAGCCGATGATGTAAATAATGTAGGTCAGGGCGAACACCGGCAGGCCGAGGCCCTTGCTGGAGCACAGGTTGAACATGCACAGCAGGCCCACCGCTTCAATCATGTAGCCGCTGATCAGCAGAACGCGCAGCTTGCCGAAACGGGTGTTGACGCGGTCGTAAACAAAGGCCAGCATCGGGTCGGTAAAGCCGTCCAGAATGCGGGCCAGCATCAGGATGAGACCCACGGTTGCGGTGGTGATGCCGTAGCCGATGCTGGCCGAATAACTGGCCATACCGATCAGAGAGTAGACGCTCATACCCACAAAGGCGTTACAGGCATAACAGATGATCTGCCAGAGCTTTGCACGGCGGTACTGGACACCGTCTACCTCACTGGCGCTGGGTTTCTTTTGGAACATAATGATTTTCCTCTTTTTTTGTGTGAACCGGTTTCCGCTTTTCCTGACACCAGAATAACAGAATGCAACAGATACTGCAGGATGAAAAACGTGGATTGAGGATAAAAATTCGTGCAGTTCTACTCGCTCAACGAAAAATCTACCAAAACGTGAAAAATTATCCTTTTGCGCCGCACAGACCTGTTACAATAGGCACAAGAGAAAACACTGCTTCTGGATAAAAGGAGAACCATCATGCAGAAATTTGAAAAAGGCTTTTTTCATCGGTGCTGCAACAGCAGCCCATCAGGTAGAGGGCAACAACACCAACAGCGACTACTGGGCACAGGAGCAGCTGCCCCATTCCAGCTTTACGGAACCCAGCGGCATTGCCTGCGACCATTATCATCGGTATGAGGAAGATATTAAGCTGCTGGCCGATGCCGGGCTGAACGCCTACCGTTGTTCCATCGAGTGGGCACGGGTGGAGCCGGAGGAAGGCAAATTTGATCCGGAAGCCATCGAACATTACCGCAAGGTCATCGCCTGCTGCAAGGCGCAGGGCGTAGAGCCCATCGCCACCCTGCTGCACTTTACCAGCCCGAAATGGCTCATCTGCAAGGGCGGCTGGGAAGCAGAATCCACGGTCGAGGACTTCAAAAAATATGTGACCTATGTGATGGAGCAGCTGGGCAGCGAGCTGCGCTATGTCTGCACCATCAACGAAGCCAATATGGGCCTGCAGCTGGCCGCCATCTCCAAGCGGTTCCGCCTGATGGCAGAACAGGCTGCGAAAAATGCCGCAGCAGCCGGAAAGTCTGCGGAGGGCACGGTGCAGGTGGGCATGAACTTCCAGAAGATGATGGAAAACATGAAGTTTGCCGCTATGGAAAACGCACAGGTGTTCGGCACACCCCAGCCCCAGATCTTTGTCAGCGAGCGCACCCCGGAGGGTGACCTGCTGGTGCTGCGCGCCCATGCCGCCGCACGGGATGCCATCAAGGCCATCTGCCCGGAAGTCAAGGTGGGCCTGACCCTCTCGCTCCACGACTTGCAGGCACAGCCCGGCGGCGAAGCCTTTGCCGAGGCCGCATGGCAGGAGGAGTTTACCCACTACCTGCCCTACATTAAAGAGGACGATTTCCTTGGGGTGCAGAACTACACCCGCACTCTTTATGGCCCGCAGGGGCAGCTTCCGGCACCGGAGGGCGCAGAGCTGACCCAGATGGATTACGAGGTCTACCCGCAGGCACTGGAGCACGTCATCCGTAAAGTGGCAGAAGCATTCAAGGGCGATCTCATCGTCACCGAAAACGGCATTGCCACCGCCGAGGATGCCCGTCGTGTGGCGTTTATCCGGCAGGCACTGGACGGCGTGCAGCACTGCATCGCCGACGGCATCCCGGTGAAGGGCTACTTCTACTGGAGCCTGATGGACAACTTTGAGTGGCAGAAGGGCTACGCCATGCAGTTCGGCCTGATCGCCGTGAACCGTGAAACCATGGAGCGGACCGCAAAGCCTAGCCTTGGGGTGCTGGGCAGTTACGCAGAAAAATAAGCTGCAATAGCAAAAAACAGGCTGCGGAAGATGCTTCTCGCAGCCTGTTTTGGTTCAGTGGGAAAGATGCAGACCATGGACACCATTTGCAACCACGGCGGCAATTACGTTGATGTGCTTTTGCGCCAGTTTGGCGTCGGTGTTCAAAAGCCCGGAAAGACCGTTCATTACAAAAATCAGGATGGCACCGACATTTTCATATTGGGACGGCTCGATATTGTCACCTTTGATTTTTTCCAGAATGGCATCCCGCAAATGCTGCGTAAAGCGGTTCATCGCGGATACCGGAACCACACCGAGGTAATCCGTTGCCTGCTGGAGAGCAGCAAACATTTCCTGCACAAAGGCCTCCGGTTCATCCAGCAGCTGCTGTGCGCCGCGCATATTGTCGCAGACGAGCTGGACTGTCTGCCGCTCCATTTCGGCGGTGAGCGCATCCAGCGTTTCATAGTGGGAATAAAAGGTCGTTTTGTTGATCTCGGCGCGTTCGGCAATTTCCTTGACCGTGATCTTTTCAATGGGCTTCTCCCGCAGCAAGTCGATAAACGTTTTCTGAATGGCACGCTTCGTTTTTTTGACCCGGATATCCATACAATTCCTCCGTCAATGTATTTCGTAAAGGATGCTTAACCAACGCTTGGAACGTGATCCGTTGCTTAAACACCGGACACGCCGGAAACTGCTGATTGCAGCCCCTGCGGCATAGTGCTATTATAACACCATAGAGATGGATAAGCAACTAAGAGTTGCAAATCTAGTTCGTGAATACGAAAAATAAAAAATGGAGGATGCTTTATGAAAATGATGAATTTCAACAGTGTCAGAGATAAAGTTGCTATCGTCACCGGCGCAAGCCGCGGCATCGGCCGCGCCATTGCCGAGTGCTTCGGCGAAAACGGCATGAAGGTAGTCTGTGCAGCCCGCAGTGCCCAGCAGGGGCAGGCTGTGGCAGACGGCATCTGCGCCAAGGGCGGCGATGCCATTTTTCTCCAGACCGATTGCAGCAAGGCTTCTGCCATCAAGGAACTGGTGGACAAGACGGTGGCACACTACGGTAAGCTGGATGGCGTTGTCAGCAACGCAGGCATCGGCATGGGCGGCACACCGCTGCATGAGTATGAGGTAGAGGATTACGAGAAGATCTTCTCCCTGAACAGCGAGGGCGTCTTTGCCGGAATGAAGTACGGCGCAGAAGCCATCCTCAAGAGCCACAGCGAGGGCGGCTTCCTCATCAATGTGGCATCGGTGGCGGGTCTTGTACCCCAGCGCGGACAGGCACTGTACAGCGCCACCAAATTCGGCGTGGTGGGCATGACCCGTGCAGCGGCACTGGATTACGCGGAATACGGTATCACCGTCAACGCCATCTGCCCCGGTTACACCAAGACCAGCATCTTCGGTGATGCACCGGCTGCGGCCATGGCCTTTTTTGCATCCGACTGCCCGGCAAAGCGGATGGGCGACCCGGAGGAGTGCGCCGCACTGGCACTTTTCCTTGCCAGCGGTATGGCACGGTACATCACCGGTGCAGCCATCCCTGTGGACGGTGCACTGTCTGCCGGGCACCAGAGCGTCAGCAGCTGGAAGCACCCGGAAATTTTGACCGACGGCAAGCTGAACAGCCAGAGCACCATTGCAGCCCTGATGGAAAACGAGTCCGCAAAAGCCGTTGTGGAGCAGTACCTGCCCGGCTTTGCTGACAATCAGCAGGCAAAAGCCGCCTACGGAATGACCTTTGGCAAGATCGGCTCCATGCTGGGTCTGCCGGAAACGGCGCTGAAAGCACTGCTGGATGCGCTGGATAACCTGTGACCGAAACCGCTCTGAAAGCCCCATGACCGGGGCTTTCGTTCTGCCTGCGTGCGGTTGACTTTTGGAGGAGATCATGAAGAACGAAGCACTTTTCCGTACCGGCTCTGTCTGGAAGTCCATTTTTTCCATGGCAGTGCCCTCCATCATCATCATCCTTGTCATGGTGCTGTACAACATGGCGGATATGTTTTTTGTGGGCTGTCTGGGCGATACTGCACAGGTGGCGGCGGTCTCCGTTGTGGGACCGGTGTTTTCGATCCTTGCGGCGGTGGCAACGATGCTTGGCGCAGGCAGCAGTGCCATCATCGCGCGCTGCTTTGGCGCGGGTGAGATCGAGCAGGGCAAGATCTGCTCCTCGCTCTGCTTCTGGACCAGCTTTTTCTGGGCGTTCTGGTCAGCATCGGTCTGCTGGTGGGCAGTGTGCCGCTTTTGGGAATGCTGGGTTCCAATGCAGAGATCTTCCCCTACGCGGAGCGGTATCTTCAGGTCCTGGCACTGGGTGCGCCGTTTTTTATCCTGTCCAACAGCATGGCGATGCTGGTGCGTGCAGAGGGCGCAGTAAAAGAGGGCATGATCGGTAATCTTCTGGGCACGCTGGTCAACTGCATTTTTGACCCGCTGTTCATTCTGGTGCTGAACTTCGGTGTCAGCGGTGCGGCTGCCGCCAGTGTGCTGGGCAACCTTGTGGCGACTGCCTGCTATCTGCGCTACATCGTCAAGAACGGCACGGTGCTGACGGTTGATTTTCGCCCGGCTCTGAAAAAGCCGCAGATGCTGGGCGAGCTGCTGGCCATCGGTCTGCCCAACGGCATCAGCAGCCTGCTGGCCGGGTTTGCGTCCTCCTTCAGCAACCGGCTGATGGTGACCCACGGCACAGCGGCGGTCGCAGCCATGGCGGCGGCGGGCAAGACGACCATGGTCATCAGCATGATCGCCATGGCGATCTGTATGGGCTGCCAGCCGCTTCTGGCGTACAGCTACGGCGCAGGCGACGCGAAACGCCTGAAGCAGCTTTTGAAGAATCTGATCCTGCTGACTGTTGTCTTTGGCGTTCTTGCCGGAGCAGCCAGCTTTGCCGGACGCAATGCGCTGATCAGGATGTTCATCAAGGAAGAAGGCGCTTTCCGTCTGGGAACGCAGCTGGTGGCTTATCTGGTTCTGGGCAGCCCGGTGATCGGCCTGACCTATCTGGCAACCAACCTGCTGCAATCCGTGGGCAGGGCAAGCGGTGCGGTGGTGCTCTCTCTTTTGCGGCAGGGCCTGCTGCTGATCCCGCTACTGTACCTGATGAATGCGCTTTGCGGCGTGCAGGGCATTGCGGCGGCGCACCTGATAGCAGACGTTGGTGCTGCGGCTATCTCTGCGGGCATCCTGCTGCACTGGCTCCGGGCATTGGTAGAAAAAACGGCGGAAGTATGATATACTGTTTTTATCAATGAGCCGGAGGGGTTACACATGGATGTTCTCCAGAATATGATGCTGCTTTCCGAACTTGTCCAGTGCGGCGGCAATGTTTATACATGGTGCTATGATGCACAGGGAAAGCTACTACGGAGCAACTGTCCGGACGAGGCCTTTCTTGCCAGCGCATTTGAGCTGTTCGGCTGCAAACAGCGGATGCTGGAGCATGGGAACCGGGATGATGTGCCCGTTACCTTGGGGACGGCTTTGGGCCTTTGTGGGGAGCAGCCTTTGAAAAGGAAGAAGGAGCGCTGAAGCGCATCTGGGTCATCGGGCCGGTGTTCTATCAGGATGTGACGCTGCGCGGGATCGAGGACGGACTGAAATACTACAGCAAGCTGGAGATCAGTGTAGCATGGACGATCCAGCTTTACAAAGCCCTTGAAAAAGTCCCCACCCTGCAAAACACCATTATGAACCGCTACCTGCTGATGATGCACTACTGCCTGACCGGACAGCGGCTGGAACTGAGCTGTGTCAACAGCAGCACAGCGCAGGAGGAGCGGCTGAAAAGCGCCGCAATTCCCCACGACCGGCATAAGATCTGGATGGCAGAGCAGGGAATGCTGCAAATGGTCCGCACCGGAGATATGAATTACAAGCAGGCACTTTCCAATAGTATGAGTATGAGTGCGGGTGTGCCGGTACAGAGCAGCGATGTGCTACGCCAGAGTAAGACCTCCATCATCGTGTTCACCTCGCTGGTGTGCCGTGCCGCCATTGAGGGAGGTCTTTCCCCGGAGGAGGCGTACTCGCTGGGGGACAGCTACATTCAGGCGGCAGAATCGGCAAAATCGCTGGATGAGCTGAGCCCCCTTGCAATGATGATGTACGATGATTTCATCCGACGTGTCCACAAACACCGGACAAACCCGAACCTCAGTAGACAGATCCAGAAGTGTGTGGATTATATCGAGATGAATCTGGACAAAAGATCGTAGCGGAAGATCTTGCCGCCCTGGTGGGCTACACAGAATATTACCTCACCCACAAATTCAAGGAAGAAACGGGTCTGAGTGTCACGAACTATGTAAAGTTTGCAAAGGTCGAACGTGCGAAAGTTCTGCTGAAAAGTACACCGTTCAGCGTCCGGGAAATTTCCGAGCAGCTTGGCTTTGCCACCCGCAATTATTTCAGCGCAGTCTTTCAGCAGGTCACCGGAAAAACGCCCATGGAATTCCGGGAAACATAAAGCAGAACAGGCATCCTGCGATACCGTTTGGCGGTATCGGACAGGATGCCTGTTCTGCTATGATGAAAAAGAATGGAGAAAGATGGCTTAGTTGAGGAACTTTTCGTTCAGGGTCACGCCAAAGTCGCGGGCAATGGCGCGCAGGTCGTCGTCGGTGATGGTCTGCCGGATGATGCCGCCGCCCATGGAGAGCACCTTGACGTAAATTTCCGCGCTCTTTTCGATGGTGTGGGCCAGACCGAAGGTGATGTCAAAGTCCGGACCGGAGGCAAACAGACCGTGCTGTGCCCAGATGGCAGCCTGATAGGTTTTCATCAGCTCACTGGTGGCCATGGCAATGTCTGCCCCGCCGGGCACCATCCACGGGCAGACGCCCACGCCCTCTGGGAACACCACCGGGCACTCGGTAGCACTCTGCCACAGCGCACGGGTGAAGTCCCGGTCGGTCAGGGGTAGGATGTAGGTCAGGGCAATCACATTGGTGGCGTGGCAGTGGTAGATGACACGGTTTGCGCCATTGGTGGCGGCCTTGCGGACGCTGTGATTCATAAAGTGGCTGGGGAACTCACTGGTGGGCTTCGCGCCGCCCTCCAAGCCCCAGACGATGCGCCAGCTGTCGCCCTTGTCGTTGATCTCCACAATACCGATGCTGTGAACAGGGTCCGGCTCCACGTTGCGGAAGAACTTGCCGGAACCGGTGGTGATGAAATACTCCCCCGCCAGATTATCCGCCTGCACGCCCATGTTCACCCATTCGCGGGGCTGCGGGTTAAAGAAAGGACGGCACTGCGCCACTTCCTCTTCCTTCATGCGGTAGGTTAGGTTGCCGCCGTTGCGCTCGTGCCAGCCCTGCAGCCAGCCATCGTTGCACATCCGCATAAAGCCTTTTACAATTTCAACATCCAGAATACCCATCTTCAAAAACCTCTCTCATTCAAATGCGCTTGCACAGCACGTTCTGCTCGTAATCTTTTACTTCCTCAAACCATGCGCCATCCAGCGGTACACTGTTCCGGCGGCAGTATTCGTCCCAGACCTCCCCAAAGGGTAGGGTCTTCAGCTCCTCCTGCCGCACCATCAGCTCGGTGAACTGGTCAGTGTCCTGCAGCTCCTTCAGCGCTGCGTGGGGGGTACACAGGGCAGACAGCAGCGCTTTTTCCACGTTGCGGAAGCCTACCGTCCATGCGGAGATGCGGTTGATGGAGGCATCAAAGTAATCCAGTGCAATGTTCACCCGGCCGTCCAGACCGCCGCAGCGCACGATCTCCTTGCAGATCTCCTTCGTTTCATCGTCGAACAGTACCACATGGTCGGAGTCCCAGCGGATGGGGCGGGTGATGTGGAGGCCGATCTCCGGGAAGAAGGCCAGCAGGGCAGGGATCTTATCGCTGACCACCTCCGTGGGGTGGTAGTGGCCGTTATCCATCAGGGGAATGCACTTTTCCCGGTTGAAGGCGGCATAGCTCAGGGCAAACTCCGCGCTGCCTACGGTGTAGGCCTCCACACCGATACCGAACACCTTGCTCTCGATGCAGGGCTTTACCAGCTTAAAATCGTAAGGCTCGCGCAGAATCTCGTCAATGCTGGCCTTGTAGCGGTCCCGGGGGCCTTTGCGGTCAGCCGGTACGTCCTTGAAACCGTCGCCCGTCCAGATGTTCATGGTGCAGGGTTGCCCCAGTTCTTCGGCCAGATACTGGCTGATGCGGATGCAGGCCTTGCCGTGTTCCACCCAGAATTTCCGGGTTTCCTCATTGGGGCTGGCAAGGGTCAGGGGGTCGCATTTGGGGTGGGAGAAAAAGGTGGGGTTGAAGTCTGCGCCCAGCCCTCTTGCCTTGCAGAAATCCACCCATTTTTTGAAGTGCTTTGGCTCCAGCCTGTCCCGGTCCACCCACGGGTTTTCTTCGTCAAAAATGGCATAGGAGGCATGGAGGTTGATCTTTTTGGTGCCGGGGCAGAGGGACAGCACCTTGTCCATATCTGCCATCAGTTCCTCCGGGGTGCGGGCACGACCGGGGTAGTTGCCGGTGGTCTGGATGCCGCCGGTCAGGGGCTTGGTGGGGTCGGTGTCAAAGCCCCGGACATCATCTCCCTGCCAGCAGTGCAGAGAAATGGGCACGGCCTTTAACCGGGCAATGGCAGCTTCGGTGTCCACGCCAATGGCGGCGTAGCGGGTTTTTGCTTCTGCGTAGCTCATACGGTTCCTCCTTCAGGAATGCTCATCTGAATTTTCAAATTGCCGATGGCCGTTGCCTCAATGGGCAGCGCCGACCACCTGCTTTCCGGTATAGTGGGCGGTCAGTTCGTTCAGGGTAGCGTTCTTTGCGCCACCGCCTGCGATGTAGAGCTTGTCCCAGTGCTGCCCGGTGAGAGATTCCAGCTCCCGGAAGGCTTCCCCGTAGCAGTAGGCCAGCGAATGGTAGATGCTGTTGATAAGGTCGGCGTCCGTGGCCGGGGCTTCGCCGGTCTCGGCAAGAGCCGCCTTGATCTCCGCGCGCATATCCTGCGGGGCAGAGAAGCGGGCGGCGTTCACATCAAAAATGCGGGTGTAGGTGCTGGCCTTGGCCAGCTCCACCATCTCGGCAAAGGAGATGCCCAACTGCTTTTGCACACACTGGATGATCCACAGCCCCATGATGTTTTTCAGGTAGCGGATGTACCCCACGCCGCCCTCGTTGGTGAAGTTTGCCTTGCAGCTATCCGGGCTGGTGATGGGCTTTGCCAGCTTGACCCCCAGCAGACTCCATGTGCCGGAAGACAAGAACGGCGCATCGCCCTGCTCCATGGGAATGCCCTCCACGGCGCTGGCGGTGTCGTGGGTAGCGCACAGCACCACCTTGGTCTGTCCGCCTACTTCGGTGGCAATGTCCGCTTTCAGCGCACCCAGCACCGTGCCGGGTGCGGTCAGCTTGGGGAACATCGTTTCCGGCAAGCCCAGCGCCTGCAAGATCTCCGGGTCGTACTCCCCGGTCTGGGCGTTCACGAGCCCGGTGGAGGTGGCGTTGGTGTACTCCCGCGCCTTTACGCCGCAGAGCTTCCACAGCAGGTATTCCGGGATCATTAAAAAGTCCTCGGCCTGCGCCAGCCGCCCTGGCTTTTTTGTCGGCATACAGCTGATAAATGCTGTTGAAGGGCTGGAACTGGATGCCGGTGCGTGCATAGAGCTGCGCAAAGGGCAGAATGCTGTGGACTTCGGGGATCACGGCCTGCGTCCGGCTGTCCCGGTAGGCGTAGACAGGGGAGAGGGGCTGACCGTCTTGCAGCAGCACATAGTCCACCGCCCATGTGTCGATGGAAAGGCTCTCAATGACCGGGTACTTTGCAAAGGCCTCCCGGATGCCCTGTTTCACGTTGGTAAACAGGCTGTCGATATCCCATTCCAGATGACCGTCCACCCGCTGGACGCTATTGGGAAAACGGTACACTTCCTCGGTGCGGAGAACGCCGTTCTCCATCCATCCTACAATGTGCCGCCCGCTGGACGCACCAATGTCGATGGCAAGATAATTTTTTTGCATAATGCGCCTCCTGTGTGGCTTTGACTGCTACCAGTATAGCGGTAGAACACGGACGATTCCATCCGCAAAGGTGACGCATTCTTTGTGAAAAGTCTACTCTTGCACGGCAAAGACCGGTGCGCTATACTGAACACAGAAAGTGAGGAACCGGAAAATGCTGACTTATAACATGGATGTGACCCCGGAGAGTGTATGGAAACGCACTACCCCCAGCGAAGCAGAGCTGGCACAGCCCTATTACTGCACCGAGGCGGGAGTGTTTTACGCCCAGCAGCATTTTTCCACCGCCCGGACAGATAAGGAAAGTTACATCCTGTTTTATACCCTCCGGGGTGCAGGGCTGATTGAGCAGGGGAAAGCCATGTGGTGCTCAGCACCGGGCAGGCGCTGCTGCTGAACTGCCGCACCCCGCAGAGCTACTGCACCGCCCCGGGGCAAAGCTGTTGGCACCATTACTGGGTGCATCTGGACGGCGCAGGGGTGGCCGCTATGGAGCCGCTGCTGCTGGCGGGCAAAAAACTGACCCCGGTGCAGCTTACCGGGGTCAAGATGCAGGAATATTTTGAAACGCTTTTAGCGCAGATGGAGCGCAGCACCGTAGACAGCATGGTGCACACCGGATTGGCTCTCCACGAAATGCTTGCCTTATGTGCACAGAGCATTCTTGCAGAAGCTGAAACCACCAGCGCACGGCAGGTCATTTTGCAGGCAGCGGAGACCCTGCGCAAAAATTACCAGCAGGAACTTTGCCTTGCCGACCTGCTGGCAGAGGCGCACATGAGCAAAAAGCTATTTTCTGCGGCTGTTCCGGCGGTATATGGGCACAACACCGTATAATTATCTGGTCAACTTTCGCATCACCCAGGCAAAGGAACTGCTTGTCCTCGCCGACCACAGCGTCAGCGAAATTGCACAGAAGGTAGGCTTTGGGGATGCCAGCAACTTTTCCACCCGCTTTGCAAAAGCCACCGGGCAAAGCCCACTGCAATACCGCAAAAGTGCGCTGAAAAGTGCAGAAGAAAGATAAACAGGGACTTCCTGTTCGGGTGTCTGCCCACAGGCAATAACCGCATTATCATGCCTACCACGGGCACCCGCTTTACCGAGGATCGCTTTTTCATAAGAGAACCTTTGAATAAGGCAAGGTCTGTGCGAAGGGGGCAGGCTCTTGATAAAGAGCCTGATCTTGCGGTGCGGCCACTCAAACCAATGCCGTCAAGCCTGTGGTGGATAGGGTGATTTTGTTTGTCAGAGAATAAGTGCACGGTTTCTGCACGGATTTTGCACGGTTTCAAAACGTGCAGAAGGTGCTTTTCGCTGCAAAATTCGACAAAAGGTGCAGAAATTACCCGGTGAAAAATCACGTTGTTTTGATGTAAAATAACGATGACTCGAAACTTCCATAAATTGAGACGAACCGGCGGCTTGCTCTCTTAATCAGTGGGCCCAGGGTTCGAGTCCCTAGAGGTGCACCACGTCAACAAAATCCGAACTTTTTTCCGATAGGAGAAGGGTTCGGATTTTTTGTATTCTTTGGAAAACAGAACGAATCCCTTGCTTCCATCGAAAAACGTCCTAGACCTTATCACAAAAAAGCACGACAGACCACGGTAAGAGTGCCGTAAGGCGGAAAGGACACAAACATGAAGTGCGATGCAAGAGCCTGCAAATTCAACATGGACACCGGGTGCGCGGAATTGCTGCTCCGGGATGGGAGAATGATCTCCATTGACTGCACCGGAATCGCGGATGCGCTGGACGTGACCATGGCGCAGAGGTCGGAGTTGGATTATCTCGTCTACAACGACCCACTGAGCTATGCCAATTTGATTCTGAATGGCGACCCGGAGGAATA
>VOFG01000797.1_pt1 | contig 106000 bp, 133 predicted proteins | sample 5384171 | NCBI WGS metagenome assembly VOFG01 (sample SAMN12384726, study PRJNA508395) | human gut metagenome | isolation source: healthy gut F | host: Homo sapiens
TCCAGCTTCAAAAACGGAGCGCACCACCTCATGGGGAAAGTCGCTGCCAGCGATACGGGTGGTTTTGCGTCTGGCACAGACTGTTTCCACCATCAGCTCCACGATCTCGTCTAAATCCTCCCGATAGGTGGCAAACTCCCCTGCACAGGTAGTCATACTCGATGTTCTCTAAAATCAAATCCCGATAATTCTCTATCTCTGTGACAGACATCGCATCCCTTCCTTTCCGTTCCGGCGGTCTTGCTGCCGCTGGCTCCGGAAGGGAATGGAATCGGTACTTGATCCATAAGTAATTGATTTTTCTGTATTTGATTTCTCTATATTTAATTCTGCGGGCTTTTCCGTATCCGGTTTTTACCATATCCGGGTTTTCCGTATCTGGGTGAAGCCGTATCCGGCTGAGACAGATACGGCTGGGGCTGTTCATTCCTCATTTATCCAAATTTTCTGCATAAAACCAAAACAGCGGCTTTCCGCCTGTAAATGTCATGCTGGGTCAATATCCGTTGAATCCATGTCATGGAGATTTGCAATCTTCCTGATTGCTTCCTGAATTTCCTTTACCGTACACATAGTCATTCCTTTCCTTTCGTTGTATGGGTTTATGGGCGGCGGCGTTTTCCTGGTTTGAAATCGAGGAATATGTCCCTCAATCACACGAGCGTAACGCTTGATCTTGATCTCCGGCGCTGCTGACTTTGCAAGGGCGACCTGATACCGTCCTCAGTCAAAAACAGCCGCATTTCATCTCCGGGGCTGCCGCAGGCTGGGAACGCAGGACAAGAAAACTCGATCATCAGCGGGTGCTATCCCAAAACCTCTCTACGGCAAAGAATATTTGTCCTTTCATCACGGGCTGAAATATCCCTCATAGGCGGCATCGTTTGGTCTCTCTGACGCTTTTCTGCCATGCCTCCAGCAGCTTGTGTTTCCTGCATCCCGCTGGGGCGTATAGCTTTTTGAAATACTTCCGCAAAGTGTCCGAGGTGAATGTCACCTTGTCCAGATCCTTTTCTTTTCCTCACCATGATGACACGCATCATATCGAGGGTCAGATGCCCCTCCTGACTGTATTTCTTGAGCCGCTGGGCTTGAGAAAGAGAAGGGGTAACCCTGTTCGCTGTCCATCGCGTCCAGCAGATCTGTCTGTTCTTCTTTTTGAAAAGGACAGCTCATAGGCTGGAGTTCCAGGGCAATCTTCTTTTCATCCACCATATCCATCAATTCAGGGAATCGCTCTGTCAGGCGGATAGGCAGTATACTTCGCATAACCTTTGAATCCCTTAACTTAGGATGCGGATTCGGACGAATTTTCTATCTGGAGCCTTCTTGTGGGTCTGATCTGCCGCTTTTCAAAGTTTACCTTTGATTTTTTTACCGTAGAGAGTAGCTGTTCCAGCCCTTTGGCGGGCAGATACTCTTCCGCCTGAACGGGAATGATGATCCTGTTCTGCAGCGGCCAGCGCATTGACCGTAAGCATACCCAGAGAGGGCTGGCAGTCGATGAGGATATGGGAATATTGCCCCTTAAGCGGTCTCACGACTCATGGCATTTACCAGAGATACTTCCATACCAGATAGCTGGATGTCCGCAGGCATCAGATCTACACCCTCTGGGTGGTGCAGGATACCCTCGCCGAGACGAAGTGGCTCGTCCATCAGGATACGCCCCATAGCGTCCGACAGCGTAAAGGGCAGCTTGTCCGGCTGGGGATTGCCCAGGCTGATCGTCAGACTTCCCTGTGGGTCTCCGTCGATCAGCAGGACCTTCTTTCCGGCCTGCGCCAAGCCGATTCCAAGATTGGCACAGGTGGTGGTTTTGCCAACGCCGCCTTTCTGGTTGGCGATGGCGATGATTTGCGTGTTCATTGACTTCACCTCATTTCTGATTGTTGCTGTTGCTTCTGGAAATAGAAAAAGCCGCCACTCCAAAATAAAAAAGTGAAGTGACGGCTTTTTCTATCGCCGGAATACAAATTCCTGAAATGAAAAAAGCACCCAGTTATTTTATACTGAGTGCTACATCAAATTCATATTCAATTATTCAAATTAGGTCAAACTATGCTAAACTGCCACAGACCAAAACGGGAAGCAGGGCTGAAAAGTACCCCCAAAAACACCCCCAAAATCGGCTCTCGGTTAACCACTTTGGGCACCACTTGGCTCTCTTTTTGCCCTCTTTTTGGCCGGTTAACCACTTGCGGACCACTAAGAATCGGGTGAAAACGGCTCTGATTTTGCCAAATTTGGTCAAACCATATTAGCCCGTTGAGATACAGTAAAACCCCGGAAAACCTTGATTTTCCGGGGTTTTTGAACCATTTTGATACGGTTTGAACAGCAGATTATCGCTTGCTGAACTGCGGAGCGCGACGAGCTGCTTTGAGACCATACTTCTTTCTTTCCTTCATACGAGGGTCTCTGGTAAGGAATCCAGCCTTCTTCAGAACGGGTCTGAAATCACCGTCTACCTGAAGCAGAGCTCTAGAAATACCGTGTCTGATTGCACCAGCCTGGCCGGTGTATCCGCCACCGTGAACGTTAACCAGAACGTCGAACTTCTCAGCAGTCTCAGTAGCTGCCAGAGGCTGACGAACGATAACCTTCAGAGTCTCCAGACCGAAGTACTCATCAATGCTTCTCTTATTGATTGTAATATTACCATTACCGGGTACTAAATATACTCTGGCGATGGATTTCTTTCTTCTACCGGTTCCGTAGTATCTTTCTGTTTTAGCCATGATTTATTTTCCTCCTCTCAGTCCTTTAGAATGTCAGTACTTCAGGCTTCTGAGCTTCATGCTTGTGCTCAGGTCCTGCATATACGTGAAGTTTGGTGAACATCTGTCTTCCTAAAGGTCCCTTGGGAAGCATGCCCTTAACTGCAAGCTCGATTACCTGCTCAGGCTTCTTTGCTAACTTTTCTCTCAGGGTAGCTTCTTTTAAGCCACCAACGTAATCGGAATGATGATAATATACCTTCTGATCCATCTTCTTACCGGTTACTTTGATCTTCTCAGCATTGATAACGATAACGTTGTCACCGCAGTCGATGTGAGGAGTGAAGATAGGCTTATTCTTGCCTCTCAGCACTTTAGCAACCTCAGATGCCAGACGGCCTAAGGTCATGTCAGTAGCGTCTACTACATACCATTTTCTATCGATTGTAGCTGGACTAGCCATAAATGTTTTCATTATGTTCCCTCCATATTACTTTCGCCGATTCGTGATCGACTTTTTCAGTGTTCTGGTCTGATAGTAATCTGCAGATGTCCGGCTACATTTTACTTCTTCCCAAAACGGTTGAATACTTTATTTCAATGCTTCGTCGGGGCTTTGACTCAGCATATTGAAACACTGTCACAGTCATATATTATATGATACGGTTTCGTTCGTGTCAATACATAAACTAAACTTTTTTTGCGTTCATCCTTTATTGCTCAGCCTTTCTTATGTTTATATCACGTATGGCGAAGCTATTTACAAGAACTCATATTTCACTAAAGTCAGTCCATGGGCCGGTGCTGTAGGTCCCGCTGCACTGCGGTCTTTTGACTCGAGGATCGTGAAAATATCCATGGGGTCCGCTTGCCCTGTCCGATATCTAACAGGGTTCCGGCAATGATCCTCACCATATTATATAAGAAGCCATTACCACAGACACGGATCACCAGATCATTTTCTCCCTGCTCTTCCACTTCTACGGAATAGATGGTGCGTACGGTGGATTCTACCTGGGCGCCGGTCTGACAGAAGCTTTTGAAATCATGTTCTCCCTCCAGATAAGCCGCCGCTTCCTGCATCCGGTTCACATCCAGTTCATAATAAGTAAAAAGCGAATACAGACGTTTCACCGGCATGGGAAACTGTGCCCGGTAGATCCGGTATTCATAAGTCTTGCGGCTGTCACATCTGCGGGGATGCCAGTCCTGTGGCACCTGTTCGGACTTTTGTATCCGGATATCCTCCGGAAGTCTCTGGTTCAGCGCATAAGAAATTTTCTCCGCAGGCATCCGGCTGGTAGTGTCAAACACAGCGATATTCCCCAGTGCATGCACACCGGAATCTGTCCGGCTGGCACCAATGACCTCAACAGGCTCCCGCAGCAGATCGGTCAGACACCGGTTCAGTTCACTTTCGATGGTGATCCCGTTATTCTGGATCTGCCAGCCGTGATAATTCGTACCGTCGTACGCCACGGTAAGGCGCACACGCTTTTTTTCTTTTTCCGGTCGATTTAACAGCTGTTCCATTATCATTTCCGCTTCCACTGTATTTCACCCGCTTTCTCTCCTGCAACCTGTCTTAGGTTCCCCGGCATTCTTTCCTGTATTTGACGATATACTATCTGCTAGGGGCATTATTGTTTTACAGTAAAAATTTACGGTAAAAATGGTAACCTCCCTACCACAATGCTGATCACCATATATGCAGCAATACAGCCGTAAGCAATGTAATCTCTCTTATGATAGATCAGCGGTTTCATCTTCGTCCTGCCCTCGCCACCGCGATAACATCTGGCTTCCATAGCCATAGCCAGATCATTGGCTCTGCGGAACGCAGAAATAAACAGAGGCACCAGCAGGGGCACCATGGCCTTGGCACGCTTGAAAATGTTGCCGCTCTCGAAATCCGCTCCCCTGGCGATCTGTGCCTTCATGATCTTATCCGTCTCCTCTAATAAAATGGGAATAAAACGAAGTGCAATGGACATCATCATGGCCACCTCATGTACGGGCACCTTGAATACTTTTAAGGGTCCCATCATTTTCTCCATACCATCCGTCAGGTTGTTCGGTGTGGTGGTCAGTGTCATCACGGAGGATCCGATGATCAGCAGTGTCAGCCGGACAGCCATGGAAATGGCCATTTTCAGTCCTTCCTGCGTAATGGTCAGCTTCCAGATCGTCACTAACGGTGTTCCCTGTGTCAGAAACAGATTGAATACCACTGTGATCATCATCAGCATGACGATAGTCTTCATTCCTTTTACCATGAACTTGAACGGTACCTTTGACAGCCGGATCACCATCCCCAAAAACAGGGCTGCGATCACATATCCTGCGTAATTTTTAAAAAAGAACAGTGATATGATAAACAGGAGGGTGCCTCCCAGCTTGACTCTGGGATCCATCCTGTGTATCACGGATTCTGTCTGATAATATTGTCCTAATGTAATATCTCTAAGCATATTGCTCCTTACTGGGTTTCCGCCCGCTTTCGCCTTCCGGGTCAGAACCCGCATCTTCCCTCATGCTTCTCTTAACTGTGCTTTGCTTTCCAGACTCTGGCAATCTCTTCCGCCGCTTCCTCGATCGTCGTGGCATCCACGTCCACATCTGCACCTCTTGCCTTCAGATCGTGCATAATATAAGTAACCTGCGGTGCTGCCAGCCCCACCTCTTCCAGTTCTTTGTAATGTTTAAATACTTCTCTCGGCGTATCGTCATACATGACACTGCCCTTGTTCATTACAATGATGCGGTCCACATATTCCGCCACATCTTCCATGCTGTGGGATACCAGCAGGATGGTAAGTCCGGTCTCTGTCTGCAGTTTTTTGATCTGCTGCAGGATCTCATCTCTTCCCTTGGGATCCAGTCCGGCTGTCGGCTCGTCCAGGATCAGTACCTCCGGCTTCATGGCCAGCACGCCGGCTATCGCCACACGACGCTTCTGTCCACCGGACAATTCAAAGGGGGACTGATAGAAAAGTTCATCCGGCAGTCCTACTTTTTTCAGAGCATCGTATGCACGAAGCTCCACTTCCTTTTTATCAAGTCCCAGATTCTTCGGTCCGAAACAGACATCGCTGAATACATCGATCTCAAACAGCTGATGCTCCGGATACTGGAACACCAGCCCTACTTTGCTGCGGAGCTTCTTCATATCATAATCTTTGTCGTAGATATCTTCTCCGTTAAAATAGATATGTCCGTCGGTAGCACGGATCAATCCGTTCATATGCTGCATCAGCGTGGACTTACCGGAACCGGTATGCCCGATAATACCGATGAACTGTCCATCCGGTATCTTCAGGCAGACATCGTTCAGGGCATGAACTGCCAGCGGTGTATCTGCACCGTATACATAATTCACATGATCTAATATGATAGACATTTTTTCGATCCTTTCCCGAGTACTTTCATTCGCTGCCAGCCCCGCCACTATTTCCTGTCGGTTTTTCCATAGCCCAGTGCACTGACCAGCTCTTCCCTTGTCAATATGCCATCCGGCAGCGGAATTCCGCGTTTCTGCAATTCATACGATAACAGCGTTACCTGCGGCACATCCAGCCGTAGCTTTTTCAGCTGCTCCACCTGTGAAAAGATTTCCCGGGGGGTACCCTGCATGGCAATTTTCCCCTCATCCATGACAAATACCTTGTCCGCATGAATAATTTCTTCCATATAATGGGTGATCAGGATCAGTGTAACGCCTTCCACCTGATTCAATCCGCGGACTGCACGGATGACTTCCTTACGTCCACTGGGATCCAGCATGGCAGTCGGCTCATCCAATACAATGCATTTGGGATGCATAGCCAGTACTCCGGCAATAGACACTCTCTGCTTCTGCCCACCGGACAGCTTATTCGGGGAATACTTTCGATATTCGTACATACCTACCGCACGTAAGCTCTCTTCCACACGCTGCCAGATCTCCTCCGTGGGGATCCCCATGTTCTCCGGGCCAAATCCCACATCTTCTTCCACTACCTGTCCTATGATCTGGTTATCCGGATTCTGAAACACCATGCCGGCTGTCTGACGGACCTTCCAGATGTTGTCCTCATCCTTCGTGTCCATACCGTCGACCCAGAGCGTTCCCTCTGTCGGATTTAAGATGGCATTCATATGCTTTGCCAGAGTAGACTTGCCGGAACCGTTATGTCCGAGGATGGCTATGAACTGTCCCTGCTCTATATCAAGAGAAACATCATTCACTGCTCTTGTGATCCCTTCCACATTTCCCTCTTCATCCCGACGAATATATTCATATACTACATTATTTGCTTTAATGATCTTCATAAATAATCTCCATTCCATATTCGCTTAGTGCCGGAGAATCTGTTATCTTCTGCTTTTGCAAGATATCGCTCCTATTTTACTAGATTATGCACAGATTTACAACACTTAACAGGGAACTGACCTGACTTTTTCAAAATCTCTTGTACTGCTTTCCAAAAACCTTTATAGTTATGGTTGTATCTTTCTATTGCAGAACATTTCAGAAAATAAAACGAGGAGGCATTCTATGAATCCGATCGATCGCAATAAAATATGGAAGATGGTAGGCATCCTTGCTCTTATCACTGTCGTGGCCGGAGGACTGCTACGGGTCTCCCAGCATAACTCTTACACTTTGGGAGATTATGCGTCGGACAATCCCACACTGGCCTACCAGACAGCGGAGCCATCTCTTTCTCCCTCTCCCAGCCCGGCACCTGCCATCGACAGTTCTTCCACAGATTCGACAGAAATCCTGCAGGAAGGATCTTCCATGGCAGAAACTACTGTTTTGACCGGATATTCCCTGAACGGAGAGCTATTGACCGACCAGCGGACCACGCTGTCCGACGGCTTTTATTATGAACCGTTATCCGAGAAATTACAGAGATATATAACAGGTGTTTCTTATCCTGCTACTGTGGATAACTCCGGAGAAGCCTCACAAGACCTGTTGAAATCTGTCGAAATCAGCTATGACGATCTGAGATATGTGCATATCCGGCATTACAATTTTGAAGGAAATCCTGCAGAAGGTGAGCTGATCTGTAACAAAGCAATCGCGCAGGACCTGACGGAGATCTTTTATGAACTGTATTGTAATGAATATCAACTAGAAAAGGTACTTTTGATCGATGAATATGATGGGGACGACCTCGCATCCATGGAGGATAACAATACCTCCTGCTTCAACTACCGCCCGGTAGAGGGGACTTCCTCCCTGTCCAAGCATGCATTAGGGCTGGCAATTGATATCAATCCCTTTTATAATCCTTATATTACTTACAATAAGGATGGCAGCGAAAAGGTATCTCCTGCAAATGCTTCCACCTATGCAGACAGAGCCGCTTCCTTCCCCTACAAAATTGACGAAAACGATCTGTGCTATCAGTTATTTAAAGAACATGGCTTCACCTGGGGAGGTCACTGGAACTCCTGCAAGGATTACCAGCACTTCCAGAAGGTGGTGGAGTAATCCGCAAAGCAACGAGGGAATGCGGAGCATCCCCTCATTATACGGCTGTCGCCAAATAAGTCTAAAAAAAGACAACCGCTAGGGAATGCAAGCATTCCCTAGCGGTTGTCTCTTTTTATCCTTACTTTGCTCGTAGCTTAAACAAGCTCCAGAACAACAGTCATAGCTGCGTCACCCTTACGCTGACCGATCTTAACGATTCTGGTGTAACCACCCTTACGGGTAGCATACTTGGGAGCATACTCATCGAAGAGCTTTGCAACCAGGTCAACTTCCTTGGTGTTCTTTTTCTTGCCTGCTGCATCAGCGGGAACCTCAACTACAGGGTTCAGAACCTTCAGCATCTGACGACGTGCATGAGATCTGGTAGGCAGATCCTTCTTGATCTCCTTCTCAACTTCGTCGTATACAGTAACGGTAACACCGTTCTCGATCTTAACCAGCTTGCCATCCTTATCGCGATGGGACTCAGCCAGGACCTTACCGGTCTCCTTGTCAACGATCTGCTTTACGCGCTTGCCGTCCTTGTCCTTGCGGGCAACCTTGGTGGTAACTTTAACAGTTTCGAAGTTATCCTTCTCTTTTACTGCCAGAGCGATCAGTCCATCAACGATCTTCTGTACTTCCTTAGCCTTAGCTTCGGTGGTAACGATCTTGCCGTTGTTAATCACTGCAGTTACCTGATTTCTTAATAATGCCTTTCTCTGTGCAGATGTTCTGCCGAGTTTTCTGTACTTTGCCATGATAATTTTCCTTTCTCCATTCATGGTACATCCGGCCATGCACTTTGGACTTACTTACCGAATGCGTTGTTTTTTGCCATTTAGAGATAAACCGCATCCGAACACTTTGGGCTTACCGGATACGGAAATCTAACTTTTTATGTTCAGCTGAAATTAGTTCTCATCGCTGGGGTTCAGCTGTAATCCCAGCTCTTTCAGTTTAGCCAGAACTTCTTCCAAAGATTTACGTCCGAGGTTACGAACCTTCATCATATCTTCTGAAGTCTTATTGGTTAACTCTTCTACAGTATTGATACCTGCTCTCTTCAAGCAGTTGTAAGAACGAACGGAAAGCTCCAGCTCGTCAATACTCATCTCCAGAACCTTTTCCTTCTCGTCGTCTTCCTTCTCTACCATAACCTCAGCGGTCTTAGCATTTTCGGAAAGGTCAATGAACAGGTTCAGATGCTCGCTGAGCACCTTAGCTGCCAGGCTGACTGCCTCATCGGGAGCCAGGGTTCCGTTGGTGTATACATCCAATGTAAGCTTGTCGAAATCAGTACTCTGACCTACACGGGTATTTTCTACCGTAACGTTAACTCTCTCTACAGGTGTATAGATAGAATCAATGGCAATTACGCCGATTGGTAAATCTTCGTGTTTGTTCTTGTCGGCACTTACGTAGCCACGGCCTCTTGTAATAGTTAACTCCATGTAAAGTTTGGTATCTTTACCGCTCAGAGTAGCGATTACAAGGTCGGGGTTCAGAATTTCAATATCCTGGTCACACTGGATATCAGAAGCTCTTACAACACCTTCGCCTTCAAACTCGATATATGCAGTCTTAGCCTCGTTGGTCTCGCTGTTGTTCTTGATCGCAAGGCTCTTGATGTTCATGATGATCTCAGATACATCTTCCTTTACGCCGGGAATAGAACTGAACTCATGAAGAACACCTTCAATTTTGATCTGGCTCACTGCAGCACCGGGCAGGGAAGACAGCATGATTCTTCTCAGGGAGTTACCCAGAGTAATACCATAGCCTCTTTCCAGGGGTTTTACTACGAATTTACCATACTTTTTGTCTTCTGAAATCTCGCTAACCTCAATATTAGGTCTTTCAAAATCAAACACTGCCAATACCCTCCTTTGCGAACTTTATATGTTGACATGTTCTTACGAACAATATCCCATGGAATAATATTCCACAGGAAATGTTCATTGGGGTTACATAAAACTTACTTGGAGTACAACTCGACGATAAGCATCTCGTCAACAGGAACATCGATCATCTCTCTGGTAGGCAGATTCTTGATGGTTCCCTTAAAGTTCTCAACATCAGCATCGATCCATTCGGGTACTAATCTTCCAGCAGTAACATCAAGGATATCCTTATATCTCTGCATGGATTTAGCGCTCTCCTTGATCTCGATAACATCGCCAGCCTTGATCAGGTAAGAAGGAATGTTTACACACTTACCGTTTACAAGTACATGCTTGTGGTCAACGATCTGTCTTGCTTCTCTTCTGGTTCTTGCAAAGCCCATTCTGAACACTACGTTGTCCAGTCTGCTCTCTAACAGGGTCATCAGGTTCTCACCGGTCATGCCCTTCATTCTATCAGCCTTCTCATAGTAGTTACGGAAAGGCTTCTCCAGAACGCCATAGATGAACTTAGCCTTCTGCTTTTCTCTTAACTGAAGTCCGTACTCAGATACCTTTTTGCCTGCTCTTGCAGAGGTTCTGTTAGACTTCTTGTCATAGCCCAGGTAAGAAGGCTCAAGGCCAAGGGCTCTACATCTTTTCAGTACAGGTACGCGATTTACTGCCATTTTTTTATTTTCCCTTCTTTATACTTCGGAAGTGACTTCCGAGGGTTGTTTACAGTGCCGCAATGCGGCACTTTCATCCAACTTGTTCTAATGTTACTTCATTAAAATTAATTGCTTCGTCTTCTGACGATTTCTCACTAAACGCGACGACGCTTAGGAGGACGGCATCCATTGTGAGGTACAGGAGTCACATCACAAATGCTTAAGACATCCAGTCCACTTGCAGACAGAGCTCTGATTGCTGCTTCACGTCCTGAACCAGGACCCTTTACGAATACGTCAACGGACTTTAATCCGTGAACAAGAGCAGCCTTTGTTGCTGTTTCAGCAGCCATCTGTGCAGCATATGGAGTAGATTTCTTTGAACCTCTAAAACCAAGACCACCGGCACTTGCCCAGCTAAGAGCATTACCTTCAGCATCAGTTAACATAACGATTGTGTTGTTAAAAGATGACTGGATATGTGCCTGTCCGCGTTCAACGTTGTTTCTTACACGCTTTTTTGTTACTTTCTTTGCAACTTTTTTAGCCATTTTAAACTAACCTACTTTCTCATTTCCTGGGGATGCTTACATTTGCTTCCCTCTCACAGTTACATTTTGATCTCAATTACTTCTTCTTATTTGCCACCGTGCGCTTAGGTCCCTTACGAGTTCTTGCGTTGGTCTTAGTCTTCTGACCACGAACAGGAAGTCCTTTACGATGACGAATACCACGATAGCAGCCGATTTCCTGAAGTCTCTTGATATTCAGAGCGATTTCTCTTCTCAGATCACCTTCTACCATAACGCCAAGCTTTTCGATAGCTTCACTGATCTTCTTTACCTCATCATCGGTAATATCTCTCACTCTGGTATCAGGATTTACACCTGCTTCTGCTAACAGCTTGTCAGCAGTAGGTCTGCCTATTCCATAGATATAGGTCAAACCGATCTCAATTCGTTTTTCTCTAGGTAAGTCTACACCTGCGATACGAGCCATTTACGTTTCCTCCATTTTCCTGCGTAATCTCTTACGCTTTGCGCAACATTTCTGCGCTCACAACTTTCGTTGTGTGTGCGTACGTTTTGGTCTGTTAATTGTACGCCCAATAGTTACTAATTGATTGGGGCTCTCACCCAATCGGACACGATCCGATCTTTCCATAACAAATATGTCTGCATCCGCAAAAAGAAATCTGTGATTTCTTTTTTGGTGACGAAACTTAGATTTTCTTAATTTATGTCTTTTATAAATTTAGAAAATCTTTTTCGTCATGGTATCAACAAGTAATCTCCCGTAAGCTCTATCCAAATCTATTATGAAAATTGATATTATCAATTCAGCCGCACATAATAACCGGACAAGAACTCACATACCTGATCAAATGACGATCAAGCGGTGATTATCCCTGTCTCTGTTTGTGCTTCGGATTCTCACAGATTACTCTGATGCGTCCTTTTCTCTTGATGATTTTGCACTTTTCGCAAATCGGTTTTACTGATGATCTAACTTTCATGTTAAACCCTCCTTTCAAAAAAGACCGTCTTACATTATAGCATGACGGTCTTTCCTTTGCAAGCGTATTATTGCGCTTTTTTTAATATTTTTTGACTTTTTTGTTGCTTTTTTGCCTGCTTTACATTCAAAACGATAAAAGTGATAGCCGCAGCCGCTGCAACACTTAAAATTCGGAAGGTAAATCTCGCATGCAATGCTGAATGATGTTGTACTGCAATGATCCAGACGAAGGGAATTGCAGCTGTGAGTACTACGGGAACCAGCTGTGCAAATATTTCCTTCCATTTGCCCGTGACGATTATCATCACAAGCATTCCTATCGCTATCGCTGCCAGCACTCCTGCAGCAATTCCAATATAGGCCGGATATTCCTGAAGATTCAGTCCGATGACATAGAACCCCCGTTCATCCGGGGTCTGCCGCCAATAGCTTCGGTACGGCCGATAATGGACCAGATAGCATCCTTGATCGTACCGGTATGTAATGTCAGATCTGCAATGACCCATTTTGCTGCCCACATTCCCGCATAGCCGATTGCCCAGCTTACACTGAAGCCGGTCAGTCTTTTGATATTATTCCACAGGCGATCACTTTCTAATAAGAAGTAACAGCACAGAGGAATTCCCAAAGTAACAACGGGATACGTCAGAAAATCAAAATAAGACGTCAGAATTCCCACGATCAGGAAGAATTCCGGATATTGTCCTTTTTCGTGCAGTCTGTCATGATGTAACAGCATGTATTCCACCGCCAGAAGCGTCAAGATCCAACACACTGACATGGTCAGTGATACAAGAACCAGCACCGGCTTCATAAACAGAAAACTTCCCAGAGTCACGACTGCGACACCTGCATTTTGCTTTTGGATTGCCGTAACCAGCACCCAGATCATAAGCGCGATCTGCACCGCCAGCTCCAGCCATACCACGTGCTGCCAGGAAAATAACAGTAACAGCGGCTTTAAATATAAAAGATAGCCGTGCCAGTATCTCGCATAAATGTGGAGATACATGTTATTGACGTTCTCATGGGATTCACAGAAGGATTTGAGAGAATCCTCCGGTGTCCATACATCCTCTTCCAGATCATAGTGGTACATCCACATAGCGTGTTCGTAGGCATTTTTGTCCGACAATCTCTCTATGGCATTCTGCACCATAATAGCATCGGTGTAGGTCTCTGTTTTTCCACAGGTACTGCGAAAATGCATCTTCCGGTATCTCGTCTCCGGTCTTCAGCATATCCCCGACACTTTTCTCCACATTCTTTCTCATAGGTCCTACCGGAAGCAAGAATACCAGTACTAACAGTATCGTTCCCACTACCGCACTGACCGCCAGAATAGCAGCAAAGTTACGTATTTTTTTAGCCATAGCTATTTTCTCTCCAGATGGTATTTACTTATCTCTCCAGATAATACGTCCCTTGCTCAGATCGTAAGGAGACAGTTCCAGTGTTACCTTATCTCCGGGAAGGATACGGATGAAGTTCTGACGAAGCTTACCACTGATGGTAGCCAGTACTCTGTGTCCGTTTTCCAGTTCTACACGGAACATGGTATTGGGAAGTTTCTCCACAACGGTTCCTTCGATTTCGATTACATCACTTTTAGACATAAAATTCCTCCATAGCTTTCTACTCTTTACTACTTTTACTTCTTTACATTACTTATTACTCAGATAAGCTTCCAGGGTCTTACAGATTCGTCTGTTGATCTCGTCTTTCTCCCCCGGAAGGTTCTGTTGCATGCTTTGTATCAACGCATCCTCTGCCGAAGAATGTATGATCTGGATATGTTTTTTCTTTTTTTCTTCTTCGGATGTTCCACACCGCGCAGCCTTCCGTCGCACAGATAGACCCATTCTTCCTCTTCACCGACGATCATGTACAGTCTGTCCTTATCGTGTCCGGCCTTTGAAGTTGCAAATTCTCCTAACATATCAAAATCTTACCTTTCTTCTCCGGGTCTGCCGTGACCCGTTCCTTAATACATGGTCAGGATCTCCGGCTCACCGTCTGTAATCAGGATGGTATTCTCATAATGTGCAGACAGGGATCCATCCTCGGTAACTACAGTCCAATCATCGTCCAGCCATGCCACATCCGGTCTTCCGATATTGATCATGGGCTCGATTGCCAGCGTCATACCGGCCTGAAGCTTCAGTCCACGTCTATGCTGTGCGAAGTTGGGGATCTGGGGATCCTCATGTAAGCTGGTACCAATGCCGTGGCCTACCAGATCTCTTACGATTCCGTAGCCAAAAGGCCTGATATAGGCATCAATGGCATTGGAGATATCATACAGATGATTGCCTGCCTTTGCCATCTCTATTCCTGCAAAAAAGCTTCCTTTGGTCCTCTCCATCAGAAGTCTTGCTTCCTCACTTACCTGCCCTACCGGGAAAGTACGTGCCATATCGGAATGGTATCCTTTATAAATCAGTCCTGCATCCAGACTTACAATATCACCTTCGTGAAGAATATGATCCTTGTGAGGTATACCATGTACGACTTCATCATTCACGGATACACAGATAGATGCCGGATATCCGTTGTAATTTAAGAAGTTGGGAATGCAGCCATGGGCACGGATCAGTTTCTCTCCCAGGTTATTGATATCCAGAGTGGATACCCCGGGGTGTACTGCCTTCTCCATCTCGCTGAATACATCCGCCAGAATCTTACAAGATTCTCTCATCAACTCAATTTCACGCTGTGATTTGATAGTTACTGCCATTTTATTCACCTTTCTGTTCCGGACCTTACTGCTGCTGATCAGTGATCCGGACTTTTTCCTAGCCAAGAATTGCTACGATATCTGCGAATACTTCCTTCATATCCTTGGTGCCGTCTACGGTCTTTAATACATTTTTCTTGGTATAGAATTCGATCAGAGGCTGGGTCTGGTCATGATAAACTTTCAGACGGTTCAGTACGGTCTCAGGCTTATCATCGTCACGCAGTACCAGTTCCTGTCCGCACTTGTCACAGATGCCTTCCTTCTTGGGAGGAATATGCTCAATGTGATAGGTTGCGCCGCAGGACAGGCATGCACGTCTGCCGGACATTCTCTTCACGATATTCTCATCGGGAACATTTACATCGATTGCAAAATCAATGGCATCTCCCAGCTCAGTCAGTGCCTTGTCCAGTACTTCTGCCTGAGGAATGGTTCTGGGGAATCCATCCAGTACATAACCGTTCTTGCAATCATCCTGTGCTACTCTGTCTAAGAGGATCTTAACAGTCAGTTCATCGGGAACCAGCTGTCCCTGATCCATGTATTTCTTTGCTTCCATACCAAGTTCGGTTCCGTTCTTGATATTTGCACGGAAAATATCGCCTGTGGATACATGAGGGATTCCGTACTTTTCAGCGATCATCTTTGCCTGGGTACCTTTACCTGCGCCGGGTGCGCCTAACATGATAATTTTCATCTTTGCTCCTATCTGCCTGTTGCTACAGGCTCTGCTCTTTCTATAGATAAGCTACAAATACAGTCCAACATTTACATTTTAACTTTTATGCGGCTTTTTTGCAATACATTTTCCTATAATACAATAATGCAAAAATAACCGGATGATTACAAACCATCCGGTTACTGTTATGCTACTAATCTTCCAGGAATCCCTTGTAGTTGCGAACGAGCATCTGAGATTCTACCTGCTTCATGGTCTCCAGTACTACGCTTACGATAATGATCAGGCTGGTACCGCCGAAGGATACACTTGCGCCGAACACACCGTTAAAGAAATACGGGATCACAGATACAATGATCAGGCCAATCGCACCGATGAATACGATATAATTCAGAATCTTGTTCAGATAATCACTGGTAGGCTTACCAGGTCTGATACCGGGGATGAAACCACCCTGCTTCTTCATGTTATCGGCAATCATCAAAGGATTAAATGTAATGGATGTATAGAAGTATGCAAAAAATACAATCAATACAATGTACAGCAAAAGTCCCAGGGAATAAATCGGCTGACTGGGTTTGCACCAGTAACCGGAATTCAGACCTTTCAGGATCTCTGCCCATACGCCGGTTCCGTTATATCCGATAAAGGAACAGATAATAATGGGGAACTGCATAATGGACTGTGCAAAAATGATGGGAATAACGCCGGAAGTATTTACTTTCAACGGAATATTGGAAGTCTGTCCGCCGACCATCTTTCTGCCCTGCATTTTCTTGGCATACTGTACCGGAATCTTGCGCACACCATCATTTAAGATGATAACCAGTACCACCATGGCAATAATAATTGCGAAGATGATAACTACTGCAAGGATTGCGGTTGCCGGAGCTTTTCCGAATACGAACTGCTCAAACAGGTTGCTCAGGTCTTGAGGCAGTCGGGAAATGATGTTGATCACCAGTACGATGGAAATACCATTTCCGATACCTTTTTCTGTGATTCGTTCACCAACCCACATCAGGAAAGCACTACCAGCGGTAAGTGCTGTGATCGTGGTAATTACATTCAGAGCGTTGAACTCGATCAAGTAGCCCTGTCTGCCAAAACCGATTGCCATTGCTGTGGACTGGATCAGTGCAAGCGCTACGGTAACGTATCTGGTGATGGCAACCATTTTTTTACGGCCGTCTTCACCGTCACGCTGCATTTCTTCCAGCTTTGGAATAGCAATTGTAAGCAGCTGCATGATAATGGAAGATGTAATATAAGGGTTGATGTTCAATGCCAGAATAGACATGTTCAGGAAAGAACCGCCCGTAATGGCATCAAAGAAACTGAACGCACCGCCTGTCTGCTGGGCAAACCATTGAGAAAAGAACTTCGTGTCCACCCCGGGTACGGGAAGCTGTGATCCGATACGGATCACAACTAACATTCCCAGTGTAAAAAGAATCTTCTGTCTGATTTCTTTGATTTTAAATGCGTTTTTCAGTGTTGTAAGCATTACATCACCTCAGCAGTTCCACCAAGAGCCTCGATCTTTTCTTTTGCGGATGCGCTGAAAGCATCTACCTTTACATCAAGCTTTTTGGTAAGTTCTCCGTTTCCAGGATCTTAACTCCATCTCTGGGGTTCTTAATGATTCCTGCTTCAACCAATGCGTTTACATCAACGGTAGCACCGTTGTCAAAGCACTCCAGAGCACTTACATTGATAGCAACGATTTCCTTAGTGTTTCTGTTAGTGAAACCTCTCTTAGGAATACGTCTGTATAAAGGCATCTGACCACCTTCGAAACCAGGTCTGGGAGCTCCGGAACGAGCCTTCTGTCCCTTATGACCCTTACCTGCGGTCTTGCCATTTCCTGAACCGTGTCCACGGCCTCTTCTAAAATTATCACTGTGTTTGGAACCTTCTGCAGGTCTTAAATTGGATAATTCCATTCCTAACACCTCCTTATCTGATTATGCTTCTTCTACCTTGATCAAATGATTCACCTGACGGATCTGTCCTCTTGTTGCATCATTATCAGGCAGTACTACGGACTTACCGATCTTACGCAGTCCCATAGACTCCACGATTGCTTTTATTCTTCGGCACAGCGCCGATGGTGGACTTTACCAGAGTGATCTTTAACTTCTTGTCTGCCATACTCTACTCCTTTCTGTTGGCCCTGTCAACTTAACGGGAAGATCCGGCTTACGCCAGAACTTCCTCAACAGACTTTCCACGATTCTTTGCTACTTCTTCGGGAGCCTTGATCTGGCTTAAACCGGAGATCGTTGCAAGAACAACGTTCTGCTTATTGTTGGAGCCAAGAGACTTGGTACGGATATTCTTGATACCTGCAAGCTCACAAACAACACGAGCGGGACCACCAGCGATGATACCGGTACCGTCGGGAGCCTTCTTCAGTAAAACGTTAGCAGAACCGTACTTACCGATGAAATCATGGGTGATGGAATTGTTCTCATCCAGATTGATCTCTACGATGTGCTTAACAGCGTCTTCCTTACCCTTACGGATAGCTTCGGGAATTTCTACAGCCTTTCCCAGACCAGCGCCTACATGGCCGTTGCCGTCGCCGACTACTACCAGTGCGGTGAATCTCATGTTACGACCACCCTTAACGGTCTTGGTTACACGCTTGATGGTAACAACTTTATCATTTAACTCTAACTGGCTTGCATCTATGATTGTGTGTTTCATGGTGTATTCCTCTTTCCTTTCCTAGAATTCCAGGCCAGCTTCTCTGGCTGCATCGGCTAAAGCTGCTACTTTACCCTGATAAATGAAACCGCCACGGTCGAAAACAACTTCTTTGATACCTTTTTCGATTGCTCTCTTTGCGATAACAGTTCCAAGATATGCTGCTGCATCAACGTTATTGGTCTTCTCCAGCTCTGCCTTGATCTCTTTCTCAAGAGTGGATGCAGATACTAAAGTGTTACCAACTGTATCGTCGATAATTTGAGCATACATATGATTATTGCTTCTGAACACTGCAAGACGAGGTCTTTCAGCAGTGCCGCTGAAGCGGTTACGAATTTTCATGTGCTTTTTTGCACGTACTAACTGTCTGGACTCTTTACTAACCATCTTCATACTCTCCTTATCTATTATTTCTTACCAGTCTTACCAACTTTACGTCTGATGGTCTCATCGGCATACTTGATAACCTTGCCCTTATAAGGCTCAGGTCTTCTCTTGTCGCGGATCTCAGCAGCGTACTGGCCAACTTTTTCTTTGTCGATACCCTTAACGATGATCACGTTCTGGCCTTCAACTACAGCTTCAATGCCTTCGGGATCAATCATCTCTACGGGATGAGAGTAACCAAGGTTCAGGGTCAGCTTCTTGCCGGACTTAGCAGCTCTGTAACCAACACCATTTTTACTTCCAGCTTCTTCTCGAAACCTTCGGTAACACCTACTACCATGTTGTGGATCAGAGTTCTTGTCAGGCCGTGAAGAGACTTCATCTTCTTCAGATCGTTGGGTCTGCTTACGAGAACTTCTGCACCTTCCACTTTAATTTCCATCTCAGAGGGTAATACTCTTACCAGAGTACCCTTGGGACCTTTCACAGTCACTTTGTTATTTTCTGCAACTTCTACAGTAACACCTGCAGGAATTGCGATTGGCATTCTACCTATTCTGGACATGCCCGTACCTCCTAATTTACTAACTTACAATAGTTGCTGTTCCTAAGCGGCATCTTTTGACGCTTTAGAATTATTTTTTCGTCTCCGGAGAATTTTACGCTTGCGGAAAATTCTCTTAGAGCAAAACTTAGATTTTATTAGTCAGCGTATTTTGCTGACTTAGAAAATCTTTTTTTGCTCTTACCAAACGAATGCTAATACTTCGCCGCCAACCTGAAGCTCACGAGCCTTCTTGTCGGTGATAACACCCTGGTTGGTAGAGATAATAGCAATACCCAGACCGCCAAGAACCTTAGGCAGATCTTCCTTGCCAGCGTATACACGTAAGCCGGGCTTAGAGATTCTCTTGATGCCGGAGATGATCTTCTCGTTCTTGTCTGCGCCGTACTTCAGAGTGATGTGGATGGTCTTGAAACCACCGTCTTCAACGATGTCGTACTTCTTAATATATCCTCGTCCAGCAGAATCTGTGCGATAGCCAGCTTCATCTTGGAAGAAGGTACGTCTACGGTGTCGTGTTTTGCAGTATTTGCATTACGGATTCTTGTAAGCATATCTGCGATAGGATCGCTCATTGTCATGATTTAGTTTCCTCCTTATTATTTGACTTGAATCATGCTAAGTACATACACTTTGTATATACCATCTATATTATAAGATAATTCTTATAACCAAAACTTTTAGAAATTCTTACTCGACGCCTTTCGACGCCTTAGAATTTCTTTTTGTCTCGGAGAATTCCGCCAGGAATTCTCTTGGGAGTGCAATATAGATTTTGTTAGCCAGCGTATTTTGCTGGCTTATAAAATCTTTTCACTCCGGAGAATTCCGCAAGGAATTCTCTTAGGGATAAAACTTAGTAATTCTTAGGCGGCGTACTTTGACGCCTTAGAATTACTTTTTATCCTTACCAAGATGCCTTCTTAACTCCGGGGATCTCGCCCTTGTATGCCAGTTCACGGAAGCAAACACGGCAAATTCCGTATTTTCTCAGTACAGAGTGGGGACGACCACAAATCTTGCAGCGGGTATAAGCCTGAGTAGAGAACTTAGGTTTGCGCTGCTGTTTAATCTTCATTGATGTCTTTGCCATCAGAATTTACCTCCTTGATTACTTTGCGAAAGGCATGTTGAACAGTCTCAGCAGCTCACGTGCCTCTTCGTCGGTCTTAGCAGTTGTTACGAAAATGATATCCATACCTCTGGTCTTGTCAATCTTATCGTACTCGATCTCAGGGAAGATGAACTGCTCTTTGATACCGAGTGCATAGTTACCTCTGCCGTCGAATGCGTTAGGGTTAACGCCTCTGAAGTCACGGACACGAGGAAGAGCGAGGTTAACCAGACGATCCAGGAACTCATACATCTTCTCACCACGCAGAGTGGTCTTACATCCGATGGGCATGCCCTCACGGATCTTGAAGTTTGCTACGGAATTCTTAGCCTTGGTCAGAACTGCCTTCTGTCCGGTGATAGCTTCCATATCAGCAACTGCATTCTCAAGGATCTTAGCGTTTTCTTTTGCTTCACCAACACCCATGTTGATAACGATCTTGTCAAGCTTGGGAACTTCCATTACATTAGCGTAACCGAACTTCTTGGTCATAGCATCGACGATCTCATTGTTATATAAATCTTTCAGTCTGCTCACTTATATTTCCTCCTTCCTATTGATTAGTCAATCACTTCGCCTGTTGACTTTGCGAAACGTACTTTCTTGCCGTCTTCAACCTTGAAGCCAACTCTTGTGGTCTTGCCTTTTACAACAAGCATAACGTTTGAAATATCAATAGGAGCTTCTTTCTCAACAATACCGCCATTGGGGTTTGCCTGAGAAGGCTTTGCATGCTTTGTGATCTTGTTAACGCCCTCAACCAGGACTTTATGATTCTTTACGTCTACAGAGAGAACCTTGCCCTCTGTACCTAAGTCTTTACCAGCGATAACCTTAACGGTGTCGCCCTTCTTAATTTTCATTGTAGACATGTGGCAACCTCCTTATAATACTTCGGGAGCCAGGGAAACAATTTTCATGAACTGTTTCTCACGAAGCTCTCTTGCAACCGGCCCAAAGATACGGGTTCCTCTGGGAGTCTTGTCATCTTTGATGATAACTGCAGCGTTCTCATCAAACTTGATGTAAGAACCGTCTTTACGACGAGCGCCCTTTACGGAACGAACTACAACTGCCTTTACTACATCACCTTTTTTTACAACGCCACCTGGTGTTGCATCTTTAACGGAAGCAACAATCACGTCGCCGATCTGTGCATATCTTCTGGTAGAACCGCCCATAACACGAATGCAAAGTAACTCTTTTGCGCCGGTGTTATCAGCAACTTTCAGTCTACTTTCCTGCTGAACCATGTTATTCCTCCTTCACCGCTTCCGCGGTTTCTTACAAACTTAATATTCGCGTGCTAATTTATTTAGCTCTTTCTACGATCTCAACAAGTCTCCATCTCTTGTCCTTGGACAGGGGTCTTGTCTCCATAACTTTTACGATATCGCCAATGTTGCACTCGTTATTCTCGTCATGCGCCTTCAGCTTGTAGGTGTCCTTTACGATCTTTTTGTAAAGGGGATGCTTAACATGCTCTTCGATTGCAACTACAATAGTTTTATCCATCTTATTACTGATAACCTTACCAGTACGTGTTTTTCTCAAATTTCTTTCCACGGTTTGATCTCCTTTCTACGCACCCACGCGTTACGCTCTAGCCTTCTCGGTGATAACAGTCTGAATACGTGCAATGTTTCTTCTAACTTCTTTGATTCTTGCAGTATTATCTAACTGATTGGTTGCGTTCTGGAATCTCAAATTGAAAAGTTCTTTTTTAGCAGCTACCAGCTCCTGTGCCAGTTCTGCATCGGACTTTGTCTTCAATTCTTCTACAAATTTATTTGATTTCATTCTGTCACACCGCCTTCCACATCTGCCTTAGCAATGATCTTACACTTACAAGGGAGCTTGTGCATAGCAAGACGTAATGCTTCACGAGCGTCCTCTTCGGGAACACCAGCGATCTCGAACATTACACGTCCGGGCTTAACAACTGCTACCCAGCAATCTACAGCGCCTTTACCGGAACCCATACGAGTACCGAGAGGCTTTACAGTTACGGGCTTATCGGGGAAAATCTTAATCCATACTTTACCGGTACGCTTGGTATAACGGGTAAGCGCAATACGGGCTGCCTCAATCTGATTAGACTTGATCCAGCAGGGTTCTGTAGCAACCAGACCAAATTCGCCATACGCCAGGGTGTTACCTCTGGAAGCTTTTCCGGCCATGGATCCACGGAACTGTTTACGACGTTTTACTCTCTTCGGCATTAACATTATTTATCGCTCCCTTCCATCTGATTTCCTTTTGTAGGAAGTATCTCGCCTTTATAAATCCAAACTTTAACTCCAACTTTTCCATAGGTGGTGTTTGCTTCAGCAAAACCATAATCGATATCTGCTCTCAGTGTCTGCAGAGGAATGGTTCCCTCGCTGTAGAACTCAGCACGAGCGATATCAGCACCGCCCAGACGACCAGAACAGCAGGTCTTGATACCCATAGCACCAGACTTCATGGTTCTGCCCATGCAGGACTTCATTGCACGTCTGAAGGATACACGGTTCTCCAGCTGCTGAGCGATGTTCTCAGCTACCAGCTGTGCATCTCTGTCAGGTCTCTTGATCTCTTTAATGTCAACCATAACCTTCTTATCGGTTAATTTGGCGAGCTCTTTCTTGGTTACTTCGATCTCAGCGCCGCCCTTACCGATTACAACACCGGGCTTAGCAGTATAGATGATAACCTTTACTCTGTCAGATGCTCTTTCGATCTCGATCTTGGAAACACCTGCACTGTATAATTTCTTCTTCAGGAACTTTCTGATGTTGTAGTCTTCTACCAGATAATCGGAAAACTCTGCATCAGCGTACCACTTGGAATCCCAATCTTTAATAACACCGACTCTCAGGCCGTGAGGATTAACTTTCTGTCCCATAAACTTTTAATAGCTCCTTTCCCTACTTCTTCTCATCAAGAACGATGGTAATGTGGCTCATTCTCTTTTCGATTCTATAAGCTCTACCCTGTGCTCTGGGCTTTACTCTCTTCATGGTAGGTCCTTTGTTTGCAAAGCACTCTGCAACATAAAGGTTCTCGGTATTCATACCGTTATTGTTCTCAGCGTTAGCGATTGCTGACTCAAGCAGCTTCTTGATCAGGCTGGAAGCATATCTGGGATTGTACTCCAGAATACCAAGTGCAGTCTGTACATCTTTGCCTCTGATGGCATCTAATACGAAACAAGCCTTCTGAACAGATACTCTTGCGTAAGACAGCTTAGCTGAAGGTCTTGTATCTTTCTGAGCGTTTCTTTCTCTCTTAATTTGGGATCTATGTCCTTTAGCCATAGATTTGGTCCTCCTTTCAAACTGAAACCGCGCAACGCACCCGTGTGTTTCCTAAGTGCTGCGCACAAAAATATCCCGTCTTCTTTCCTCTTTCGAGGGAAGACCCTCGGGAGAGCGCGCATAGCTCTCCCAGCCATCTATAAAAAGATAGCACATTTTTCGCTCCAGGTCAATAATAAAATTATCTAACCTTGGATTTCTTCTCGTCCTTGCCGTGACCTCTGAAGGTTCTGGTTGCTACGAACTCACCGAGCTTGTGGCCAACCATATCCTCAGTAACGTATACGGGAACATGCTTTCTACCATCATGAACAGCAATCGTATGTCCTACGAAGGAAGGGAAAATTGTAGAACGACGGGACCAGGTCTTAATAACCTGCTTCTGTCCTGATGCATTTAAAGCGTCGACTTTCTTTAACAGGCTTGCGTCTGCGAAAGGTCCTTTTTTCAGTGATCTAGCCATGATCTTTCCTCCTTAACTATTTGATTGCTCTGCCGTCACGTCTTCTTACGATCAGCTTGTTGGAAGCCTTCTTAGATTTACGTGTCTTCAGACCAAGAGCAGGTTTACCCCAAGGTGTGCTGGGGCCGGGACGACCGATACCGGTCTTACCTTCACCACCACCATGAGGATGGTCGTTGGGGTTCATGACGGAACCACGTACGGTGGGACGGATGCCCATGTGACGCTTACGTCCGGCTTTACCGATCTTAACCAGGCTATGATCAACGTTACCTACAACACCAACAGTTGCACGGCAAACCAGGGGAACCATTCTCATCTCACCGGAGGGAAGACGAAGAGTAGCGTACTTACCTTCTTTTGCCATCAGCTGTGCGCTGTTACCGGCGGAACGAACCAGCTGGCCGCCCTTACCGGGATATAACTCAATGTTGTGTACCTGAGTACCTACAGGGATCTCGGACAGAGGTAAGCAATTACCTACTCTGACCTCGGCCTCTGCACCGTTCATAACCTTCATTCCGTCGGTCAGACCTTCGGGAGCGAGGATATAGGACTTGGTACCATCTTCGTAGCAGATCAGCGCGATGTTTGCTGTTCTGTTAGGATCGTACTCGATACCGATTACGGTAGCAGGGATGCCATCCTTGTATCTCTTGAAATCAATGATTCTGTATTTTCTTCTGGAACCGCCGCCGCGATGTCTTACAGTGATCTTACCCTGATTGTTACGGCCGGAGTTCTTCTTCAGGGAAACACACAGGCTCTTCTCGGGAGAGGTCTTGGTGATCTCAGCGAAGTCAGAACCAGTCATGTTTCTTCTGGAAGGTGTATAGGGGTTGTATGTCTTAATTCCCATTACTGTATCTCCTTTACGATGATTTTTTGCGCGAGCACTTTATGTGCCGCATACCTGAATCTCAGCAGTAGCTTCGATCTTACAGACCTGCGAAGATCTCGATCTCTTTGCTATCTGCGGTCAACTGAACAATAGCCTTCTTGGTCTTGGCAGTCTTGCCGGTAACCATTCCACGTCTCTTGTTCTTGCCATCCATATTGATGGTGTTAACACTCTTAACCTTGGTACCTTCGAACATCTTCTCAACAGCCTCTTTGATCTGAGACTTGTTAGCTTCGGTGTGAACGAGGAAGGTGTACTTCTTCTCGCCCATGCCGGCCATGCTCTTCTCGGTAATAACGGGTTTGAGGATTACATCATAGTATTTAATATCAGCCATTATGCGTATACCTCCTCAATCTTTGCAACAGCATCCTTGGTCAGGACAACTGTCTTAGCCTTCATTACGTCGTAAACGTTGATGGTATTTACCAGGGTGGTATCTACATCAGCTACGTTTCTAGCGGACATAACTACGTTAGTATCGTTATCAGCGATCACTACCAGTCCCTTTTCTACCTTTAAGTTATTCATAACATTGGTGAAGTTCTTGGTCTTGATCTCGTCGAATTTCAGCTCATCAACTACGATCAGGCTGCTTCCCTGAACCTTGCTGGTCAGTGCAGACTTCAGAGCTGCTCTCTTCTCTTTCTTGTTAAGCTTGAAAGAGTAATCTCTGGGAACGGGAGCGAATACTACGCCACCGCCTGCCCACTGGGGAGATCTGGTTGAACCCTGTCTTGCATGACCGGTTCCCTTCTGTCTCCAGGGCTTTCTTCCGCCACCGGATACCTCAGAACGGGTCTTTGCTTTCTGAGTTCCCTGACGATTATTTGCAAGCTGCTGTACAACTGCCATGTGTACCAGGTGCTCGTTCACTTCAACACCAAACACTGCATCGTTTAATTCGATTGTACCAACTTCTTTGCCTTCCATATTGTAAACAGATACGTTTGCCATCTGATTGGTCCTCCTTTCGTCCTAAACTATGCCTCAACCTTAACGGTCTCTTTGATGGTTACTAAAGCTTTCTTAGGTCCGGGTACTGCACCCTTTACCAGAAGCAGATTCTTCTCAGCATCTACTCTTACGACCTCAAGATTCTGAACAGTTACCTTTACACAACCCATATGTCCAGGCATTCCCTTGCCCTTGAATACACGGCTAGGGGAGGAACATGCACCATTGGAACCCTGATGACGATGGAACTTGGAACCGTGAGCCATAGGACCTCTGTGCTGTCCAAATCTCTTGATTGCGCCCTGGAAGCCCTTACCTTTGGAGATTGCGGAAGCGTCTACCTTATCGCCTGCAGCGAAGATGTCAGCTTTGATCTCTGCACCAAGGGTGTACTCCTCAGCGTTCTCAAACTTGAACTCTCTTACATATCTCTTGGAGCTTACGCCAGCCTTCTTGAAGTGGCCCTGCTCTGCTTTGTTAACACCATGTCTGTGTACGATCTGCTTTTTGCCGCTGGCATCCTTGTTAACAACCTTATCCTTCTTGTCAACGAAGCCTACCTGTACAGCACTGTAGCCATCATTCTCCACGGTCTTTACCTGAGTAACCACGCAGGGACCAGCCTGAAGCACGGTTACGGGAACGAGCACGCCATCTTCATTGAAGATCTGAGTCATTCCAACTTTTGTTGTCAAAATTGCTTTCTTCATTTTTACCTCCTGTGTTCTACATAGCGGACCAAAGTGTTTCTTGTGAAACACTTAGAAATACGCTTCGCGCATTTCCCTGGCGATTGTTCATCGCACTGTGTTCTTACGTCTAAGTAGAGGTTTTTGTTGTTTTGGCTTTACTTTGAAATACTTATTAGTTATTTTTCATCTTAATGTCGATGTAAACACCGGCAGGCATTTCCAGTCTCTGAAGAGCATCAACAGTCTTCTGAGTGGGAGCCATGATGTCGATCAGTCTCTTGTGAGTTCTCTGCTCGAACTGTTCTCTGGAGTCCTTGTACTTGTGTACTGCTCTCAGAATGGTAACAACTTCCTTCTTGGTAGGAAGAGGTACGGGACCGCTCACCTGAGCTCCGGTCTTCTTAACAGTTTCGATGATTTTTTGGCAGATGCATCAACAAGCTGATGTTCATAAGCTTTCAATGTAATTCTCATTACCTGATTTGCCATAAAAAAAGTCGCCTCCTTTTCGCACTTTTGTAAGTAGATACTTACTTTTTGTACGGACAAGCGGTGACTGTACACTTTCCCGTGTGTGTCTGCGACCTTTGTGCAACGCTTTCTTCTCTCCGGTCATAAACTTACACGTTGTTACTGCTCAAGGCAGATGTTAATTGGTACAGTGACTTGCCGTCAGTTTTCTAACTTGACATTCGCTCCACGGAAAACCCGATCTCCATTACTGGGAACCGGCAACCTCACGCTTCACAGCTATCATGCCACAGCAAGGATTAGTATACATTGAATTTACGGGCATTGCAAGACTTTTTTTAAAAAAATTGTATTTTTTTAGATACAATTCTTTTTTTGCTGTTTTGCACAGGTTCGCCACTGTATTTTTTGTGAGTTTCTTCTTATATAATATAGCCCAGTATAATATTGCCCAATATTTTTTATGGCAAATGAAACCGTTCCCCCTTGGATGCTCTCAGTTGCCGTCGGGCTTATCCTGACAAAATCTCTTGCTGCGCCCCGCTGGTCCGATATCGTCGGGGCTTATCCTGGCAAAATCTCTTTCTGCGCCCCGCTGTTCTGATATCGCCGGGGCTTATCCTGGCAAAATCTCTTTCTGCGCCCCGCTGGTCCGAGATCCCCGGGGCTTATTCTGACAAAATCTCTTTCTAAGCCCCGCTAGTCCGAGATCCCCGGGGCTTATTTTGACAGAATCTCTTTCTGCGCCCCGCTGGTCCGAGATCCCCGGGGCTTATTCTGACAAAATCTCTTTCTAAGCCCCGCTAGTACGAGATCCCCGGGGCTTATCCTGGCAAAATCTCTTTCTAAGCCCCGCTGGTCCGAGATCCCCGGGGCTTATCCTGGCAAAATCTCTTGCTGCGCCCCGCTGGTCCGATATCCCCGGGGCCTATTCTGACAAAATCTCTTTCTGCGCCCCGATGTCCCAGTATCGACGAGGCTTATTACGGCAAAATCCTTATCTACGCCCCGATATCCCGGTATCGACGGGGCTTATTACGGCAAAATCCTTATCTGTGCCCCGATGTACAAAGGTGGAGGGTATAATCGACCTGATTTTGTCTCACATACCCGCTTTCGCAAGTTCTGCTGGGTACAGATAGCTTGTTTTTGCCTCCCATACCCTCGCCAACACAAATACATAAAAATACTGACAGGCAGATATCTTCGCTGTCCATCAGTATTTTTGTCTGTCAATATTTATTTCATCAACGGTCTGTTACAGCCGGTTCGCCTTCACGTCCTCGAACTCTTGCAGCATTTCTTCGGAAGGAGCCTTGGTAGCGAGGCTGACTGCGATGATAGCGATGAGTCCCAGCCCGAAGCCTACTACCAGGGAATACAATCCGGTAGCTTTGCCCAGGGTCTGTCCGCCCACGAGAGGAATGTAATCCCAGATGATAACGGCAAGTGCACCGGTGACAATTCCAGCTACCGCTCCTGGGAAGTTGGTTCTCTTCCAATATAAGGACATCACTACCAGAGGTCCGAAAGCAGCACCTAAGCCTGCCCACGCATTGGATACCAGTCCCATTACGGTGTTGTTCGGGTTCCATGCGATGATGTAAGCCAGCACAGCTACCACCAGTACAGTGACACGGCTGACATTCATGACCGTCTTGTCATCCGCATCCTTCTTGAGCAGTCCCTTGAAGATATCCTCCGCCACACTGGAGGCGCTGACCAACAGCTGGGAATCCGCCGTAGACATGATCGCCGCCAGGATACCGCAGAGGAACAATCCTGCAACGAACGGAGCCCGCATCTCTACGGTAAATACCTTCTTGATCATCTCAATAAATACCTTCTCATTATTGCCATTCACCAGCTCCGGCAGATAAGCTCTGCCCAGGATACCGATAAATACTGCAAATCCCAGGGATAATGCTACCCAGCTGATGGCAGTAGCCTTGGACTTGGTCATTTCCTTCTCATCCCGGACTGCCATAAATCGTACCAGGATGTGGGGCATTCCGAAATATCCCAGTCCCCAGCCGAGACCGGAGATCACGCTGATGATATTGTTGCTGCCGTCACCGTTCTTCATCAGGTTCAGGAAGTTGGCACTGTCAGCACCGCTGGCTTCCAGACCGGCTGACAATGTAGTGCCGCCGGTTGTCAGAAAATGATAAGCGAACAGCGGTACTGCCAGAATACCGACTAGCATCAGCATACCCTGGATAAAGTCTGTCACACATACCGCGGTAAATCCGCCGAGGAAGGTATAGACCAAAACTACCAGCGCACCGATGGTCAGTGCCACATGATAATCAATACCGAACACGGACTCAAACAGCTGACCTCCGGCAGAAAGCGCAGACGCGCAATATACCAGGAAAAATACTACAATAGTAATAGAAGAAACCGCCATCAATACCTTCTTCTCATCATGGAAGCGGTTCTCAAAATAAGTCGGCAGCGTAACGGAATTGTTAGCGCGGATCGTATATCTGCGCAGCTTCGTGGCAATGAACAGCCAGTTCAGCGTCGTGCCGATGAAAAGTCCGATGGCGATCCAGCCGTCACCTCCGACACCGGTTAAGTAAATAGCTCCCGGCAGCCCCATCAGCAGCCAGCCGCTCATATCCGACGCCTGCGCGGACAGCGCAGCGACGAAGCCGTTCAGCTTTCTGCCTCCCAAAAGTAGTCTTCGGAATTGTTATTGCCCTTTGCATAAAACGCTCCGATAGCGATCATCATGAGTAAATACAGCACGAATGCCACAATTACCCAGCCTAACGTATTTCCTGTCATAATAGCCTCCTCAAATTTTTCTTCTTGTACATTTTCTTAATTGTATACAGTGATACGATTTATTATATACAAGAAATGGCTTATCGTCAACAGATTAGTTTGCTATCGCTGTAATGTGCGAAAGCCTGATTTGAATGTTATTTTGTCATGTTGACAGGCTGAGAATAGTTTGCTATTCTCTATCTATAAGTAAATTTTCTATTTCAAATCTTATTTAATTTCAGTATTTTGGTGAATCACCATAGTTTTCATTATTAAAACTGAGTGGCATTAAAATGTCTAAAATATGAAAGGGGAATTGATGAAAACATATATAGCATATTTTGATGAAACAGGGGATGACGGAGTAACAATGAATTCATCAGACCATTTTATTTTAACAAGTTTGTATATGCCTGCAGAGAGCTGGCAGCAAAATTTTGAAAAAATGCGTATTTTGAGAAGAGAATTAAAAGATAAATATGGCTTTCATGTATCAGAAGAGATGCATACAAAACATTTTTTGACGGATAAAAATCCATATCGTGAGTATCATTGGTCAAAAGAAACAAAACAAGATATAATAAAAGCATTTACGTTAACAATTGCAAAGATGGATTTAAAGATTGTAAATGTGATTATTGATAAGAAAAAATTTAAAGATAATAACTATCACGTTCTTGAAAATGCATTGAAATATAATATACAACGTATCGAGAATGACAGCGATGGGCAATGGAATTATTTAGTGATTACGGATGAGGGCAGAATAGCACCTATGAGAAAGACAGCCAGAGCTATACGTGCATTTAATCCGATCCAATCCAAATATTTGCCTGGGTTTGTCAATCATCCGATCAGCAATATGATCGAGGATATTATGGAAAAAAATTCATCAGAATCCTATTTTATTCAAATATGTGATTTCGTTTCATTTTTTGTACATTTATATTTCAAAATCGAAATTCGGAAAGAAGAGTTACCCAAACGAGTGGGAACTGTAATTGACAAACTCTTTGTAAAACGGGTTATGGTGACGTTAAAGGAAGCGGAAAAATTAAATTTGAAAGCAAATGAGACAAATATGTATGGATTAGTAATATATCCAAAATAAAACACCACCTACATCGCATTCGCGAGTTCAGTGGTTCATTTATATTATAATAAAAGGTAAGTATAGTGTCAATAATAAATGAAAAATAAGATTGCAAGACAAAAAGCCTCGCTACAGGTATCATCTCTGTAGCGAGGTTTCTATATTATTTACGTTATTCTTAGTTCTTCTTTCTTCTCGCCAGCATTCCTGCGAGTCCGGTCAGGGATATCGCAAAGAGCATCAGCCAGATACCGAGAGGATCTCCGGTAGCCGGAACCTTGTCCAGTTCCTGCGCAGTAGCAGCAGCGGTGGGAGCTGCGGCAGCTGAGTTGTCCGTACTGTCATTATTATCGTTATTGCCGGTGTTATTGCTGCCGGTATTATTGCTGCCGGAGGTGTTCCTTGCTACCGTAAAGCTGGTGCCTGCGGCGCCGTCTGTCCATACGATCTCAAAGGTGTGACTGCCCTCGGACAGAGTCTTCAGGTAATCTGCATGTAATTCGATGATCGTGGAGCCCTCACTCACGGTATAGTTCTTGGAATCAATGATATTCCCATCTACCTTTACATTCTGGAACTTGGAATATTCACCGTTTCCTCTGATTTTGAGACTTCTTCCGTCCGTATTCTGGTTCCAGGAGCCGTTCGCGCCTTCAATGATCTGATACTGTACCGTCAATACTACGGTATCGGTGGTAACTGAACCGGCCGCATTGCTGAGAACACACCGGTACTTAAATCCGTTGCAGTCTCTATCCGTTACTCCTATGGTGTAGGTTGCACCGGTAGCTCCGGTGATGTTCACAAATCCATTACCGTCGTTTCTGTCGATCTGCCACTGATAGGTTACGTCCGTACCGGTTGCAGTAACTTCAAACGTTGCTGTGTCTCCTACTGTCACAGATACACTCTTGGGCTGTGCAGTGACTGCCGGAGCGTCCACATGGTAAAGTTCGATTTCACCGGTCAGAATCTCATAATTGGTATCCGCAGGGATGAAGCGCCACTTGTAAGTCTTGTTCATCTCGACTGCCGTGTCATTGGGAAGTACACCTGCATCATCTATCCACTCCAGTGTACCGTCTGCCGGATGAATGGTGCTGCCTGCCAACGTCAGTCCTGCGTCTGCCAGGGTCATACCGCCTGTGGTAATCTTATTGTACTTCGGTTCACCGCTTGTAGCAGCCCGGGTAATCATAATGACAAAAGGTGCACTGGTGATCTCACTGTAATCGATATCACCTGCCTTGGTTGCTGTGATAACAACGCTTCCGACCTTAACCGGAGTCAGAACGCCATTCTGATTAATCGTTGCATTGCCTGTGCTGCCTGCATCCACTCTGTAAGTAATCTCACCTGTGCCGGAACCGCCGACCGTGCTCAGTAGCAGCTTCTGTCCATAGGCCACAGTGTTGTCACCGGTGATGCGCAGTGTCTCCTGAGGTTCTTTCGCCGTCAGGGTCAGTACTAAATCCTTGGTAAATTTTTCATAATTTGGATTGGAAATCGTTACCGTCCAACAGATGGTGTCATTTTCCGCACCGGCTGTCAGCCTGTAGGTGATCTTTCCGGCTGTATTAATCATAGCCGGTTCCACCTTTGCAGATCCCGAAGTTTGTGCCTCGGAAATGCTGTATGTCCATGTCTCCCCGGCAGGAAGTCCTGTGTAATCGGGTGTGAAGGTCTTCTGCTTCCGGTCGGAGAATTTCTGCTTTAAGTTCTCCTCCTGCAATACACCGCCCTTAGCCTGCGTAATCGCTACCTTTGCGGTGGTCATGTTGGAAACAAGCTTATAGTTGTCTGCCGCTTTTCCCTGCAGGGTCACCGTAACGGTAACTTTTTTGTCTGTGCCGACATTCGCATTAACCATCTTGCCGGTCGCGGTATAATCGGAACTTGTCAGCGTTGCAACAAGTGTGTTTGTGCTGTCTTTGAAGGTCACTTCTAAAATGGTCACGGAGGTATTATTCCGCTCGTAGCTGCGGTCTTGCGTGAGCGCGATTGCAATGCTGATAGGCTTTGCAGTAATAGTTGCCCTGGTCTTATATATTCCGCCGGTCAGTTCATAGTGAGAGGCAAACTCACCAAGAAGTTTTACCGTTACCTCTGCATCCTGTTTCCCGGCGTTTTCACTTTGGAAAGCACCGGTCACCGTGTAGTCCGTACCCGCTACCCGACCGTCTATTCTCACGTCTGCCTCGTTGGCAAAAACTACCCCTGTGACGTCAGCATTCACGTTTCCATCGTAATCCTTGTTAGCAACGGTAGCCTGTACAATATGGACACGTGCCTTATTCACCGTCAATTTATAGCTTGCCGTGCCTACCTTGTAGTTCGTTGTCTCGGCGGCTGTCGCGGTAATGGTGGTCTCGCCCACTCCGACAACGGTAACCTCACCTTTTTCATTCACAGTTACGACGGAATTGTCGCTGCTTTGGTAATTCACCGCGCCGTCACCCTTATTGGTGAGCTCATTGTTAGCAGGATTCGTTCCATAGGAGGTCGGCACAGCAGGCTTCTCGAAGTTCAGCTTCGGATCCGCCTTCTCAATGGCAAATTTCTTAACAACATCTGCAAATCCATAATTTCCCTTTGCTTTAACGGTTACGGAACCGGCATTCGTACCGGCGTTTACGTTATCACCGTAAATAATGGTGTAGTCCGTACCCTTCGTCAGCGGTCTGCCATCGATGGTTACGGTAACATCCGGCGTAATCCGTTCGCCGGTATAAGTATAAGTTGTGTTACCGCTCAGTTCCACAGTCGGTTCGGTAATAATGGGAGTAATCGTAAACGCCCAGTTTTCATCCGTCAGGTCACTTGCTGCGTTAAAATTCGTGCCGTCCGTCACACTAATTTTAACCTTGTATTCACCCGCATTCATGGGCTGCACTTCCGTCTCGCCCTGATAGTATTTCACCATAACATCGCCCATGCCGGTGATGTTCGTCGCAGTCTTGATGTCTGCAGTCTTTGCCGTGCCGTCATATGTCAAGCTGCCCGGTGCGGTAAAGACAAAATTTTTCGCTGCGGGATCTGCCTTTTGAATCTCATAAGTCACACTGGCTGTCACACCACCCACTGTGATGCTTGCGGTATAAGCACCGACATTGGTGGGATAGGAACCGTCAGGGAGTGTAGCACCCTGTCCGTTTCCAACCGTGTAGCTGATTGTGGGATCCTTCTCACCGGTGAGCAGTTTGTTCTCAAGTATTGCCGTTTTGTTGCTGCCATCGTAGATCAGAGTATTCTCCTCAGGTGCCTTGATGGTCACGCTGCCGCCGTCAATGTTGGGACAGTTCGTTGTATTAACGCAGGTGGCGGTAATCGACTTGCCGTCTGCGCCCGGCTTGTATTTCCAACTGTGCTGGTGGGTGCTAAGGTACAGATTACCCTGCTCATCCTTTATAACCATATAGCCCCTATCTGTATTGTCCGGCTTGAAAATCTTAGTATAGTCCACCAAGCCGGTTGCTCCGGTAGCAATCTGAACCGGAGCCTTTGGCCTGGGGGCTATTGGTAGTAGCCACACCAATACTTGCAGCATTCGTCAGACTTGGATCAATGTGGATAATTGATTTTGAGTTTTCATCCTTTTCGTACAGGAAAACATCCTTTTGGGTGTTGCCTATAATCCTTGCCGTCCCACCGACCGTCATTGTAATCTCCGCAGGAATATCTGCTCCTACTCTATTGCCGGTGATAGCGCCACCATACATATTGAACACACCGGCACTGGCGTCCTGACACACACCAGCATCAGTTCCGGTGATGGTGCCGCCATACATGGTGAATTTAGGAATGCCATTGTAAGCCTTGAACTGCACACCATAAGACTTCTGATCTTTTGAGGTGATAGTACCGTCCTCGTGGTCACATAGTGTCAGATTGCCCCTCGCGAGAACAGCAATCGTCGAAGCATAATTCTGTGCTAAATTGGTGATGCACTTTCCGTTCAGACAGAGATTTACGTCACCGGAGATTTTAATCGTACCGGTAAACGTAATATTGTCCAGTAAGTAGTAGTTTCCAGTAGGAAGCACATATTCCATCCCTTTTTGTGCCATTACTACTGCTTACTATCGTTCCACCACACATCATCTTCTGTGTATCTGCATTATAGGTCAGTGGAGTCCACAGAACATCGTCATGTTTAGTCTCGTGGCTGCAACTTGCGCCACAGATTGCATGCTTATGCAGCGCACCGTTTACCACATACAGACTGTTGTCGATGTTCTGCACACTGTATGTGTTGCTGCTATTATTGTCGATGGTGAACCCGCCCGCAATTTTATCCGTCAGGGTAACACCCGTGGCTGCCTCGACAAACTTCACAAAATTTCCCTCCGCAGGCAGCTTTTCAAGCGTCACACCAATACGGATATTATGCAGCACGTTTTGACCAATGGAGATATTCGTGCCGCCGGGCAGATAGACATTGCTATCGTTGCCTTTTGCATCCTTGTTGCCGGTGATGTTCACGTCCCCGGTATGGTCCGCTGTCCCGTCGACACTCATGTTCGCAGTACTTGACTCTACATACACACCGCCACCGTTAGCAGTTGCCGTGTTACCGATAACACTGCCGCCAAAGGTTCGGAACGATGTCTTATCTTTCACGGCAACACCGCCTCCGTTGGTTGCCGTGTTGCCAGTAATCGTTCCACCGTACATGTAAAAATAGCCAGAGATCCTAGAATTCTGTGTATCAGGATTATGAAAACTAGCTGTACGTATCGCAACACCACCGCCCTCATTTGCGCTGTTGTTTGTGATGCTGCCACCAGACAGATAGCCGAAGCCGCCGTTTAAGTACACACCGCCGCAGTCATTGGTGCTGTTGCCGGTGATGCTGCCGCCCCACAAGTGGAAGCTACTGCGGGGGTGTACATACACGCCTCGCCCGGTCTTGTCCTCAGCATGAGTGATTTTTCCGTTGCCGGTGCAGTCGCAAACGTGTAAATCACCGGCAGTTGAGCTATCTTCGGAGCCTACTGTGATGGCATCAAAATTGCCGTTAGCTGTGATGCTGTGACCATTCAAACAAAGCGAGATGAAGCCTGTCGGATTCCAGCTCGTATCATTCAGTTTAATATTATCTGTTAGATAGTAATACTGCATGTCCGTTCCACCCTTGATGGCACGCAACTCCGCTTCCGTGTTGATTGCAGTCCACAGCACATTTTCGTGATAAGTAAGGGTGCAGTTCGCCGTGCCACAGAGACGATGCACATGTAATTCGCCGTTTGAAAAGTTGACAGCGTTGTCTAGCGCATACCTCTTATAGCCGATATCGCTGTTGAAAGCATTCAGGTCATTCGCGGTCAGTGTGTAATCATTGCTTGCACCCTTGGCGATGGCAACATACTTGTCCGTATCGAGAACCTGTCCCATGGTCACGCCAATCTTGGCGGAGCTGTCCAGCCCATTCGAGCCGATGAGAATGGTCTTGCCGCTGGGCAAATAGACATTGTTATCGTTTCTATTACCCGCGTTGTCGGTGATTTGTGCCGTACTGGACACAGTAAACTTGCCGTAATAGGGCTCAGAAATATATACACCACCGCCGTTTTTGCTAGCGACGTTGTTTGAAATCCTACCACCGGACATGGTAAACCTCATATTTCCATATGCACTCTTCAGCCATATACCACCACCGTTACCAGTAACGGCTGTGTTTCTAACGATATTACCACCAGATATATTGAATTTTACTGACTTACTAATTGTAGATTCATAGTATATACCACCACCGCTAGACGGTGCATGGTTGCTGTCAATACTACCACCGGATATAACGAAGTTGGTGCTATCTTTTGCATACACACCGCCGCCGTTACCGTTTATGGTTACTTTGTTATCAGAGATACTGCCCTTATACATGTAAAAATTACCACCATCTACGTATACACCGGCACCACTACCTTTGGCAATCTGGTTTTTGGTAATTTCGCCGTTATACAGTATCAAGGTACCCAAGGACATTATACCTCGTCCTATATTATCCTGTGCATGGGTAATCTTGCCGACCTCATTCTGACAGTCAGTGATAGTCAGTGTCGTTCCTTTCGCAACCCTAATGGTCTCCTCTCCTGCTGCACCGGTGATTGTTTTTCCATTTAAGCAAAGGTTTACACTAATATTGCAGTTCCATGTTTCATCCAGTGTAACATTGTCTGTCAGATAATAATTGCCACTACTCTTGATGTCACTCAGCCTGGAAACACCTATCCATGTCTGATTGCTATGCTTCCCACTGTCACCACAGGTCTCTCCACAAACGGGATGCCGATGCGGTACGGTCGCCGACAGTTTCACCTCACCGTTCACAAGAACCGGATAGAGGTTCTCTTTATCACTGCTAATATGATCCACATATTCTTCGGTCAGGGAACCAACAGCCCCAGACTCCACAGCTGCAGCGGCAACCGTTACGAGGTTGCTCCCAGTGGGCGTATCCTGGGTGGATACGCCGATTTTGCCGGTGAATGTGGATAATTTACTAATCCGAATTGCATTGCCGGTAGCCAGATAGACATTGTTCTGAACATCTTGACACAAGTTGTCACAGACCCGAGGAGCACCGCCGGCAATTTTAAAAGTACTATTTTCTACATAGACGCCGCCACCATTCTCGGTTGCCGTGTTATTGCTAATCTGCGCATTGCCGCTCATGGTAACCTGACCGTTTTTACGTACATACACAGCACCGCCGCTAGTGGCTGTATTGCCGCTGATTTTCGCATTATCGGACATATATAAGCAGTTACTGACTTCTCCGTCAGTGCTGGCAAAATATACACTCCGCCACCTGATGTCGTCCATTTGGTGGGAGCAATGTTGTTACTAATCTGTGCATTGCCGGACATGTTCATGACGCTTTTGTCCGACAACAGTACACCGCCAGCAGAAGCAGAGACCATGTTGTCGCTGATTACACCACCATACATGTTAAATGTGCTACCGAGCGCAGCGACGCCACCACCCCAACTTGCAGCATTGCCTCTGATTGCACCGCCATACATATTAAATGTGCTATCATGCACATACACACCGGCTCCATTATAACTGCCTTGGAGCTTATTACCACAAATAGTTCCACCGTACATGGTAAAAGTGGCGTTCTTATCCACTTTCACACCTAAATCCGACGTTCTCACGCTGTGAGTGATAACTCCACCGGTAACGGAGATGCGGTTCTCCGTATTTTCCTCGCACGGCACCCATCGAGTTAAATTATTTTCCACGCTTTTGATGAAATAGTGCGTACTCGCACTACTATTGCAGTCACAGAGAGTAAATTGTCTATTCGCTCCCTTGATCTCAATGACACCAAAATCCCCGTTTGCCGCAATGCTGTGACCATTCAGACAAAGCACCACGTTATTGTTCGGTTCCCATGTTCCCGTTGTCACGATATCCTGTGTCAGGTAGTAATATCCTTCCGTTGCAGCTTTCAGTTCTGTTTCGCTGCCTATGGGCTGCCACTCTGTCACAATGCTATGGTTATTCTCATCTGTGCATGTCGCGCCGCAGATGGGATGGTCAACATGCTGACCTTCCGCCACCGTCATCGGAACCGTCATCGGTGTATTCAACACTTCAGAAATGGCATGAAGCCGTGTCATATCCAGCTCTTCACGCTGTTCCTCGGTCAGTTCCGCCATAGCCTCGTCGATAGCTTCCAGCTGTGCACTGACACTTTCTGCATTTTCCACCGTCACTGTCTCCGGCAGAGCGTCGATGAGTGCCTGTACCTTCTGCACTGCTGCCTTCTTCTCATCATCTGCCCCGGTGTCCTGCGTGCCGGCATCACTATCGCTGACACTTTTATCGGGGGCTTCGCCCGCAGTGGAATCTTCCGTGCCGGGAGTTTCCACAGTGGTGCTCTTATCGGACGAAGTCTCTGCCTCCGGTGCCGCCGCTGCTTCTGCTTCCTCCTGCTCTTCCGCAGAGTCTGCTTCCTGTTCTGTCACCGCATCAGCCTCCTGTGCGATTGCTGTCATGGGTAGTGTGGAGAAGCAGAGAATAAATGCCAGTAACATGCTCAATACTCGTTTTTTCATAGCGTTTTACCTCTTTCCGATGGGCATAGTGATACCCATTATCTTAAAGATAACGTACCACACCTTCTCTCAGTAAAACCGGTTTCTGCATGAATCGACCCAAATATGACATGAATCGACCGAAGAGGACTTTAAATGGCTCAATGCGGCTCAATGCGGTTCAATAGCAAGTATTCCTTGAAAAAGTCTTTCCGGTATTATATTCTATTATTATGTCCTATAAAAGTTAGTTACAAAGTATACACACAGAAAGGTTTCTATATGTGGATTGCAGATCATTGGAAAGATTATGAAGTGCTGGATACGTCCAGCGGAGAAAAGTTAGAGCGTTGGGGAGATTATATTCTGGTGCGTCCGGATCCCCAGGTCATCTGGAAGACGCCCCACGATCATAAGGGCTGGAAGCAGAAAAACGGTCATTACCACAGAAGTGCCAAGGGCGGCGGAGAATGGGAGTTCTTCCATCTGCCGGATGAATGGGCGATTCATTATACCCTGCCTTTTCAGAAGGAAGCCTCCGGTAAGGCTGATCCTCTGACCTTCCATCTGAAGCCCTTCAGCTTCAAGCATACCGGCCTGTTCCCGGAGCAGGCTGTGAACTGGGACTGGTTCTCCGGTCTGATCCATGAGGCAGGCCGCCCCGTGAAGGTGCTGAACCTCTTCGCTTACACCGGCGGTGCCACTGTATCCGCCGCAGCTGCGGGAGCTGCTGTGACCCATGTGGATGCGTCCAAGGGTATGGTCGGCTGGGCAAAGGAGAATGCTGCTGCCAGCGGGCTTGCCGATGCTCCTATCCGCTGGCTGGTGGACGACTGTATGAAGTTCGTAGAGCGTGAGATCCGCCGGGGCAACAAATACGACGGCATCATCATGGATCCTCCTTCCTACGGCAGAGGACCCAAGGGCGAGATCTGGAAAATAGAAGATAATATCTGGGATTTCGTAGGACTGACCGCACAGCTTTTATCCGATGATGCGCTGTTCTTCCTGATCAATTCGTACACTACAGGATTGCAGCCCGCCGTGCTGTCCTATATGATGAATTCCACCCTGACGAAAAAGTTCGGCGGTCATGTGGAAGCCGAAGAGATCGGCCTCCCCGTCACCGAGAGTGGGCTGGTACTGCCTTGCGGTGCTTCCGGGCGCTGGCAGCGAAAGTGATCAGACTAGCATCATAAGCCAAATCAAGAAGGAGCCTCTGGTCGAGGCTCCTTCTTGATCACAGCCAAAGTCAGCAACTATCGCCTGATGATTGAATTCCAAATATGGTGCGTTTTTACTCCTCTGTTTCAATCTCCAATCTCTGAAGAATGTCTCTCACAATACCAGCATCCTCAATCAGAGAAATTCCAAAACACTTTTTTCCTGCATCTTTTAAGGAGGCTCCTATATGATAAACATTTTTCTTATCCAAGATTAAAAAGCGATCATGAAATACTTTCGTGTACCGCACTTCCAGTAAAGGATACTGGCTGTTGAAATTATTAACATCTTCTTGAGATAACTTGGTTCTTTTCAATGTATACATCACAACAGTCACATTTTCATTCTTTTTTGTGAGAAGATTCAGCGTTCCTATATCCACATAGCCATCAATTAAAACGATTTCCTTTTCCGCTTTTTGAATCAGGCTAACAATTAGGCTAAAAGCATCATATATCTGTCCATCAAAAAAGACTTTCTGATTTGATTCCTCATGGTCCGATATATATTCAAATATCTGATCCAATTTTTCATCCGTTTGCTTTTGATATTCCAGTTGTTTTAACTCCACATTACTGATACGCTCAAAAAGCAAGGCGTTATTAGCAATAAATCGCCTCATTTCCACGAATGCGCGCATAATACCAATACTTACCTTAATTGCCACTTCGCTATGTAGAACACTAGCCAACATAGAGATTCCCTGTTCTGTAAATACATAAGGAAGAGTCCTACGACCACCATAATTATTTTCGCCCTGCGCAAAACTTGAAATGCCAGTTTGGCATCTCAAGTTCTGATACTCCTCTTTCGTGAGCTGAAAACGAAAATCTTCTGGAAATCTACTAATATTTCTTTTTACTGCTCTATTCAATGCCCCTGTCTCTACTTGGTAAAGAATGGCAAGATCACTATCCAACATGACTTGCTTATCTCTAATAACATAAATCATTTTTTCAATCGACGGTCGAGTGATTTCAACTAAATCATTTGTAATACCATCCGTCTTTTTCGCTTCTGGTTTAATTTCTATCATAAATTCTCCCTATAACATTTACACGATATCCCGATACCGTACCTTGCCATTATGTTTGGAATGCCTTTCCCATAGAATTCCTTCCTGTGTTTGTTATAACCGCAGGATCAGACATTCCATGTTTATGAGATTATAGTAACAAAAGCAGACATACCTATGTCCCATACAAAGTACGTATATCGCGGTCAAAACCCCGCTGTTATTTTAGAATGTTGTAAATTTGGAATAAAAGCATGGACTTTCCGACTCGCTATTCAGAACTTCACAAGATATCTGTAGAAATAGAAAACTTCTATGCTTTGTGCACATTCTAGCATAGAAGTCTTCTGCTGGCAAGGGGTATGCTATTATCAAATATTTGTAATGCAAAACCAGATTTGTCACCTATCTTTCACTTCTGATCACAACACGAATTTTCTTAACACCGGAATCTTCCGAAGCACCCACGCGGTAGCCGTTGCCAGTGCCAGCACTACCAGCCAGAATGCAGCCAGCAGCAAAATCAATACCGCTTGCCCGGCGGCTACAGACTGCACACCGCATTGTTCCAACACCGTAAAGGGTGTGATCTTCACGAATTTATACAACAGGTTCACATACACCGGATGTACCAGGTATACGGCGAAGCTCAAAGCTCCCGCCTCCTGCCAGGGGATCCGGTGTTTTTTAATACTCCCATTCCATCCTGCAGCGAACAGAAGCACTGCAAGCAGTACTGTAAACGGATAATTGTATGCCATCTGAATGGAGAATCCCGCAAGTGTTCTGCTCAGGATCATTCCCAGAGCCAGAACCGCTACTGCAGCTGTCAGCCATACGTTCCTTCCCTTGTCCACACCTACTTCTCTCACCGCGAAGAAATATCCACACAGATAATACAGGAAATACACACCGCCATCCGGCAATACCGGAATACTGTTGACATCCAGTACCTTATTCAGAAACGGTGCCACACTGCTTCCTAAGAAGATCACTGCCATCACTGCCGCAACACCCCACACCGGCAGCACACGCAGCACTTTTTTCAGAAGCGGCGTGATCAGATATAAAAACAAGATCAAATACAGATACCACATATGGGACCAGGTATGTCCCGTCAGAGTCATCTTCAGTGCCTCCGGGATCATCCTGATCCGGAAGGTCCGCTCCGCCACTACCAGCTCGGAAGCTGCATACGGAACGCCGAATAGGAGGATCGCCAGCGCAATCCTCCTGCAATATTTTTTAATCATGACCGGATAAGTCAATGTACGTTCCGGATTCAGGAACAAATATCCCGAGATCAATAAAAATATAGGAACACACCAGGTCACCAGATCCATAACTGACAGCAATAATGACCGGTATTCCGGCATTATCGACGCATCTGTCACATCTGTCGCACCTGTCAGTACATGCATCAGCACCACTGCACAGGTTGCCAGTACCCGGAGCACGTCCAGGAACTGCTTCCTGGGTCCGGATAAGCCGTTTGTCATGTCTCTCCCATCTCCTCCATCAGGCGCATGCCTGCAGTATCTGTCACAGGAAGGGAGAATACTATGCTTTGTGCTTTACTCTCCAGTCCTGCTTTTTCCATTATAGCACGCATGATGGAATTTTTCTGCTCACTTTTTACCACAATGAACAACATTTCTTTTTCCGGCACCAGTGTCACGCCCAGAAACTGCTGTGCATTCTCTGTTCCGGTGCCCTTGGCATGGATGACTGTGCCGCCCGCCGCATGTACTTCTCTCGCTGCATCCATGACCAGCTCCGTATATCCATGATTGGCTATCACTACCAGAAGCTCATTCTTCGTCTCTTTCAATGTGGACTCCTCTCCTTTTACGAATTCCTGCCCGCAGGTCAGGTAATTCAATGCTTTCTTGCCACCGACACTGCTCACGGGAATGATAAATGCGATTCCCATTCCTGGGAGATCGATCTGCATTTTCTTACGCAGAGCAGGCTTGATCTGCCGCCAGGCAGCATCTGTGACAAGATGGAACAATACGCTCTTCTCCATGCCGTCCAGTCCAAAATAATCTAAGATCTCATTCGCCGCGGTTCCCATGCCGACGGTAACACTGCCGACCTGTGCGCCGTTTTCTTTATAGCATTCCACGAATTTCCTCGTCAGCTGACGATTGGTGATGGTGACCATCATATATAATTCACTCATGGGCACACCTCCTACAGTTCAATGATGGCATTCTCATCCAAAGCACCAAATGCATCCGCCGCACCGGCAAATACGCCTGCACCGCTCTTCTGCTGCTTTAACTGATATACCATTCCCAATATCTGAATCGTGATCAGCGGTGTCATGGCTACCATTGCTACCACACCGAAAGCATCTGCGACTAAATTGCCGCCCACCGCCACACAGGCACCCTGCGCTAACGGCAGTAAAAAGGTAGCTGTCATGGGACCGCTTGCCACACCGCCGGAGTCGAAGGCGATCGCTGTGAATATCTTCGGTACAAAAAAGGATAGTCCTATCGCCACACCGTAGCCCGGGATCAAAAACCATAGAATCGGGATCCCCGTCAGCACGCGGATCATCGCCAGTGCTACGGATAAGGATACGCCCACGGACAGAGAAATGCCCATGGATCTGGCAGAGATAGCGCCGTCCGTCAGCTCCTCTACCTGATGATTCAATACATAGACCGCTGGCTCCGCTTTTACGATAAAGTAACCAATCAGTGCTCCCACCGGCACCACTACCCACCTGTAGGATCTGGCTGCCATGACCTGACCGAGGTAATTACCGGCTGGCATAAAGCCCACATTTGCGCCGGTCAGAAACAATACCAGACCGATATAAGTATACACCAGCCCGATCAGGATCTTCGCCAGTGTCTTCCCCCGACAGCCGCAGGGCAAATATCTGGAACAGACCGAAAAAACAATACAATGGGAAGTAATGAGAGTGCGATTTCTTTCATATAATCCGGAATCCCATGGGCAAAAAGCTGCGCCAGTTCCACGGAATCAGCGATCTCCGGGATCGCCACCGGCTGGTAATCCGCATTGGTCGGCTTGTAGATCAGCCCCAGCACCATAACCGCCAGGATTGGGCCGATGGAGCACAGTGCTACCAGACCGAAGCTGTCGTCTGCCGCATGATGGTCATTACGGATGGACGCAATACCGACACCAAGTGCCATGATAAAAGGAACGGTCATGGGTCCCGTGGTCACACCTCCGGAATCAAACGCCACTGCCCGAAAGTTCTCCGGTACGAGAAATGCAAGAACGAACACTGCTATGTAGAAAAAAGTTAACAACGGCGGCAGTGCCACACCGATCAGCATACGCAGAAGGGCAATGACCAGGAAGATTCCCACGCCCACTGCCACTGCCAGGATCAGCGTCATGTTCGGAACCGAAGGCACCTGTGTCGCCAACACCTGCAAGTCAGGCTCGGAAATGGTGATCACCACTCCCAACAGAAAAGATAACACTACGATCAGCAGAATATTTTTACTCTGGGTCATTCTGGCACCCACTTTTTCTCCCATGGGGGTCATGGACATCTCCGCACCCAGGGTGAAAAACATCATACCGGCCATGACCATCACCGCTCCCACCAGAAAGCACAGCAGGATACTGGAGGTAATTGGAGCTATGGTAAAGCTTAATACGATCACGATCCCTACTACCGGCAGGACCGCCTTCAAGGATTCTGCAAATTTTTGCCGGATCTTTGGATTCAATAACTTCAATATTGGTCTTTCCTTTCTTTAGGTTTTCTTTATCTTAACATGAAGCAAAGACCCGATCCTACCGTTTTTCGTGAATTTATAAAATTTTCACGGGTTCTTAACGCAATCTTTATGCAGACAGCTCCCGGTCCTGCCCAGACTGCTTTTTCACAAATTTATAGGCCCAGACATCCACCACGATCACAAACAGGAAAAAGAAAACGAAGATCCAGTCCGCATCCAGAGACAATGCGGAATCATAGATACCGTGTTCGATCATCGGCATGAACACGCTGAGCTTCAGGTAGCGTTTCCTGCGTTTTTTATCGCCTGCAAGTTCTGCCTCCTTCGCCACACCGAAGAAATATCCCATGATCACGCCATCGATGGCATGGGAAGGCACGGACAACAGGGCTCTGGTCACTGCCGTCCCAAAGTCACCGCCCAGACAATACAGAACATTTTCAATGGCTGCAAATCCCAATGCCGAAGTCACGCAGTACACGATGGCATCGAATTTATAATTGAAGGCCGGATGCTTCCATGCCGCCCATTTGGCCGCTTTCATCTTGCAAAGTTCCTCGATCAATGCCACCCCGATAAAATTATCCAGGATCACGTAGCACAGCGTATCTGCATCCACAAATACCAGAAATACTTCATCCAGAATGATTTCCAGTATCATGGCCGGTATCACGGACAACACGCCGAACAGGAATATTTTCCACAATAATCCCCTCGGCTCCTTCTCCACCTTATCCTGTCTGTAGATCCATACCACCAGTGCGATGGCCGGCAATAGTGCCAATCCTGTCAGAAACATAACCTACTCCTCTCCTGTCCACATAGACGGTCCGCCCTTTCAGGACCGCCGCCATACTACATTTTAATCTAATGTTTTTCCTGATGTCAACCTAACGAAAGTATATGTTCCTATTTCCTAAATTTTTTATTTAAATTCCACTGCTCGCTTATGTGGTAGAATTTACTCCCGCACAGTTGATATTTACTCTTTCATATAAGAGTGATAGGCTTATCTTTCCTTCTGACAGCAGTTGGAGGAATAATACTATGAGTAAATATATACCCGGTAATCAGAAACACTTAACTCTGGATGATCGTATTTACATCCAGAATGAGCTTTCCAAAGGTACTTCTTTTAAGGACATCGCACGCTTCCTCTGTAAGGATCCCACTACCATTTCCAAAGAGGTGAAAGCGCACCGCCTGTCCGACTGGTATCACAAAGGTACCTTTTATAATGCCAAAAACTTTTGTGTCCACCGCTACCATTGTAAAAAAAAGACCAATGCCTGTGGGAAAATCCTTCTTTGCGGTATCAAGTGTACTTCCTGCCCTACCTGCAACCAGACCTGCCCTGACTTTGAAAAGGAACGTTGCAGCAGGCTCGATAAAGCTCCTTATGTCTGCAATGGCTGTGATAAACAGATTTCCCATTGCACCATTGCTCACAAATACACTTACAATGCCAGGTTTGCTGACCGCAAATATCGGGAATGCCTTAAGGAGTCCCGCTCCGGTATCAGCATGACCAGACAGGAACTTCACCAGAAAGACAGGATCATCAGTCCTCTGATCGGGCAGGGACAGTCTCCTTACCAGATCATTACGAACCATCCGGAACTGAAGCTGTCTGTGCGTAGCGTTTACACCTATCTCGACATGGGAATCCTGACCGCAAGAAACATTGATTTGAAGCGTAAAGTGAAATTCAAACCACGAAAGGTTCACAAAACACAGATCTCTGACCGCCGTGTTTTCCAGAACCGGACCTACGCCGATTTCCAACAGTTGGAACTGTCTTCCTTTGTGGAAATGGATACCGTGCATTCTGCCTCCGGTTCCTCCAAAACGCTGCTTACTTTCTTTTTTACAAGAGAAAAGCTGTTTCTTGCATTCCTGATGAACCGTAACACAGAGGGTGCTGTAAGACTCATCTTTGACCGATTGGAAAAGCGCTTTGGTACTTATGATTTTCAGACACTGTTTGAATACATTCTCACTGACAGGGGATCCGAGTTTGGAGATCCGGAATCCCTGGAAACCGGTTTTACAGGGATCCAGCGTACCAGTATCTATTACTGCGACCCTATGCGCAGTGGGCAGAAAGGCGGTCTAGAGCAGGCACATACCATGCTCCGGATGATCCTGCCCAAAAAGACAAACTTTGAGTTTCTGACCCAGTGGGATGTCAACCTGATCGTAAGCCATATCAATTCCACCCCGAGAGAAAGCCTTCAGGGCAGAACCCCTTACGATGTAGCACTGGAAACTCTGGGAGAAGAAACCTTAAAAGCATTTCAGCTCAGGCGCATTGCCCCTGACGAGGTCAATCTGACGCCCAAGCTGATACGCTTTACCCGATAATTCATTGAAAAAACCTGCTGTCAGACTGGAAGTAAACTTTTCACATTTTTTGAATGTGGCCGGTGGAATTTAGCCTGACACACTACCTTCCAGTGGCTTGTTTGCTATACAGAAAAACAGAGAATTTCGCCATGAATTACTATGATTATAACAGAAATCCAATATTTTTTCTCTAAAATTATTCGATTTCAAGCAATTTTTAAAGACACGGTGGAATTTACCTGTGCACTGGAATTTAAAATTTCAAGTCAGCTATGTTCCTATTTTTTGTGTCTTAGCTTTTCCGGAGGATACCTGCCTGCCTTTTGCCTCCGCTTTACCTTCCTGCTGATGAGCGGGATCACTCTGATCCTGTGTACCATGACCTCCCATATGACCATCCAGTCCGAGATGATCGCAGAGCGGGAAAAGCGGCTGGCAGAGGCCGAAATGGAAAAGATGCGTGCGAATCTTCTGCGCGCCATCTCCCACGATCTGCGCACGCCGCTCACCGGCATCATCGGCAACAGCTCCCTGTTTCTGGAAAGTCAGAACGATCTAAGCTCCACCGAACAGCGTACGATCATGACCAATATCTACGAGGATTCCAACTGGCTGTTGAATATGGTGGAAAATCTGCTGTCCGTCACCCGTATCCAGGGAGACAGCTTAAGCATCAATACCACAGAGGAGCCGGTGGAGGAAGTGGTGGGAGAAGCTTTGGAGAAGCTGAAAAAACGCTATCCCGATGCCGCCATCCGGGTCAAGATCCCCGAGGAATTTCTGATGATACCCATGGATGCGGTGCTGATCGAGCAGGTCACCATCAATCTGCTGGAAAATGCCATCGTTCATTCCGGAAGTATCCTGCCCATTGATTTCATCGTGGAGGATCATCCGGAGCATGTCTCTTTATTGTGAGAGACTACGGAAAAGGACTGTCGGAAGAAAAATTACAGAATCTGTTCGAGACGGGTACCTACAACAATTCCCGGAGCTCGGATTCCCGCAAAGGCATGGGTATCGGTCTGTCCATCTGCAAGACCATCATCACCGCCCATCACGGAACGCTGAGTGGCAGGAATCATGCGGATGGCGCGGAATTCTGTTTCACACTTCCCAAGGCGGAAGCTCTCGCTTCGGAAAAATAAGTGTACTCTCAGCCACATACGATAGAACTGTTGAAAATACCGGAAAGGATATGGATCTCAGATATGAATAAGATCAAAGTTCTCTTAATCGAAGACGATAGAAGTATCAGTAATTTCATCACCGCTACCATGGACCGGGAAGGCTACAAGATCATGCATGCCTTAAACGGCAGAGAGGGACTTAGTCTCAGCACTTCTTTCTGCCCCAATGTGATCCTGTTAGATTTAGGGCTGCCGGACATGGACGGGCTGGAGGTATTACAGAAACTCCGTTCCTGGAGCGATGTTCCGGTGATCATCATATCTGCCCGCACCAAGGAGCAGGAGAAGGTCTCCGCTCTGGATCTGGGGGCGGATGATTATATCACAAAAAACCTTTCGGCACCGGCGAGCTCATGGCAAGGATCCGCACTTCTCTGCGGCACAGCCACGCCCAGACTCCCGGTCATGTATATAAGGCACTGGATCTGGAGATTGATTTCGAGAAACGACTGATCCGCCTGCGGGGTGAAGAGGTGCATCTGACCCAGATTGAGTACCAGCTGCTCACACTTTTAGCAGAGAATTCCGGCAGAGTCCTGACCTACAGTTACATCATGAATGCCATCTGGGGCCCCTACATGGACAATAACAACCAGATCCTTAGAGTCAACATGGCCAACATCCGCAGGAAGCTGGAACAGAATCCTGCCCAGCCCCAGTATGTCTTCACTGAGATTGGTGTGGGCTATCGGATGCGTGAGAACGAGAACGGTGGGACTGTATAAACAGAAATACAATTCCCAACACTGCCTCTAGCAAAATGAGTACCGTCCCTCTGTCCAGTGCCTTCCAGACGCTGTCCAGGGTATCCATCCGGCCCAGGATGTCTATGTAAAAGAAATCCAGATAGATGACCGCCGGTGAGATCACACATCCCGGATGCAGTACCGTCCGCTCCATGAGCAGACGGTACATTTCCACTGCCAGAAATATTACATTCAGGGCATAGCCCGCACAAAGCTGATTGTTCAAAAACGGTCCCAGGGAGCTGAGTTCCATACCAAGGGGAACACTTCCTGCCCGGACCATTCCGAAGCTTAAATACATGATTCCAACACTCCATAATAGCATCGCAAGGGATGCTATTCCAAGTCCTCTGCTTAATTGACTGGAGGGAATCATTTTCACATCCTCTTCCTTTCCGAAATACCGGTATACAAGCCCCAGCATCGTCAGCGTCCCCGCCATGGAGATTCCGGCCACCAGGCAGGCAATATCTCTTCCCCCAAACAACCCTCTTCCGGAAAATAAACGGATCCCGATGACACAGTGATAGATCAAAAGCCCCAGCACGATCAGATACAGGATCCTCTTTTCACGTTTCCGCTGCTCCTGGAGCTTTGCCAGTCTCACGACTTCCGTCACAGCCTCCTCCCGGTCTCCCGCCCGCTCTCCGGTCACAATGTCCTGAATCGGCAGTTCCAACAGATGAGACAGGGACTCCAATACGCCGATATCCGGAAAACTTTCTCCATTCTCCCACCGGGATACCGCTTTGTTGGTCACCCCTAACATCCTTCCCAGTTCACTCTGGGTATAATTTTTGCATTGTCTGGCTTCCCGGATCAGATTGCCCGTTTTCTTTTTATCCATACTAATCCCTATACCTTTCTGTACTCTGCAAACTCTAGGTGCTTTAGCACCTTTGCTTTAGCACCTTTGCTTTAGCACCGTATGCCGGCCTATCTGTACCCTTATGGTAACAATCCTTTGGAAAATGCGCAATCCATTGTAACGAGACTGCCTGTTTTCTGTGATTTTTGCGCAAAAAATTCCCCTCGGCGAGGGGAGTGTACCGAGGGGGGATAGAGAGAAAAGTATTTTTGAAAGAGGCGGGTTCCTTTTTCAGTTATTATAATAGCGTAATTTATTTATATTTACTGCTGTTTTTATAGCTTGTTTGTGTTGAAAACACTGTTTTTTTGTGGTATTCTGACTGTATCAATGTCAGTAGATTTAAAAAGTGAAGGAGCAGCTATGGATATCACAACGAAAAAAGGCAGACGCGGCAGAAAGGATATTGACCGGATCATCGTGGAAAAAGGCCGCAGAGGTGATTTTTCTCCCCTGCAGCCCGATCATTATCACAGCTTTTATGAAATTTTTTATCTCTGGTCGGGAAGCTGCCGTTTCCTGTTAAAAGATACGGTCTATCAGATGGAAGCCGGAGATCTGGTCTTCATCGCTCCGGGAGAACTGCATCACTCTCTGTATTCCGCCGGAGAGGTCTGCGAGATCGTAATGATCTATTTCAAAGAAGAATATCTGCATTTATCGGACCGGTCTGCCGACAGCCTCACTTCCATATCCGGGCAGGGGCTACAGCTGCATTCCTTCATGGGCAGCGTTCCTACGGTATACCAGGAATATCTGCACTCTCTGCTGACCCGGATGCTCACCGAGAATTCCCGCTTCGACCAATACTCCGAACATTTTGAGCGTTGCTATCTGGAAGAGCTTCTGCTCATGCTGATGCGGCATTCCGTCATGAATGAAAAGGAACCGGATCTACTGAACTCCCGGGATGCGGACATCCTGCTTGCCACAAAATACATTTATAATAATTTCCGCAAGCCACTGACACTGGAAGATGTCTCCTCCGTGGCTTCCTTAAGCCCCACCTATTTCAGCAAGAAATTCAAACTGATCACCGGCATGGGGTTCAAGGAATATTTAAATTACGTACGGCTCAAGCACGCCCAGACGGCACTTCTCACCACCGACAGCTCCATCACGGATATTGCTCTGGAATACGGCTTCAACGACAGCAATTATTTCAAGGATCTGTTCAAAAAAGTTTACGGAAAATCTCCTCGGGAATATCGGAAAAATCCTGATTGACATCGGGTTTCTTATCGGCAGTCTCCTCTAAGTCTTCCTCTTCGAAATGTTCTTCCGTCTGTTTTTCGATTTTCTCTTCCAGTGCCTCCCGGATTGCATCCTGTACGCTGTCGAACTTCTCCAGAAAACTGTCCCATTCTTTGATGCTGAATTCCTGATTGCCGATCATGAATTTCGTCTCTGTATCGCCGTTCTGAAGCTTGTCGTAGATCTCCTGCATTTTCTCGCGGATCTGCTCCATGAGACTCAGATCCTCTTTTTCCGGTTCTCCGGCGGTTCCGGCCGGGTCCGTTTCCGCTGCTTTGTCCGCATCGGGCGTCTCCGAAGTTTCCTCGTTGCTGTCTACATTGTCACCGTTCTCCATATCATCCAGTTCTTTCTCCATCTCCCGTATCTTCTTATCCTGTGCCAGTGCACGCAGGATCCGGTTCACATCCTCCGGACTGAACATACCGATGGCCTTGGACAGGGCATCGATGTTATTCCGGTTAACCAGCAGGCTTCCACCGCCGGACAGCGGAATGTTGATACAATCTTTCTCATTAGAGGTATCTCCCAGCGTCAGACGGTTATGATCATAATCGCAGACGAAGACCACCCCATTATATTCAATAACACCGTCCTCCGCCATTTCCCCATAGGGCACTTTGTCTTTGCCTTCGATACGACGGTTCAACCGTACACCACGTGTCACCGGAGCCAGCACTTTGTCATTTTCCTCCGCAGATTCCTCCAGACTCTCTGCAAAACGAGATGCCACATCTGACGCGCTCTGCAAAGTTCCTTCGCTTACCCTCTTCTGGATCTCATACATCAGTGTCCTTCCGTAACCGATTCCCGTAATTGCCATATTTATCTCCCTCTCCGCAGCGATCACTGCCATAAAAAAAGATGGTTGCCTTCTCTTGAAGCAGCCATCCGTAGCTTTTGTCCATCCATGGTATCTGTATTTTCCTATATGAATAGTATCGACACCGCCCGGTAAAAACTTTATAGCATGATTCTCTTGTTTTTTGTACCTTAGCGCTTTATAATAGCAGTAGCAATACCTAAAGTCAGCTTTAGATAGTTTTATACAAGGAAAGGGATTATATATGTACAGTATCGGACAGGTTTCCGCAATGACGAATTTACCGATTTCTACGTTGAGATATTATGATAAAGAGGGCTTCTTCCCGAATCTGGAGAAGCAGTCAGGAATCCGGCGGTTCAGCCAGGCCGAACTGGATGCCATCCGCATGATTGAATGTCTGAAGCGTTCCGGCCTGGAGATCAAGGACATCCGGCAGTTTTTCGAATGGGTAGAGGAAGGTCCTTCCACTTACCCCAACCGTAAGGCAATGTTCGAAGCCAGAAAAAAAGCTGTGGAAGAAGAAATGAAGCAGTTGGAAAAAACCCTGGATATGCTGAAATTCAAATGCTGGTATTACGAAAAGGCCATGGAGGACGGCAACGAAGACGAAATTCACGCCATGCTTCCGGATAAACTTCCCGCTGATATTCAGGCTCTGTATGATAACAGCCACGACCGGAACAACGCCTGAAACGAAGTCTTCTGCATAAATTTTCCCTCGGAAATGTATTTTCATATCGCGTAAGATATGGTACTATATTATCAGTTAGTGTATGCTAACCTTGCGTTTTCTACATAACACACACTGAATGACCATTCGGAGGGAAAATATTATGAGGGTAACAGATTTAGATGCACAGATACCTGATCAGATCGGTCATGCCTTTGGCTATTATGATTATGGAGAGGAAATCGGCATGGATTCCTTTTTCCGCAGTAAAGATGCGGTGGCAGACTATATCGCCGGATATGTGCGGATGGCATTTGCTGGCGGTATGCTTTATGGCATCCGTGAGCCTGGTAGGGGCTATATCGCCTATAAGCTGCCGGGACAGAAGCTGGGCTTTGGAGCGAGCATGGAACTTGTAAAGGCTCTTTTCCATTCTATGAGCCTGAAGGAGATCTTCCGTATGGGAGTTGCTATCTCGAAGGGCGGAACTTCTTTGGAGGATCGGATGAAAAAAAAGAAAAAAAGCCTTGTATCTTTATCGGTATGGTCTGTGTACCGGAAGAATTTCAGGGGCAGGGCTATATGAGGAGCGTGATGGAACTTGCCTATGCAGAAGGTAACCGTCTGAAGGTTCCGGTGATTCTGGAGACAGATGCAAAGTCAAAATGCGATAAATACATACACCTCGGGATGCATCTTGAAGGCATCAGGGATTTAGGAAACTACGGAAAATTATACGATTTGATCAAATATCCCGATTAAAATGGATTAAAATCCCATCTTTGACACTTTATAGAGCAAAAAACAGCCATAACCCCAGTATTTATCAGGGGTATGGCTGTTTCCTTTTTCGCATCGATATTGTACTATTTTTGAAATTGTGTTATTTTTTCTGCATTGTTTCTTTGATAAGTGCCCGTATATCTGCCTTTGATATAAATTCATAATCCGTTCTGAATCCAAAAGCACTGTGCAATGCATCGGTCAGTTTTGTACGTTTGTAGGAGGGAATGCAGCCACTGTCTTTGGAAAGCAGGATCATATTCATGTCCCGAAGGGTTTTTAAGATTTCGCTGCAGGCGAATTCTTCCCCCAGTTTCTTCTCCAACAGCCGGTTTACCAGAAGGCAGATATAAGATGTTTCTGCAAATGTTGTCCAAACGTAGTTCGGTGCAGAGCTGTTGCAGGAACAGATAGCCCACATTAAAAAGGCGCTCTTCGTCTAAAGGAATACATGCGAGAGGTGAAAAAGAGACGGTAACTTTTTCCTTTTGGGCCCAGTCCATCATTTCCGCTTCGTTCCCGGAAAACTGAGTCAGAAGATCATTGTACTGCCCAGCTTTTTATAGATGCGGGAAGAAGTTTTACCGTTTTCCCTGCGGTAGGACTGGGTGATATAAACACCTTTGTTGTCTTTGCTGCCAGTAATATTGATATACATTAAGAAGTCTTCCAATTAAATCAATTACAATACAGTTAGTACAAAAAACACATATAAATTCATAAAATTTGACAAAAAATAAGCCAGGAATGTCTTAAATAAAGGATTTATTTTCCGTATCGTTATTTCCGGTTTCTCTGGAGTTCTTTTTGTCTGTCCGGGCGTTTTTGGTGTCCTGTTATACCTGCTGGGCTTTCGCGATTTGACGCTCCAATCAATGGATGGTATAGTAGTGCTGTACGATCGCGTGTTGTTGGAGATTCCGCTGTGTACATTGGAAAACTGGTAGTCTGGAGTTAGGATGCCACCGGTGTATGCCGAGAAGCTGGTGGTTAAGAAATTGGTTTCTGTAAAGAGGGAAAGAGGTTAAAGGATGCAAAAAAGTGTGATCTATTTTAAACGTACTTTACCGGAAAAGGTGATACAGTTATTAGTGTCCATTTCAAATGATGCTTTTAACAATCGTGAGGGGAAGATTGTAGGTAATAGAGAATCCACATATTGTTTATCTTACGGTGGCGATGAAAGTATGTATGGCTGTCTGCAATTAGGGATGCTGGAGTTGGAGGACAACAAAGATTTTTTAAAGTGTGTATGTGATTGGAAGTGGATTGATGAAGAATATCCGGAGGAGAATTACAGTGTATGGAGAATAATGGAAAAATCCCTAAAAGAATAGAACCGGATAGATGTCGTAAACAGTTGACTTTTAATATACCAACAGAATTGAGTTTTTGTAGGTCTGGAGCAGAAGGAGTGATATTTTATTTTTATTGATGAAAATTATGTGATTAACAGGGAAGAATTGCCTAAAGTCCTTCAAAGGGATATTGAAGAACTGGAGAGCTATTATCATAGTGGAGATTTTGTAGGATATGATTGCTGTCTGGAAACACTGGAAGCAACTGTGAAGCAGTGTTGTATACATGGCAGCATCAGTGGAAAGCAGTTAGACACTATTTTCAGGAGGTATGGATTAAGGTGATAGAAATGATAAATTTTGAAGATTGTCCTATAAATGATCGTGTATATGGTGGAGCTGCTGGAAGAAAATTAGGTGTTGTTTACGAAGGACAGAATTATATTTTGAAATTTCCCGGTAATTTGAAGGATAAGCAACTTAAAAATATAAAAATGAGTTACAGTAATGCTCCTGTTTCTGAGTATATAGGATCTCATGTATATGAATTGATAGGAATGCCTGTTCATGAAACAAAACTTGGAGTGTATAAAAACAGAGTAGTGGTAGGATGTAAGGATTTTTTATCAGAAGGAGAAAACCTAATAGAATTATTAGTGATGTACGGAAAAAGTTTTATACATCAATGATAAGTATGAGGTATGAAAAAGTTCTTTTGCCAACGTTTCAGGAATTAGTAAATATGCGGAGCAGAGGAATAGATATGATGTCACTTTAACTCACCCAAAACCCATGTTTTCTCCAAGCTTTTTTTCATATAATTAAGATATGGAGTGATATCACCGGTATTGTCATAATGATCTAAGGTTTTATAATACTGGTCTTTTGTTTCTGAGTATACTACTAAAGGTGGATAGTTATTGATCATCAAATAATAGTTCATAAGGGTTCTCCCTACTCTTCCATTTCCATCGGCAAATGCATGAATATTTTCAAATTTACAATGAATATATGCGGCTGTTTTAAAATGTTATCACCCTTGTCAGGGATATTTAAAATTTCGTCACATAATTCCGCTATTTCAGCCGGAACTTCTTCTGGTAGCGCACCCTGATTTGATTTGCCAATTACATAATCATGTATTTTATAATGTCCAGGACGTTCACCTTTTTGCCAACGGTGTTCGTCATAGACCCCTTGCATAAGTTGATAATGAATTTTTTTATAAGATCAGAGGTAATGGGGTCTTTATTTATAATTTTAGGTACAAGAAAATTATAACATTTTTTTGATTTTCAATTTCAAAGATGGTTTGAGTATCACCACAAAAATTGATTACCTTTCCATTTTCAAAGACTTCTCTTGTAGCATGATATGTTATCTGTGGATTTTCTATTGTTCCAGAGTTATAAGCAAAAGTGATACGAAAATTGCTGAGCTGTTGATCTAATTTTTCGATGCTATCTATTTTCTTCTCCTTCCACTTGCTTATGATGTCTGTATAGTTCACAAAAATACTCCTTTCATTATTTTGTTAAATTGTAAAGTGACATCATGTCACCTCCATAGAATCATGGTGGGATATTCTACCTGATGTTATACTTAATTTCAGTATGTGTCAACTCAAAACAACAGATAATTCCGTAAAAAGAAAAGCAGATACATAGCAACAGCCACGCATCTGCCATCGATTCCGGCTCCGCTCAACAGACTGATCTCATCAAGAAGTCCAGCTTCTAAAAATGCAGTATTAATTTTCGGTCCGCCGACAATACTCATGCGCTCTACGCCAAACTGCTCTGCAAGGATTTCTGTTGCACGCACGAGGTCTACATGCTCTTTTACGCAGGCAATCCATGAAATATTCTGTCTGTCCAGATAATCGAGATATTCCTTTGAAACCTTCTCACTGGTTACAATCAGATATGGTTTTGCCATACCTGTTGCATCCGGTCAGAGAAGTTTTACGTTTGTATCGATGACAACTTCATAACCTGCTGTTACACGTCCACTGACTGTTATTGGTACATTAATTTCATCAAGTGTTGTATAATAATCATCTACTCCATTCTTAAAACACTATTCGGATTCCTGTTATCATTACATCTTTCCGCTATATACAGGGAATCCACTGCTTGCTCCATAACTTTCAATCTTCTTGAAGTTCTTTAATACTTCCATATCCTGCGCACTGATTTCAAAATCAACCTCAGCATTTGTCTTCATATGCTCAGGATTAGCTGTCTTTGGAAGAGAAATTGCACCAAGCTGCAATGTATAGCGGATGCAAAGCTGTGGTACCGTTACTCCATACTTTTCTGCCATAGCTTTGATCTCTGGCTGATTTAAAATCTCACCGTGGGCGATGGGGGAATATGCCTCTACGGCAATTCCATTCTTCTGGCAGTACTCCATCAGTTCTAACGGTGTATTGCTGATGTGCAGCAGGATCTGGTTCACCATAGGCTTAATCTCTGCTGTCTGAAGCAGACTCTCGATGTCACCGATCTGGAAGTTGGAGATACCGATGACCTTTAATTTACCTGCTTTGTAAGCATCTTCCAGAGCTCTCCATGCGGCTCTGTTTCCCTCCACATAACGATCCTCACTCCGATTTACCTCAACCCAGGGCTGGGGAGAATGAATGATCATCATATCCAGATAGTCCAGTCCCATTTTGCTCAGTGTCTCATCAATACTCTTTGCAGCAGATTCGTAGGTCTTGTGCTCTGCTGCAACTTTTGATACAACAAAAAGTTCCTCTCTGGGTACACCGCAGGTACGGATACCTTCCCCGATACCGCGCTCATTGCCATAAGCCTGGGCGGTATCAATATGTCTGTAACCAAGTTTTACCGCTGCCTTCACGGCATCTGCCGCCTTGTCATCATCAATGAACCATGTTCCCAGTCCCAGCTGTGGAATCTTCACACCATTATTTAAAGTTAATTCATTCTGATACATTTCTTCTGCTCCTTCCATAATCTTTCTATTTGACGATCTTGCTCATTCTGCCCGAAATCTTGCATATGTCCTGTCTGCATAGTAATGTTTCATTTCGGACAGTTTTATCATAATACCTGGAGCTAACTTTAGGTCAATACTTTTTTGCTACGTCGGTAATATTTGTTCCTGCATAGTCATAAATTTTTAATTGCATCACAGAAAATGGTATGTTATACTATGAAAAATAAATCGAAACAAAAATCAGGTAGCAATGTCAGCGTGGACATCTTCGGATGCCCACGCTTTTTCTTTTGCCCGATAAGACAAAGGAGGAGAATGTTATGGTAGAGCTCATTACAAATGTGAACAATGCTGTCAACGGTTTCGTGTGGGGTGTTCCCATGCTGGTGCTTCTGGTGGGGACAGGTATTCTGATGACCGTGCTGACAAAATTTTTCCAGTTATCCCATATCGGGCACTGGTTCCAAAACACAGTCGGCGGTATCTTCCACGACAAACATGTAACGAAACATACAGAAGCCGGAGATCAGTCCATCTCCCAGTTCCAGTCGCTGTGCACCGCACTGGCTGCCACCATCGGTACCGGTAATATCGTCGGCGTGGCAAGTGCTCTGGTAGCCGGTGGTCCCGGCGCCATCTTCTGGATGTGGATTGTAGCTTTCTTCGGCATGATGACCAACTACTCAGAAAATGTACTGGGCATCTATTACCGCCGCAAGAACTTCAAAGGGGAATGGAGCGGAGGTGCCATGTACTATCTGAAGGACGGTCTCGGCTCCTATAAGGGCTGCAAACAGATCGGTGCCGTACTGGCTGTGCTGTTCTCTGCTTTCTGCCTGCTGGCTTCCTTCGGTATCGGCAACATGAGTCAGGTCAATTCCATTGCAGCCAACATGACTTCCGCCTTCTCCATTCCCGCTACGGTAACCGGCATCGTACTGGTGATCATCGGTGCACTGGTCATTGTCGGTGGGTTAAAGCGCATCGCTGCCGTCACCGAGAAGCTGGTTCCCTTTATGGCCATCGCTTATGTCATCGGTGCACTGGTGATCTTCTTTGCAAATATCGGTCACGTGGGTGCCGTATTTACCGCTATTTTCAAAGGAGCATTCGGTCTGCGCGCCGTGGGCGGCGGTATCGTAGGTTCCGGTGTGAAGCTGGCTCTGACCTGGGGCATGAAGCGCGGCGTGTTCTCCAACGAAGCCGGCCTTGGTTCCTCCGTTATGGTACATTCCAGTTCCAATGTAAAAGAACCCGTGCGTCAGGGTATGTGGGGCATCTTCGAGGTATTCGCTGACACTATGGTCGTATGTACACTGACGGCTTTCGCAGTTCTGTCCTCCGGCCTGATCGATCTGGACACCGGTGCCGTATTGGTGGATGTGTCCGGTTCCGCTCTGGTAGGTCAGGCTTTTGCTACCGTATTCGGCAGCTTCGGCCCTGCCTTCATCGCCATTGCGATCCTGCTGTTTGCATTCTCTACCGTACTGGGCTGGAGCCACTACGGATCCAAGGCCTGTGAATATTTATTCGGTACGAAATCCACCATTGTCTACAAGGTAGTGTTCGTACTGATGATCTTCATCGGCTGCACCATGAACCTTGGTCTGGCCTGGGATCTGTCCGACACCTTCAACGGATTGATGGCGATTCCCAACCTGATCGGTGTCATAGCCCTGTCTCCCGTAGTAATGAAGATCACGAAAAATTACGTGGCACGTATCATTAAAAAAGAAGACGTAAAGCCCATGTTATCTGTCTTCCCAGAGATTCAGGAAGAACAGGAAAAGGCCATGTAATTTAACTTAGAATCATACTTCTTCTCTGGTAATATTCTTCGCCCATTTACCCTCTCGGTAATGCTTAATGACCCAGGGCCATTTGACGAATTCATCCGTGCATAACAGGAAATAGACCCACAGCACCGGGAGTTTCAGTACAAATGCGGCGAAGAATCCCAGAGGGATCGCATAGCACCACATATCGATCGTATCACAGATCAGTCCAAACTTCGTATCCCCGCCGGCACGGAATACTCCGGCGATCAGCGCCGTATTCACGGCAGCGCCCATAATATAATAAGTATTGATAAGCAGCATGTATTTCAGATAATGCATGGCTGTGTCATTCAATGTAGCAAACCGTAACACAAAGGGTGTAATTGCCAGTATGATCAGGCCGCCTATAGCTCCGGCGATTACCGTCATCTTCAACACCCGGGAAGCGTAACTCTTCGACTTCTCCAGATCGCCTTGTCCCATAATATTTCCCAGCAATATACCACCTGCACTGGCAATGGCAAAACAGAATACCGTGCCGATATTGCGCACTACGACGACCAGTGAATTAGCAGCCACCGCATCTGTTCCCAGATGCCCCAGGATCACGGAATACATGGAAAACGCCACACTCCAGGACACATCATTGCAAAGTGCGGGCAGAGACAGACGCATGAAATCTTGTGTCAGCACCTTACTGTGAACAAACAGGTACTTCGGATGCAGTTTTACATTTTTGCTCAAGGAAGATACAATGAAGCATGCCACCAGTTCCACCAGTCGGGACAGGGCTGTGGCAATGGCGACACCGGTAGCTCCCAGCTTTGGCATGCCGAACAGTCCGAAGATAAATGTGGCATTCAGAATGACATTCAATACGAAAGCCAGCATATTCAACGCCATACTGACCGTCACACGACCTACGCTTCGCAGAATGGCTAGATATACTTCCGTGATGCCCCAGCACAGGTATGTGATGCCCATGATCCGCAGATAAGAGGCGCCGATAGTGATCAGCTCCTGATCAGGAGTAAAGAGAAGCATCATCTTCTGAGGGAGGAAAAATGCAATCAGCGCAACTATACCTGAAATTGCCATAGAGAAACGAAGTGTGATTCCTTCTACAGTATGAATTGCTTCCAGGTTCCCCTTTCCATAATATTGGGCGCACAAGAGAGTGGCTCCCGTCCCCAGTCCGTAATATACCATAAACAGGACATTCGAAAAATTTGACGCCAGGGATACTGCGGATATTGCAGACTGTCCCACATAGTTTAGCATAATAACATCCGCGGAATTCACTGCTGCACTAAGCAGATTCTGTATAATGATCGGGATGGTCAGTTTGAACATCTGTCTGTAAAAATCGTCTTTTTTCATTGCTTCTAATTTCATGGTATTCCTCTCCATTGGTTCCTATTTTGCCGTTGGATTGTATTATATGTCGTTCTCGGAAAATACGCAATATCATAAGAGCGATCTGCCGGTAAACAAAGCAGATCGCTCCTCGTGAAATTATTTCATATACGATTTCTTTGTGCTTCGCACTTTCTAAATTATAACTTCCAGCCGGCGGCCTCCATCTGGGTGCCCTTCATATGCCGGTAAATGCCATCTTTTGCTTCCAGTTCGGCAGGCGTTCCCTGCTCTGCCACCACGCCATCCTTCAATACAACGATTTTGTCTGCGTCTGCCACAGTACGCATGCGGTGCGCAATGATCATAACCGTCTTGTTGCGGATCAGCTTGGAAAGGGATTCCTGAATCAATGTCTCGTTATCTACATCCAGAGAAGCGGTTGCCTCATCCATGAGGATGATGGGTGCATCCTTTAAGAATGCTCTGGCAATGGAGATCCGCTGTCTCTCACCGCCGGACAGTTCGAACCGTTCTCACCGATCATGGTCTGCCAGCCGTCCGGAAGCTTCTCCGCGAACTCATCACAGTGCGCCAGTTTTGCCGCAGCCAGCACTTCTTCGTCCGTAGCATTCTGCTTGCCGATACGGATGTTTTCCATCACCGTATTATTGAACAGCGTCACATCCTGGAATACGATAGCGTACAGAGACATCAGTGTCTCCGGATCGATGGTGGAGATGTCCATGCCGCCCACGGTGATCTTACCTTTATGGATATCCCAGAACCGGGAAGCCAGTCTGGACACGGTGGTCTTACCGCCGCCGGAAGGTCCGATCAATGCGGTCACTTCGCCTTGTTTTGCCGTGAAAGTGACATCGCGAAGTACGGTATCCTGACTGTCATAGGAGAATCCCACATGGGAAAATTCGATGTCATACCCCTTAGGATCCATGGTGCTGGCACCGGTCTGGATCTCATGGGACAGGATCTCGTCGAGACGGTCACACTGCACACTGGTACTGATAATAGCTGCCAGATTCTGCAGTGCCACCTGCAGGGGATCATACATTCTGGATACCAACAGGAGGAATACGAAGAAGGTCAGGATGTCGATCTCTCCCTTTACTAACAACACACCGCCGGTCAATGCCACGGTAGCGATACCAAGCTTTAAGATCATCTGGGCACCGCCTACAAAGACTGCCGTACCAAGCTCCGTCACCAGTGCATGTTTTTCTACGGCACGGATCTTGCCCTCTAAGCCTTCCATGTACTCAGCCTGGGCATTGTTGGCCCGGAGGTCACGTACGGTCTCCAGGCATTCCTGAATGCCGTCCGCACAGTCCATTTTTAATTTCATCTGCTTCTTACTTAAGCTCTTCTGTACCCTGCCGGAACATCCCACAATGAGGAAAGACACAGGCAGTACCCACAGTGCTGCGATTGCCATTCTCCAGTTCATGAAAAAGGTACCCACAGCGATCAGTGTGGTGGAGATACAGGAACCAACCAGTTCCGGAATGAAATGGGAGGATGCAGTCTCCATGGTGGCACAGTCCGCCATAATGGTACTTGTCAGATCGGACAGATCTTTTTTTCCGAAGAAGGATAACGGGATCTTACGCAGCTGCTCTGCCAGAGCAATTCTGCGCACGCCGCTCTCCACATAAGTTGCCAGGAACGTGGCACGATACTGCACCAACGTTGTCAGCGCGATCAGAAGAAGACAGAGTACGCAGCCCACAATGTAGAAAACACCTCTGCCTGCCATGGTGCCCTGTAAATAATCTCTTACCAGAAAATACAGCATCCATACCGGGAACATCAACACCAGATCGGAACATGTTACGGATACAAATGCCTTTATCATATCCTTCGCACCTTTTTCGGAAAGCGCGTATTTATGCTGCAATTTTGCCTGTAAGCTACTCATTCTATTTCTCCCCCTTTCCTACTTTCCAGCTGACGGATTTATTGTACTCTTCCCACATATGGGCATACAGTCCGTTTTGTTCCAGCAATATTTCATGGTTTCCCTGTTCCACAATTCCGCCATCCTTCAACACACAGATGCGGTCGGCATCCACAACCGAGGACAATCTGTGTGCGATCATAATCACGGTCTTGCCTGCGGAAAGCTTCGTAAATGCCTGCTGTACCTTCGCCTCATTATCCGGATCAGCAAAAGCGGTAGCTTCATCCAGGATCAGGATCGGTGCATTTTTTAACATCGCTCTCGCAATGGACAGGCGCTGTGCCTCACCTCCGGATACATAAGTACCCTGGCTTCCGATGACGGTATCCACACCGTCCGGCAGCTTTGCAATAATGTCCTCACACTGGGCATTTTTCAGAGCTTCCATGACTTCTTCTCTGGTGGCATTCTTTTTGCCCATGCGGACATTATCGTAAATGGACATCTTAAGCAATTTGCTGTCCTGAAATACGAAGGACACCATATCCATCAGCTGCCGGGAAGGAATGTCCTTTACATCCACGCCGCCGATGCTGATTTTCCCTTCGGTGACATCATAGAAACGGGCGATCAGACTGGCTAGCGTCGTCTTACCACCGCCGGAAGGCCCTACGAAAGCGACATGCTCTCCTTCTTTGATATCCAGATTGATCTGATGCAGGGCATCGCGCTCGGCATTTTCATAACGGAAGGATACGTTCTGCAACGCCACGGAATATTCCGGAATCTCCTGCTTCGTCGTTGCCTCCGGCAGAGGTTTTCTGTTTAAGATGCCGTCCGTTCTCTTCAGAGCATCCTCCACGATCATCTGGTTCTCGCCGCCGTACATGATCTTACCGAGGGTCACAGTCAGCACGGGGGTAATGATGATGTAAAACAGCAGATTGATCAGTATTTCCGGATCACCGTTTGCTCCGCCGAACCAATAGGCAGCGCCAATGAGAATCGCAAAAATGGCATTGATCAATGTAGTGAAACCGACCATGGGCCACATCAGATCTTTCGTATATGCGATGGTCCATTTTTCATATTTCTTAATCGAAGTCTGGAAACGCTTGAAGGAAAAGACCGACTGTCCGAAGGTCTTGACCACCGGGATACCGCGGACGTACTCCACCGCCTCGCTGGACATCTCTTCCAACGCATTCTGATACTCTTCCATCTTGTCTTTCATACGCTGGCCGGTCATGGCTCCCATGATGAGAAAAGCAAATACTACAGGCACCAGACTTAATAAGCCCAGTTTCCAGTCAAATACTACCAGCAAAAGCAACAGTCCCACAGGTGTTGCCACCGCTCCAGCTTTATCCGGCAGCTGATGCGCCAGGTAGGTCTCGGTGGCTGCGGTGGATTCGTTGACGATCTTACGGATCTTACCGCTGCCCTCACTGTCCATGAATCCCATGGGCAGCGTCAGAATATGACGCATCAGGGTGCTTCGCATATTCGCCTGCACGTGAAAGGCTGCAATGTGGGAGCACAACAGTGCGCAGATATAAATGATCATGGAAAGCAGTGCAAATCCCACGGCACTCCATCCAAGCCCCGACAGATTCTGCGCCTTGCTGTAATCCGGCGCTGCCAGCACCACTTCCTGCATGATCCGCCAGATATAATAAAACGGCAATAATGCGATCAGGGCACTGGTGGCAGACAGGCTCCATGACGCGATGGTCAGATACTTGTAGTTACCTGCATAGGTAAACAGCTTCTGCATAACACTTTTCTTTTTTCATGTGATCTTTCCCTCTCTCCTTTTATGCATTTTGACATAACACTGTCTGTTTGGAATTAGTCTAGACTAACCATTAGGTTTTATATAAGACTGCCTCCTCTTTCCGAAGCAGTCTTTTCGTTTCAGATTTTCCGGGTATTCCGAAGTCTTAGTCTTCCCCTTATCCCAGCTTTATGAGGGCTCCCCAGCCACCATAGTGATATTGTTCCAACATATGGATATATTTTCTGGCGGTTTCTCTGTCCATGCGGTGACGGACAACTTCAAACATGCTGTCGAACATGGCTCTCGCTGTAATATGGACGAACTCCTCCGTGATCTCACTACCATCCTGCAGGAATTTCGTCGCCTCCATATACTTATAGGTGTACTCCGTCTCAATGTCCACCAGATGTTCCACGAAATCCTGATACTTGGTACCGTAAGAGGCATCCAGCAGTAACCGGAAATCATCAAACCGGTCATAGACATAGTCAAGCATTTCATCCATACCGCCTACCACATAATCCTCCATTACCTTCGGCTGTTCCTCTGCCTCTCTGGCATGAAACGCCTCCTGGGTCTTAAGGAATATCTGCGTCAGCCCTTCCGCCGCCGGTTCCACAATCGCACAAAACAATCCTTCCTTGTCCCCAAACCGGGAATAGATGGATCCGGTAGTAGTGTCTGCCTTGGCTGCGATCGTACGAAGCGACGCTTCGGAATAGCCCTTCTCCAGGAATTCTTCTCTGGCACAGACGAGAATTCTCTCTGAAACTCCTTCGATTGGTTTTGTCACTTTTTCCTCCAAAAAAATATTCATAACAGTGTTATATAACACTGTTATGAATATAAACACATTTCATTTTTTTGTCAAGAGGGATCATAGTTTTTTCTCTGCTAAAGCTGTCAGCTCCTGTAATGTACATTCAGCCAGTTTTGCCTTTACACCGGCGATATTTCCACTGCTCATAGACAGCTTTCTCGCTCCCAGTCCCACCAGCAATTGGGCGGTCTCCGGATTTCCTGCCATTTCTCCGCAGACAGATATCTCCTTTTCCCGTTTGGAAAACTCCCGGAATACAAACCCAAGTAGCCGAAGCATTGCCGTAGAATCGCTTTTGTAATAAGCGGCCACCTCCGGATTCATCCGATCCGCAGCCGACAAATACTGCGTCAGGTCATTGGATCCTATGCTTGCAAAATCCACCTCTTCCGCCGCCAGATCTGCAATCAAGGCAATCGCGGGAATCTCTATCATAATACCGATTCGGATCTGTTCATCAAACTGCTGCTTTCTCTCTTTCAGCTGCTCTTTTGCCAGATTCAGGTACTCTTTTTGCCTTGCGAATATCTTCCAGACTCCCGACCATCGGAAACATGATTTGCAGAGGTCCGTAAGCAGAAGCACGCAGTGCCGCACGCAGTTGCGTTAAAAATAACTCTTTTTCCGCAAAACAAAGCCTGATTGCTCTTTTCCCTAAAAAAGGATTGTCCTCTTTTGGCAATTCCATGTAGGGCAATGTCTTATCTCCGCCGATATCCAGTGTCCGCAAAGTAATCGGATGTCCTTTTGCCTTTTGCACAACCTGCCTATAGGCTTCAAATTGTGTTTCTTCCCCGGAAGTTCCTTCCCTTCCATATAAAGAAATTCTGTACGGAACAAGCCGATGAAATCGTACCGGTCTGTCGGAACATCAAATTCCTGCGAGCCGATATTGATTCCTATCTTTATTTCTGTTCCGTCCTTCATAATTGCAGGTTTGTTTAAAAAATTTTTTTCTGCTTCTTTTTTGCGGAAAAAAGATGTCTGTTTTTCCCTGATATCGCGAATACATTCTTCTCCCGGTGTGACAAATATTTCTCCGGTCAAACCATCCATGGCAAGCATAGTATCTGTAGGAATTTTTTCCGTAACATTCGGAACTCCCAGAATTGCAGGAATTCCGTAACTTCTTGCCAGGATTGCGGAATGTGAATTCACTCCGCCAACCTCCGTCAGGATTCCTTTGATATGTTTTCTGTCCATGGTGGCCGTATCACTGGGTAATAGGTCATGGGCTACCAGAATTACATCTTCCGAAAACGAAGACAGCTTAGACGTTTCCTGCCCCGACAGAATCCGGAGCAGCCGGTCTCTGACATCTCTAAGATCCGCCGCGCGCTCGGCAATCAACGGATCCTCCACACCGGCCAACAATTCTGCAAATTCTGTATACACCTTACTGACCGCGCTGTCCGGATTCATGTTTTCCTCACAGATTGTCTCCCGGATCTCATCAAGGATTTCTTCATCCTGAAGTAATTCCCGATGTGCACTGAAGATTTTTGCCTTATCCGGATCCTCTTTACACATACCGTTGTACAATGTCACCAGTTCACTGTCTGCCTTTTCACAGGATTCCCTGAATTCCCGATATTTTTCCTCTTCCTGACCCTTGGGAAAAAAATCCGGAGCCTTTGTCAGTGTACCGGGAATGTAGATATAAGATTTCGCATAAGCAATTCCCTCAGATACCGGATTTCCCTGTAATCTTTCTTCCATACACATTTACCGCCTTTATTCTCCAAATCCGCTTTCCACCAAGGCGGCAAGAGACGCTGCCGCCTGCTCTTCATCTGCGCCTTCCGCAGCAATCTCTATTTTGGCTCCCTGTCCGATTCCTTCCGCCAGAATCCGTACAACGGATTTTGCATTCACCGGTACGCCGTTTTCTCTGCAAATCGTAATTTTGCTTTCATATTTTTTGGCTTCCAGTACAAAATCAGAAGCCGGTCTGGCATGCAATCCTGTCTTATTCACAATCTCAACCTGTTTTTTGTCATAATTTATCCTCTTTTTTATTCGTGGAAAGTACGCTGGCTCCGTTCGTCCTGATACACTCCCGATACCAGGCAAAGGAATCTTTTTTCTTTCGTTCCAAGGTTCCTTTCCCTTCATCGTCTTTGTCCACATAGATAAAACCGTAACGTTTTTTCATTTCGCCGGTGCTTGCACTGATCAGATCGATACATCCCCACGGAGTGTATCCCAGTAACTCCACGCCATCATTTACTGCTTCCCACATCTGTCTGATATGTTCGCTTAAATAAGCAATCCGGTAATCGTCATGGATCTGTCCGTCTTCTGTCACACGATCCACTGCTCCAAGTCCGTTTTCTACGACCATGAGCGGAATCTGATATCTGCCGTACAGTTCATTCAGGAGGTAACGTAATCCCTTGGGATCAATGATCCATCCCCATTCACTTGCTTCCAGATAGGGATTGGGCACACCAAGCATCATATTCCCTGCTGTCTGTATCACTTTCGGGTCTGCCGTGGCACAACGGGAACTGTAATAGCTGAAGCTTAAGAAATCCACTTTTCCATTCTTCAATATTTCATCATCCCCGGTCTCTTTTCGGATCTGTACCCCATTTTCCCTAAAAGAGCGTTCCGCAAAATAAGGATATGCTCTCTTACGCACACATCTCCGCACAACCAGTTGCTGCGTTCCATCTGGGCCTGTGCTTCCAATACATCTTCCGGACTACAGGTATATGGATACACACCGGCTGCAGACAGCATACATCCCACTTTATTTTCGGGATTGATCTCGTGTGCTATTTTTACTGCCTGTGCACCGGCCAGAAACTGATGATGCAATGCAGTGAATCTGCGACTCTTTTCTGCCACGGTCTCGGGGATCCCAGTCGTTTTGTCCCGAATAGGTCTTCTCCGTCCTCGGGTAAAATGCCTCCCGCAAGGAGCGTTCGAAACGGCTGACCAGGGTATTCATTTCATTAAATGTCAGCCAGTAATGAACCAGATCCTGATATTCTCTGAATACCGTCTCACAATACCGCAGGAAAAAATGCAATCGTCTGCCGGTTGGTCCAGCCGCCGTAATGTTCACACAGATAATAAGGCATTTCATAATGAGACAAGGTAACCAACGGTTCTATTCCGTATTTTTTACAGGTTTCAAATACTTTCCTGTAATACGCAATTCCGGCACGATTGGGCGATATCTCATCTCCTTTGGGAAAAATACGGGTCCAAGCAATCGAAATCCGGAATACTTTGAACCCCATTTCCGCAAATAGAGCAATGTCCTCCTCATATCTGTGATAGAAATCTATGGCTTCGTGACTTGGATAATTCTCCTCAGGACGAATCTGTTCCGTGAATCGCCGTGGGGACGTTTTTGTCCCCGCAGTAATATGATCCGCTACAGAATCTCCTTTTCCATCCGCCTGCCAGGCGCCTTCTACCTGATTGGCTGCCACGGCACCGCCGCATAGAAATCCGGGTGGAAATGTTTTCTGCTTTTCTTCCATTATTTTTCTTCCTTTGCCTGTGCTTCTTTTGCTACCAGTTCCTTTTCATATACTTTGAAGAACGGCCAATAACATGCAAACGCCACTGCAAAAGCAATCACCGGAATAAAGATATTAGTCCAGGACAAAGTCGTCAGATACTGTGCAAATCCAACCGGAAGGGTCGCCGTAATGGATATGTAAGCCGGTTTGAAAAATCCTATCATATATCCAAAATAACAGATGATCATGGTAATTACAGGGTTCAGGATAAAGGGAATGCACATGATCGGATTATACATAATAGGATAACCGAAGATCACAGGCTCGTTAATATTAAACAGACCGGGCACGATCGCTGCCTTGCTGACTGCTTTCAGCTGTTCGGATTTCGAGAACAGTCCCATCACGCAGAGCGCCAGTGTATTGCCGGTTCCGCCACAGCAATTGATAATACCGAATAACGCGATCGGCATAAATACAAGAGCCTGACCTGCCTCATGATTGGCATAGTTGGTTGCATAATACTGCATTAACGGTGCTGCGATTGCCGCATATACCGCCACTGTTCCATGGACACCCATCGTCCATAACAGACTGGCAATGATTACGATAAAAATAATTCCGGGAACACTTGTCAGTGCTGCCAGCGGCATTCCCAGCAGACCGGTAATAAGTACCGGAAGCGCTGTCTGTGTCAATGCCACACAGCCATACCCCAATACCGTCCAGATAATCGCATTTACTACCAGAGGGATCAGAGAACGGAAGGTATCCTGCAGAAATTCCGGAACCGCATCCGGCATCTTGATAACCAAATGATGCTTTTCAAAAAAATGTGTCAATTGTACGCTGGTCAGCGCTACAATAATGGCTACAAACATACCCTTCGCATCAAGGGCTACCGTATCCATTCCGGTAAAAAAAGTTCCAGCCGCTTCCCCGGCCAGTTCTACTGTTTTGATCGGCGCGGCTGCAATCAAAAAGATCAGAATCGAATTCAGTCCTGCCATCAGTGCCTGCATTTTTAAAGACTTTGCATAAGAATAAGAAATGGTAAAGCTACATACAGCGAAATAAATCCCATAGACACCTTATACGGTACCATAAGTGCACTATAGATTCCGGAACTCTGATCGATAATACCGATCGTCTGTAATATGACTGCCAGTAATTGGAATACCGCTCCCAACAATATTACACCCATTACCATCATCATGCCGGAGGAAATCGCCTGTATTCCCTTATTCCCCACTACTTTTTCCCCTGCTTTTTTCACCCATTGCATGGGCTTGCTTTCATAAAAATTTGCCATACCTTTACTCCTTCCCTGTTGAAATACCTTCTTTTTACGTTTTGCAGACTTATTGATACAAGTCTTCCACCTGCTTCATAATATTGGCCACATTACCGATTGCATAATCATATGCCGGAATCACTGCAATAGGTTTTTGCGTATTTTGCTCGATCTCACCCTTTTTATAAGATACCTGCGGTCCCAACAGAATGACATCATAATTTTTGTACACATCTTCATATGCTGACATTCCCACTGCTTCGATCTTCAGAGAAATTCCCTGTTCCTCTGCATATTTTTCCATCTTACGCATCAGAATTCCGGTAGACATCCCACCTGCGCAGATCAATAATACTTTTCGTTCCATACGATTCCTCCTTGCTTTTCCCTACTTTTGATATAAAACGATCATTTCCCGGATCAAATCCAGTGCCAGTGCACTTCCCATCAGATGATCCTGCGCATGACACAATAAAATACTTACCTGCGTCACTTCTCCGGACGCATCCATTTTCAACAGTTCTCTGTGAGATTCATGTGCTGTTTGAAGACTCTCTTCTGCCTCCTTCAGAAGTTTCTCTGCGTCTTCGAAATTTCCTTTTTTCGCCTCCTGCAGTGCAGCGAAGGCATCTGATCTTGCCTGTCCGGAATTGGCTATGATCATCATCGCGATTTCTTCCAGCTTTTCCTGCATATTTTCTTCCATTTTGTAACCTCCTATTCTTAGAGCTGATATATGATCGTCAGAATATTTGCTATCTCATCATCATTGATAATGACATGAAATGTCTTTTCCAACGGTTTTACTATTTTAAGCAGTTTTTTAAATTCCTTGTCATATTGAAGCAATATTGCTGCTTTTCTGGGATTTGTGGCAACTTCCTGTTTTGCAAGCAGCCTGTCAATACAACAGGAAATATGAATCAACAAGCCGGCTTCCGCATCCAAAGATAACTCCCTAAGCGCCGCATTGATTTCTTTCATAATATCCGGCAGTATTTTTCTCAGCTTTTCAATATCGGTGTGTGTCAGCTGTTCTCCCAGATATGCAAACATTGCATCATAATCTATCTTTGCTTTTGCCTCTTTTTCCAGTCGGAGCAATCTTGGAAGACTCTCTTTTCTGGCTCCGAATACTTCACTGATCGGCAGGAAGGGAATTGCAAACATTCCCGGATCATAGGTTCCCACAATGCACTGAACCACTCCCGTGGTCATCAGGTGTTTCAGGTTATCACGCAACAGTTCTTTGTCTGTAACCGACATCGGGATCACCTCTGTATCTTCCAACTGTCCATATTTTTCGATGTAACGTTTCAGTTCCTCTGCCCCGCCTTTCCCGGTGGTACAGAGCGTTACAATGTATTTTCTGTAACAGTCCAGACCATCTATACTCTCCACTGTGCTTTGCAATATCTTGTCGGGATCATTTTCTGTAAGGGTCCGCCTTGCAAGCTCAATTCCAAGTGTAGTTACCGGAACTCTGACCTGCCGGATTGGAATTTCCAGTTCATTTTCTATCTCCAGAAGCATTTCTCCCAAAAAACTACTATCATAGATGACCAGAATTCCCTTGCCCTGCTGCACTTTTTTCAGGAAATTTCTCAGTGTCCCATATACCTCTGCGGAGGCTCTCTCACTGGTAATTTCATAAGAAAAAATATTATCCAGCTTTGTCATGTTACTGACCGTCTGTGCTATGGAGGAAGCTATTCCCACACCGTAGAATGCAAATATCAATACCGGTCTTGCATTTTCCGTCTTTTCCTCATTTTGATAGCACAAAAACATTGTGAGAAGTAAGATTTCTTCCATGGACAATTCCACTGCGTATTCTGCTTTGATCTGTTCTGCAAGTTCTTCGCTTAGCAGATATTCTGCTCTGTGATATACCAGTATTTCTGCAATACTTTCTTTGTCCGGAGCACTTTTTTCTCTTTTTCCCGTAATCACTGCATTGAGATGAAGGCACAGCCCATATAGTACAGACGGAGAGAAATTACGTTTCAGCTGTTCCTTTGCCTTTTGCAAAAATGCTTCCACAATATTGATCAGCTTTTCTTCCACCAGGATTTCCAACTGTTTTTTATCCGTCACATCCTGTATCAGGGCTTTCCGATATTTATCAAAAGTCCTTTCTACCTCCATGCTCAGCAAAAGGTTGATCTCTTCCTCCTCTATTCCTGTCTCCTTTAATGCTGCTGCCTTCCGGCTGATTCTGTCATATAGTGTTCCGTCTTCCGGCCTGCTGACCCGGATTTCTTTTCCGCTGAACGTGAATCTCTGTTCAAAATCGATCAACTCCTCTGCTTCTCTCCGGTACTTTAACATGCCTTTGCGCACATTATTGGAAAAATCGCTGATAAATAATGAAATATCTCCTGTTTTCCCATATTCTCTCACATAGGCATTGGCGCAGCCGATCTTGATATCTCCTTTGAGCTGATAATAATTTGCTTCACACTCATAGAAAAGCAGGCATGTCATCAAATCTCCTCTGACGATCAGCGGTCTCTGTATCCGCACAGCCTCTTTGGAAAAAGGTGTTTTATCATTTCCATCCGTTCCCTCAGCGGCCGCTCCGACAATGTCGGTAACTGTAACTGTACTGAAAATTCTGCCAGGAACTCATCCGACAGCTGTTCTTTGTCTGTACAGCTTACCGCCACCGCATATTTTCTGGATGGTGACTGCAGATACTCCAGCACCCTTTTTCTGGCTCTCGGGCTTAAAAACTGAATATTATCGAAAAATACAAAGCCCTGCTCCGACTGTTTCCAGCTGTCATCCGACTCAGCACTGACTTCTCCGCCTGCTGCATAATCGTGGCAATCGATGTGAAGAAACGGAGCATTTTCCGGCAGAATCTTCTGTTCCACCGCAAAACGGTACATTCTTTGTGCCAAGCGGCTCTTACCGGTTCCACGGGCTCCCACCAATAACGTATTGAGACTTCGCTGTGGATAGAGTACTGCTGCCTTTGCCAGCTGAATGGTCTGCCTCAGACTTCCGTCCGCTCCGATCAAATCAGAAAAGCATTCTTCCAATGTGCTTTCTTCTCTTCCAACCTTATAGAGAACCGGTCTGCCGTTACATTTTGTATCCTGCCTTCCTGTACCAGAAGATTCAGTATGCTGCTTACATTCGTTCGCTGTAGTTCCATGGCATCCGCTATGTATGCGGTGGATATTCCTCTGTCTGCCTTTTCATCTGCATGAAGTCTGATAAAGTCATATACCTTTTCTTTGTTTGATTTCATAGGGTGCATCTCCTTTTCAACGTTTGCATCTATGTGTATATCCAAAGAAAATTATACACTCTATACAATATGCAATCTATCATTTTCCGAATATTTCGTCAAAAGAAGTTGTGTATCTGTTTTTGTCATAAAAAATATATTTATTCATTGATTTTGATGATTTTTATTATGATTTTTGGGTACTTTTTTACAGAACCATAAAAAGAATCCGGATGAAGGATCATTCGGATTCTTTTTAGTGTATATGATTTTATTTTGTTTTTCAGAAGTGTATAAGTTTTTTGTTATGGTGTCGTGAATTCTACCGGCTGCGCATCTTTTCTGTATTCCTCCCATGCCTGCAGATACTCCTCCTCGGTACTCTCCACACGCTGTCCCCGGCTGTCCAGACGATAATAGGTTGCATTGCCGTTCTCGTCAAAGCTTTCTGTATTGGAAGTAGTCAGTACCAGCTGTCCGGTCGCAGTATCAAGATTGTACACTTCGATGCTGTGCCCGGAGGTCACGTAGAACCCAGACATTCCGACGCAGATCGGATATGCGGTTCCCTCACTTAGGAGCTTGCCGATCTGCACCGGTGCTGCATCCTCTCCGATACCGTAGACATCACAGTACATGGCATAGGTATGCTCTCCGTCCTGATAAATTCCGTCCGATAATAACAACAGAGTCGTATCACCGACTTTTACCTGCGCATACGCTGCATCTTCCTTTCCTGTTACAAAACCGGCGGTTGCACCGTCCTGCATATTCATCCATGTAGTAGTATTACCATTCTGCATTGGGATCCAGCCGGCAGGATTCTCCGATGCCTGTTTCTCCTGCTCTGCAGCGCTTGCTTCCTTCACCGCCTCTGCCTGTTCTCTCTGTTTATCCAGCGCCTCCTGCAATGCGGCGTCCGTCTCCTGTTGCGCATTGACTTCGTCTGCGCTTGCGACATTCCCGGCATCCACACCGTTTTCGCTCTTTCCGGCCTCATTCGTCAGCAGGATTGTGGTTGTCGTCCCCTGCTTTGGATTCGTCAGAAAACATACCGCTACGATCACACAGACCGCCACAGCGGCAAGCACCACCCAAAAGGTCGGCTTCTTATAATTCAATATCTCTTTCACTCTCTTTTTCACCCCTACTTCCCCAAAGGCCAACGGGCATACCGTCACCAGCCGCCTTTGCATACTGCAGGAAAGCAGTGCATAGGAATAGTCTTTTCGCTCCTGAGCATTCAGCTTCTTCACCGCACTCTCATCGCATGCCAGTTCCAGATCGTTGCAGAACAGGATATACGCTGCCCAGACAAAAGGATTGAACCAATGAATCGCTAAGATCAGAAATCCAAGCGGCTTCCACCACTGGTCGCCCCGTTTCAGATGCGCCTGCTCATGAGCGATGACGTAAGGGTACTGCGCTTCGTCCATACTCGAGGACAGATAGATCTTCGGCTTATGCAATCCCAGGATAAAGGGGGATTTTACCTCATCACAGATCCACAGGTTCTCCCTCAGCCACATAGCTTCCGCTATCTGCCTCCGCACCCTGACGTAACTGTATACCGCATAACCTGTAAAAAGGATCACACCTGTCAGCCAGAGAATCGAAAATGTAGATAATAGCCGTTCCGGTATCCTCCACACTCCTGTCCCAAATGCTCTGATGCCGCTTCCGGTAATTCCGAACACTCCGCCCATGCCGGATCTGGCTGCGCCCATGCTACCGTCTAAAGCTACCTGGGAAATATTGTTGGAAAAATTAGTTCCGGTTTGCAGCGTATCAGCCCGGAACGCATTTCCTGCCGGATTGCCTATCATATTTCCGTACAAATAGCCCGACAATATCGGCAGCTTCGGCATCAGACTGAACCGGCTCTCCGGCACAAAAGGGCACACCAGCCGCAGTCCCACAAGTCCCCACAGCACAAGATTTACCCATTTCGGCGCCCGTTTCAGCAAAAGTCTGAGCACCATTACGACTAAGATCATCCATGCCGCTGCAATACTCATCTGTAATACACCTGAAAATATGCGGCTCATCCTTTTCCCCCTTCTGCCTCATCGATCATCTTACGGATCTTCGCAGCTTCTTCTGCGGTCAGCGCACGATCTTTCGTAAATGCGGCAAGGAACGCAGGCAATGACCCCTCAAAGGTGTCTTCCACAAACTGTCTGCTCTGCATCGCATAGAACTCATCCCTGGAGATCGGAGGGAAGTCACCGTTCCGTTGTCATTGCGAAACAGCCCCTTATCGCACAGTCTGCGCAGCACATTATGCGCCGTGGTGCGCTTCCAGTGAAATGCTTCCTCCGTCAGCTTCACCAGCTCCGAAGAAGACACCGGTTCATGCTCCCAGATTATATCCGCATACCGCGCCTCGACCACACCTAACTGAATCTCTGCCATGTTGTTTCCTCCTATTACTGTTTTCCTGATTACATAGATTTCTTTTGATCTTCTTATTTTACTTTTGCAAAAGTAGAGAGACCACATGTTGTGGTCTAACTACAGACTACAACATGTGGTCTCTATTGTCAAGTATCTTTTCTATTGCAAATGATATGTCTGTGGCCATCCTGCCCGTTTTCCGCACTCGATCTCCCGGCCGATCCTTTCAAAGATATATTGGTTTTTGTGCTCCAGATCGATCATCTGCAGCATTTCCTCATCCGTCAGCTCACGCTCCGGCTCATAGAACCTCGCATCACTGATGCAATAGGCAAGCTCCTGTCCATCATATCTTCCGGATCAGTTATGACCTTAATTGTTGACTCTGTATAGGCATTTTCCACTTCATACTTTTCCGTCCATTGCTCATAGCGGCTCTGTTCCTCTGCTGTCAGGTTACGACTGTCTGTTCCCCATACATCTACTGGTGCAGAAGCCAGTAAGGCATATAATTCATCAATCTCCGCATCCGTCATCTGTTCATATCTGTCAAAATAGGAAACCTCGGAATACTTCTGCTGCCATAGTTTTTCCCGAAGGCTGTAGTCCAGTTTATGCAGATACTCTATAATCTCCAGCCACTCTTCCTCTGTGAGCACAGTATCCGGCAGATAGATCAGACAACCGTATTCTTCTCCGGGAGTACTTCGGACTGCCACACCAGTGCCGGAATAGTTCTCGTCTTCGGCTAGTTCCCGGATCTGTCCCGCCGGATATTTGCCGTCCGCTTCGTATTCTCTTGTCAGCTGCTCATAAATGGTCCGTTCTCTCGCTGTCAACTCTCTACTGAATTCTGCTGTGACATTGCCCTGCTCCGCTACCATCTCCAAATGCCCCAACTCCTCGGTACCAATGTCTGTCATGCGCTCCGCCATGTACCTACGGTAACCAACGATTCCGACGGCAGCGGCAGAGACAGCTGTGGCGGAAAGTATTACTACCGCCAACAGGATGCCTGCTACCCGGGGAAAGCTTTTGACTCTCCTGCCTGCAGGACTCTCCTGCGCTGCCTGTTGTCTGATCTGTGCATAGGCTGCATCCGCCCTATCCAGTACGATCTGTGGAAGTTCTATCTCTATTTCATTCATCGGTCTCATTTTCTTCCGCCTCCTTCCTCTGTCTCCGCATAATATCTCGCCAACTGCTCCCGCCCTCTGGCGAGCCTTGTGCGCACCGTACTGTCGGGCAGCTGCAGTAATTTTCCGATCTCTGCTGTCCGCAGTCCTTCCGCATAGAACAGTACTACGATCAGGCGATATTTTTCATCCAGTCCCCACAGGGCTTCCTTCCATTCCAAATTTGCCTCTGCCTCCACTGTATCCTTCGCTGCCTGTTCCGGCAGTTCTTCCACACAGATCATCCGTCTCCCTGAGCGCAGGATATCCTTGCATTTATTGATCAGAATACGGATCATCCAGGTCTTGAAATATCGGTTTTTCTGTAATGTATCTATTTTCTCCCAAACGGTGAGAATCGTCTCCTGTATGGCATCCGCAATATCCGCATCCTGCGGTAGGATCGCGCTGGCTGTCCGGTACATGTCCTTCTCATGAAGCTGCATCAGCTCCGTGAAAGCATCTGGATCCCGTTTTTTTGCCCTGCGCACCAATTGTTCTATCTCTCCCATGTGCCTCGTCCTTTCTTCCTCATAAGTATACGTCTTATGACTATTAGACGGAAGAGTCTGTGAAAATGTCCCAGGGATAAATAACAAAATCTAATTTTTACCTTAGAAAAAACTTTTCAGCCTATTCCGGGTCAAAGTTTTATTTTGCTATATATAGTCCGTTTAATTTTCTTTTTATTCCTCTGACTACTAAATATGGTATTGTGCACTTTTTTGTTGTGGAATTGTATACGAAATATTAGAATTGAAACGCACTACTCTGCATGATACACTTCTTGAGAAGCAACCGTGTTGCAAGGTGGTAGCCTCCCGGCTTATTTTTCTAACTAAGAAGGGAGGTGGTGCTAATGGATATGTATGAAGTATTAAACCTGTTGTTTTTAGATGGTACATTTCTCATTGCGCTGCTTGCCTACATAGACAGTAGGGTAAACAAGCGAAAATAAATAAACCTACCTTGTCACTTGGCCAGTACAGGTAGGTTTACTAAACAATTACCGGGAGGCTAACCACTTGTGGGCGGTTGCTTCTCTTTATGCTTCGATTATAATATCTTTCTTACTTTCTTTCAAGTATTAGTTTTAAAAATTATTTTTCAGCAGCTTACGGTCTCTGTCCCATAGCTCCTTCCAGCGTCAGAGTCTCACCGCTCATATACTTGAAGTCGGGAGAAGCCAGTTGTACACAGACACGACCAATCTCCTTCTCCACGTCACCGTAATGTCCCATGGGCGGCATCTTGACATTTGCCTTGAAAGCATCGGGATATGCCTGCTCAAATTTCTCCAACTGTGCGGTCCATGCCAGAGGACATACAACGTTGACATTGATGCCATCGGGACCCCACTCGGTAGCTGCGACTCTGGTCAGTCCGCGGATGCCTTCCTTGGCCGCTGCATAAGCGCACTGTCCGAAATTACCGAAGAGACCTGCACCGGAGGCGAAGTTAATAACGGACCCCTTGGTCTCCTTCAGATAAGGATAGCAGGCCTTCATATAGTAGAATGCTGCATACAGACCGGAATATACCGACAGGTCAAACTGCTCGGTGGTATGATCTGCGATGGTTACACCGGAAGCGGAAGCCTGCGCATTGTTGATCAGTACATCGATCCTTCCGAAAGTATCAATTGCCTGCTTCACCACATTCTGTACGATCGCTTCATTGTCTGAGCCGGCACTGACATCTGCCTGTACGGGAAGTACCTTGATACCGTACTTTTTCTCAAGCTCTTCCTTCGCATCCGTCAGCTTCTGTACATTACGTCCGGTCAGCACCAGATTGGCACCCTCTTTTTGCATAAGCGGTGGCGATTCCATAACCGATGGATCCGCACTCTCCGTTACTCAATACCGCTCTTCCTCCGCCTGTGATGATTGCTGTCTTTCCTGTTAAAAATCCCATAAATAACCTCCCTTTCCAATCTGACGATCTGCTATTCTAAAATATACCATGCCTTCCGGAACATATGTCATTGATTTCTATTTATGATACAAGTCCATGTAAGCACTTACATTTATTATAGCACACTTGTCAGACTTTTCCACAACTTTTTTCACATATTCAGTATTTATTCCCACTACTTGAGAAAAATACTCACCAATATCCCCACGATTCCGCCAATAATCAGCGCAGCCGGCACACCGTAAGCATCTTTTTTTGCCAGCCGATCCCACTCAATCCGCGAAGGTGTCATCTTCGTATGGCACATGCTCTGATAGCAGAGATAAATATGTCTCCAACGACACAGATACCCCACCAGATTATAGATGCCATCCAATAATATTCCCACTGCCAGTACAAACAACATTGTAATTCTCCCCCGGTAGAAATCTGCCAGCGCTCCGGCTATCAGAATCAATACCGGATAGCCATAACGATCCAAATATGCCAGAAGGTACATTACTGTCGTAGAATAACTGCGCTCCGGCTTTTTCTCAACGATCACTTCCGTACACCCCCAGCCGCTCTGCCTCTTGTAAGAATCTGACTTCAATCTCTCCGGGCGTATGCTCCGCCAGATCCGGCACGGAAAAAAGCGGCGGCACTGCTCTGTTCTCTTCGCCATGAAGCAATGTCTTCAGTTCCAGTTCCAGGATCTCATCATCAATCTGCTTCCAACGACAGCTCTCTTCTTCCGTCAGGTCATCCAGTCCGAAATGCGTGAGGATCGTTCCCATAATCTTACTTTCAATTTCCAGATAATTGGACAGGTATATCTTCACCGGGCGAATAATATCAGAAATATATCCCTCACTGGCATCATGAAGCAGACAGGCGAGCTGCTGCCTCTCCGACCACCCTCTGGCTTTCGCTTCCGTAGCACAGTTGAGCGAATGCTGTCCCACCGAATAAAAATAGGTCAGCTGTCCACCGCCCCGGCACAGTAAGCTCAGCGCATGGGCGATATCTTCGATATAGACATCTCCCGGTGTCATCTGCATGGGATCGAATTTTCTGCCGGAATAGGTCGTCATGGTGTTCATAGCTTTTGCTCCTTATTTCTCCGCACGGATCAGATTCTTGTAAAAACGGACTGCTCCGGGCAGACAGTTATACTCAATATTTTCGTTCAATCCATGCATTCCCTTCATCTGCTCCGGTCCATAGATCACCGGTGCAAAACGGATACAGCTCTTACAGATAGGCTGATAGAACTGTGCATCTGTCGCGCCTGTCATAACATAAGGGCTGGAAGGCAGTCCCCGGGAAAGTATCTGCGATGGTCTGCTCCACCAGATGGAATGCTTCTCCATGAATATCCACAGGGGGCGTATAATCATTGGCATGCAGCACTTCGGTCTCCAGACCGTATTTGTCTGCCACTTTTTTGATGATCTCCAGGCTCTCTTTCTCTCCCTGATGGGGAATAAAACGCATGTTGGCACCCACATAAGCCTCCTGGGGCAGCACATTATAGGCATCGGATCCCTTCTGTACCGTAAACGCTATCGTGGTCTTTAACATCGCTCCTGCCTGTGCACTGAGCGATGGCATCACCGCTTTTAATAAGGGGCCAAACAGCCACAGATTTCCAAATACCAGTTTCATTCCAAACCCGGCATAAGGCGCCAGTGCTGTGAACATGGCGGATACCTCCGGCAGCATCTTTTTCCGGAACGGTGAATGCGTCTCCACTTCATTGACGAATGCCGACAATCTGGCGATAGGGGTTCCCTTTACCGGTGTGCTGGCATGGCCGCCGTTGCTCCTCGCGGTAAATTTCACATCCGCCTTGCCTTTTTCAAATACTCCCACCATGGCAAAATTACCGTGGATTCCACCGATGGGCTCCGTGATGATACCACCGCCCTCATCACATACCAGGAACAGTTCAATCCCCCTGCGCTGCAGCTCCGCTACGATCTTCGGTGCACCGTCCCCACCCCACTCTTCCGTACAGGAACTTGCCAGATAGACATCAGTGGGTGGTATGAAGCCCTCTGCCAACAATTCTTCCACTGCCTGGAAAAATGCCATCACAGAGCATTTGGTATCGGACGCACCTCGCCCCCATACCTTTCCTTCCGCAATATCTCCGGAAAAAGGTGCATGGATCCACTCACCCTCCGCCGGCACTACGTCCTGATGGCTCATGAGCAGGATCGGCTTCTCAGAGCTTTTTCCCTTCCAGTAAAATAACAGATTCCCATCGATTTCTGTCTTCTCCAGCTTCTCATGTACCAGAGGGAACAGTTCCTCCAGCACCTTATGGAAGCCTAAGAATTTCTCCACCTCTGCCACGTTGGTATAGGAGGTGGTGTCATATTGGATCATTTTCGACAGTTTCTGTGCCAGTGCCAGGGATTCCTCCTCCGGTTCCTCTGCTACGTAGGAAGAAGTCTTCCCAGGCATCAGTAAGGTACGGATCACCGCGATCAGTAACAACAATATAATTGCGATGATCACTGCCAGTAAAATGAAACCTATATATTTCATATTTCCTCTTTTCCGGGCGCTTCCTTCTATTACTCACATAACCTGACAGGTTTGGCCCTTTTTCCATTCATCTGTTTTCTGTTCGTATAGCCTTCTGACTATTCATCCCCGGTATTTGCCCTGTCGGGATCAGCTTTTGTCTGTTCCGGGCTCTGCATATTCTTTTTCCGGAACATCAGATATGCCACACCGATGGCAATGGCACCGGACGGAACGATCATAAAGCTGGTGGAGCCGATCAGTGACGGCACCAGGATGAACAACAGGCTCATGAGGATCAGCGGCAATGCAGCGATCTTCATATTTTTCCGGTAATATTTGTACGCCATGGCACCGAACAACGCCGGAACCACATTTTCAAAGGCTGGCTGCAACACCTCACTCTGCAAAACGGGCTGCAGGGGCACCATCAGCAATACTCCCAGTGCCAGTACCAGGATCGTCACCAGAGAAGAGGTAGCAATAGAGATTGTGGAAATGATCTCATTCTCCGGGGTTCCTGTCTTGGCTCCCACCATATCTCTGGCATTGACGGCACAGGGAATCTTCATATTGATCAGATTACCGGTGATAAATGCCAGGTATCCGCCGCCGGCTCCCAGCATCGGTGTGTAGATCAAAAACTCCGCGATGCTGCTGACCAGCCATACGATTCCCACAGAGAGAAACCCCTTTCCGACAGCCCCCAGATCCGGATACGCACCTAAAAGCTTACCGATGAGAAACGGTGCTCCCACTAGCATCACCAGCGTAATGATGCTCACAGTCCGCCCGATGACATGTGTTTTCTTTGTATAAATATCCCAGGCAGACTTGTCACCCTGTGTTTGCTGTGTATTTGCATCGACACCGACTGTGTCGGGGGTATTTACACCTGTATTATCTAGTTCGATATTATTTAATTCTAAATTATTTTCCATAATTTTTATTCCTTTCATCTTTGAATATATTGCTCTTCCTAATGATTCAGCTTTCAGCTTCGGACGCTCAATCCTGAATATCTGTTTCAGATTTCAGCTTTTCTGTTTTCCACACAATATCTTTATTTCAACTATTTCATTTGCTTTCCGACATTTCATAGATACTTAAAACTTTTTCAGAAGAGCACTTTACAGCAACCCCACCAGTACGGCTGCCGTCATGCCGATGATCATGCTTCCGGCAATGGAAAAGCTGTCCACCCAGGCTTTTCCTTTTTTCTCAATGAGGTATACAAAACCTGCCATCACCAGTGCCGATACCGCCATTAGCACTAACGGAATGTAATCTCCGTCAAACGTAAACAATCCGTTCTCCGATACAAAACCACCGAAATATCTTCCGATGTAGGTGCTGACCAGTCCGATGAACATGGCAGTCATTGCCATATCTCCGAAGCCCGGCTTGCCGGATTTTTTATTCGAGGTCAACTTCTGTGTATATTTTTTATTCAGGAAAATGGACAATGTCATTCCCCAGATAATGCAGATACTCATGAGCAGTGCAATCGTGGAAAATGCCTGTGGTGTCATTTCCGCAGCAGACAATGTATCCATTCCCACCTGCTCCGCTGCTGCCTGTGCCACCTGGGTCTCATAATGCAGGGCACCGATCACGGATAATCGAAGCCACGGCCAGGGCGTTCCCAGACTTCCCGACAGGGCGATGACACCTAACAGAATCCCCACACTGGGCAACAGGGAAAAGGTCGCACTGGAGATAATCGTACGCTTCATTTTCGTGGTATCCATACCAAGTGCCTGCCCGGCGCAGTAAGCCCTCACCAGAAAAATCACACAGACCACCGCCACAAAAGCAATGATACCTCCACAGATCAGGTACATCGGTACACTGTTTAACTGGCTTAAGATTGACATGTCTCTTCCTCCTTCAGAATCTCTCTGATTTTATCTTCTTGTAAATGCTCTCCGATGACGATCAGCACCTCCTGCCCCACTGCGATGGGGTCTAATGTTCTGCTGTCATGGGTTGCATTTAATTCCATCCATTGTCCGTCCTTATTTTTCACAAAACCCTTAATACGGAATACTTCCCCACAGGACTTGTCGGCAAACAGCCTGGGGACCGCCCGCTCCAAAGCTTCCGAGGTAATCTTCTCTTCCATGAAAAATAAAGAGTCGAAGCTCTGCTCATTCTCTAAATCCATCTTACGGTAACTTTCCAGACGATAACCGCATTTTGATACTTCCTCTAAATCTTCTTTTGTCAGATCCGTGAGATTTTTCTGTAAGATATCTTTTTCAGGGTCGATTCTCCGGTCGCAGCGGATCTGTTCCAGTGCCCGGTTGAGATGTGCCACCGTGTCCTCACACTGTTCCCTGGTGGCTGCATCCGCATGGCTCAGGATCACTTTTCCGGCATTGGCAGCCTCCGATGCCAGCAGATAGTCTGCCTGCTGTGAAAGATTTTTCTCCAGTCTCGCATCCAGTATGGCGATGACATTGCCGATCTCGTACCATTGGTCCAGCGGCTCCTCCCGAAGTACATCAAAAAACTCATCTACATCATAGATTCCCGACGGTTCCACCAGCACCCTGTCATAACCACACATTCGCATGGAGATCAGCTTCGTACGGAAACGCCTCCTGTGGCTCTCCGCATCGCATCCTCCGGCGATCATCTCCAGTTCACACTGGTCTCCCCGCAGTTCATGGAGCATCAGCATATCCACGTTGATGGCACCGAAATCATTTTCCAGAATGCCGATATGCAGTCCCTGATCCATCAGGTACTCTGCGTATTTTTTCAGAAAAGTGGTCTTTCCGGATCCCAAAAAGCCCGTGATCAGATCGATCATTACCATATATCGTCTTTCCTCTCTGTTTCATTGATTTGCATAGTGATCACTTCTATAATTCTTTCTCATAACACCAGTAGGAATGTCCGAAAAGCTCACATTCCCCTGCTGTGGTAAAATGCAATTTTTCATAAGAACGCAGGGCTTTCACGTTGTCCTTTGCCACTAATATGTGTGCCGCCTTATAACCCTGTGATTTCAATTCCGCCATAGCTTCCTGCAACAGGATCCTGGCAATGCCGCGATTCTGATATTCTACCGCCACTCCCAGTCTGGACAGCTCTACCACCGGGGTAAAGGTCCTCTGACCAACAGGACAGTGCCTCCACTTCCGGGTCATCGTCTATGGAAATTGTGCCTATTAATCGTTCTCTCTCATCAGGTTCCGGCATTATCTCATACAAACAAAACAATGCATTTCTCGACAGGTCAAATTCCACTTCCCGTTCTGTGGGATAATTTTCTGTCCAGACACAATATTCGGTTCCGATCAGGGAACGGTATAACTGCAGGATCTCTTCTGCTTCTTCTCTGCGTGCCCTGCGAAATTCCATGTTATCATTCATGCTGTCCTATCCTCCGTTTACACCTTCAGTGTCTTCAAATATTCCTTCTGCTCCGGTGTGATCCGGTAACTTTCCCGTGCTTTTTGTATGGTCTTATTATGCGTCCATGGATTCAGGCGCTTCTCTTCGATATAGCTGACGGCAGCATCCCACTGTTTTGCCAGTGCCGTGGCATAGAACCAGGCAATCATCATGTTCACATAATATTCTTCGGAATGCACCTCTGCCGGGATCTCCAGATATTCCACCCGGAAATCCTCATCCAAGAAATGCGTCATCAGCATTTCCATTCCAAAACGGCAGGTGTAGGGGTGGTCCGAAGCTGTCCATTCTTTTATTTTTTTGATTAATCTGTCTCTGTTTTTCTTAAACACCTTCGGAGAAAAAATATCACACACTGCCCAGTTATCCACATGGGGCAGGAAACGTTCCACCTCTTTTACACAGGTGTCGTAATCTTTTATCTCCGCCACCAGCAAGGCATGCAGAATATTCTCATCGTAATAAGTATGCGGCAGTTGCATCAAAAACGCTGCACTCTCCGGATCCTTGGCATATTCTTTTGCTAGCTTCCGTATAGCCGGCGTGCGGACGCCAATAATCGTCTCCGCCGGGATCGTCGGGATCAGCTTGCTCTGAAAATCACGGTAACCTTTATCTTGCACTTGAAACAATAATCCCTGTGCTTTCATACAATTCTCTCCCCAATTCCTGCTTTTCTGTTTATTGTAACACAAGCTATATGTATATGCAAAACAGTCATGCATGTAACTGAAAAGTTAGTTTGGTGTAAATAGTCCAAAAACGATGAATTCCGTACAAAAAAAGTTCCTAAATCAGGAATTTTTGTACGGAATTTCTTTATTTTGCTTATGTAGCGAAAATAGAGACTTTTTACATATCAAAATTTCATATTTTTGTATTTTTTTCGCAGAAATTGGCGTTTTAAATACAAACAGAACTCCCGGAGTAGCAGAAGGTCCTCAGGCAGATGTCTGTCGGAGCGTGTTGATATTTTCTTAAGCAGTGGTGAGCCATCAGGGTGGAGCAAACACGATGTTTGCGACAGGCGGCCGGCGACATGGATGTCGCCTAGAGCCGTGCCCGTTCGGATGAGATACACTTTATCCACTGCTTTAGAAAATTCACACTCGGAGACCGATATCTGCCTGAGGGCTTTCTGCCGCTTCGGGAGTTCGTCTGGTCTAAGGCTCCCTCCGCTACGAACCATGCCTATTCATAAGATTGTCAGCAAAGAACGCTGTCAATCTTATTTCATAGACGGCTGTCGCCGTATAAAAATAGAGTGAACCAGCCTCGCTTGTGCGCAAGCGCCCATCGAGGTGTTCCACTCTATTTTTGCATGGCTCGTAGCTAGGCTAACTTTCTATTTACAATACCTTTGCCCCATTCACGGTCAGCTTACTACAATATATTTATGGTTAATATCCCTTACAGCCAGTAAGGAATTATCCATCTTGTTGCTTAAGCTGTTAGAATGTAGGTAGCAATTGGATATCTTCTCCTTTCTTGGACTTCGCGTCCGTAACACAGACTGATAACCAGCTCCTCATTCGCAGCGTTCGTTTTATGCAGGTTGAATCACCTCAGGTGCATTCGTGTCACACCACAGTAGATTGAATAGGCAATGAGTAAAACTGGTACTTATCCATTGCAATAATCTTAAGGAGTGACAAATTTATGAACGCAGTAGGTATCGATGTTTCTAAAGGTAAAAGTATGGTTGCTATTATGCGGCCTTTTGGCGAAATTGTTTCCACACCCTTTGAAATTAAACACACATCCAGTGACATCAATTCGCTTGTAAAACTTATCAAGTCTATCGAAGGTGAGTCCCGAATTGTAATGGAGCATACCGGACGCTATTACGAAGTCCTTGCCCATCAACTTTCCGAAGCAAATCTTTTCGTTAGTGCCATTAACCCAAAGCTTATCAAGGATTTTGATAACGATTCCCTTCGTAAAGTCAAAACAGATAAAGCTGACTCTGTTAAAATTGCCCGATATGCACTTGACAAGTGGCAAAATCTGAAACAGTATAGCGTTATGGATGAATTACGCAATCAACTCAAAACCATGAACCGTCAGTTTGGCTTTTACATGAAGCACAAGACGGCTATGAAGAATAACCTTATCGGCATCCTTGACCAAACCTATCCTGGTGTTAATACTTATTTTGACAGTCCTGCACGTAGTGACGGCAGCCAGAAATGGGTCGATTTTGCATCTACATACTGGCATGTAGACTGTGTCCGTAAAATGTCCATAAACGCTTTTATTGATCACTATGAAAACTGGTGCAAACGCAAGAAGTACAACTTCAGCAAGTCAAAAGCTGAAGAAATCTATGGAAAAGCAAAGGAGCTTGTTCCTGTACTTCCTAAGGATGACATTACAAAGCTTATTATCAAGCAGGCAGTTGACCAACTTAACAGTGCTTCTATTACTGTTGAGTCGCTACGCACTCTCATGAACGAAACTGCATCCAAGCTTCCGGAGTATCCCGTTGTTATGGCAATGAAAGGGGTTGGAACGTCACTCGGTCCTCAACTGATGGCTGAGATTGGTGATGTTTCCCGTTTCACTCACAAGGGTGCCATTACTGCTTTTGCCGGTGTAGACCCTGGTGTTAACGAATCCGGCTCTTATGAACAGAAAAGTGTTCCAACTTCAAAACGAGGTTCTTCTGACCTCAGGAAAACACTATTTCAGGTAATGGATGTCTTAATCAAAACACATCCACAAGATGATCCTGTGTATCAGTTCTTAGACAAAAAACGGGCTCAAAAGAAACCGTATTATGTCTATATGACTGCCGGTGCTAACAAGTTTCTACGCATCTACTATGGACGAGTGAAAGAATATCTTGCATCTCTTCCAGAATCTTAATTATCTACTATACCTTTCAGACCAGCACTGGTGTGGTGGTCTTGTTTTGATGTCTAATTTTCAACCTGTATAAAATTTTCAAAGTTCTTTCATTTTAGCCTTGACTGTGTTTTTTTGCAGGTAAACAACATGTAATATCTGGGTAAACAAGCCGGATATAAGCTGACAGGCATTCACATTTTCTTCTTTTCAGTTTTCATCTATGAGAGTATAATAAAACACAGAAAGCATTTGGAGATTTTGTTCCAGAGAGGAGACCACAATGAAATTAAAAGAATTACAGGACGCTATGATCGCTGCCATGAAGGCAAAGGATAAATTCAGAAAGGATGCCATCTCCGCACTGGTATCCGCTGTAAAGAAAAAAGGAATCGACAACGGCTGCCGTGACAACATTCCCGATGAGATGGCCAACGAAGCCATCTTAAAAGAGATCAAATCCGTGAAGGAGCAGATCGATACCTGCCCCGCAGACCGTACCGAGCTGCTGGAAGAATACAAGAAGCGCTATGAGATCATGAGTGAATTTGCTCCAAAGATGCTCTCCGCTGAGGAAGTCAAGGCAATTCTAGAAGAGAAATTCGCAGATGTTCTGGCTACGAAAAATAAGGGTCAGATCATGAAGGCAGTTATGGGCGAGCTGAAGGGCAAGGCTGACGGCAAGGTCATCAATCAGGTCGTTGCTGAACTGACCAAATAAAATGTGCGGTCATTATCAGCGAGCAAACACCACCCTGTATCTTAAGATATAATGAGCGCAAGTGAGCCAATATGCTTGCATAATTGGCGAACGGCGAATTTGATCATGATCGTTGCGAAGCAACAGTAAGCACCGTAGGTGCGAATCATGATATTATATGCAAAAGCATAAATTTGCGGATTTTGAAATCCATCAACAAACGGCTTCCGGGAGATCTCCGAAAGCCGTTTGTTATCTAAAGCATTATTCCACTACTACCGTACCGTCTTCTTTTACGGTAATATTCATGTCATCCTTCACATATTCCAGGAACTCTTCTCCCAGGCTGTCAATGACAGGCATCTGCACATTGTCAAGCCACACATCTGCCAAAATAGCTCCGGCTGCTGCCAGGGAATCAATAGGTTCGGAAAACAGCATACATGCCGGCTGCCTGTTCATGGAGCAGGCACAGTAAAGTACCAGTCCGCCGGTGGTAGATCCGATGGTCGTCGGCAGGCACAAGGCCTTGCCCGCCATCTGTTTGCCGTAGAGATCGGGGTTATTCTGATCTCCGCAGGTTGCTTTTTTATCGCCGAACTGCAATGCCTTCTGGAAAGATGCCAGTGTGTTCAGACCCCCGTGAGATACCAGTGCCTTGGCTGTTACAGTTCCGGAGGCTACGATTCTTCCTTTAAATTCTTTCATCTGTCCGCTCCTCCCTTCGTAATCTGCTCTAAGATCTCAGCATCGGTATAATATCTTGCGCTGGTATAGGTACGCAGCTTGTTGCTGGAAGTAATGACCGGCATCTTCTCGCTGAGAGGATTATTCATATACATTAACGGGCAGATATAGGAAGTAATGACTCCCGTTGCCTTTAACGTCTCCGCATAAGGAGTCTCCTGAAATTTTTTCAGTACCGCGGGTGCCGCCGTGAATACGGTAGGAATACATACTCTGGTTCTACCGGCTTCTTTCAGGCTCTGAGAGACTTTTTCCGTCCAGTCGATGAGCTGCTGTAAACTCATATGGGGACATCCCATGAAACACAGCTTCGGTTTGGCATCCTTCTTTTTCCAGATCACCGGATAGCTCTCATAGACCCTCTGAAGTTCCGCATCATCTACCACATAGACCTTTGCATTCTCCGCGATCAGATCTTTTCCGTATTTTACAGCCTCCGGAGTGATATTTTCCACATGGTACAGACCTACCGCACCGTTGGAAGCAGTCGCTGCGCCGAAATCCTTCAGATAGGTTTTCGCTGCATCATCCAGCTCACCGCCCAGCCATTTGTCCAGTCCTACGATATAGGGAACATCCGCCATGACTTTCATACCAATGGCGAGATCCAAGCAGCTGTGCTTCCGGCTTCTTCGTTGTCTCGATCTTCACGATCCAGGTGGCTTTTCTGCCCTCATCCGTTAACAGACCGAAACGGGGCACATAGCCCACTACCGAACCCATGAGGTCAATGATACCGGAATTACGATTGCATCTTGCTCCCAATACGGAGTTGGCATAGACCACTGCAGAAGATTCAGACCATGACAGCACCTCTCCCATGGCCGGGGTATTTCCCACTTCATCCATGTAACAGGTGCAGGTATATGCATCTTTTTTCCATGATGCCCAGCTGGGTCAGCTGTTTCTCGTAGTCATCCTGCTTGGAGTACATGAAATTCTTGAACACAAAATCCTGTAAAAAAGAGCTTGGCACATTGGGATCCAGTGGTCTCGGATCGGCGGAAAATTTCTGTTTGGATACATTGCCGGATTCGATCAGCTGATTCATCAGTTCATACACCGGCGCCAGTGCTTTCAATCCGAAAGATGTTACCAAATGGTTGTATTTACTGGTCACAGGCACCATACCGTCCGCGCCGAACAGTTCGCCGTAACGCACCAGTGTCTGCATGACCTTCGCCAAGGTCGCTCCCTGTTTTCCATCATATATTTCCTGTTGTTCTTTTGTTAAGTTCATTGTTTTCCCTCCCCTTAAATCTTCATGGCAACTTCATAAGCGCGCCATACGACACTTCGCAGATTGCCTACACCGTCACAGTCACCTACCAGGCTGACATTGCTGCTCTTCGGTACCAGCGGGTGGGGAATGTATCCTGCTGAACTGATCACACTGTCACAGGGAATCGTGATCTCTTTTCCTGAAGCATCTTTACATACAATGCTGTCATCCTTTACTTCCTGCAGCGTAGTTTCCAGATATACGGGCACTTTCTTCCAGGCGAACCACTCTCTCAGATAGGAACTGTTGGCCAGGCATACTCCGGTCTGGGCGATGAGATCATTTTTCATCTCTATGATTACAGGCTGTTTACCCTGCAGCGCCAGTTCGTAAGCGATCTCACAGCCGGTGAGTCCGCCGCCGATGACGGCAACCTTTTCTCCTACGGGAGTACCGGTAAGGTATTCGCATGCCTCAACCATCTTCTCATAACCGGGCACTTTTCTCAGTACTCTGGGCACTGCACCGGTAGCGATGATTATAGGAGCACCGGCAAACGGAGCGATGCTCTCCACTTTTTCATTGTAATGAATCTCGATTCCCAAATCTGCCATCTGCTTCCGATACCAGGTCAGCAGATCCCGCAGTTTTCCCTTGTAGCTTTCCGCGCTGGCGGCAATAAAGGTTCCGCCCAGATGGTCTGTCTGCTCGTGAATCACCGGCTCATGTCCCCGCAGCTTCAGTACTCTGGCAGCCTCCATGCCGCCGATACCTCCACCGATAATATGTACCTTCTTCGGGCTGGTGGTCGGGACGATCTTGTGCTTCTCCCACTGCATGGTCTCGGCATTTACCGCACAGCGTGCCAGATGCAGGGAATCGGATAATGCCTGATCATTTGGAACTCCCTTATAGTGACACATGTTGAAGCAGCCGTTGTGGCACAGAATACAGGGACGGATGTCGTCCTCCCTATCATTCATCAGCTTGGTCACCCATTCCTGGTCTGCCAGGAACTGTCTGGCGAATCCGGCACCGTCAATTTTTCCGTCAGCAATGGCAGCCGCAGCCGTCTCCGGATCCATACGTCCGGCGCATACCACAGGGATATCCACGAATTTACGGATATGCGCCACATCCTCCAGATTGCAGTTCTCCGGCATATAGATAGGGGGATGTGCCCAGTACCAGGCATCATAGGTTCCGTTATCACAGTTCAGCATATCATAACCGGCATCCTGCAGATACTTTGCTGCTTTTTCGGATTCTGCCATATCACGGCCTGCTTCTGTGAAGCTTTCTCCGGGAAGTGCCCCCTCACGGAACCCCTTGGTCTTGGATTCCACGCTGTACCTAAGAGACACAGGAAAATCCTGCCCGCAGACTTTCTTGATCTCTTTTACGATCTCTACAGCAAAACGATATCTGTTTTCAAAAGATCCACCATATTCATCGGTTCGCTGATTCACATATTTTAAAGTAAACTGGTCCAGCAGATAGCCTTCATGTACCGCATGGATCTCCACACCGTCAACACCGGCATCCTTTAATAATTTTGCTGTCTTGCCGAATGCAGTGATGAACTCCTGAATCTCCTCCACGGTCATCTCCCGGGAAGGAACTTTATCTGACCAGCGGTTCGGAGACGGGCTGGGTGCGGCTGTGATCTTGTCGAGATCCATAAAAGGTTTCGCCAGTACCCGCAATGCCTTATTGGTGTACAGGGTCTCCATCATTTCACTGATGGTAAATGATCTGCCGAAACCTGCCGTCAGCTGGACGAACAGCTTTGCTCCTGTCTTGTGGAACTCCGGCATCCACTTTGCCAGATCCTCATACATTTTTTTCTTCTTATATAGCCACTGTCCGTACATGGGATTGTATACCGGCTGACATCCCGGAAGCACCAGACCGCAATTATTTTTCGCTACCTCCAGAATAAATTTCGCACCATCCTTGTCAAAATGGTTCACTTCCATCCATCCCAACAGGTTTGTGCCACCCATGGATGTCAGAACAATGCGGTTCTTAATCTCGCAGTTTCCGATCTTCCACGGCGTAAACAACGGTTCCAACTGTTGTTTCATCGTAACTCCTCCTTTGCCTTCTCTCTTCTCGTTTGCGTACCCCATTACACAGCTCTAGTATAACATATCGAGATATAAATTTGCGCATAAAAATGATGTCGGAGTCAAAAGCCCCCCGACTCTGATGCCTACGGATTGTTCCGTGCTATGCACTCTCTCAATCCTACCCTCTATTCGCATATCGTGGGATTATCATCCCACTTTTATGCTCATATCGGGGCGGGTCCTAAGGTCTTTCACCCACTTATGAGCTAGCTCATGTGGGCTTAGACCTTTTGACCCTGGCATCATAAAAATATCAGGGACAGAATTTTTCTCCTGTCCCTGATGTCTTTTCTCACTATTTATTTAAGTTAGCTATTCATTTAAGTTAACGGTAACTTCCCAGTCACCTTGTACGCTCTCATCAGTAATATAGAACATCCCATACAATTCATATTGTTTCAGCTCTTCCTCTGAAATTAGGAACCATGATTCATCAAAAATCACTTCCTCTCCATCGATTTCCTCCTTCCAGCCTACAGAGCAATCAGGTCTCCTCTCGTTTCCTTCCCCATCCTTCAGATACAACCGGATATGCCGGTCTGCTTTTGCAAAGTTACCGCGGCACTGCTGCACACGCAGTATACCTTCCTCATAAGCGACACCGGTTACCGTTAACGATTCTAACAAGTTCTTATTCCGCTCTGCCTCATCCATAACCCTCACCATACGGCTGGACGAATTCTTTCCATCGACAAAAAAGGGGATCAAACTCCTGGTCTGAATGCTCCCGCCAGTCCCGTTGTACTCCACTTTCTTTTCCTTAGGGTCTTTTATCATATTTTCAAGGCTGATTGCACGCTCTTCTTCTATGCAGTTGGTCAGTAACTGGTTTACAGCTAATTTCACTTTATCTTCATGAAATGGGTCATCCGATATCACATCTATCTTAAAATATGCCTTATCTTCCACCTCATCGTACGTCAGAAAACTACAGCCGCCTATCACACTGCTCTCACCATAGTTGTAGATTCGATAGCTGTCGTATAAATCCACCTTCCCATCGATCTGATTCTGCTGACTTCCTTCGACATCTTTGAATGACAGGATAACCTCTGCTTTATTCCCTGTAATGTTTACGGCCTCTGCCTGTAAAGTAATCTCATGACTGGTACTGCAAAATTTCTCAGGTAAGATATATTCCGTCAAAGCAGGCGCATACTGCCTGATCACGCGATACACCGTCGGAATCCGCTCCGCTAATACCGGTAATGTCATCATGCAAAACAAGCACAGAGACAATGACAGAACTGCCATCGGGCGGAGCAGATTAATATATTTCCATTCTCTTTTCGTATTTTTTGTTCTGTCAGAGAAAACAGCTCCTGCAGTTTCGCCGGTTCTAGATTGATTTTGTCATAAGCTTTCCTATATTCTTCCTGGAACATCAGATTTCCTCCTTTAACATTCTGCTCAAATTCTTCCTGGCTCTTGTCAGATGTGTTCGTACAGTAGATGCTTTTATTCCGAGAGTATTGAAATTTCTTCCACAGACATTTGCTCATAATAAAACAAATGTATTACCACACGATATTTCTGCGGCAAAGTTTTCACGACTTCGATCAGTTCACTCTCTACATTAACGTCCTTATTCTGCGGATCTGCCCCCCAAGCCTCTTCTTCATATTTTGACCAACTGACGATATTCCTTCTCCACGCTGTCTTCCACCAATTCTTGCACTGATTTGTAGTCACTCTGATAAACCATGCTTTTTCGTGTTCTGCATTTTCAAAACTTGGCTGATATTTCAGATATCTTAGAAATACTTCCTGATGAATATCATCCGCATCCACTCTGCTTTTCACCAATGCATATGCAAGGCGATATACCATCGGAGAATATGTCTCAATCTTATTCTGTATCATTTCTTTTTGGGAATCGTCCTCATCCCATGATTTCTTGTGCATATTCTCACCCCCTTCACCACTAATACAACAGATCCTGCAAAAAAGCTACAATGACAATTTAATTTTCTCAAAAAAAGTACAGCCTCTTTCAAAAGCTGTACTACTTTTGCTAATCTTTTTCCTCATCCCACAGATTACCCCATACTGTATTACATAAGTTAATGCAGTATTCTCTGGAGAATTCCGGATCCTGTGACCGGATCTCATTTTCTTCACTTAGGACATCTGTGTAATCTGACAGGAAATAAGTGGTCACACCTTCGGGACCGGAAATCACATGACTGATTATCGGTTTCACCCCATAATCTTCAATCTCTACCTCTCCATTATCATTCTTCGTAATCGTTACCTCTGCCATGCCGCCTACCATACGGTTAGCGACTCCCTCTCCGGTGCCGGATGTCCAGTTCACGAAATTTCCCAGCGAATAATACACAAGCATTTCATGGTCACTCTCTTCATCAATCACCCAGTCGATGGGTTCGATCACATGAGGATGCGTCCCCAGTACCAGATCTGCACCGTTTCCCGCGAATATCCTGGTCCATTTCTCCTGTGAAGCATCTGATGTCAGCCTGTACTCCGTTCCCCAGTGCGGACATACGATGGTGAAATCCGCCAGTTCCTCTGCTCTCTGAATATCTGCCGCCACCTGTTCCTCATTCAACAGATCCACTGCATAGGGCATATCCGCCGGCAGGGAGATGCCGTTGGTTCCATAAGTGTAGTTCAGGACTGCAATCCGTATGTCACCCAACTCAATGATCGACGGATCAGCGCCGCAGGAAGTGGAGGTATCCGCAGTATCATGAATGCCAAGAACAGTGATCTGTGGGTATTCGTCCCTCCAGTACTCTGCACAATTTACCAGCCCCGTACGTCCCTTGTCCATAGCATGGTTTGTGGCATGACAGATGACATCGAATCCTGCTCCCACCAATGAATCGCAGAGACTGTAATCCGCATTAAAGCAGGGATACCCGGAGATTCCAAGAGCCGCACCGCCTATGATCACCTCCTGATTCACCAGGGCAAGATCTGCTGCAGCAATCTCCTCTTTTGTGTGGGAAAACAGTGAATCATAGTCGTAACTTCCATCCGGCTGCAAACAGCTTTCCTCCACCGGGGTGTGAAGAAGTATATCCCCTACCATGATAATCTTGTACTCCGGCGCGCCTTCCGGTGGTTGGTCGGTAGATGGCTGGATTGCATCCTGCGTTTCTGTTTCTGTTTCTATTGCTTCTGTTTCTATTTCAATATTTCCTGTGGTACTGGCAATATTTTCATTTGTTACTGTATTGTCCTCAGACACCATCTCAGTCTTCGCACAGCCGGTCAATAAAAAAATGTTCCATATACAAATATATAACATTATTGTTTTTCTTAAAGTCAAAAATCTTCTATCTGCCATTTCTCTACCTTTTCACTGATTTTCTGTATTTTATTCACTTCTTATATGTCCCATTATAACATACATATTTCTTTTATCAAAAATTGCATTTCAAAATATTATCAACAAATATTATCAGAAGCTGTTTGATTATATGGGATTGATCTGCTTCCTTTTTCAGACATCTTTTATGTACTAAATATTTGATTGATGAGATTTTCCACGCTCATTGTGTTTAGACTGTTTTTTCTGATTCAAATGTATATATAATGTCTCTACCTTGTATAAACCCATTCTTGGAGTAAATGTCTATTTTTTTCATAGCTTTCTGACAATAAATCGGGTCTGTCATCATTCCCAAATGCTCCCATAAAATCGTTTTTCGATCTGTTAACCGCAGGCATGTAAAATCCGGATATATCATTCCCAATCCCTTTAGGTTTATAGGACATTCATACTTGTATGGGATATTTTTATGGTACAACATATCTGCAATGATCTTTTCTGACTTTGATCTGACTCTTTCTTTTCTGTGTAGGTTTCCGCCTGTCCTTCTGCAAAATCTTTACCTGAATATATTTGTGCTGACCACTGATTCACATATTCCTTATCCGACATTATCCTCGAATCCACCATTTTTTTTCCTGGATGGACTCATTCTGTCATAGACACTATATAGTTCTTCTACCTGTGCTATTTCTTATTTTTCATATTTTCTAATAATATTTTGTATGTTCTTTAATTGCTTTTCTACCTCTGACAGCAATTTTTTATCATAATTTCGTTGTGCATGTTTACTTGCCAATTCGAGATCAGATTTTCGCAGATATTTTCCATTTGGATAGGATGTTCTAGTTTCAACAGAGTCCAAATAATATTGCTCAACTCCTCTGCAGTTAATTATTTTCAGATTGCCTGATGGTGCATTCTGTATACTTTTTTCCAAATTTTGTTTCAAATCCCTTAGCCACTGTTCTCTTTTTATCAATTGTTCATATAGTAAATCCTTTATAGCCTTTTCCTCCCGCCGCACATTTATTTCATTTATTACTTTTCATCTAATCTTTATCCCTATTTCATCTTTTTTCTCTTTTCGCATGTATTCCCTTGCCGCCGGCACATACCTATTTCTTCTTTTTTCTCTTTTCGCATGTATTCCCTTGCCTCTGGCACATACCTATTTCTTCTTTTTTCTCTTTTCGCATGTATTCCCTTGCCTCTGACACATACCTAATCCATAATTTTCCCCTCTCTCGCATGTATTTTTCACATCACTGCTCGCATGTTTCCTATGCATGTATAATTTCTACAAACTAATCTCTTAAAAAATAATGCTATTATACAAATAATTGAAGTAAATATCTTGAAATATCCGACACAGAGCTGTGTCACTAAATGGCTAAAAAAAAACTGAACTTTGAATTAATATTTTGAATTAATATTTTGAATTATTGTTTTGAATTACTGTTCCGAATTACTGTTCTGAATTACTGTTCTGAATTACTGTTCTGAATTACTGTTCTGAATTACTGTTCTGAATTACTGTTCTGAGTTATTGTTTAAAAAACTGGGGAAGTACAAGTACTTCCCCAGCATAAAAGCTATATACTATCTATCAAAGATTACTCGATGATGGTAGCAACACAACTGTTAATATCACGAATTGTATTGTTCTGAATATTTCTAGTAATGTTTTGTTTTATAAAACGGTACATTTTGTGATTATTATATCTATTTCGAAAGTTTTTCAAGTCCAAAATAAGCCCATGGGCTTTTTACCTCCAATTCAAATGAAAGGACTGATAACAATGAAATTGATACACGCTAAATATAACCCGATGCATAACAGCATCGACATTAACCACTATAACGGCTACGTCCTCCGGATTGACTGTAATCAGGCTGAATCCGTGATACGGGCCACTCCTAATTCCCAGAGGTGCCTGAATGCTTTAGCGATTGATAATCCGCTAGAATATGCAAGGCTTGCTCTGGATGGCGAAATGCAGGCGTGGGTGGATGCGGAGGATAGTTTGGAGGTGTTTTAACAGAATATTCCTCCCTCTCTTTGAGGGAGGAGTTCTGCACTTCTATAAACACCCAAACACCTTACCAACTGTTTAACCATATAGTTTTTTCTTCAAATAACTGTATATATTTCGAAATGCCATCTTTAAGTTCTTTTCTGTCTATATCAGCCCAAAAACTTTGCAAAAATATACTTATATCAGCTCTTACACTTTCATCAACAGACTTCAGCAGAATAAGTTTTGCATCATCACTTATTTTATCAGTAACATAAAATTCAAACAAAGCAGCTATCCATAACGGTATTACCATAACCCAGTTTTGATTCTCCTTATAATCAGAATAATTTGCAAATAGCTCACTTAAATCACTTGTAATAATGCATATTTTTTTCTCTCCATTCATTTTATCGCTAACTGCCACAGCTCTACATAACGCTACTATGTCAAGAAATGAATGAATATATTTATGAAATTTAGATTTTTCAATCATTTGGACGGTTCCAATAAATTTATTTCTACTTGTACAAGTTAAAAAGTACCCCCATTCATCATAGAAATATCTAATTCCTATTATATATAAACATTTCAAATCTATATGTTTATAAATAATAACCAAAATCCCAAATATGATTATAAGCCCAATTACCCCAAAAGGCTTATATGATATTCCGAAAAACATACTAAATATTGTAACAAATATGCTTAGTGCAACAAATATTTTCATAAAATGCGCTGCTTTTTTATACCATAATTCTCTATGTACTCCTGCCAAATTTACATATTCTATTGTACGTAATTCTTTGATTTTTTTCTATATCTACATATATATTCATCAAAGTATTTCTCACAACACTTAATCAATTCAACATTTGATACATTCAACACCAGTCCGGGCGTCCGATAGTACAGGTCTTTTCTAATACCCTTCTTGGGTATTTTTTTAGAATAATATTCTTTACTTTCCTTTCGTATCTCAAGCACCGCAACAATAAAGATTATTACCAACATTGTCATTAATACATTCAATGCAACCCTATACTCTGATACAGCTTTTACATCTTCTGTATCTATAATATAGCCTACTATACTAAAAAGAATTGCCAATACAGTCAGACACCCATTCCATATTGATTTGATATTAAAATTCTTTTCTTTAATCCATGTAAAAAGTAGCGGAAACAAAGCAACAATAAATATTCCTTTGTACCACTCTAAAAGCTTTTTGAATTATCATATCTGGAACAATATGTATTAAAATATATACAATTAAACCCACAGGAATTAACAAAAATATTTTTGATAACACATCCATAAGTCTAGCACCTAAACTTTTTTACGCTTTCTATCGAGCGTCTACGCATCACATTTTCATATTTTGTCACAGTTTTCCTGAACGGTAATATTAATAAAAGCACCATATCTATAACGAACCACATCATCAGTAATATATCCACATTTCCATCTCCTCTCTCGTACAAAACCTAATATTTCTTATCTATATATATACATTTCCGAAATTACTTCAAATTTTCTATATCATTAACAAAAAATGATAACATATCACCCTTTTTAAGTCTTCTTCCGAGTCCCACATCCTTCCTTATTTCATAAATTATATCTTCCATTTCCCACAAGATATTTTTATCACCTTTTATCGATGATTTTCTATATTTCAGCCATTTTTTCACAACTCTGTTTGATCCCCATAAAGTAAGACCTATAGAAAATTCCGAAACCATTTTAGTCATTTCTTCCTCTGTCATCTTCTCTCCATCCTTTTTTGGGGAATCTTCCATTATTTTATAAATCATTTCTACAAATTGCTTATATGGTTCTTCACGCTTATCATATAAGTACTTTTTTACGTTGTACTTATATTCCACTATCTTGGCTACGATTGAACTGATGACTACACCGGTGATAGAAACAGCACCTGTTATCATAGCTACCACAATAACTTGATCAGATGTGTTTACAAAGTTTTCTACAAAATTAACTACACTTACAATCCAACTTCCCACCACGCCAAAAACCCATTTAACAAGTAATACCGCTGCTATCACCATTCCTATCAATAACAGTAATCCTATTAAAAAGTTAATTTTGGGATGTTTCTCTGCAAAAGTTTTCTTTTCTTTCATATATTATTTTTTCCTCCTGCTATTTCTGTGGCACTGTAAGTTAGGAAAACTACAGTGCCACACTTTTAGTTATGCACTTTTAGCAACTACATATCCATAAATTACAAAATCAATATCCTCATCTGTCATGGATTTCCCATGTTCCATGTAGAATCCCGGCAGTTTACGATGATACTCGTATAAAGCATCATTATTCTCTACCGTATACTTGATTGCCTCATCGTATTGCCAATGTTCACCAGAATATCTTTTGGATTTTACAATCTCTTTCTTAGGTATTGCCTTTCCGTCAGCATCTCGATAACCACCTTCATCAATCATTCTCTCCAAAATAATTCTTGTAAAATACTGACTCACTCCAAACAAATAGTTCTTTCTAACAATATTTTTAGGAACAAGAAGCAGTTCTTTGCCGTTGACAAAATAAACAGGTTTCTCAACCTTCTTCCATTCACCAGCATGCATGTCCCAGGTATAAAACGTTTTCGTGCCATTACTTAGAATGCCATATTTATGCATTTGCTCCATTGTAAATTCATTCAAGCATTCATGAAGAATGTTTGTAAGTAAATCCGACATACCATCTTCTGCAAATCCTGGTATCAACAAAGGTAAATCTTCCGCTTTTCCTATTGTCCTAATTGAACTTATTAATTGCTCCAGTGGTTGAAATATTTCCAACAAACCATCGGCTGTATTACCTTTGCCATTATCGCCATTACCATATCCCAATCTGGTTGCATTTTGCTCCCCAGCATGAGACAGCAGGCATTTCATATCTTTTCTATTACATGTATTATATGCTTTGAACAATTTGTCAAAATATGAATTGATATGCTTCATTGCTTTGATAGCCCATGCATTATTCCATCTCTCAATTAAACACGGATCAATAAAAAGCAAATTGTCATCATTGACTGCTATATCTACGAATTCAAAGTTTTCATGGCCCTTTTGCTTTAATTGCCACACATCAGATATATATTCTTTTTTCATCTTATCTACTCCTCAATATTATTTTTCTTTATCCCGTCCGCCTTTGAACGAATATAGGTTGTTCCATCAGATTTGTTTACCACTTGATAATTTTCATAATTCTTATTACCCTTACTTATCTGCGCAACAGCCTGCTCTAACGGGATGCGTCTACCAGTTTCTACATTTACAAATTCTGTATTTAATCCGCTTGCGGATTCCTTAGATACTTTTAATTTCATGCTGACTTGAAATTTTAAATTCCAGTGCACAGGTAAATTCCACCGTGTCTTTAAAATTGCTTGAAATCGAATAATTTTAGAGAAAAAATATTGGATTTCTGTTATAATCATAGTAATTCATGGCGAAATTCTCTGTTTTTCTGTATAGCAAACAAGCCACTGGAAGGTAGTGTGTCAGGCTAAATTCCACCGGCCACATTCAAAAAATGTGAAAAGTTTACTTCCAGTCTGACAGCAGGTTTTTTCAATGAATTATCGGGTAAAAAGCGTATCAGCTTGGGCGTCAGATTGACCTCGTCAGGGGCAATGCGCCTGAGCTGAAATGCTTTTAAGGTTTCTTCTCCCAGAGTTTCCAGTGCTACATCGTAAGGGGTTCTGCCCTGAAGGCTTTCTCTCGGGGTGGAATTGATATGGCTTACGATCAGGTTGACATCCCACTGGGTCAGAAACTCAAAGTTTGTCTTTTTGGGCAGGATCATCCGGAGCATGGTATGTGCCTGCTCTAGACCGCCTTTCTGCCCACTGCGCATAGGGTCGCAGTAATAGATATTGGTACGCTGGATCCCTGTAAAACCGGTTTCCAGGGATTCCGGATCTCCAAACTCGGATCCCCTGTCAGTGAGAATGTATTCAAACAGTGTCTGAAAATCATAAGTACCAAAGCGCTTTTCCAATCGGTCAAAGATGAGTCTTACAGCACCCTCTGTGTTACGGTTCATCAGGAATGCAAGAAACAGCTTTTCTCTTGTAAAAAAGAAAGTAAGCAGTGTTTTGGAGGAACCGGAGGCAGAATGCACGGTATCCATTTCCACAAAGGAAGACAGTTCTAACTGTTGGAAATCGGCGTAGGTCCGGTTCTGGAAAACACGGCGGTCAGAGATCTGTGTTTTGTGAACCTTTCGTGGTTTGAATTTCACTTTACGCTTCAAATCAATGTTTCTTGCGGTCAGGATCCCCATGTCGAGATAGGTGTAAACGCTACGCACAGACAGCTTCAGTTCCGGATGGTTCGTAATGATCTGGTAAGGAGACTGTCCCTGCTCGATCAGAGGACTGATGATCCTGTCTTTCTGGTGAAGTTCCTGTCTGGTCATGCTGATACCGGAGCGGGACTCCTTAAGGCATTCCCGATATTTGCGGTCAGCAAACCTGGCATTGTAAGTGTATTTGTGAGCAATGGTGCAATGGGAAATCTGTTTATCACAGCCATTGCAGACATAAGGAGCTTTATCGAGCCTGCTGCAACGTTCCTTTTTCAAAGTCAGGGCAGGTCTGGTTGCAGGTAGGGCAGGAAGTACACTTGATACCGCAAAGAAGGATTTTCCCACAGGCATTGGTCTTTTTACAATGGTAGCGGTGGACACAAAAGTTTTTGGCATTATAAAAGGTACCTTTGTGATACCAGTCGGACAGGCGGTGCGCTTTCACCTCTTTGGAAATGGTAGTGGGATCCTTACAGAGGAAGCGTGCGATGTCCTTAAAAGAAGTACCTTTGGAAAGCTCATTCTGGATGTAAATACGATCATCCAGAGTTAAGTGTTTCTGATTACCGGGTATATATTTACTCATAGTATTATTCCTCCAACTGCTGTCAGAAGGAAAGATAAGCCTATCACTCTTATATGAAAGAGTAAATATCAACTGTGCGGGAGTAAATTCTACCACATAAGCGAGCAGTGGAATTTAAATAAAAAATTTAGGAAATATCATTTTTATTTTTTTGGGGGTTGTAAAGCAGACTTCCAGATGATAAAATAGATTCGAATTCGTTTGATCATCTGTGGGTCATTCAAGCCTAGGCTGAAGCTGCAACTTCAGCCTTTTTACTTTGTCCACTTATACTTTTATTTCTCACCTCTTTCCTCCCATAATTTTTCTCCCGGCATTTGCTGAAAACAATACTCAACAAATGTCAGCATGTTTGTCTCTGTAATACCTTCTATTTTCTTGGCAAATGTCCTTACTTGATTGACCGTATCAACACTTAATGGTCCAGTATTAATCGGAAAGATCTTTGTATAATATGAACCTTTTTGCGCATCAGATATCCTTTTAACCATTATTCCAGCCTTTATCATTACATCCTCAAGATTGGAAACATTATAGACTGGCACAATATACTCTTTTAATGGATGCCCTTCAAATAGTTCTCCGGAAATATATTTAGACTTTGTATTCTCATCACAATCATCTGTATCCATTATGATAAAGAGTTTAAAATTTTTGAGACCTTTTGTTTTTCTGTCATATTCTACGGAATACTCATTAGCAAATTCCTTAAGCGTTCTGAACTGCTTTTTTCTTAAATATTCTGATAATCCATTTATCTGAATACTTCCACGTCCTTTATCTTTCGCGATGATCTTTACAGGCAAATGCAAGTTCGTATAAATGTACTTTACTAATACAAACTCCGATTTTCCATGAACAATGACTGCACATTTTGTATAATTTAATGCATTATGAGGCAATACTACTCGCCTCCTTCTACATCTGACAAATCATCCAACTCCTGCAATATTGTATCATAGTCCAATATATCTACAATTGGTACACCACCAAACAATCCTTTTAAGTACATAATTCTTGGATTATTTGTCCCTTGAATTCTTGGATACTTATCTAAGCACTTGGCTTCTTTATTACCTTGATAATCGACATTAATCAAATACACAGATTTAATATCAATAGTCTCCAACATGTACGTATTGTGCGTTGTAATAATAAGCTGACCCGTGATATCCTCTATCATTGATTCCAATACATTTTTTAAAAGCAAGTCATGTATTCCGTCATCTATTTCATCATAGACAACCGTAACCCCACAAAATGCACCAAGCAACGAACGAATAATGTCAATAATATGCTGCGTACCTGCTGACTCTCTGGAAAAAGGTATTGTCCTAATTTTTCCGCCAATCATTTTTCTAACATATAATTTATACAAAATCACATCATTCTCGATTTCTCTTTCATAGTATACATCTTTAATATCAGCATACGCTTGGGTAAAGAAATCGCGAATAATTCTTTCCGAACGATCCAACAAGCCTTCTTTATCTTTTTTTTATTTTTCCATCCTTCAAATCTCTCAGCACATTTCTAGGTTTACCGGCATTTATTTCACTACCCGAAGAGGATGTTTTTACAATGGCGTATTCCCAGAAACAACCAAACGTTTTATATCCCACTGCAAAACAGTACCTTTCTGATTCCAATCCGCAAACCATCTGATTATCTGTCCAATTCCTTTATACACCGGACCATAACACTCGCTGTAAATAATATCGTCGCTGAAAATCTCTTTTTACAGCATCAATATCTTTATCCAGCCAGCATTGAAAATATTTTCTAATAACTTCTTCCATTCTTCACTTACCCCTTCATCCTCTCAATCGTTTCCTCCACAGAAATACACTCCGCATATCTGCCTTTCCACATAAACTGATTATAATACTTATAACTCTGCTCTCCCGTCATAAAAGCATTATCAAATGTGGAATTCGCATTCTCAGGAACAATCATTTTAAAACCATGTTCAAATCCACACTTGATTGTTGCATCAATACAGTAATCCGTCTGCAATCCTACAACTGTTACCGTCTGGACATTCTTCTCCCTCAAGTATTCCAACAAACCGGTCCCCTTAAAAGAACTATTTACTGTCTTATCGAAAATCTTTTCACCCGGTTGCGGACCAAAACCTTCATATATCTCAAAACCAGGTATTCCCTTTGTCAATTCCGCACCGACACCATCATCGTGTCTTACATAAATAACTTCAACATTATTCTCTCTGGCTGCTGCAATTAACGCTTTTACAGCATTTTCAAACGCATTAAAATTATATTGTATTTGAGCCACCACATATTTCTGCGTATCCAGAGCATCTTCTTCAATTTCATCCGGAAATTTGTCCCTAATATCCGATACATAATAACTTCCATCTCTGGGAACCCAAAATCAGTCACCGTATATGTATTATCTGCCACTTCAAAAGTGATGACCACCGGCATATGGCTTCCACCGACTTGATTTAACTTACCTTCCGAATAAGAAAATGACTGTTCCAATGCCATTCCGTATACCATTATTAACTCTTTCGAAATATTCCCATCAGCAATAGGCACTCCGCATAATTCCTCACTATGGAACTCCACAAAGCTGGCACAATGATAGGCACCATCCGGATAATCGGATGCAGTATGTTCAATAATAGCGTTTAATATGGCTGTATCCAAGGAATCCGTCTTGTCCACCATATTATCTATTTCCATTGTTCCCGGTACCTCAATTGCCAGTGCACTTTCGCTAGTCTGAAAATCTATCTTCATTGCGTAAAATCCGGATTTTCCATAGACATAAATGAAATATATTGCCTCATCACGATGATCGCCCCGGACAGCAACCTCCAACTCAAACTTTCCCTGTGCATTACGTTCCAGCTCATAAGTTTCTTTTTCTACAATAACTCCGTCCGATGTGTACTTATGATACT
>VOFG01001392.1_pt1 | contig 106000 bp, 112 predicted proteins | sample 5384171 | NCBI WGS metagenome assembly VOFG01 (sample SAMN12384726, study PRJNA508395) | human gut metagenome | isolation source: healthy gut F | host: Homo sapiens
TTTGCACAACATTTTTGCTCAAGAGAACATCCCTGCAGAACGGTCGAAAATCGACCGTGAGCGGTAGGTCATTAACCGGAAGGAATAGACTACCAAATTGATGGGAATATCTTTAACCCATCGGTGGTTAGAAGCATGATGTTCAGACAACCATATTTGAATTTTCGCGCAGATTTTAGGCATCATTCGCCCAAATCGCCTAAGGGCACCGCAAAGGAGCCTGCCCCCTTTGCGGTGGTTCTCCCCCGGCGCTACAGCAGATGTTCCTCGATAAAGATCGCGATGCCGTCTTTGTCGTTGCTGGCGGTTACAAAATCGGCGGCGGAGCGGGTGGCATCGCTGCCATTTGCCATGGCCACGCCCACGCCGGCGTCAGCCACCATGCAGGTGTCGTTGTCCGCATCGCCAAACACGCAGATGTCCTGGAGCTCCATGTCGTTGAGTTCCGCCACGCGCACAAGGCCGCGCGTCTTGGACACGCGCGGATCCATGAACTCGTAGAGCCGCTGCGTGGTTTGCAGAGCCGCCGCCTTAACAGTGTCATCGGCAAACGTCGACGCCCGTTCAATCACCCGCGGCATTACTTCGGGCGCCATGGTAAACATCACCTTGGGCTGCGGCTCGCGCAAAAACTCGGCAAAATCGACCACCTGGTAGGGCACACCGTCGACGCGCGACAGGTGCTCGACGCACGCGTTGCTCTCGGGCACGTAGAACACGCCGTCTCGGGGGCAGACGGGCGTTGCCGGAAGGTCCGCCATGTGCTTGCAGATGCGCGCGATGGTCTCGCCCGGCAGCGGATAGCTCAGCTCGTTGATGTCGTGCGCGCGGTCGATGACCTCGGCACCACCGCAGCCCACCATCACGTCCACCAGGCCTTCGATGCCCCAGAGCTCGTACATGGCCTCGGTCGCGTGGGCGTCGCGCCCGGTGCACAGGCCAAAGAGCACGCCGCGCTCGCGCAGGGCGCGGATCGCCGCCACGGTGCGCGGGGACACCGTGTGCCGGCTCGTGAGCAGCGTGCCGTCGATATCGCAGAACACGGCTTTAATGTGGCTGAAGGTGGTGTCCATGGGGGCCTTTCTGGGTTGTACGGCGGTGCTGGGTGTATTCGTGAATGGCGTACATGGTATACCAAGGCGCAGGCCGCGGTCCGTCGCAAAACCACCACAAAGGTGTCTGGACCCTTTGTGGTGGCCGGACCCGAAGGGTGGGGCAGGATGGCCTGACCCGGGGCGCAAAGCATCACAACATTCGACGCTTTTCGTCAAAATCGCGATTTTCGCTGAATGTTGTGATGGTTTTTACTGCTTTGCGGCACGATCAAAATGCCGGCGTCCAAACAGCAGCAGCGCCGCGGGAACCGCCGTCACGACCATGCCCGCCCCTACGAGCGTCTGCTGCACACCAAATGTCGCCGCCAGCCATGGGGCAATTGCCAGCGGGGCCACGCCGGCGAACATATTGCCAAAACCCATGACCGAGTTGACGCGACCGAGCTGCTCGAGCGGGGCTGTCGTTTGCACGATCGTGTTGTGGAGCGGGTTGACGACACCCCAAGCTATGCCCAGGGCGATCTGGCCGACGAGGGCCACGCCCACGTACGGCGTCCCCACATAGAGCAGGCTTCCCAGACCCACAGACATAAGCGCCACGAGCAGCGTTTTAAGGTTGACCAAGTGCGGTGGCAAGCGGAGCGCGACCACGGCGCCCAGCACCGCGCCCACACCGAGGCCGACGAGAGCCAGCCCATCCACTCAACGCCGACGTGCAGGACATCGCGGTAGAAGAACGACTCCAGCGGATCGAAGGCACCGTAGCCAAAGTTCGAGAGGAAGATGATGCAGAACAGCAAGGCGAGGATACTGTTGGTGAAGACTGTCTTGACGCTTGTCGCGAAGGTGACGCGGGAAGATATGTTGGGGTCGGAGCTTTGGCTGGCCTTATCCGATGTGATGTCGCCGGTCGCGGTTTCTTCGTGTGTGGCGGCCTGACCCGCACTTGGTCTAAAGGCCCCAACCGGCGACGAGCGCCAGTACGGTAAAGATCATCATGAGCACGAACACCGCGCGCGACGACGCGGCCGCCGCGACAAAGCCGCCCAGTGTGGGGCCAACGATGATACTCACGTTTGAAAACATGGCGATGGCGGAGTTGATGTCTTTGAGCTCGACAGGATCGTCAGTGAGGTAAGCCGGATAGGATGTGGCGATGGGCTGGGCAAACCCCATCACAAAGCCCAAGAGCGCCGCGCCGAGCAGGACGATGCCGGTCGCGCTGCCAAAAATGAGGATTGCCGCGCCGGTTGCCAGCGTGCCCACGATGCTCAGCAAGAAATGACGGCGCGGGCCCCAGGCGTCGAGCGTCGCGCCACCCGCAAAGGATCCCAAGATCACGAATACGTTCATAAAAAGGACGGCCAGCGATGTCGCCACAACCGAGGCATCGTCTGCATAGGTGAGCGTTCCGATGACGCCGATAAAGTAGCTGGTCTGAAAACCGGTGTAGATGAGGAAGCGCATCGCCACCAGACGCTTAGCCTGCGCGGATAGCGAAGGTTGAGGTTTTGAGAGAAGAGGGATGAGCATGGAGACTCCTTGTTTCATACGAATGCGGACGGCGGGCATTCGGCACCGTCTGTCAAATCAATCTATCCGCATGAAACAGACGCATCAAGCCCCTTCTCTCCGTTTTTCGCCCGTCATGAACTACTTGGTAGATTGTAAGGCATGCCCCACACATCTGCTAAAGCAAAAACCACCACAAAGGTGCCTGGCCCCTTTGTGGTGGAAATGACGTTTGCCCAGATAAAACCTGCCAAATTAACCTGTCTTTTTTGGCTGGTTTTAGGCCAGATAATCTTGAATAAGGTCGCAGATGGCTCGGGCGTCGTTGATGTTGATGGCTCGGGTCGCAAAGCCGGCGTCGAATGCCTGACGCGCCAGGGCTTCGTTGCAGGCAAGGGCCAGCGTGTGGCCGTCAACCAGGTCGAGCGAGCTCTTGCCGCGCAGGCGGTCGACACCGGAGCGCGCGACCACGATGTTGTCGAAGCCCTCGGTCTTGTAGCCCTCGATGATCACCACGTCGACATCGTTGTAGCGCGACAGCAGCTCACGCGCGGACATCTCGTCCTCCTCGCGCGTGTCGGCGTACTCCGCCCAGCGCGTGGCGCAGATAAGGCCCACGTGCTTGGATCCGGCTTGGTGATGGCGCCAGGTGTCCTTAGCGGGCACATCGATATCAAAGCCGTGATGTCCATGATGCTTGAGTGAACCCACGCGCAGGCCGCGGCGGGTGAGCTCGGCGATAACTTTCTCGACGAGCGTGGTCTTGCCCGAGTTTTGGTAGCCGATAAACGCGATCGCGGGGACGGCCGGTGTCGGAGCCGCGGGCGCGACGGCGACGGGTGCGCTCGCGGGCGCGGCACCGTCAGCGGCCACGGACTCAACAGCAGCGACCTGACGCTCGGCACGATCCCACACGCCCGAGCGGCCGCCCTCCTTGTGCAGCAGGCGCACGTCGACGATCTCCATGCCACGATCGACCGCCTTGCACATGTCGTAGATGGTCAGGCACGCAGCGCTCGCTCCAGTCAACGCCTCCATCTCGATACCCGTCTTACCCGTCACGCCGGCCGTAACCAACACGTGAAAGCCAACCTGCCCGTCAGCGCGCGCCGGCGCCCAGCCCTCGGGCACGTCATCGGCCGGCGTCCCCGCCGGAGCGATGGGCACAATGTCGCACTTACTCTTGGTAATGAGCAACGGATGGCACATGGGGATGATGTCGCTCGTGCGCTTGATAGCCATGATGCCCGCCACGCGCGCGCAGGCAAGCACATCGCCCTTTTTGGCGCGATCCTGCAGCACCATGGCCTGCGTCTCGGGGTGCATGAGGATGGTACCCTCGGCAATGGCAATGCGATGCGTCTCAGCCTTGTCGGACACATCGACCATGCGCACCTCGCCCTTGGCATCCACGTGCGTCAGCTCGTCACGACGGGCATCACGGGCGGGCTCGGCGACAGCGCTGGCAGACGGCCGTGCGGACGCGTCGGCGCTGCCAGCATTCGCCGCAGCCGTGACTTTGTGGGCAGACATCGCGGCCCTGCGAGCGGCCTTGGTGGCATCGGCGTACCTGCTCTTGGCCATATGATCATCCTCCGATTTGGGACATAAATCGTTGCGTGCCCTCAATTATCGCGTGTTCCTGCGGTTTGTGGGCCACGGCATCGCGCCAAATCGAAAGTACCTGCATATCATCACCACGGCGCAGCGCCTCACGCACCGAATACTCGGCATCGCTAAACAGGCACGGACGCACGTTGCCATCGGCCGTCAGACGCAGACGGTTGCAATTCGCACAAAAATGGTTGGACATGGCGCTAATGAAGCCGACCGTTCCCGCCGCGCCCGGAAAGTGCCAGTAGCGCGCAGGGCCCGCGCCGGCAGGAGCGTCGTTGATGTCGAGCGGCTCGAGCTCGTCCAGTCCCACCGCGGCGGCCCCGGCATTGATGCGCGCCCGCAGCTCGTCGCTCGGCACGGTATCGCTCGCGTCCCACAGCTCGGGATTGAGCGTGGGCGCATGCGGGTCCACAGCGCAATGCGAGCTCGTGTGCTCGTCGCCGATAGGCATGTATTCGATAAAGCGCAGGTGGATGGGGCGGTCGACCGTAAGCCGCGCGAGGGCCGCCACGTCCTGGTTGAGCCGGCGCACTACCACGCAGTTGACCTTAACGGGCTCAAAGCCCCAAGCCAGTGCCGCGTCGATGCCCGCCATGGTCTGCTCGAGCCGGCCCAGGCGCGTGATCTTACCAAACAGATCGGGGTCGAGCGTGTCGAGCGAGATGTTAACGCGGTTAAGGCCGGCATCTTTGAGCTGTGGTGCCAGCTTGGGCAGCAGGGCGCCGTTGGTGGTAAGCGAGATGTCCTCGATCTGCGGAATCGCGCGGATGTCACGAATGAGCGGGATGATACGGCGGCTGACCAGCGGCTCGCCGCCCGTCAGGCGCACGCGGCGAATGCCCTCCCCCGCTACCAAGCGCACAAAGCGGGCGATTTCCTCGGCGCTGAGCAGCTCGTCGTGTGCACGGGGCGCCACGCCATCGGCCGGCATGCAGTAAATGCAGCGGAAATTGCACTTGTCGGTAACGGCAATGCGCAGGTAGTTGATATCGCGGCCAAAACCGTCATGTTGCACGTACCCGTCCACGCAGCCCTCCCCTCACGCGGCGTTTTATTCTTCGGAAAACATAATACCCCACGAGAGATTTATGCCGACACCCGTACGACAGGACAGGTCGCTTCGAGCAAGACCGACTTCCCGAGCCCATCCTCAACAACACAGACCATCACAACATTCGATGCTTTTCCCGTTTTTGACAAAAAACGTCGAATGTTGTGATGGCTTGCCTGCCCACGGCACCCCGTAGAAGGGTCAGAACGTCCCTAAAGGCCGCCGTCCCAGTGCCGAATCACGAATTCTCGCAGGTCGTTTTGACGTTTCTGGAACGCTTCGCTTCGGTCGCACTTAAGACCCATAGCGAGTGCGATGGCGTTCATCGCCCGGTGCAATTGCAGCTGATGGGCAAACTGGGTCCCGGTGAGGACGATCGTCCTAAAGCCCAGCGCGCTCAGCACGGTCATACGCTCCGCATCCGACGCGCTGCGCTGTTTATCAAGATGGTCCGAGCCGTTGTACTCAATCCCCGTACCGCTCGCAGGCGCATATACGTCGATCTCGAAATACCCGGCCTTTGCGAGATACTTGAACTCGTTGGGAACATCGACCCGATGGTTGAGCTCGACCTTGGCGTATCCCAGCCCTCCCTGAGAACGTTTCGCTGCGACCATGATTGCGGTGGCCGTCTCCATGGGCGACCGCGCGCCATCATGCACGCGCTTGAGCACGGCGGCCGCGCGTATAGCCCCCTGACGAGATCGGTTCTCATTGCAATAAGCAATCAAGTCGGCAACGGTATACCTCTGCCCCATCTCGATATAATCGCCTGTCGACAGATGATTCAAATGGTATCGGGCACAGATTTCGTAGCCATATTCCAGCTGCTCGGGCTCGCTCATCCACGAACCCGCTTGGACAAAGCACATGGCCTCATCAACCACTAGAAGGCCCTCTGCCACCTCGATAAGATGACCTGGAGGTACCGGCGCTCCAAACACGTGGCACCTAAATCCAGCCGGCGTCGAGCGCTCAAAATCGAAGTTGACGAGCGTGTCGATATGATCGAGCTCTTCTCGTGGAATACCGAGCGAAACTAGATAGTCGACAACGATCCCAACTGCCGTTGAAGCCCCTCAGCCCCTTGGCCTCGAGTCCCAATTTGGGCAGGCCCGCAGTCGGCTCCGCCTCGTTAGCAAGCGAGTCCTCATCGTATAGGCTGCTTGCTCGCGAGAGCGGCTCGGACGGGCGCGCCACGTTGTGGTACAGCCAGGCAGTCTTATGGGACAGGACGATCGGCAGGTCCATGAGCCCTCCAATGGAGTCGGATAACCAACCTTATTCCCCTGCCCACGGGTCCGCACACCTTCGTGCGCAAGAAAGCGATTCCACCCGGTCGAGTGGCAGAAAAACCATCACAACATTCGATGCTTTTTCCCGTTTTTGGCAAAAAACGTTGAATGTTGTGATGGTTTGAGGCGAGGTGAGGGGCACAGAGGGCCAAAGCATCGTGCTTGGAGCGTGACTATTTTTTTTCGCCCCGTCGTCAACACAAACCTTGACTCTACAATCGTTGTAGGGTTTTCACTACACTGGTAGCTAAAAGAACCAAGCCAGAAAGCCCCGCCCATGGAACACGACCTCACACGCGGCAATGTCCTTAAGACCATCGCGGTCTTTGCCCTGCCCTATATGCTCTCGTACTTTTTGCAGATGCTCTACGGCATGGCCGACCTGTACATGATGGGGCAGTTTAGCGGCGCCGCCGGCATCACCGCCGTGGGCAATGGCGCACAGACGCTCTATATGATTACTGTGGCGCTTGTGGGCCTGGCCATGGGAACGACGGTCATCGTCGGCCACGCCGTGGGCTCACGCCGCTTCGACCGCGCCGAGATCGCCATCGGCAACACCATTACGCTCTTTATGGGTGTCTCGGTGGTGCTGGCCGCTGTCCTGCTCGCACTGTGCCCGCAGGTTGTGGGCGCTCATTGGCACGCCGCCCGAGGCAGTCGAAGGCACCGCCGCCTACCTGCGCATCTGCTTTGTCGGCATTCCGTTTATCGCCGCGTACAACATTCTTTCGGCCATCTTTCGCGGGCTGGGAGATTCGCGCTCGCCCATGTACGTGATTGGCGTGGCATGCATCATCAACATCGCGCTCGACTTTCTGTTTATCGGCCACATGGGACTCGGCCCCGTGGGCGCGGCACTCGGCACGGTAACCGCCCAGACGGCAAGCGTTGCCCTCGCGCTCGTGTGGCTCAAGAGCCGTCGCACGAACATCCACGTTAAGCGCAGCGACCTGCGCCCCCAGCCCGAGGTGCTCGGCAGCATTCTTAAAATCGGCGTGCCCGTGGCCGTGCAGGACGGCTGCATCCAGGTGGCGTTTATGTTTATCACCGTCATCGCCAACCACCGAGGGCTCGTCGACGCCGCCGCCGTGGGCCTGGTCGAGAAGATGATCAGCTTTTTGTTCATTGTTCCGAGTTCCATGGGTGCCACCGTCAGCGCGCTCACGGCGCAAAACGCCGGTGCAGGCAAGGGCGGTCGTGCGCGTCAGGTACTCAAGGATGCCATGACCATCTCGGTGGTGTATGGCTGCCTGATCACAGTGCTGATGTGGCTGGTGGCGCCGGCGTTTATCGGCTTTTTTGCCAAGGACGCCACAGTAGTCGCGGCCGGCACCGGCTATATGCGCAGCTACATTTTCGACGCGATCTTTGCCGGCATCCACATTTGCTTTAGCGGCTTTTTCGCTGCATACGGCAAGAGCTACATCGGCTTTGCGCACAACGTGCTAGCCGTGGCGCTCATTCGCGTGCCGGGCGCGTGGCTGCTGTCGAACGCCTATTCCGACACGCTGTTTCCCATGGGCATCGCCTCGCCGTGCGGGTCGATTCTGTCGGCGGTCATTTGTGTTATCGCGTTTACCGTGCTCAACCGGCGCGGAGCTTTTGACAAACTGATGGCGTAGCGGGGCGACGCGAAATCGCCCTCATCGACGACATCATCAGCGACGACTCCACAACCTACGTGACACAGATCACGGCGCCGATTGCCCCGTCCAAATAAGCATCCGCCCGGAAGGCATCATGCTTTCCGGGCGGATCTTCAATTTGGTTATCGATGCGCTAAGCCTGGGGCACCTCACCGGTAGCCAAGATCTGCTCGAGTGCGTCCTCATCCAGCACGGGTACGCCCAGCTGCTCGGCCTTGGTAAGCTTGGAGCCCGCCTTGGGGCCGGCGACCAGATAGCTCGTCTTCTTTGAAACACTGCCCGAGACCTTGGCGCCGAGCACCTTGAGCGCCGCGCCCGCCTCGTCGCGCGTGCGGTTGACGAGCGTGCCGGTGAGCACGAAGGTCAGACCCGCAAGCGGCTGTGCGTCGGCGAGCTCGCCCGCCACGCCAGCGTCGGCTGCGGCTTGCGCGTGCGCGGCGCCCAAGTCGACCTCGAGCGACAGACCCGCCTGACGCAGGCTTTCCAGCACGGCAAGGTTTTCGGGCACGGCCAGGAACTGCTTGACGCTCGCAGCAATCTTGGGACCGACGCCCTCGCACTCGGCGATATCCTCTTCGCTCGCCAAGATGAGCTTGTCAATCGACAAGAATCGCTCGGCGATGACCTCGCCCACGCTCTTGCCCACGTGGCGGATGCCCAGGGCAAACAGCACGCGACCGAGCGGCTGGCTCTTGGACTTGTTGAGCTCGGCGACGATCTTTTCGGCCGTCTTGAGGCCCACCGGAATGGGGTCGCCCTTCTTGACGCCCTTTTTGCTGTTGGAGCTGGCATAGGTGCGCCCCGTGTCCAGTCCGGCGATGTCATCAACCGTGAGCTGATAGAAGTCCGCGACATCGTGGATCAGGCCGGCGGCGATCATCTTGTCGACAATCTCGTCACCTAGGCCATCGACGTCCATGCAGCCGCGGCTCACCCAGTGGAGCAGGCGCTCCTTGAGCTGCGCGGGGCAATCGATGGAGACGCAACGGTAAGCGACCTCGCCGTCCTCGTGGACCACGGGACTGCCGCACACGGGCAGACCTCGGGCATGTGCCAGTCGACCGAATCGGCCGGGCGCTTGTCGAGCACCGGGCCTACGACCTCCGGGATTACGTCGCCTGCCTTGTGCACGATGATGGTGTCGCCCTCGCGCACGTTTTTGCGGCGGATCTCGTCGATGTTGTGCAGCGTGGCGCGCGCGATGGTAGAGCCGGCGACGGTAACCGGGTCGAATTCGGCGACCGGCGTGAGTACACCGGTGCGGCCCACCTGGATGCGAATTTCGCGCAAGACGGTCTGCTTTTCCTCGGGCGGGAACTTAAAGGCAATGGCCCAGCGCGGCGCACGGGCGGTAAAGCCCAGGTCGAGCTGCTGCTGAAAGCTATCGACCTTTACGACCACGCCGTCGATGTCGTAGTCCAGGTCGCCACGGTGCTCGAGCGCCTGGGCACAGAACTCGTGGACCTCGGCCGGCGTTGCGCAACGAGCCACGTTGGGGTTGACGCTAAAGCCGGCGCTGCGCAGCCAATCGAGGAACTCGCGCTGGCTGTGGACGTGCAGCGGATCGGTATCGGCGATGGCGTAGATAAAGGTGGCCAGATCGCGGCGCGCCGTGACCTTGGGGTCTTTCTGGCGCAGGCTGCCGGCGGCGGCGTTGCGCGGGTTGGCGAAGGGGTCGCGGCCCTCGGCATCGGCCTCGTCGTTCAGGCGCACAAAGCTGCCCTTGGGCATATAGACCTCGCCGCGCACCTCAATGGTGCGCTCGCGGTCGGCGCCCATGTGGACAAGCGCTGGCTCGGACAGGTGCATGGGCACATCCTTGATGGTGCGCACGTTGAGCGACACGTCCTCGCCCGTGGTGCCATCGCCACGTGTGGCCGCACGTACAGAAGGTGCCGTTTTGGTAGGTAAGGGCCACGCCCAGGCCGTCGATCTTGAGCTCGCAGGTATAGGTGACGCTACCGGCGCCGAGCGCATCCTCGGTGCGCTGCAGCCATTCGTCGAGCTCGTCCAGGTCCATGGCATCGTCCATGGAATACATGCGTGCCATGTGCGTGACCGGCGTAAACTGCTCGCTCACGTAGCCACCTACGCGCTGAGTATAGCTGTCGGGCGTCACCAGGTCGGGGTAGGTCGCCTCGATTTCCTGCAGCTCAACGAGCATTTTGTCAAAGGCGGCGTCCGTGATCTCGGGCGCGTCGAGCATGTAGTAGCGATAGGCGTGGTAATCGAGCTCGTGGCGCAACTCGGCCGCACGCGCTGCCGCCTGGGCACGGGCGTCGACCGGTGCAGTGGCATCCGTGCTCGCGGGCGTTTCGGTATCGATGTCCACGCCGTCACCAAACAGGCTCGATTGCTCCATAGCGGCACTCCTTCGCTCGATTTCAAACGGATACTAGAGTACCACCGGTCGCAACGGGGCCGAATAGTGGTCTCGAACCGCACCGAATCGGCAGCCGCCAGACTGGAGTGGACAGTTGTTCAGATACGTATAAATCCTAGAGCTGAAAGGCACGAACACCCCTGTTTCAACTAATTTGGGCTCCTCGAGACCATGTAAACGTCCGCTCTCCCTTCCAAACACCCATTCGAGCCCCATCCCAATCAAAAATTGCTCAAAACGCATCCCAAGCTGCCCCAGATTTTACGTATCTGAACTAACTGTCCAGACCATTCCGGACCAGGCCTCTTGTCAGCCCCAAGCGGTTTTCCTCCGTCCCCAACGGATAGAGGGGCTGCCACACTTGGCGGGACAGCCCCTCTGGCTTCGGCATATGCGAAACGGCTCGCTAGTAGCCCTGGCCGTAGCCCTGGCCCTGACCCTGCTGGCCCAGCAGCTCCTCCAGGTACTGGCGCAGCTGCTCGTCGGTAATACCGCCGTTGCCGGTGTCGGTCGAGCTGTCGTCCTGCTGCTGGTTCTGCAACTCCTCATCGGAGCCCAGCTCGACCGTGACCTTCTTCTCTTCCTTGCCGCGCATGAGCGTGATCTCGACCTTCTCGCCCACCTCGTGGCTGCGCAGCGCGATGATCAGGCCATCGGCGCTCGTAATCTCGTCGTCGCCCAGCTTGGTAATGACATCGCCCTCTTGGATGCCAGCCTTGGCGGCAGGACCGTCCTCGACGACACTTGCCACATACGCGCCGCTATCGGTGCTCAGCTTGTTGGTGCGGGCGTTAAGCGCATTGACGCTCGAAAGCGTGGCGCCCATGTACGGATGCACCGGCGTCTTGCCGTCGATGATCTGGTCGGCAATGTTCTTGGCGTAGTTAACGGGAATGGCAAAGCCCACGCCCGAGCTGGAGCCCGAGTAGCTCTCGATGAGCGAGTTGATACCCACCAGCTCACCATTGTCGTTGACGAGCGCGCCGCCGGAGTTGCCCGGGTTGATGGCGGCATCAGTCTGGATCATGTTGGCGTAGATAGTGTTACCGTTGGTAGAGCTCATGGCCGTGGAGCGATACAGCGCCGAGACGATACCGGTGGAGACAGACTGCTCGTTGCCGAACGGCGAGCCGATGGCCATGACCCACTCGCCCACGTTGAGCTTGGAGGAATCACCGATCTCGATCGGCGTGAGCTTGGAGGCGTCGGCATCCTTGAGCTTGATGACGGCCAGGTCGCTCGAGGCGTCGTTGCCCACGAACTCGGCCTCATAGGTGGTGCCGTCATCCATGGTCACCACGTACTGGTCGTAACCATCGACCACGTGGTTGTTGGTTAGGATGTGGCCCTCGGTATCGAGCACCACGCCCGAACCGACACTGCCCGAGCTGTCCGACTCGTCGGCAGACTGCGAAAGCGAGCCATTCTGGCTACCGCTCGAAGTGGCGGTAATGGAAACCACGGAGGGCAGGGCCTTGGCAGAGACGGCCTCGGCCAGCGTGGTGTCCTCGGAGTCGATCGTGATCTTTTGCGTCGACGAACCCGAAGCACCCGCCGTCACGGCATTCTTGCCGCCGCCGATATCGAGCGTGCCACTCATGATAAGCGCAATGACCAGCAGGGCTCCGCAGGCACAACCGGCGAGTGCCGTAATAACGATCGGCAGCTTTTTGGTCTTGGTCTTGACCACCGTGTGCTTGTTCACGACCTGCTGGCCACCCAGCGGCTTGCCGGTCTGCGTGTCGTAGGCCTGCACGTAGGGACTGTTGCTGTCGGCAGGCGTCGGCTCCACCTGCACGCGCGGCTGCTGCTGGGTCTCGCCGGCGTTGCCCGCATCCTGGGGACGCTGGGAATCGTACTCGCTCATAGCTGCGATCCTTTCGTCAAATAACCAAAGGCCCGCCAAACATGTGGCGGGCCATCATTGTTCACGTTGAGTTGTACCCCAATATGCGGGCGAACGTGTATGAGAACGCAATCTTTTAGGAAGGCTTAAGTTCTGCTGCAGGCCCGAAAGGACCCGGCCTACGGCAAAACCACCACAAAGGCACCTGTCCCCTTTGTGGTGAAAATCTAGTCCTTAAACAGATAGCCCACGCCGCGGACGGTGGTGATGTGTGCCGCGATCTGCGGGCCCACCTTGGAGCGGATGCGTCGAATGTGCACGTCGACGGTGCGCGTGCCGCCGCAGTACTCAAAGCCCCACACGCGGTGCAGCAGCACCTCGCGGCTGTAGGCGCGGTTGGGATGCGTCGCCAAAAAGCTCAGCAGCGAGTACTCCATCAACGTCAGGTCGATGGGCTCGTTATCGAGTGTCACCTGGTAGGTAGCCAGGTTGATCTCGAGGTTATCGATGTTGAGCACATCGTCGGCGGTAACAGTCTCCTCCTCACCCATCAGGCGCTGCGCGCGAGCCTTGAGCTCGTTGGGCGTCGCCGTGGGGCATACAAAGTCGGCATGCGCGTGATTGGGCAGACGCAGGGTGCTAAGCGCCTCGTCGTCAACGATCACCAGCATGGGAACGCCGCCGCGGTCGTCAAGCCACTTGGCAATCCTGATCGATGCGGTCGCTGCGGATGCCGTCGGAGTCGAGGATCAGCAGGTCAAAGTCGTGCGCCGCAGTCGGCGAATCGGGGTGGCCAGGCTCACCTCGACACCCAGGGTGGTCGTCAAGCTGCGGGCAAACTCGTGGAAGGCGCGTCGTGCGCGCCATGAACAGGGCACTCTTTTCGGACATATCGGCCTCCAAAAGAAATGAGCTCAATCGTACTGAAACAAGCCAGCGCGATTAGGAGTTCGCCAGGTAGTGCTTAATCTCCCACTCGGTGATCGTAGACTCAAACTTATGCCACTCGTCGCGCTTCTTTTTGAGGAAGAAGCTGTGGATGTGCTCGCCGAGGGCATCCTTCATAAACTGCGAGTCCTCAAACACGTCGAGCGCCTCTTTGAGCGAGCGCGGCAGCGGCGTGTAGCCGGCCTCGACCATCTGACGATCGGTAAGCTTGAGCGTCTCGGCCGTTGCCTCGGGCGGGAGCTCCAGCTTGCGCTCGATGCCGTCCAGGCCAGCCGCCAGCGTGACGGCGTTGACCAGGTACGGATTGGCCATGGGATCGGGACTGCGAAGCTCGATGCGCGTGGACAGCTGCTTGCCGGGCTTGTAGACCGGGATGCGGACCATACTCGCGCGGTTGCGCAGGCCCCACGTGGCGTACTGCGGCACGGAGTCGCCGCCCGTGGTGATGCGCTTGTACGAGTTGACCGTGGGGTTGGTGATGGCGCTAATCTCGCGGGCATGCGCCAGGATGCCGGCCATGTAGTGCTTGGCGACGTCGGAGAGATGGTACTTCTCGTCGTCCTCGCCCCAAAAGACGTTGTTGCCGTCGTGGTCGAATAGCGACTGGCACAGGAACATAGCGCTGCCGTCCTCGCCTGCCAACGGCTTGGGCATAAAGGAGGCGTGGCAACCGCCTCGTAGGCCTGCTGCTTAATGATAAGCTTGGCCGTGGTGATGGCGTCGGACATGCTCAGGGCCTCGGCGTGGCGCAGGCTCATGCCGTGCTGTGAGCGGCCGGCGGCGTGGAAGGTGTACTCCACGGGCACGGACATCTTCTCGAGCGTGAGGACCGTGTTGCGGCGCAGGTCGCGAGCGGCGTCGCTCACCGAAAGATCGAAGTAGCCCACATTGTCGAGCGGCTCGGGCGTGTGTTCGTCGGGGAAGTAGTAATACTCCAGCTCGGCGCCCACGTTGAGCAGATAGCCGGCCTTCTCGGCCTTGTAGAACATGCGGCGCAACGCATCGCGCGGATCGCCGGCGAAGGGCTTGCGGTCGGGGGGTGCACACATCGCAGAACACGCGGGCGACGCCGTTGTGGCTCGGGCGCCACGGCAAAATCTGGAAGGTCGAAGCATCGGGAAACGCCAGCATGTCGGCTTCCTCGGGCGTGGCAAAGCCCTCGATGGCGGAGCCGTCAAAGCCAATACCCTCCTCAAAAGCGACCTCGAGGTCCTCGGGGCTAATGGCAAAGTTCTTGAGGCGGCCGAGAATGTCGACAAACCACAGACGTACAAAGCGGATGTCACGCTGCTCTACGGAGCGGAGTACGTAATCGATGTTCTGCTGGTTCATGTCGCTCCCCTTTCTTTCGGGCGGGTTTCGACTGGTCTATATCGCAGATACTATCGCAGAAAAATGTTTCCGCAGGGTTAAAGCGTATCAAGCGCTCAAAAAACGTGTGTGAACAGGCAGTTGCGAACGAATGGTTAGCGCGAGGTCGAAGCGCGGTGTTCGATGTGGCCGGGGATCTCGATACGCTTGGGGGCGAGCTTTGCGGCCTCGCCCACGGTGGTGGTAACAACGTCGATGCGCTCGGAAAGGCGCTCGACTACACGCGCTCGGCGATGGTAAGGGTGTCCTGCGCGGCCGTGGTCACACCGCCAAAGAGCACGTGATTCCAGGGGTAATCGTCAAACGTTGCGATCTTGAGACCCGCCGGCAGCGAGGGACCAAGCTGCGCCAGTGCCTCGGTCAGACGCAGGAAAACCAAGCCGTTGACGGCAATGAGGCCGAGCTTTTTGCCTGCATAGCCGCGGATGGTCTCGTCCAAGCGACCGACGCCCGTGGCGCCACCGTCGGCCAGGGTGACGACCTCGCCCGCAAGGCCGCGGCGCGAAAGCTCGTCGGCAAAGGCCTCGGCGCGCTCTCGACGCACGGGGCTATCGTCACTTGCCTCGGTGAGCAGGCACAGACGCTCGCTGCCCGCAGCTGCCAAGGCATCTACCAAGCCGGCGACCAGCTCACGGTTGTTAGATGTCACCAGGTCAACACCGCCGTCGGCAACGTCGCGGTCGAGCAGCACAACGGGCAGACGTCCCGCTGCCGCGGCGATCGCCTCGTCATTGCCTCCGCAGGTGTTGACGACCAGGCCGTCCACGCCGGCATCGATAAGTCTGGTGAGCGACTCCGCTTCCTTAGCGGGGTCGTTGCCGCTAATGGCCGTCATGAGCGAGCAGCCGCGCGCGCCGCGGCGCTGGCGGAAAGGCCCTTCGAGCATGGCGCTCGAGAACGGGTTGGCGATGTCAGCCAGATCACACCGATGAGGTTCGTACGCGAGCTGCGCAGATTGCGCGCGGCGGCACGTGGGCGATAGCCGGTGCGCTCGATAACTGCCGCGATGCGAGCACGGGTCTCCTCGGTCATTTGCCCGGGGCGGTTGTTGAGGTAGCGCGAGACCGTGGCCGGACTCACGCCCGCCTCGGCGGCAATGTCCTTGATTCTCATCTGCGCCATAACGCACCCCGTTTCCCAATTGTCGGCGATCTGAGCCATTTTAGGCATTTTTTTAAAAATCTCGGTTGCAAAACGCTGTAGGTGAGTATACTACAACTCGAAACGAAACCGATTTCGTAAACCGATTTCGGCAAGCGTTGGCACGCAGGTGCAAAGACGCACCCTACCGTCTTGGCACCTGCGTGCCAACGCCATATCAAAGGTGTACGCACGAGTAAAAGGAGCTGCGCGACCATGGGTAAAACGGTTCTTACCTTCGGCGAGATCATGATGAGGCTCTCACCCAAAGATCACCTGCGTATTGAGCAGGCAACCGAGTTTGACGTCCGCTACGGCGGCGCCGAGGCCAACACTGCGCTTTCCCTGGCCTACCAAGGCGACAAGGCCGCTTACGTCTCCGTTGTCCCGGCCAACCGTCTGGGCGAGTGCGCCGCTGCGCTCGCTGAAGGCCTACGGCGTCGACACAACGCGCGTCGTGCGTCAGGGCGACCGTCTTGGCTCCTATGTGTTTGAGGTCGGCGCCTCGCAGCGCGGTAACGGCTGCGTCTACGACCGCAAGTTCTCTGCCATCAACATGGCCAAGCGCGACGTCTTTGACTGGGACGAGATCCTCAAGGGCATCGATGTCTTCTATTTCTCCGGCGTGACCCCCGCCGTCTCCGATGAGATGGCCGCCGCCTGCAAGGATGCCCTCACCGCCTGCCGCGCCAAGGGCATCACCACCGTGTGCGACGTGAACTATCGCGGCAAGATGTGGTCGCCCGAGAAATCGCAGGCCACCATGAAGGAACTCCTGCCGCTCGTCGACATCTGCATCGCCAACGACGAGGATGCGCCCGCCGGCCTCGGCATGACCTGCGTCTCCGGTTCCCTTGCCCACGGCATCGAGGAGCGCGATACCTACGTCGAGATGGCCCGTCAGATCTGCGCCGAGTACGGCTGCAAAAGGTCGCCTCGGTCGTCCGCAACATCTCTTGCGTCGAGCGCTCCATCTGGATGGGCATGCTCTTTGACGCCGAGAGTGGCGAGCACTGGGTTCTCCCCTGCTCACGACGTACACACGTGCTCGAGGGCGTTGCCGCCGGCGACGCTTTCAACGCCGGCCTCGTCCATGCCCTCATCAACGACTTTGACCCGCAGGACGCCGTCAACTATGCGATTGCAGCCTCGATCCTCAAGCTCACCATCAAGGGCGATTCCAACTTGGTGACCGCAGGCGAGATCGCCAGCCGTGGCATCCGCCGCCGACGGTGGCACCCGCGTCGCGCGCTAGTCCGTCTCCATTCCGCGGGCCGCAGCTTTCCAATCCCATACCCCTGCGGCCCGCTCCCCGATTCCTCCGGCCGGACAAAACCACCAGTCCCATTCCGGTTTTGCCTGGCATTCCCTACATGACTGGTCGAGCAGCTGGTTTTGGAATTGCTTGAACCCCAAGCAGTGCCTCCGATAACCAATCCAAAATCGGCTCCTGACCAGCACATTTGGCAATCACGCGCCCATGCGCGCCACTCATCGAAAGGAACATTATGTTCGATCAGTTCTACACCACGCTTGAGTCCCTGGGCATCGTGCCGGTCGTCGTGCTCGACAAGGTCGAGGACGCCGCTCCGCTCGCCCACGCCCTTATGGCAGCTGGCATGAAGTCCGCCGAGGTCACCTTCCGCACCGCCTGCGCCGCCGAGTGCATCGCCGCTATGGCCGAGGCCGAGCCCGAGATGTGCGTTGGCGCCGGCACTGTCCTGACCGTCGAGCAGGTTGAGCAGGCTCGCGCCGCCGGTGCCAAGTTCATCGTCTCCCCGGGTTACAACGAGGACGTCGTGAAGCACTGCATCGACATCGACCTGCCCGTGCTGCCCGGCACCGTGACCCCCTCCGAGGTCACCGCGGCCGAGAACCTGGGCCTCAAGGTCACCAAGTTCTTCCCCGCGTCCCAGTATGGCGGCCTGAACACCATCAAGGCCCTCGCCGCTCCGTTTGTCGGCCACCGCTTTATGCCCACCGGCGGCGTGAGCACCGCCAACGTCGAGGAGTACTTGAGCTCCTCCGCCATCATCGCCTGCGGTGGCACCTGGATGGTCAAGCCGGCCCTGTTTGCCGACGGCGACTTCTCCAAGGTCGAGCAGATCGCCCGCGAGGCCATGGACGTCGTCAAGAAGGTCCGCGGCTAGGTTTAGCTCTCTATCGTGAAAGGGGCGTGCCCTAGACCTCGCCCCTTTCTTTTAAAGCGGCTCGGAAGCGCGCCGTTTCCGTCACGAACAAGAACCGAAAACGTCTTGTATGCTGATAGAACGTGACGGAAGCGACACGCCCCCGAGCCGCTTTGCCTACTCGGTTGGCAACCGCGCTCAACTGAGCCACTTCGACAAAAGCCGAACCATCAAAACAGCTGCGGCGCCGTCTGGAGGAATGGACCTTTGCTTCCGGTCTTTTCCTCCAAGCGGCACCGCATCTTTGTGCCCCGGTTACGCCCCAACGCAGTTGCGGTGAAATAGGGACTGTTTGCACCACCTAGGCCGCAAAACAGTCCCTATTTCACCGCAACTTATATGGGGATTGATTAGATGAACGAGTCTTTGGACAGCTCAAAATAGTCGGGATGCAAGGCTATAACCGGACCCTGCTCCTCGGGCATTAGATGCAAATGCGTCTCTGCCAGATAGCTCGCCGTGTCGGTATCGCCCTTCTTAATGGCCTCGAGAATCCGGCGATGCTGCCCACGGATCGGCTCCCAGTCCAGATCCTGCGACACCATACGCAACCAGTTGTATCGCTCAAAATGTGTGTTGATGCTCTTCATCCAATCCCACAACATGTGACGACCGGCAATCTCAAAACACGTCTCATGGAACAGGTTGTCCAGGTCGAGAAAGCGACGCGTTTCGCTATGGTCGAGCGACTCGGACTCGGCAAGAATCTGCTCAAGCCGCTGCTTTTGCTCGGGCGAGGCGGCCGAACAGCATTTAATAAGCACGCTTCTCTCGAGTTTTTCGCGCAAGAAACAGGCGTTCTCGGCGCGCTCCATGCTGATTTTTGATACATAGGTGCCGCTTTTGGGACGCGTTTCCACCAGCTCCTGCTCACGCAGGCGCACAAAGGACTCGCGAATGGGCGTGCGCCCGATTCCCGTCTCCTTTTCCAGACCAATCGCCGAAAGGCGCGTGCCAGGCCTGAGCTCGGCATAGATGATCTTGGAGCGCAATGCGTTGTATGCCTGATCTTGCAGGCTCTGATAATGCTGGTGCTGTTCCATAAAGCCCTCGGATAAACCCTCGGTTAATCGAATACCACCATGCAATACTATCGCATCCCCCCCCCTCATAAGTTGCGGTGGAATAGTTCCTGTTCAAGGCTTACGCAGCAAAAACAGGAACTATTCACCGCAACTTCCAACAGTCTTTTTGGGACGTGGCTTTTTTGGCTACCCTGAGCCGCAGGTCGGCCCCCTTGCCACAAAGGGGCCTATCTACTACGTTAACGCGGAGAGCCCAGACCATGCTGAAAAGTGCGAAAACAAAAACCGCAGGTAGACAGCTTGTTGATTTTCGAAAAAGCCAACTATGGTTGACCCTGCGGCTTAAACGTAGTAGATAGGCCCTTTTCGTGGCGCAGCACTACTGCACCCCAAATTGGCACCCCGAGTCCTCGTGAGTCGCCAACAAGCTGTTCGCCCAGCGCTTTATCCGCGCGGCATTCGGAAAATAGCACCACCGTAAGAAACCGCGAACAGCGCTATACGTTGCTATATCTCACTATACTTTGCTATATCTTGCTATACTTTGCTATATCTTGCTATATCTTGAGCAAAGGTGGCTCACATGCAAACAAACCCTTTTAAGCCCACAGCAGGTAAAACACCTCCCACGATTAGCGGCCGCGAAGATGTGCTCGAAGAATTCAATGAGGGCCTCGTCAACGGGCCTGGTGCCCCGGGGCGCCTAATGCGCATAGCCGGCGTCCGCGGAACGGGCAAGACGGTCCTCCTTGACGAGTGCTCACGTTTGGCGCAAAGCCGTGGCTGGACGGTCATAAAAGAGGTCGCAACCGAGGGACTTTGCCAGCGCATTCTCGAGCAGCTGCAGCCCAAATTCCAGGCCAAGCACGCCAGATTTGAGCCCACCGTAGCTGGCGTATCCATCGGCAGCATAGACATTGAGCGAATCGGCCCATCGCTACGCGACGCCATGAGACAGACAATATCCAAGAATGAAAATGGCCTGCTCATCACTCTCGACGAGGTTCAAGACGCAGAGCTCGATGAGGTCCGAACGCTCTCCATTGCGATTCAGCAGGTTATCGGCGAAGACCTTGATATAGCCTTTGTTTTTGCTGGGCTGCCTTCGATGATTGAAAGCATCATCAACGGAAAGACACTTGCGTTTTTGCGCCGTGCCCTCCCCTTTGACCTGAAGGCTGTGGCAGTAACCGAAGTGTCGTACTCCCTCGAGGAAACCATTGAAGCGTCTGGCATGGAGTTGCAGCCAGGTATTGCCGGCCAACTTGCCGAGGCAACGCAAGGCTATCCTTTCATGATCCAACTCGTTGGATACTACGCAGGGCAGTTGGCAAGACGTGCACATACAACGATTATTGGAGAAGAAGAAGCCGAGCGCGGCATTGCAACGGCACGCGAACGCTTCTGCGCCATGGTGATTGAGCCCGCGCTGCGGCGCATTCCGCCCACGTGCATCGCTTATCTGCTGAGCATGGCGTCTTTGGGGCAGGCGAGCTCGACCAGCATGGTTGCCGATGCCCTAAACAAAACGCCTCAACAGGTGAGCTCCGTCCGCAGCCGCCTGTTAAGAGAATCGATTATCGAGGCCCCTTCGTACGGCAAGGTCTCATTTGCCATCCCCTACATGCGCGACTACCTCTACGAGCACAAAGCCGAACTGGAAGTTGAACTGTAGAAACGGCAACTGCCCTGCAAGACGAAAACCGTTTTCGTACGGATTAAAGCAGACGTAAACGATTTTCGTCTTGATTTGCGTACGGAATTAAGACGTAAATTGCGCTTTCGTACGCTTATTACCAGACGCAAATTGTTTTCGTCCGGCTATGCGTCCCCAATCCAGACGAAAAAAAGGCCCCGAGCTCGTGTGAGCTCAGGGCTCTTTGTGCCGCACATCTATGAGAGGGAATCGATGCGCACGGGCGCTACTCCATGTAGCCACCCCTGGGATGGCGGCAACCTCGTCGTTCCCCGCCTGATGGGCGTGCTCAAGGCATCCGTCCCCCTCTTTATCGACGTGACCGGCAAAAAGCTCGTCGAGGAAACTATCCGCACGCACCGCGATGTGGCCGACGCCATCGCCTCGCGCAATCCCACCGCGGCGCACGACGCGATGTACCTGCACCTGGTGTATAACCGCAACATGATGATCGCAGAGGGCACGCAGGAACAGAGCGAATAAACGTCCGCGCGGCAAGGGCGAGATCACCGTTTACCTTTTAAAAGTGAACGTTCACCTATTTTTCAGAGAGCAGGCTGGTTTGTTACTTTACTTCACCTATACTGACCTTGTATGAAAAGCAAGACTTATATAGATGAACGTTTCTTTTGAAAGGATCACTATGTCTGATCTTATGGACAGCTTCCGCCTGGATGGCAAGGTCGCGCTCGTAACCGGCGCCACCTATGGCATCGGTATGGCCATTGCCGAGGCGCTCGGAGAGGCCGGCGCCAAGATCGCCTTTAACGCACGTCACGCCGACAAGGTCGCCGAGGCCGAGAAGCACTACCGCGAGCTGGGCTTTGACGCTCACGGCTATATTGCCGATGTCACCGACGAGGCCGTCGTCGCCGAGCTCATCGCCAAGATTGAGGCCGACTTTGGCACCACGCCCGATATCTTGGTCAACAACGCCGGCGTCATCCAGCGCACCCCGATGCTCGACATGAGCGCCGAGGACTTCCGCCGTGTCGTCGATATTGACCTCAACGCACCGTTTATCGTGTCCAAGGCCTGCCTGCCCGGCATGATCGCCAAGGGCCACGGCAAGATCATCAACATCTGCTCGATGATGAGCGAGCTGGGCCGCGAGACCATCGCCGGCTATGCCGCCGCCAAGGGCGGACTCAAGATGCTCACCAAGAACATCTGCTCCGAATTTGGCGAGGCCAACATCCAGTGCAACGGCATTGGACCCGGCTACATCGCCACGCCGCAGACCGCACCCCTGCGCGAGACGCAGCCCGACGGCAGCCGTCACCCGTTTGACCAGTTCATCATTGCCAAGACGCCGGCCGCCCGCTGGGGTACGCCCGAGGACCTGAAGGGGCCCGCCGTGTTCTTGGCTTCCGACGCGTCGAACTTCGTCAACGGCCACATCCTCTACGTCGACGGCGGCATTCTCGCCTATATCGGCAAGCAGCCTCAATAAGCGTCGCCGCAACTGCCCACATCAGGTTTCACCCACTCGTTTTTCATTTGAGTTGCGGTGAGATAAGGATTGGTTTTGGCTTCTATCAGGCAAAACAGTCCGTATTTCACCGCAAGTTAGAAATAGAAAGGTAATTCGCAATGAAAATCGCTCTGATCAATGAGAACTCTCAGAACTCCAAGAACCCCATGATCGAGGCTGCGCTTAAGAAGGTCGTCGAGCCCATGGGGCACACCGTCTTTAACTATGGTATGTATGCCGACGCCGACTCCAAGCCTCTCACCTACGTGCAGAACGGCATTCTTGCCGCCGTGCTGCTGAACTCCGGCGCTGCTGACTACGTCGTGACCGGCTGCGGCACCGGCGAGGGCGCCATGCTCGCCTGCAACTCCTTCCCCGGCGTGCTGTGCGGCCACGTTGCCGACCCGCTCGACGCCTACACCTTTGCCCAGGTCAACGACGGCAACGCCGTCGCCATGCCCTTCGCTCTTAAGAACGGCTGGGGCCAGGAGCTCAACCTTGAGTACACCTTCGAGAAGCTCTTTGGCTTTGGTTCGGGCAACGGCTACCCCGCCGAGCGCGTTGAGCCCGAGCAGCGCAACAAGAAGATCCTCGACGGCGTGCGCGCTGTGGCCATGCGTCCGCTCGTCGACGTTCTGGGCGAGATCGATCAGGACCTGGTGAAGGGCGCACTTGCCGGCGAACACTTCCAGGAGTACTTCTTTGCCAACGCAACCGACGAGGCCATCATCACCAAGGTCAAGGAGATCCTGGGCCTCTAATCGCACGACTCATTGCAGCTAACGCAAGCGGCGGTCGTCCCACGTACGGGACGACCGCCGCTTTTTGCTATCTACCGACTGACGCCGCGGGGACAGGCCCATGCACCAAGGGGTTGGCTAGAGCTCGCAGGCAACCTTGTAGCCATCGCCGATGGCGTCGCGGATGTTGCCGCACTTGTTGGCATCGCCCAGCACGTGGGTGGCAACACCGGCAGCGGCAAGGTCATCGGCCAGCTTGGTATTAGGACGATAGCCCATGGCAAGCACCAGTGTATCGGCACCGGCGATGGTGTGGACCTCGCCGTCCTTCTCGTAGCTGATGGCATCCTCGGTAATCTCGGTCACCTTGGCCTCGGTCAGCACGTGGACGCCCTTGGAGAGCATGCGCGTGATGAGCACCGCGCGACCGGCACCGCCCTCGTTGGCGGCGAGCGTCTTGGTCATCTCGATGACGGTGACATCGCGGTTGGCCGGCGACAGGTCGTTGACCAAGGGGGCCAGGTAATCGGCCGTCTCGCAACCGACGGTGCCGCCGCCCACAATGACGATCTTCTTACCCGGGAAAGCCTTGCCACCCAGCAGGTCGTCAGCTGTCATAACCTGCTTAAAGCCCTGCATAAAGGCCGGAGCGATGGGCTCGGCGCCATAAGCCAGGACAACCTCGTAACCCGCGTAGTCACGCTGAATGTCCTCGGCAGTAAGCTCGGTGCCAAATACGCACTTCACGCCCGCCTCAGCAAGACGGCGATACTGATACTTGATCACACGGGTGAGTTCCTGCTTTGCCGGCGGAACGGCTGCGATACGCATCTCGCCGCCCGGTTCGTCCTGCTTGTCCACGAGCACCACGTTGTGGCCGCGCTTGGCGGCAATGAACGCCGCCTCCATGCCCGCAGGACCAGCGCCCACAACGAGCACGTTCTTGGCCTCGGCGGCAGGCTCGTAACCAGCCTCGTCGCGCTCCACGTCCGGGTTGACGGTGCAGGAGATGCGCTTGCCGAACATAATGCCGTTCAGGCAGCGCAGGCAGCCAATGCAGGGGCGAATATCGTCGGCGTTGCCGGCAGCGGCCTTGTTGCAGAACTCGGCATCACACAGATTGGCGCGGCCCATCATGCAGATGTCGGCAGCGCCGTCCTCGATCAGCTCCTCGGCGATCCAGGCCTCGTTAATGCGTCCGACGGTGGCAACGGGAATGTTGACGTGCTTTTTGATCTCGCGCGAGCAGGCGGCATGCGAGGCCTGCTGAGTACCGGCGGCGGGAATTGCGGAACCGCGCTTGATGGTGGTACCGCCCGACACATGAATCATGTCGACGCCGGCCTTCTCCAGGCGACGTGAGACGTAGATCATGTCGTTGAGGGTCAGGCCGCCATCGGTGTACTCGTCGCCCGAAATGCGGACGTCGATGATAAAGTCCTTGCCGCAGCGCTCGCGAATCTCGGCGATGACCTCGAGCAAAAAGCGCATGCGGGCGTCGAGAGAGCCGCCGTACTCATCGGTACGCTTGTTATAGAGCGGGGTCAAAAACCGCCGAGCATGCCGTGGGCGTGCGCCGCATGGACCTCGACGCCATCGACGCCAGCCTTCTGCATACGCACGGCAGCGTCGCCAAACTGATGCGTGAGCTCGTGAATCATCGACCGTAATGGGGCGCGGCGCCTCGCGGGCATAGGACGGCCCACAAAGGACGGAGCGATCAGGCGCGGCGTACCCGGAATGTTAAAGGCCATGTAGGCGGGGTGGAAGAGCTGCGGCATGATCTTGCAGCCATACTCGTGGACGGCCGCGGCGAGCTTTTCCCAGCCAGGGATAAACGTGTCGTCGTAGCAGCACATGTCACCCGGCAGATAGGTATAGGTAGGCTCGACCGTCACGACCTCGGTGATGATGAGGCCCACGCCGCCCTTGGCGCGGGCACGGTAATGATCGACCAAGTCGTCGGTCACATAGCCATGATCGGCCAGGTTGGTGGACACCGGCGGCATAAAGACGCGGTTCTTGACCTCGGTCGTACCGACCTTGATCGGGCTAAAGAGCATTGGATAGGCAGAGGACTCCATACAGGGTTCCTTTCATTTGAGCCGCTCGGCGGCAGTTGCTGACGTACCTATCGTACCAGCAACCGCACGGTACCCGACCGCACGCACTCCCCTGCCTACGTATCGACCCACAAAAAGTTGTGGTGGAATACGGAGTAGATAAGGCCTTTGACAGCCAAGACAGTCCGTATTTCACCGCAACTGATGGGCGGGATGGAATTGAGGGCTCAGATAGCCAGTCATGCCCTCATCCGCCACTCCCTCACCTACAGCGCGCCGTCCAGCATAAGGTTCACCTTGAGCACGTTGACCGTGGGCTCGCCGAACACGCCGAGGAAACGGCCCTTGGTGCACGCGGCGATGATGTCGCGCACCTCGTCCTCACTTTTGCCCGTGGCTTTGGCAAGGCGCGGGACCTGGTACTCGGCGGCATCCGGAGAGATCTCCGGGTCGAGGCCGGACCCCGAACACGTCACCAAGTCGACGGGCACAGCGTCCATATCGGCATCGGGGTTGGCGGCGCGGATCTTCTTCACGCGCGCATCTATCAGCTGCCGATACTCCTCACTCGCCGGGGACAGGTTGGACGGAGCGCCGTAGGCCATGGGCTCGCCGTCGTCGCCTTCGACAATTGACACGTTCTGGATGCGGCCCCACATATGGCCCTCATCCTCGAAGTTCTGGCCGATGAGCTCGGAGCCCACAACCTTGCCGTCGACCTTGATGAGCGAACCGTTCGCCTGGTACGGAAACGCAAGCTGCGCGATGCCGGTCACGACGAGCGTATAGCCCAGGCCGCAGACAACGGTAAACAGCGCGAACACGCCCAGTGCGCGCGATGCGACACCTTTGAACATACAAACCTCCACTTACATAATGCCGCAGAACGCGAGCAGCATGTCGATGAGCTTGATGAATACGAACGGGGCAACGATGCCGCCCAGACCCCACACGAGCAGGTTGTGGGTCAGCAGCTGTCCGGACGGTACCTCGCGGTACTTAACGCCCTTCAGCGCAGCCGGGATCAGCGCGACGATAACGAGCGCGTTATAGATGATGGCCGAAAGAACCGCGGACAGCGGGCTTGCCAGACCGAGGATGTTGAGCGCGCCAAGGCCCGGGTAGATCGGCGAAAACAGGGCCGGAATGATAGCGAAGTACTTCGCCATGTCGTTGGCCACCGAGAAGGTCGTAAGTGAACCGCGGGTCATGAGCAGCTGCTTGCCGATACGCACGACCTCGATGAGCTTGGTAGGGCTGGAGTCGAGGTCGACCATGTTGCCGGCCTCCTTGGCAGCCTGGGTGCCCGTGTTCATGGCCACGGCGACGTCGGCCTGCGCCAGCGCCGGCGCGTCGTTGGTGCCGTCGCCGGTCATGGCGACCAGGTGGCCCTCACGCTGGAACTCGCGGATCTTCTCGAGCTTGCCCTCAGGGGTGGCCTCGGCCAGGAAGTCGTCAACGCCGGCCTCGGCGGCGATTGCCGCGGCGGTGAGTGGGTTGTCGCCCGTCACCATGATGGTCTTGATGCCCATCTTGCGCAGGTCGGCGAACTTCTCCTTCACGCCGGACTTGATGATGTCCTTAAGGTAGACGACGCCCAGCACGCGGCAGTTCTTGGTCACGACCAGCGGGTGCCGCCGGCCTTGGCGATGCGCTCGACGGCCTCGTCGCACTCCTGGGAGAACACGCCACCGGCTGCCTCCACATAGGTGCGCACGGAATCGGCAGCGCCTTTGCGGATCTCATTGCCCTCGTAGTTCACACCGGACATGCGGGTCGCCGCGGTGAAGGGGATGAACTCCATACCCTTATCCTCGAGTGTGCGGCCGCGCAGACCGAACTGCTCCTTGGCGAGCACGACGATGGAACGGCCTTCGGGGGTCTCGTCGGCCAGCGAGGAAAGCTGGGCGGCATCGGCCAGCTCCGCGGGATCGATGCCGTCGACCGGGATGAACTCGGCGGCTTGGCGGTTACCCAGGGTGATGGTGCCGGTCTTGTCGAGCATGAGGATGTCGACGTCGCCGGCGGCCTCGATGGCGCGGCCGGACATGGCCAGCACGTTGGCCTCGTTCAGACGGCTCATGCCGGCGATGCCGATGGCGGAAAGAAGGGCGCCGATGGTAGTAGGAGCCAGGCACACGAGCAGCGCCACGAGCGTGGTCACGGCCGTGGGGTTGTCCATGTCGTTAAGACCGACCGAGAAGCAGGAGTAACAATACAGGGCCAGCGTGACCAGGATAAAGACGATGGAGAGGGCCACCAGGAAGATCTCCAGAGCGATCTCGTTAGGGGTCTTCTTGCGCGCGGCACCCTCGACCATCGCGATCATTTTGTCCAGGAAGCTCTGGCCGGGCTCACTGGAGATCTTGACGATGATCCAGTCGGACAGCACCGTGGTACCGCCGGTAACGGCAGAGCGGTCGCCGCCGGCCTCGCGGACCACGGGGGCGGACTCGCCGGTGATGGCGGACTCGTCAACGGAAGCAGCGCCCTCGATGACGTCGCCGTCGCCGGGAATCTGCTCGCCGGCGCGTACGATCACCAGGTCGCCGCGTGTGAGCTCGGTGCCGGGAACGACGGTGAAGTGCTCCTTGTCCTCAACGGACTCGATGCGATGGGCCTCGACATCCTTCTTGGCCGCACGCAGGGGAATCGGCCTGGGCTTTACCGCGGCCCTCGGCAAGCGCCTCGGCGAAGTTCGAGAACAGGTCGGTAAGCCACAGGATGACCGCGATGGCGACCACATAGTAGGTGGGCACACCCGCGTCCTGCACACCGAAAATGGAAGCGACGGCCAGGACGGAGGTCATGACGGCGGAAAGCCACACCAGAAACATGACCGGGTTTTGAATCTGGACGCGAGGATCCAGCTTGGCAAACGAGTCGCGGACCGCGCGGCCCATCATGTCTTTTGCATAGTCATAAATCTGCGCCCTCCTTTACGCAATCATCTGGAAGAACTCGGCAACGGGGCCAAGCGCCAGGGCCGGGAAGAAGCTCAGGGCACCGATCAGCAGGACGATGAACACGAGCAGGAATACGAACATGCCGTTAGTGGTAGACAGGGTACCGGCGCTCTCGGCGACCTTGCCCTTCTTGGCCAGCGAGCCGGCGATAGCCAGCGTACCGATGATGGGCATGAAGCGGGCGAACAGCATCTCGAGGCCGAGCATGACGTTGATCCAGGGAATGTTGCAGTTCATGCCTGCAAACGCCGAGCCGTTGTTGCCGCCGCATGAGGTGAAAGCATACAGCGCCTCGGAGAAGCCGTGCGCGCCACCATTGTTGAGCTGGTCGGCAAGACCGGGCACCATGCAGGCGATGGCCGAGCACACCAGAATGGCAAACGGGTTGCCAAGCACAGGACAACTGCCCAGCGCATCTCGCCCGGCTCGATCTTCTTGCCCAGGAACTCAGGCGTGCGTCCGACCATGAGGCCGGCGATGAACACTGTGAGGATGGCGAAGCCGATCATGCCGTACAGGCCGCAGCCCACGCCGCCGAAGACGACCTCGCCCAGAGCAATCTGGAGCATCTGGACAAAACCGCCCAGCGGGGTGTAGGAGTCGTGCATGGAGTTAACCGAGCCGTTGGAAGCAGCCGTCGTGAAAGCGGACCAGGTAGAAGAGGAGGCGATACCGAAACGGCTCTCCTTGCCCTCCATGTTGCCGCCGGCCTGGCCGTCGGTCATCTCGATATTGACCGCTCCGCCATCGGCCAGCTGCGGGGTGCCCGCATGCTCGTTGACGGCGATGATGCCGGTGAAGATCACCAGCAGGATGAACATGGCGGCAAAGATGGCCTTGCCCTGCTTGGTGTTCTTGACGCCGATACCGAAGGCGAAGCAACAGGCGGCCGGGATCAGCAGCAGGCTGGTCATCTCGATGATGTTGGTGAAGGCACTGGGGTTCTCATACGGATGGGCGGAGTTCACGCCGAAGAAGCCGCCGCCGTTGGTGCCGGACTGCATGATGGCGACCTGAGGAGCCGCGGGACCCTGGGGCAGGAACTGCTCGGTAACCACGCGCGCGCCCTCGACAACCTTGCCGTCGACCTTGACCGTGTCGCCCTCAATCTGGGCGCCGTCGATGACGCTCCAGCCGCCGTCTGCATTAGGCTGAACAGCGACGGGTTCTACGAGCTCAGCCTTCTGAGCCGGCTGGAAGTTGGAGATGACGCCACCGGCAGCCAGGCAGATGCCGAACACGAGGTTCAGCGGGATGAGCACATACAGGACGGTGCGGGTGAGGTCGACCCAGAAGGAACCCAGACCCTGCTCCTTGACCTGACGGAAGCCGCGGATCAGCGCGAACATGACCGCAATACCGGTGCCAGCGGAAACGAAGTTCTGCACGGTGAGGCCCATGAACTGCACAAAGTAGGACAGGGTGGTCTCACCGGAATAGGATTGCCAATTGGTGTTGGTTATGAAGGAAGCAGCCGTATTGAACGACAGGTCCCATGACACACCCGGCAGGTGCTGGGGATTGCCTGGCAAGAAGGACTGAAGCGCCTGGAGTGCCACAAGAGTCACGAGGCCGATCCCCGAAAAGACCAGCACGCTCGCCAGGTAGCGCCTACACCCCATCTGCTCTGCCGCGTCGATGCGAAGCAGACGATAGACGCCACGCTCCACAGGAGCAATCACAGGCGACAGGAACGTATGCTCACCATCCATGATATGGGCCATGAACCGACCGAGCGGAACGGCCAGGACGACGAGCACGGCAAAGTACAAGATGTACTGAATCGCAGCGTCCATAGTTTACGAATCACTCCTCATCAGAATGTAGATGTAATAGATAAGAAGTCCAATGCAGACGACTCCGATGATGGGAATGAGGATGGCCATTTACCGCCCCTTTCACGCGCGGTCCGATGTCTCGGACGCCTGCTCTCGCAAGCGCCTGGGGACAGTAAACGCTTCTAGAGATTAAAGAGGCGTGAGGGCCGGGGCTCACGACCTTAAGATGCCGTAAAGATGCAGGTAGAAAGCACTATTGCGGCTGCAGTGCGCCTATACTCGACCTCGCGAGCATACAGTGGCGTCCTCACCGCGTATGCACGCATGGACAACGTTTCAGAAAGGCTACGCTATGCAGCGCGACGCATCGGACACTCGCGTCAATCCGGACCTCATCCTCAAGGCAATTGAGAAAGACGAGGTCGCCGATGACGCTCGAACCAGCCGGGGACACCTCAAGATTTTCTTTGGCTACGCTGCTGGCACAGGCAAAACCTATGCGATGCTTCAAGCCGCCCACGCCGCCAAGCGGCGAGGTGTCGACGTCGTCGCGGGATACATCGAGCCGCACGAACGTCCGGCAACTGCCCATCTTGCACAAGGGCTTGAGAACGTGCCCTGTAAACTCATCAAGCACAACGGCATTGCGCTCAGCGAGTTCGATCTAGATGCGGCTATCGAACGCGCCCCTCAGCTCATCCTTGTCGACGAGCTCGCCCATACGAATGCGCCGGGGTCTCGCCACGACAAACGCTATCAAGATGTCGAGGAACTTCTACATGCGGGCATCGACGTCTATACGACCGTGAACGTTCAGCATATCGAGAGCCTAAACGACATGGTTGCATCCATCACCGGCGTTATCGTGAGCGAACGAATCCCCGACCGTATCTTCGATGATGCCGACCAGGTCGAGCTCGTCGACATAGAGCCCGAAGACCTACTTGAGCGCCTTCGCGCCGGCCTCGTCTACCGTCCCGCACAAGCCGACCGAGCGCAACAGCATTTTTTACCGTCGAGAACCTCACCGCACTCCGAGAAATCGCGCTGCGCCGCTGCGCCGATCGCACCGGCCACCTCACAGACGCCGCACGCGTGCTGGGAAACCGTGACTACTACACCAAGGAGCGTATCTTAGTCTGTGTCTCCCCGGCGCCGACCAATCCCCGCATCGTCCGCACCGCCGCACGCATGGCGAAAGCGTTTCGCAGCGAGCTCGTCGCCCTGTTCGTAGAGAGCCCGCGCGCGCAGGCCATGAGCGATAATGAGCGCGCCAAGCTTGCAGCCAATATCACCCTAGCCGAACAGCTCGGGGCACATATGGAAACCGTCTATGGCGACGACATCGCGTTTCAGATCTCCGAGTTCGCGCGCCTGTCGGGTATTTCGAAGATCGTCATGGGACGCACGGGCGAGCGCAGCAGCGTCCGTCAGGCCCTCTTCGGCCGCAAATCTCTCGTAGAACAGCTCATAACGTTCGCCCCCGAACCTCGACATTTACATCATTCCAGACCAGTCGACTCCGCCCTCCCGGCCCGAAGGACGCCGCCGTGCGCTCGCCCTGCAGCCGCCCAGCAGCCGTGACGTGCTTCGCACGCTGGCCCTCTCTCTTGTCGCCACGGCGTTGGCACGGCTTTCCGCCATCTGGGATTTGCCGATTCCAGCATCATATCCCTCTATATCCTCACGGCCCTGCTGACCGCCGTCACCACGACGGGGCGTATCTGCACGATCGTATCGAGCGTGCTTTCTGTAGTGCTTTACAACTTCTGCTTCGTCACGCCTCTGTTTTCGCTCGCCAGCTACGACCGAAGCTATCTGGTCACGTTCGGCATCATGTTCGCTACCGCTATGGTCGCCGGCGAGTTAACTGCGCGCATCGCCGACAACGCTCGCACCTCCGCCGAGAACGCATTCAAAACACGTGTACTCCTCGAAACGAACCAGCTCTTGCAGCAAGCCCATAGCGCGGAGGAGTGCGCCCGCGTCGCCATGAACCAACTCATCAAACTGCTTAAACTCGACGTGGTCTTCTACACCGCCGAACACGGCACGCTCGGCAAGACGCTCTATGAGTCCGCTGGCACCGAAAACCGATCCACGTCGCTGCTCACCGACTACGAGCGCGCCGTTGCAACCTGGACCTACACCAACAACAAGCGCGCGGGCGCAAGCACGCGGACCCTGCCTGAGGCGCGCTGTCTCTACCTCGCGGTTCGCACCGGCGACAAGGTATTCGGTGTCATCGGCATCGCCCTGGAGGGGCGCGAGATCGAAGCCTTCGAGCATTCGATCGTCCTATCTATCGTGGGTGAATGCGCCTTGGCGCTCGAAAGCGACCGGGCGGCGCAAGAGCGCGAAGAGGCTGCGGTCTTGGCGAAAAACGAGCAGCTGCGCGCCAACCTTTTGCGCTCCATCGGCCACGATTTGAGGCATCGCATGGACGTACCGTCACCATCGAGCACGCTGACGACATCCTGCTGGTACGCATCGACGTCCATCTCATCATGCAGGTGCTTACGAATCTCATCATGAACGCCTTCAAATACACGCCCGGGAGGACTCGACTGTCACCATCAGTGCACGTCGCGAGGGGCGCGTTCGTCGTGGTGGACGTCGAAGACGATGGGCCGGGTGTGGCAGACTGCGACAAGCCTCATATCTTTGAGCGCTTCTTCACCTCAAGCAATACGCGGCCCGTGGATTCGCGTCGAAGCATCGGCCTTGGCCTGTCGCTCTGCCGCTCCATCGTGGAGGCGCATGGCGGCGTCATCGAAGTTCGCGACAACCACCCCATGGGGCTGTCTTCCGTTTTACCCTGCCCGCCGAGGAGATTGAGATTCATGAATAATGCCGCTAGGCCACGCATCCTCCTGGTCGAAGATGACCCGACCGTTCAAAACCTCGTTTCGACCGCGCTTGACCTCCACGGCTATGTCGTGAGCAAGGTTTGCAACGGCCAAGCCGCCATCATGGATGCGGTGTCGCACGGCCCCAGCCTCATCATGCTCGACCTCGGCCTTCCCGACATTGACGGTATCGAGGTCATCACGAAGATCCGAAGCTGGTCGGCAGTCCCCATTATCGTCATTTCGGCGCGCACCGAAGATTCCGACAAGATTGCAGCACTTGACGCAGGGGCAGACGACTACCTCACCAAGCCCTTTTTCTGTGGATGAGTTGCTCGCGCGCGTCCGTGCGAATTTGAGGCGCTCCTCGATGGCGTCGAGCGAGTCGACAGAAGCGAGCGCGTTCGACAACGGTCCGTTGCATATCGACTACGCCGCGGGATACGCGACGAAAGACGGACGCGAGCTCTCGCTCACCCCAACCGAGTACAAATTGCTCGTCCTTCTGGCGAAAAACGTCGACAAGGTGCTCACCCACACCTTCATCACCCGCGAGATATGGGGCACGAGCTGGGACAGCGATCTGGCGAGCCTGCGCGTGTTCATGCGCACCCTGCGCAAGAAGATCGAGGCAGACCCCTCTCACCCCAAGATGATTCAGACGCACATGGGTGTCGGGTACCGCATGCAGCGTCTCTAGCCCACCCCACAAAAAAGTTGCGGTGGAATACGGAGTAGATGAGGCTTTTCACAGCCAAAACAGTCCGTATTTCACCGCAACTAATGGATGGGATATGTTAGAGACCCAAATAGGCAGTCATGCCTTCGACGGCGAGCTTAGCACCTGCCACGGCATGGACAACCGTCAAGGGGCCATTAACCACGTCGCCGGCGGCAAAGACGCCAGGCACGGTAGTCATCCCATGCACTCGTCGACCGAAAGAAGGCCGCGATGGTCAGTCTCCAAGCCACCCGTTGTAAGCACGAGCTTGTCCTTGGGCACCTGCGAAGCCGCAATCACAACCGTGTCGGCAGACGCATGGTCGAGCTCTTCCTCGTAACCCACCACGCTGTCGTCCTCGTCAAAGATAGCCGTCTCAAAGACCGGACCGTTATCGTCGATGGCGCAGATCGCCTTGCCGCGCACGATCTCGGCACCGTCAAGCTCGGTCAGCTCGACCTCGTCGTCGATAGCCGAGATATGGCGCGATCGGGCATACACGGTAACCTTTGCGCGCACCCGAGCGCAGCGCCGTGCGGGCAACATCCATGGCCACGTTGCCGGCGCCGATAACCGCCACGTTCTGCCCGATCGCCACGCTCGTGGGATCGACCAGATAATCGATACCAAACAGCACGTTGCCGCGCGACTCGCCGGGAATACCCAGCTTGCGGGCGCGCCAGGTACCGGTACCCACAAAAACCGCATCGTAGCCGTCGCGCAGCAGGTCATCGATATGCAGCGCGCCGCCGATGGTGGTCGAAGGGGCGCACGCGCACGCCAAGCGAGCACATCACGTGACGGTACTTTTGCACGAGCGCACGCGGCAGGCGAAACTCGGGGATACCGTACTCCAGCACGCCGCCGATCTCGGGCCGCTGCTCAAAAACAGTGACGGCGCAACCCAGCTGCGCCATCTTAATGGCCACGGTAATGCCGGCAGGACCGGAACCGACCACGGCAACCTGCTTGCCGCACGACGGCGCGGGCGTCCACTCCTTACGGTCCAAATACGCTGTCGAGATATAGTTCTCGATGCTCGAGAAATGCACCGGTGTGCCCTTGCGGCCCTGGATGCACGCGCCCTCGCACTGGCCCGAATGGTTGCAGATCATGGAGCAGACCGCGCTCATGGGATTGTTCTGGAACAGCAGCTCGCCCGCCTCTTCCAGACGACGCTGTTTGAACAGGTCAATGACCTGCGGGATAGGCGTCTGAACCGGGCAGCCCTTAAGCTGGCAGAACGCCCTTTTACAACCCAGGCAACGATTCGCCTCTTCGACAATGTGGATAGCCACGCAACTCCCCTTTTGATGCAATCCAATGAGACGACGATAAAGACCCTTCACCGTCGTCGCCCCCAGTCAGGCAAGCTCAATTTGTCGCCGACACAGCAAAAGCCAATGCTATATCTCGCGATGCGATGCCCCGCAGCGAGCGGACATGCGCTCGAGTGTCGTCAGGCAGCCAGCCACCGTCGCCGGCACGCTGTTCTCGACCACGCAGGGAATCCCAGGGCGGGCGGCAGCCGCCCAGGCCACCACGGGCTCAAAGTCATAGCGACCCGTCTCGCCCACGCCATGGCACACCAGGCGCGAACCTGTACCGTCGCACCAACCGGCCTCGTCCTCGTTGTCGACGACTTCAAAATCCTTGGCATGCAGCACGCGGATCTTGCTGCCGCATAAGTAGAGCATACGCGCGGTGATTTCTTGTGCCTCGCCAACGACGCTGGGATGCAGCAGCGACACCGGGTCGTAGATCACGCCGAGCGACGGGCTCGAGACGCGCTCCAGCACCTCACGGCAGCGATCTGGCGTGTTGACCGTCTCGTTCCAACCGGGCTCAATTAGAATCTGACCGCCCATGGCCTCGGGCGCGCTCGCAGACACGTGCAAGCCCGTCCATAAAAGCCTCGAGTGCCTCATCGGTCATACGGTCGTCAGCAACGCGGTTCCGCGCATTGGGGCGACCGGTCTCGGTGCCAACCGGGCATCCGCCGAGCATCTGGGCAAAGTTGAAGCACGCCTCGTACTCGGCAATGTTATCCATGAGCTGTTGTCGATCGGGCGTCGCCAGATTCTTATAGCAGCCGAGCACGGCGACCGAAACACCCGCCTCGTCGAGCACCGCACGCAAATGGTCGGCGAGCTCGCGGGTCAGACCGCTTCGATCGATTCCCATCGACTGATAGAGCACCTTGCTCGGCAGCTGAATGCACGAAAAGCCCAGCTCGCCTGCCATGCGAATGCGCTCCTCGACCGTTCCTGGGGAAGGTCGTGTAAACGTACGCCCGGGGTAATGGCCTCCATGCTATTCACATCCCTTACAGACGTTGATGCCCGGGGTGTATCCGCCAAACGGGTCATCGATCGAGCACACGCCCGAGGGAGCGAGCGGGTCGTGCCTTGCCGGCTAGCTTGTCGTGATGCATGGTCTCGATATAGGCGAGCACCAGCGGCGCCACACCCTTCGCGTCGTTTTTGACGATAGGCTCGCTCATGTAGTAGCCAAACGTACCCTCGCGGTGCGCAGTGTTACCAAGGCCCGCGACCAGGCAGATGTTATCAAGCGCCAGCTGGCCATCGTGCTCGGAAAGGCAGGTCTCGCAGATGCCGTCGAAGGCGCGACGGCCGTACTGGTAGTAGCGCTCACCCAACACGCCCAGACGCACGCCCTTCATGATGGCGTTGGCAAAGATGGCGCTGCCGCTCTCCTCCAAGTAGTTGGGGGCGATGTTAGGAAGGTTGATGACCTGGTGCCACATGCCAGTCTTCTCGTCCTGATACGGCAGCATAGCGTCGATCAGGTCGTGGAACATCTTGCGGATCTCGTCCTTCTCGGCCGACATCGAAGGTGGCATGAGCTCCCCAGGTATCGATGAGCGCCATGGCAAACCAGCCCTCGGCGCGCAGCCAGAAGTTGGCCGAAAGGCCGGTGACCGGATCGCACCAGAACTGCTTGCGGCTCGCGTCGTAAGCGTGATAGTACAGACCGTTGAGGGGATTGCGCATCAGGTCATGCACGACCTGGAACATATGGAAGCTATCCGAGCAGGCACGACGGTTGTGAAAGCTCAGTTCGTACTGCATATAAAACGGCTGCGCCATGTACATGCCGTCAAGCCAGATCTGGTTGGGATAGACGGCCTTGTGCCAGAACACGCCCTCTTTGGTGCGCGGCTGGGTCTCGAGCTGGCGGTAAATGGTGTCCATGGCGGCGCGATATTTGGGCTTGCCCACCAAATCGTAGAGCTTATAGAGGGTCTTGCCCGCGTTGACGTTGTCGAGGTTGTACTCCTCGGGCTTGTAGTGCTTGATGGTGCCGTCTTCCTGGACAAAAAAGTCGATGTAGTCGTCGGCAAAGGTCAGGTAGCGCTGCTCACCCGTGATCTCGTACAGCTCGATGAGCGCCTTGATCATGCAGCCGTCAATGTAATTCCAGGTGTTCTCCTTGCCGGCGCGAAGCTTTTCGATGTTCCAAGCAGGCGCCTGAGGCGTAGAGGTCTCGATCAACTGCTCGATATAGCGGTCCAGAATCTGATTGCAGCCCATTGCTGTCCCCTCTGACGTTATTGATGGGTGAACGTTAACCTAGTGTAACGCGAACGGGGATTATAAGGTGAACGTTAACTCTATAATCCCCGTAAACGGCAGACTTTTAACGGCAAACGGCGGTAAGGCCCGCGGCGATGCGCTGCGCCAGGCGCTCATAGCCAGCAGGGCTGTAGTGCAGGCCGTCCGGCATGTAGAGCGCGCGGTGCTCCGGCAAAAACGGACTGATGCCGCTTTGTGCGTACAGGTCGATTACCGGCACCGAATAGCGGTCGCAGACCTCCAGCATCGCCTGCACATAGACATCTTGTGTCAGGCCCAGATGGTTGGCCTCGTTGCTCGCCGGAATATCTTTCTCGTGCTTGCCGCTCGTCTTGCACGGCGTCATAAACACGAGCCTTGCCTGAGGTGAGCGCGCCGTGATGGTTCGAATCAGATAGTCGACCGCACCATAGAACTCATGCACATCGGTGCTGCCCAACTCGCCAAGCGGCACGTTGCGGCTAAAGTCGTTGACGCCGCCAAAAACAATGTAGATATCCGCCGCATCATCGATGCCGTCTAGGCGCTCGACAAACGAATCGGTGCGGTCGGCCTTGACGGCATATGCGCGAACCCTTGATGCCAAAAAGTTCTCAACAGTCGCACCGCCCAACAGCGCGCCCAGGTGCGTGGTCCAGAAATGTCGTTGCCGCCTGCGCCGCATCCGTTATCCCCCCATGTGGTCGAATCGCCAAAGCAGCAAATGGTCGATTCACTCAAGTTCTTCATCGGTTTCATATTAATACTCCTTCCCGCCCCACGGCGGTCTTTGGCCTCATCAGCCATTACCGTTTGCCCGCAACAACGCCCACGGATCTAGGAACGGGCCCTGGCAGCATGCCCGTCAAGCCATTCGATATCCTCGGCAAGGTACGCAACGCCCAGATGGTGTCCACCCGGGCAAACCTCGTGCAACAGGTCGTCGGCATGTCCCACGAGGCCATAGGCGTCCCGAACGATGGCGAGCTGCTCATCAACATTCGCAAGTCCGCGGGCGCCGTTGAGATGATCACCCTCGCAACTCTGCACCAGCAGCGGGCGTGGCGCAATGAGCGACGCGATATCGCCCATATCGAGCAAGCGCCACAGCCCCGGCACATAGTTGCAGCTACAGTTGCCGTTGAGGTGCAGCAGCGAATCGTCGACACCGTACAGATAGCCCGAGACAAACGCCTTGCGCACGCGTGGGTCGAGCGCCGCCAGGTACAACGTCATGTATCCGCCGCCCGAAAAGCCAAAGCAACCCAGGTCGTCCATGGCAATATCGCCGCGTGTCTCCAGGTAATCAATCAGACGCATGTTGTCCCAGGCGTTGAGGCCCGCGACCGTAAGGCCCAGCGGCTCGGCCATGCGAGCCTGGTTTAGGCAGGTCCCGCGCAGATAACTGTTCTCGTCGTCGCCCTGGCCTTTCCAGTCGCGACGGCTCCCCCAGCCACGTGCGTCGGGGCAGACGGTCACATAGCCCATGCGCGCCAAACGTAGACCGTAGTCGTAATTGAACTTACGCACAGCATCGTCGACCGCCGGCACGCCCGTTACGCCCGCAACACTTGCGGCGCCTGCTCCCTGGTGGCCATGCGGGCAGACATAGCAGCGCTTGCAGCCGTGCGCATCGAGCTTGGGCGCCTGCGGCTCCAGTAGGTAGAACGGCATCCAAACGTCGCGCTCCACCTGCAACATCGCATGGGTGCGCACGATACCGCCAGCAATCTGCACCCGATCGAGCTCGCGCGCCTCAATCGACACGCGATCCATAATCGATAGGCCCAACAGGTCAAACAGCCGAACCCTCGTCGCAATCTGCCATGCCTCAAAGTCTTCGGGCGTCGTGCCCTTAAACGCGGCGGAGCGCCCCTCGCGCTTAAGACGGTCGCGAAACGCCGGTTCGTCTTCGTAATAGGTGTCGATATGCACCGTGCGACCGTTATCGGAAAGACTGTCGGTCTCCGCAGCGTCGCCCGGGCCACCTTCGGGGTCCCAGCCGTCCGCACCGGAAAGCACCTGTTCGCGGGCGTATCGGGTAGTGGCCGTCGCATCGAGTTCGCGCGTCCACGGCGCCCAGCCAGCAGCATCACTCGCCGGGCCATGTAGGCTTGCACCAGCGTAGTGCGCCTCTCGTGCGCCGCCGGCTTAGCCCAATCCCACCAACCTTCGCGCTTGATATGCTGTCCCAGCCAGCAATCGATCAGCACGGTCTGGGCCCACTCGCGCCAAGGACGTCCCAGATAGACCGAATCCGACGCCACGTCCTGCGAAGCCGTAAACGAGCAGCCGTGGAACACGAAGCCGTACGGCTCTCCCTCGGGCGTCGATGCCGCCGTCACGTAACCGTTCACGTCCATATCGCGGTTGAGTGAGCGAATCTCGCACCCTCAAAATAGGCACGCGCGCCGCCAAAGATAAAGTCGACATCGCCCTCAATCCGGCAGCGTCGGAAATACTGACGGCCCACCCGGCGCGGCGCAAACTGCTTGGGCCCCATAAACCCGCCCGTTTTAACTTCGCACGGAGGCAACGGGCCCAAAAACAGCGTGTCCTGGCGCCCCGTAATGCAACAGGCGTCGACTACCAAACGGTCGCCGTCGGCGTACAGGGCAATCGCCTGTCCCACCTCGCGACCATCCCCGGCGTCGTTGACGATCGTGAGGTTCTCGAGCCGCACGTCGTCGGCATCGACTAAAACGGTATAGGTCCTAAACGTGCCGAGCGTACCGTCGACACCCGAACCGTCCTCCGAGGGCATCTTGGCACCCAGACTGCCCACGATGCGCACGCTGTCAGCCGTCTCGCCCGCCAACGTCACATGCGGCCGATGGATCTCGACCCGCTCGCGGTACTCACCCGGATCAATATGGATCGTCACCGCCTGCTCGGCGTCCGGATAGAGTTGATCGGTTGCCGCCAAGGCATCAGAAATCGTTGGATACGCTCCTGACGCAGCCCTCGAAACACGCAGCTCATAGATGCTTTCGTTCATCGTCCATCACGCTCCCAGGCGGCAAACTGCTCAGGCCAGCCCTGAACCTGTGGCTGAATATGCTCGGCGCAACCCTTAAATGCCGTTTGGGCCGTGGCGAGCGATGCTCCGTGCTTTCCATGCGGAAAAATATGTAAGCTAAAGCCAATCCCGTGATCGGCAAGCGCCTGCGCAAGCAAAAGGCTATTTTGGACTGGCACCGATGCATCCTCGGCGGTATGCCATAAGAACGTACGGGGAAAGCCTTCACCAACCATGTTCTCGATCGACAACTTTTGAGCCAAAACGCCATCGGCACCCGTTAGGTGTTCAAACGAGCCACGATGGGCATAGGCCCCCGAGCTTACGACCGGATAGCCCAAGCAAAGTGCGTCAGGCCGAATCGGCTCAGGCGATGTCGCGATCGACTCTGCAAGCCAAGGTTTGTCCCAAAGCGCCCCGAGCAAGCCAACCAGGTGTCCACCCGCCGAAAAACCCATGACCGTAATTCGATTGGGATCGACGCAAAACTCCGTCGCATGACTTCGCACGGTATCGACCGCCCGCGCAAGTTCTTGCAATGCAAGCGGATAGGTGGCGGGCGCAACCGAGTAGTCCAGAACAAAAGCCTGATACCCCATCGCAAGTAAGCGTAGCGCCACCGGCTCGCCCTCTCGAGGCGAAATATGATCGTAGCCCCCACCCGGCACAATCAAAACTGCAGGTCGGGGTTCCAGGGCATAAGCATCCTCGGTGGGGAGCAAAAATATAGGACGAGATCGCGGCATCCGAGCCATCGACCCCGACACAAATCGTTTTATTGAGCATGTATACCTTCTCGTTATGATGCGTAGCGCGGCCGCATGGCACAAGGGCCGCATAGCCGATTTTTTCGGCAATGCGGCCCCGGTCATCAATTCCAGCTAGGAACGGACAATCTTATCGACGTTCTCGAGCTGCAGCTCGTCGCCATCCTGACCCTCGATCACCACATTTTGCAGGTCGAGGACTTTCACGTTCTGCGCGATGATGCCCTGGCGCGCCATGGGCTCCACGCCGCAGGCCATTGCAGGCACAAAGGGCTCGGCATCTGCCGCAAAGGTCACATGGACATCCTGGAACGTCAGGCGCGTCACCTTGCTCTCGGGCAGTCCCGTGATATAGGCCGCGGCCGCGTGGCAGTCGGTGGCCTCGATATCGCGGAACGTCGTAGCGCCGAAGCCGGGCGTACGGTCGTCGACGGGCAGTGCCTCGCGGCTCTGAACATAGTCGGTCTTGCCGTCCTTATCGCAGAAGTAGAACGAATTGACCACGAAAGGCGTGAGCACCTCGTCCATGCGAATGTGCTCAAAGGTGATGCCCTCGTTGACGGCGTCCTTGCCGCGACCGCGGCGGGTCTTGACGCGCAGGCCACGGTCGGTGCGCTCAAAGAGGCACTTGCTCACGGTAAGGTCCTTGATGCCGCCGGCAGCCTCGGATCCCAGCACCACGGCGCCGTGGCCATCGTGCATGTAGCAGTGCGAGACGAGCATATCGTGCGTAGCGGGACGAAGCTCGGGCTCGATGCCCAGCTTGCCGCTCTTGATGGCGATGCAGTCGTCGCCCACCGAGAACTGGCAGCCAAGGACGCGGACAAAACCGCAGCTCTCGGGATCGAAGCCATCGGTGTTGTGGGAGTTCTTGGGACCTTCGATTGACAGGCAGAGCGCATCGACGTGCTCGCACAAGACGGGATGGATGTTCCATGCTGGGCTGTTGCGGACGGTAAAGCCGGCAAGGCTCACGTTTTGGCACTCGGACAGGAAGATCATGCGCGGGCGGGCGATCTCGCGGCCCTCCTCGGGGCGGAAGATATTCTTAAAGTCCTTGTTCCACCAGTTATCCTCGGCAAAATCGGTCTGGCCGTCGATGGCGCCGCGGCCATAGATGCACACGTCGTGCACGCTCAGACCCGTAAAGGTCGAGCAATAGGTCGAAAAGCTCTCGCCCTCCCAGCGGCCCAGGGGCAGCATATCGGTGCCGGCATACCCGGTGCCCTTGTCACCCGTGACCGTGCCCGGAATGTAGGCAAGCGCCGCGCGGTCGTGACGGGCCAGCAGCACCGCGCCCTCGGCGAGCTCGATGTTGATATTGCTCTTAAGGAAGAGGGACTTGATGCGGTAGTTGCCAGCGGGAATCAGCACGCGCCCGCCCTTGGGACAAGCCATGATGGCAGCCTGGATATTGGTGGTGTCATCGTGCTCGGCATCGCCTTTGGCGCCGCAGTCGCGAACGTTGATGGTAAAGGGCTCCGCGGGCGTGGTGACGCCCACGCTCAGCTCGCACTCGCCGCAGACAAAGCGGACGAGGTTGCGCTTGCCGGGAACCAGGCCGTCAACATAGGTCTCGACCGTATTCGTGGTACCGACGGGCTCATCGTTGACAAAGATCTCCCACGTATCGGCACAGGTAAAGTAGCCACCGTCGTCGAGCTCAATAACGGCCGCGCGGGCGTTGCGCCAGATAACGTTCGTCTCCATGGGTCTCTCCCTCAAATGTAATCAGAAGTTCATACTACTCGTTTTTAAAAAAGGGCCGCACCCGCCGGTGGATCTCCGGTGGCACGGCCCTGTGGTTTGGACGATGCGCCTGCCCTACTCGGCGGGAATTACGCTGCCGTCCTGGAAGCCAACGTTGTTGTGAGCGAAGCAGTCCTCGTACTTGAAGCCGGAGAGCTCCTCGCAAAGAGCCTTGACCTCGGGCTGGACGTCGGCCATCTTGCCGCCCTCCTTGACGCGCTTGATCTCGTCGCAGAGGATGTCGCACTGCTCCTTGTCGATCTTGATGCCGCGGGCAAGGATAGCCGCGAGCAGGAAGAAGCCGGCGCAGCCGATAAGCATGTAGCCGCAGATGTACAGAGGCACGGTGGCGGGCAGGGTCACGGCGTCGCTGTTACCGGCGGTCTGAATGAAGCCGGAGGCAGCACGGACGATAGCCCATGCGTTGACGGCGATAGCCTGGGCGATCTGCTGGCAGAGCTGCTGAGCGGAGCTGTAGATGCCCTCGCGACGACGCAGGGTGATGAGCTCATCGACATCGGGGATGTAGTTGAGCAGAACATCGGGCAGATACTGAAAGCCAACGTAGAAGAACTTCCAGATAGCGAAGATGATGGGGTAGGCGATCATGGCAATGGCGACCGTGGAGGTGCCGTTGATCTGACCAAAGGCGAAGTAGTTGTAGGCGATGATGCACGCAGCGCAACCGACGTTTGCCAGGTACCAAGACTTGTGGAAGCCCTTCTTGGCCATGAGGGCAACCCAGATGGCGGTGCAGACGATAGCGACGACCTTGCCGGGCATCTCCATCACGGACTCATAGGACTTAGGAATCTGCAGGCAGTAGACGATGAAGAAGGACAGGCAGGCAGACCAGCAGGCAGCAGCGAGCTTCGTGGAGACCTGTGCATACAGGACCTTGCGGAAGGACTTATTGCGGAAGGTGGAGACAACGTCGATGAAGAACTTCTTGATACCCTCGCCGACGCTCTCGATCTTCTCCTGAGCCACCTCCTCGGGGGTGTGCTCCCACGTGGACAGGTACACGCACAGCAGCGAGATTGCCATGACCGAAGCGTTGACCGTAGCGATGATGAAGTAGCTGAACGGGTTGGTCTCGCCGAAGGTGCCAAAGCCAAAGCCGACGAGTGCTGCCATCAGGAAGCCGGCGGCGTTACCAAAGAGGTGCTTGTAGCCGGTGAGGTACGTACGCTCCTTGAAGTCGTCGGTCATCTCGATGGTAAGCGGCGACAGGTTGGCGGTGCAGAACGTATACGCGACGTTGTAGATCAGGTACAGCGCGAAGTAGTACGGGAAGCCAAACGGCGTAGCCCAAAGATGAGCGGCTCGGCGACCATCATCGGGATTGCCAGCAAGATCCAGAAACGGCGGCGGCCAAAGATACGGCCGATCTTGGTAGCGTAGAAGTTATCGGCCACAAAGCCCATGAGCGGGCACAGAATGGCGTTGAGATAGATGGCGAACGAGCTGATCAGCGCAGCCTCGCCTGCGGACAGACCGCACTCCGTGGACAGGAACAGCACCATGTAGCTGTGCGTAAAGGTCAGGGCACCGGAGTTGAGCATGCCGCCCATACCAAAGCCCAAGCGCGTCCAGAATGTGATCTTGCGCTTTTTACCGATCTTGTTAGTCATCGAGCTCCCTCTCTTTTCTCGATTGTCTTGGAACAAGACATTGGAGTCCATACCGACGTCTGTCTGCATGTCGTTCAGGGTGAACGTTTAGCTAGATTATGCGCGATTGCTTATAATAGGTGAACGTTCACTTGTATATTATCCTTGAACGGTCGTTTTTTGCCGTTGAACGGACCTGAAAATGAAAAAAATCCCTGCATTTTTGATTATCAAGTCGATTCAGCACCACGCAACCACTAGGTGAACGTTCAATGTTCTCTGGAGATGAGGGAGGTGCCGGGCACCCTTCCCAAAAAAGCCGTGCACGACAACGCAACGAGAAACGAAAAACGACCCCGCCGAGACTGTCCTCGGCGGGGTCGCCCAGTCTTTGCAACAGCTTACCCAATCACGCGCTCAACGTGTCATCGCTACAGGCAGACTCCGTCCTTCCAGATGCTGATCTCGTGACAGCCGCGACGCTCGGCGCTGGTAAGCTTGCCGCTCGCCGTGTCCAGCACCAGCTGATACAGATCGCCGGCAGCCTCATCGAGCGTACGCTCGCCCGTGGCCACCACACCGGCGTTAAAGTCCATCCAGTTGGCCTTGTGGTCGCACAGACGCTGGTGGGTGAACACCTTGAGCGTAGGCGCCGGCGCACCAAACGGCGTGCCGCGGCCGGTCGAGAACAGGATCACGTGGCAGCCGGCAGCGGTCAGTGCCGTGGTGGATACCATGTCGTTGCCCGGACCGCACAACATGTTCAGACCATGCTTAGTAGCCTGGCCGGCATACGGCAGCACGTCGACGATGGGGGCAGATCCGCCCTTTTGCACGCAGCCGCAGCTCTTGTCCTCGAGTGTGGTGATGCCGCCATCCTTGTTGCCGGGGCTCGGGTTCTCGTAGACGACCTCGCCATGGCTAATAAAGTAATCCTTAAAGCCGTTGAGCATGTCGGAGGCGGCGTTAAACACCTGCTCGTCCTCGCAGCGATCGAGCAGAATGCTCTCGGCGCCAAACATCTCGGGGACCTCGGTGAGCACCGACGTGCCACCGCGGGCGACGAGCATATCGCTCACGCGACCGATCGTGGGGTTGGCGGTAATGCCCGAAAGACCGTCAGAGCCACCGCACTTAAGGCCAATGACCAGCTCGGCCGGAATGGGCTCACGCTTGGCCTGCTTTGGCCAGGTCGGCCAGCTCGGCCAGAATCTTGTGGCCCTCGATTTGCTCGTCGGCAACATCTTGGCAGGTAAGAAGCGAACGCGCTCGTGATCGTACTCGCCCAGCTCGTCGAGCACCTGCTGGTGCGTGCAGTTCTCGCAGCCGAGCGACAGGAACAGCACGCCGGCCGCATTAGGGTGACGCGAGAGCGCCACCAGCAGACGACGCGTCTGGGCATGGTCGGCGCCGGTCTGCGAGCAACCGAACGGATGCGGGAAGTAATAAACGCCCTCCAGCGAACCCTCGACCAGATCCTGGGCCTGCTCGCACATGGCACGTGCGACTTCGTTGACGCAGCCGACCGTGGGGATGATCCACAGCTCATTGCGCGTCGCGGCACGACCGTCGGCGCGGCGGAAGCCCATAAAGGTCTCGGGCTCAACGGGATCAACGACCGGATGCGTCGGATTGTAAACGTACTCGACCTCGCCCGAAAGGTTGGTCTTCACATTGTGCGTGTGGAGCCACTGACCGGGCTGGATGTCGCCCGTCACATGGCCGATAGGAAGACCGTACTTGACATGACGTTCTCCCCCGCCGCAATGGCACGCACGGCCATCTTGTGGCCCTGCGGAATATCCTCCGCGGCAGCGACCTCGCCCACCCGGGAACCGCGACGGCGGTGCCCTTTGGCAAGCGGCGACAGCGCGACGATCACGTTGTCGGCCGAATTGATCTGGATAGTGTTCATTGCAAATGGTCCTAACCCTACAGGTTGAGCAGAAGTCGAGACGCGGGCACGCCGTCCCGCGCCCGCTGCGCCGGAAATTTACGCCTGAGCGTTGGCGAAGGCCTGCTTGGCGCCCTCGACGGCACGCACGACGGCGAGCGCACTGACGACAAACTCCTCAAGACCCGCGATCTGCGTAAGGTCCTCGCCCCACATCTGCTCGTTGGTGAGCACGTCGTGCACCAGCTCGGTATCGTCGGCGCCGGCATGGGCGGCGTAGAAGTCGAGCACGAAGGCGTCGTCCTGAGCGGTGTACTCGGTGCCGTCGGAGCGACGCAGGTGCAGGCCGTCGCCCTCGCGGGACACGAGCTCCTGCGTGTAGAAGGAGATGAGCGTAGCGAGGCTCGTCGCCAGGCACTTGGGCAGGTTGCCGGTCTCGGCAGCGTAGTCCTTGAGCGTGGGCAGGTCGCGGGCGCGCCACTTAGCCGTGGAGTTGAGGCAGATGGAGAGCAGCGCATGATCAATAAACGGGTTGTCGAAGCGGTTTTCGACGGCGGCGGCAAAGGCCTTGCAGTCCTCGACATCCAAGTCGGCGGCAAGCGTCGGAATGACCTCGTCGTAGAGCATGGTGTTCATGAAGCCGCGAATGGTCTCGTCATGCATGCAGTCGCGCACGATATCAAAGCCGGCAACCCAGGAACCCGGAACGAAGGCGGTGTGGGCACCGTTGAGGATGCGGACCTTGCGCTTTTTGTACGGGGTGACGTCGGGGGTCACAAAGACACCCGGCAGACCGGCCTTCACGAAGGGCGCTCCTTGGCAAGCGATTCGTCACCCTGGATACCCCACATCTGGAAGGGCTCGCGCACGGCCAGGAAGGGGATCCTCGTAGCCCAGACGCTCGGCAACCGCGGCGGCCTCCTTAGGATCGCGGATGCGGCCGGGGACGATAGTATCGACAAGCGTGGTGCAGACGGTACAGTCGTTGGCCATCCACTGCGCAAACTCGTCCTCCCAACCCCAGTCGCTCACGTACTGGTTCATGATGCGCAGCAGCTCCTCGCCGTTGTGATCGATGAGCTCGCAGGCGAGCACGATAACGCCCGACTTACCGGCGGCCCAGCGGGCGTGGAGGCACCTGGGCAAGCTTGGCGGGGAAGCTCGCGGGCGGCATGTCGTCGGCCTTGCAGGACGGGTCGTAGGCGATACCGGCCTCGGTGGTGTTGGAGACGATAATCTCCAAATCGTCGGAGACGGCGACCTCCATCATGGCGCGGTAGTCGTCCTCGCGGTACGGGTTGATGCAGCGGCTGCAGGCGCCTGATCACACGGGACTCGTCAACCGTGTTGCCGTTCTCCTTGCCGCGCACCAACACGGTGTACAGGTCGTCCTGGGCGTTGATACCATCGGCAAAGCCAAAGGCGCCGCTGATGGGCTGGACCATGACAACCTTGCCGTTCCAGCCGGTTGCCTCGTTGCCCATGTCAAAGAAGCGGTCGACGAAGGCGCGCAGGAAATTGCCCTCGCCAAATTGCAGAACCTTCTCGGGCGCGTCCTTGGGCAGCAGGTAGCCCTTGTAGCCGATCTTCTCGAGCGTCTCGTAGCTGATGTTCTCCATCGATGTCTCTCTCCTTAGATTGCTGTTAGCGTGCAGGCAAAACGGGGGCGCCGCGTGTGGCAACGGCGCTCCCGAGTTCGGTGTGATTCGATGCGGGTTTAGGCCTCGACGGTATCCAGGTCAAAGCCAAAGTAGCGGACCGCGTTGTTGTAGCTGATGTCGCGCACGATGGCTCCCAGCAGCTCCATGTCGGCCGGATACTTGCCCTGCTCGACCCACTCGCCGATCACGCCGCACAGCACGCGACGGAAGTACTCGTGACGCGGGTAGGACAGGAAGGAGCGGGAATCGGTAAGCATGCCCACAAAGTTGCCCAGCACGCCCTCGTTAGCCAGAGCCGTGAGCTGCTCGCGCATACCGACCTCGTTGTCGTTGAACCACCAGGCGGAGCCGTTCTGGATCTTACCGGCGGTCGGAGCCTCCTGGAAGCAGCCCATGACGGTATCGATCATGGTGTTATCGATGGGGTTCAGGCTGTACAGGATGGTCTTGGGCAGACCCGTGGACTCCTGGATGGAGTTGAGGAAATCGGCGAGCTGGTCGGACGGCGTGTAGTTGGAGATGCAGTCATAACCGGTGTCGGGGCCGAGCTTGGCAAACATGGCGCGATTGTTGTCGCGCTTGCAGCCAAAGTGTAGCTGCGTGGCCCAGCCCAGGCGGACATACTCGCCGGCGACGAACTGCATAAAGGCCGTCTTGTACTTGAGGACCTCGTCCTCGGTAAGCGGCTCGGCGGCAAGGCCCTTGGCAAAGATGGCCTCGATCTCGTCAGCGGTGGCCGGAACGTACATAACGTAGTCGAGTGCGTGGTCGGAAGCGCGGCATCCCAGCTCGTGAGCAACGTCGTAGCGCTTGGAGATGGCAGACTTCATGCCCTCGAAGTCGCTGACCTCGACGCCGGCAACCTCGGAAAGATGCTTGCAGTAGTCGGCGAACTCCTGGCCACGCTCGATACGCAGCGCGGCATCGGGGCGCATGGCGGGAACGACCTGAACGTCAAAACTGTCGTCGGCGGCAATCTTCTTGTGCCACTCAAAGCTGTCGGCGGGGTCGTCGGTAGTGCAGATCATGCGGACGTTGGACTGCTTGATCAGGTTGCGGCAGGTAAAGCTAGCCTCGGCGAGCTTGGCGTTGGCAAGGTCCCAGACCTCCTGGGCAGTCTTGCCGTTGAGGACGCCCTCGTAGCCAAAGTAGCGCTTAAGCTCCAGGTGGCTCCACTCAAAGACGGGGTTGCCGACGCAGCGACCCAGGGTCTCGGCCCACTTTTGGAACTTCTCGCGAGCAGGGGCGTCGCCAGTGATAAAGCGCTCGTCGACGCCGTTGGCACGCATCAGGCGCCACTTGTAGTGGTCGCCGCCCAGCCAAACCTCGGTGATGTTCTCGAAACGCTTGTCCTCCCAAATCTCCTTAGGAGAAATGTGGCAGTGATAGTCGACGATGGGCATGCCCTCGGCAAAGTTGTGGAACAGCTCCTCGCCGGTCTTGGTGCTCAGCAGGAAATCCTGATCGTCCATGAAGTTTTTCATCAAACAACCCCTTTGTTGGCGGAGCGGGCGCACGATGCGCTCGCTATCCTTTAGGTGAACGTTCACTATACTAATCCATTGCACCTCAAAAGGTGAACGTTCACCTAACCACCACGGGGTGAACGGTAGATTTTGCCCGTTCAACGGTTGCTGGAGATGTGACTTGTATGTATTGCGAATTGGCAGGCGTCCCCGAATACCGAACTTGAGCGCTTTTGGCCAGGTGGGTCATGTTCCGCCGTGCATTTTTGGGAGTATTCAACATCGAAGCGCACCGCGCACCGTCTTCGAAGCCCTATTTGATGCTCATATTGCGCCCGATGGGCATAAATAAGTGCCCCCGATGGCGAATTACGCCATCGGCGGCACTTAAAACAGTCGTTCTAGCCTCTTTCGGGACACGCCATTGCTGAATACTCCCAAAAATGCACGTCGCAAGAGGGGGTACCTGCTCAATCGGCTAAATACCCGCAAGTTCGCAGTAGCGATCGACATTACTGGCAAACACCATCTCCACAGCACCCTTCTGCACGGGCTCCGCCGGAGTTTTACCCCACAGCAGATACTCGCCCAGCGTCTTAGCGCCGCGATACGCCAGGCTCGTCGGGTCTTTATAGACAATATTGGTAAAGATACCGCGGCGCAAGGCCAGAGCACTTTCGAGAAACAGGTCGTTGCCGATCACCATGACCTGACCGGCCTTGCCGGTCGAGACGAGCGCGTCGGCAACCACTTCGGAACCAACGGCAAAAACGCTACAGATAAGTTCGGGGGCGTCCGGCGCACTCAAGCGTTGCTCAAGCTCGCGCTCGAGTTGTTTGACTTGCGCATGGGCACCTGCAAGATCCTCAACCTGCCATGGAATATCACGTTCGCGCAGGTAATTGTGGAAGGCGCGGGCGGTTAGATAGTGCGAATCGGTATATGGGTCGCCTGTCAAAAGGAGCACGCGGGCGTCGGCCCCAGAAGCATGGACCAGGTTTGCCGCCTGCTCGGCCATAAGGCTGCCCGCCGCGGAATAGTCTGCCAGACTGGCACCCAGGCGATCGAGGTGCGGACGGTCGCCGTCGACAAGCTCAATCGTCACGCCCGCCTCGGCGATCTGCCCCAAAAGCTCAGTCGCACGGTCATCGCTCCGGAACATAGGCAAGCAGGCCATCAATCTTCTCGCCTACCTGCAAGCGCTCATCAATCTGCTCGAGCGCATCGGCGTAGCCACCCACGCCAAATTCAACGCGCTCAACCGTAATGCCCCGGTCGATGACCTCCTGTTCAAAGCGATTGCAGCCTTCCCACAGGTAACGAAAAAAGTACGCTCCCTCGCGCGATGCGCGGGGCAGGCAAAACACCAGATTGATATCCTTGCGGCGCAGGCTTGAGGCACTTGTGTTGCGATAGCCCATGGCCTCGGCCTTAGCGTTCACCTTGGCGCGCACGGATTCGCTCACGCCGGCCTTTCCCGTCAGAGCCTTGTGCACGGTATTGATGGAAACGCCAAGCTCGGCGGCTATGTCCTTCATGGTTACGCGAGCGCTCATGCGGTTACTCCGTTATAGATAAGTTGCCAATTAATAGTTCAGTTAACGATACCCCAAAAATACTCTTCAACTCGCCGCGCTCGCGCCCAAATGCGCAAAGCGCCCCGCGAACGGATGCTCGCGAGGCGCTTGGATGTCTGGACCTTATTTGATACCGCGACCCAAGTCTTCGGCGATTTTGTCTACGCCCTTAAGTGCAGCGCACGTCTTTTTGTTGGAGCAATGCCCCGTGCAAACGCCACCCTGAGCGCAGTCGGCGCAGGTGCCCTTGCGGTGGATGCGCACGCACACGGCAACAAACGCAACGCCGATAACAGCCAGTACAACAATATCGATAGGTGCCATAGCAAGCCTCCTCTAGTTAACCACCACTTACTTTACCCCATTCTCCACCTACCAAAAAGGGACAGGTTCATTTTGGTCGGTTTTATCTGCGGAAACGCCACATCTCCCCCACCAAAAAGCCCGAGTGTCGCTGGGACACCCGGGCTCGTGGAAAGGGGTTAATCCTTATTCGGACTTAAGCGGAAACTGCGGCGGAAGCAGCGTTGGTCTCGTCCTCGTCGGTCCATGCATGCTTGGGCATGGGACGGAAGATCTGGAAGAGCATCGCAACCAGCAGCACAATGGCCACAACCGTCCAGATGCCAAACTGACCCAGAACAAGCAAGTTGTAGAACTGGTTGATGAACAGGCCGATCACCCAAGCAAAGGCGCACTCGTAGCCGAGGGCAATCGCGGTCCACTTGCCGGAGTCCATCTGGTTGCGGATGGTACCCATAGCGGCAAAGCACGGAGCGCACAGCAGGTTGAAGGCGCCGAAGGCAACGCAAGCGCCCATGGTGGGGAACATGCCGGCAAACGCGGTCCACAGGCTCGGGTCGGTCTCGCCCGCGTCGGCGACGGACAGCAGCGAGCCGGCGGTGGCGACGACGTTCTCCTTGGCGACGAGGCCAGAGACGGTCAGTGCGGTTGCCTGCCAGGTGCTAAAGCCAAGCGGGGCGAAAATCCAAGCTACAAGGTTACCAAGCATGGCAAGCACGGAGTAGTCCATAAACTCCTCGGGGATGCCCTCCATCGCAGGCAGGAAGCCAAAGGAACCGTTGTAGCTACCAAAGTTGGACAGGAACCAAACCACGACAGTGGACGCGAAGATGACCGTGCCGGCCTTCTTGATAAAGGCCCAGCAGCGCTCCCACACGTGCAGCGCCCAAGAGCGAATCGCCGGGAAGTGGTAGGCAGGAAGCTCCATAACAAACGGCGTCGGGCGACCGGCGAAGAGCTTGGTCTTCTTGAGCATGAGGCCCGAGGCGATGACGGCAAACACGCCCAGGAAGTAGAAGAGCGGGCTGATCCACGCGGCGGTGGTGGAAGAATCGCCGATGATGGAACCCATGAGCAGGGCGATGATCGGCAGCTTAGCGCCACAGGGGATGAACGTGGTGGTCATGACCGTCATGCGGCGGTCCTTCTCGTTCTCGATGGTCTTGGTAGCCATGACGCCGGGGACGCCGCAGCCCGAGGACACGAGCATGGGGATGAAGGACTTACCGGACAGGCCAAAGCGGCGGAACACGCGGTCCATGATGAAGGCGACACGGGCCATGTAGCCGCAGTCCTCCAGGAAGGACAGCATGACGAACAGCAGGAACATCTGCGGCACAAAGCCAAAGATGGCACCCAGGCCGCCGACGATGCCGTCGCAGACCAGCGAATCGACCAGACCGCCGTCCTCAGTGCCGTCCGCCACGAGGGCATCGTGCACCACGGTGGTGATACCCGGGACATAGGGGCCGTACTGTGCCGGGTCGACCGAGTCGGCGTCGTCGCCCGCGGCCTCGACGGCCGCGTCGTAAGCGTCGCGGCCCTGACCGAGCACGTACCAGCCGTCGGTGCCGAAGAGCTGGTCGTTGGTGAAGTCGGTCACCGTGCCGCCCAAGGTAGAAACGGCGATGTAGTACACGCAGAACATGATGACCACAAAGATCGGCAGGCCCAGGATACGGTTGGTAACCACGCGGTCGATCTTCTCGGAGGTGCTCATCTTCGCAGGAGCCTTGGTGAGGCACTCGTCAATGATGTGGGCAATCACGCCGTAGCGCTCGCCGGTGATGATGGACTCGGCGTCGTCGTCGCAGTCCTGCTCGCACTGGGCGACCAGCTGCTCCACGCGAGCGGCCTTCTCCTTGGTGAGGTTGATGAGCTTGCAGGCGTCCGCATCACGCTCAAACAGCTTGACGGCGTAGTAGCGGCGCTTGTTGGCGGGAACGCTCGCCGGCAGGTTGTTCTCGATGTGGTCCAGAACGTCCTCGATGGAGGAGTCGAACTTGTGCTCCGGCACCTGGCCCTTGGAAGCAGCGGACTTCTTACCCTGCTCGAAGAGCTCCGTGATACCCTTATTCTTAAGGGCCGAGATCATCATGACCGGGCAGCCGAGCTTCTTGGAGAGCTTGTCCGTGTCGATCTTGTCGCCGTTCTTCTCGACCAAGTCGGCCATGTTGAGGGCAACAACCACGGGCAGGCCGGTCTCGATGACCTGAAGCGCCAGGTACAGGTTGCGCTCGAGGTTGGTGGCATCGACAACCTGGACGACAACATCGGGCTCGCCGCTCATGAGGTAATCGCGCGAGCATTGCTCCTCGGGGCTGTAGGGGGAAAGCGAGTAGATGCCAGGGAGGTCCGTGATGGTAACGTTCTTGTCGCTTAGGAGCTTGGCTTCCTTTTTCTCAACCGTGACGCCGGGCCAGTTGCCAACGTAGCCGTTGGCGCCGGTAATCAGGTTGAAAAGCGTGGTCTTGCCGCAGTTGGGGTTACCCGCCAGCGCGACATGGATCTGAGAATCCGCCATTCAATCCTTCTTCCTTGTGTGCCTGCGCTGCTTTCTCCGCGCAGGCTGGATAATGTGCTTCAAAGATGCTGCATTAAGTTAGAAAAACCTAACTTTATCTGCAGAAATATATGTCGCAAGCCCTTACTGGACCTCGACGACGGCCGCCTCCTCCTTGCGGATGGAAAGCTCGTAGCCGCGCACGTTGATCTCGACCGGATCACCGAGCGGCGCGACCTTCACGACCTTGAACGAAGTGCCCTTGATGAGCCCCAAGTCCATAAGGTGGCGGCGAAGCGCACCCTCACCGTGAAGCTTGACGATGGTAGAGCTCTCGCCCACCTTAACGTCACCCAACGTCTTCATCCTCTTGTCCCCCTTTCGGTTTTTATGAAATGCTGCTGACTAACCGACGGTCATGATGTGCATGGCAACCCTTGGAATCGATGCCAAAGCGTGCGCCCAGCACCGTGACGATGATATTGGCACCACTCGAGCTCACCACGTGGATTTCGTTGCCCTCGACAAAGCCGAGGTCCTTGAGGTGGTGTTTCATGTCCTCATTGCCCTTTACACGAGACACGCGCACGGTTTCGCCCGCTTTTACCATCGAAAGCGGCATGGCCGGCATCTGCGGTCCGCAAGACATGAGTTGCTCCTAACGTCAGTTCGTCCTCAACATCGACGCGTAAAAAGTTAACCACGTCTATGTTCGCTATAGTAAACTAGCACGTGGTTAACTTTTTGGAAAGGGTCCCCATTCAGATTTCGAAAAAGTTTCCTATACGAAACAAAAGAAGCACCACAAAGACCATCTCTTTGCGGTGCCTTGTCATACCAATTTATGCAACAAAGGGGACTGTCCCCTTGTCACATTGATGCGCTTAGAGCGAGAGGTTTCTGATCGACGTGACGCAGGAGGCCTCATCCACGCCCGAAACGCGGAACACGACGTCTTCGCCACATTCGCCGCAGAGTGCCATGAGCCCTATAACGTCGCGGCCATCGGTGTAGCGGTCACCAATCGAAACCGACACGTCACTACGGTGCTTGGCAATGATGTCATAGAGCAGCGCAACCGGGCGGGCATGTAATCCCAACGGATCTTTAATCGTCTTCGTAAACTCGACCATGTCCCCTCCCGCGACATCGCACATTCGGCCGGCAAAACCCAGCCACGTGGTAGTTATTGTAGCGTTAGATGCTTGTCGAGAGCCCCTCCGGATACCCCGTGGTCAAAAAGTGGCAAATATGAGTACTGTCACCAATTTAGTAGCAGCAAAATCGAGAGCAAATTGCCTACTTTGAGCGATTCGAAGAGGTTGAAAGCCGTCAAACGCCCTTTAAAGGGGTTAGATAAATTGATTTTGAGTCCATTTTTGCTCAAAACCGGCCGATAGATATGACACCTCTTTTGCAACAGTACTCATATTTGCCATTTTTTGACCACAAGGTCCAAAACCATGCCCCAAAACACAAAAGGAGGGGCCTCGTAAGGCCCCTCCTTAGGAAAGGGAATCGATTTATTCCACGGCCGTAGATTAATCCTAGCCGCTACTCCATCATGTCGAGGACGGAGGGGCGCAGCTCGCTCTCGGCGGCCTCGGGATCGGTCTCGCGCAGACGGTTGATGTAGCGGTTGTACCACATCACGGCAAGGCCCAGGAAGACAACCACACCGCCGACGTTGTAGACCAGCGTCAGCCACAGCGGCTGATCGAGCGGAATGGTGCCGCAGATAAGCACGAAGCAGAAGACCACAAGCAGGAATGCGGCAACGACCAGGCCAAAGCTGCGCGAGCCCATGCGGAAGCCACGGGGAGCAGCATCGAAGTTCTTGCGCAGCATAAAGTAGGCAAGCAGAATCAGCAGCGGCGGGAGCAGAGCGGTGGCAGCCGTCATGTTGGTGACGATCATGAGCAGGTCGTCGAGGTTACCAGAGCCCAGGGCCGGGATGATCAGGATGGGGACGACGATGGCGAACTGCAGCCAGGCAGCGCGGGCAGGAATGCCGTGCTCGTTGAGCTCGACGATCTTGATACCAAAGACGCCCTTGGGGATCTCGGTGAAGAACACCTTGATGGGAGCGGAGGTCCACATCATGAGGGAGCCCAGCGTAGCGGCGAGAAGGATCAGGCCGATGACGCGCGTAGACACTTCCATGGGAATGCCAAAGTGGGCAAAGACAGCGCCGAACACGTCGAAGATGCCGGTGGAGATGGCAACGCCGCCCTCGGGGATGAACAGGTTGACCAGCAGCGAAGCGCCTGCATACAGAAGGCCGATGGTCAGGCCGGCGATAACGACGGTGCGCACGAAGGCCTTGACGCCACCCTTAAGGTCGTTAAGGAACACGCCGACAGACTCAGCGCCGCCAACGCCCTGGATGATCCAGGCAAGCGTACCGAAGAAGCCCCACGCAGTTGCGAAGTTGCTCATGTCGGGAGCCATGTTAGCGGGAGTAGGAGCCGTAGCGAACTCAACGCCGCCAAAGGCAGCAGCCAGGGACAGCAGGATGAACACGGCGGTCAGGCCGAGAGCCGCGGTCGAACCGAAGGAGGAAATGGAGCCGATCCACTTAGCGCCCTTGGTCGAAACCCACGTGGCGATAGCAAAGACGACGATCTCGATAATGGTGATCCACAGCTGCGAAAGCTCGGCGTTGGCACCAAAGAACACGTAGCTCGCGTAGATGATGACGTTGGGCAGGACGGACGCAAAGAAGAACAGGTTAACGAACCAGTAGCTAAATGCCGTCAGGAACGCCCAGCGACCACCCATCGAGGTCTTAACCCATGCGTACACGCCAGACTCGGAGTCCTTGTTGAGGCCGACGAACTCGGCGGTAACCAGGGTATAGGGGACAAAGTACAAAAGCGTGGCGAAGAAGAACGACGGCGCAGCTGCCAAGCCGATGGCCGCGTTGTTGTTGATGATGTTCTTGATACCGAACACGGCGGCGACCGTCATGCCCAGCAGAGCGAACGAACCAATCGTTCCTCGTTTTTCAGAGCTCATAAGCCCTCCCAATCATCTGTTAAATGTCATCTAAAACCGTCCGAGCTGCAAGTGCAAACACGGACGCCGCACCTGCTAAGGGGAATGGGGAAAAGGGAGTCAACAAAGCCATCCCCTTAACGGCGCGAAGCAAACGTCCAGGCGGACGAATACTACTTGTTGGGGAAGGAATAACCTTCGACTGTCACGTGCAGTACCACGACGCGGGGATCCGCGGCATCGGCCACGACACGGTAGGCCTCGTCAATTTCGACGACGGCAACGCCGCCGGCGGGAATCGTCACGGTCTCCCCGTACCCTCAAAGCGCTCGCGATCATCGATATCGCTGTAGGCGCGCGTACAGGTAAGATCGGCCTTGGAAGCCACCTCAACGGTCAGATTGCCGTCGAGCGGGGCGAGCACGGCATGATAGCGACGGTGACCGACCAGATCGGCAGTGGCCGCCTCGTGAGCGTTCACCCACCAATACACCAGCGAGTCGCCGATGGAGTACGCCACATCGTGCTGCAGTTCAGAAACGCCGTCGAGCGCCTGACCGGTACGCATCCACTTCTTGACGGACTTCATCTGAGCATCGAAGTCGGCGCGTGAGTTAAAGACATGCATGACTTATGCCTCCTTAATGGGTGCCAGCGCCTGAGCCAGATCGGCAGACGTCAGCGGTCGCAGGGACACCTCAAAGCTGAAGCTCTCAAAACGGGTGCGATAGGAATCGAGCACCTCGGAACCCCAAGAGTTCGAGCCAAGGCCGAGCAGCTGGTCGTTGATGTTGACCGTGACCGTGGCGCCCTTGACAAGATCGTAGACGTGCTTGGCGTTATCGATGGCCTCGCAGCTATAGGGCCATGCCGAGAACGAGAACGGGTTGGAAGCGGCGTCGGCCGGACGCGTCACCAGCACGCCGTCACCGTGGCTCGAGCGCAGGGCAACCCAGCGGGTACCCTCGCGGTTGGCACAATCCTGGGGCATGACATACGGCGTGAACATGTCGTCGACCGTAGTGCGGTAATGGCCGACCGGGTTGGCGCGCAGCGAGTCCGGATAGTTCTCGCCCGGGCCGTGGCCATACCACTCGACGGCACGATCGCAACCGGGAACCTCAAAGGAGATGCCGATGCGCGGGATAATGTCCGAATAGTCGCCGTAGGGCTCGCCGGAAACCTTGAGGTCGACGCGGCCGCTCGGAAGCACGGTGTAGACAAGCTCGACGCGCATGCCGAACGCGCGGACGGGAGGAGCAATACGCTGGCTCACGGTAACGACGACCGCATTGCCGTCCTGCTTCCAAGAGACCTTGCGGGTGGACGTCTGCATCACATCGATGAAGTTGTCCTTCCATAGGGAGTCATATTCCTGGGCGTGGTTGTCGACGAGCGGATGCCAAAAACCAACCTGGGGACCAGAGGCCATGACGTCGCGGCCGGATGCCTTCCACTCGCTCACGGTACCGTTGACTTTGCTGAAGGCCAGCTCGCCGTTGAGGGGTGAATGCGGATCTCCTGCTCGCTCTCTTCGACCGTAAGCTCAGGACGAGCGGGGGCCACGATGGCCGGTGCCGGATGGTTTGCGATGGCAAACTGGCTTGCGCCCAGCTGGAACATCGGCTTGCACCAGGCGTGAGCGGCCATGGTGTAGGCGCGCACGGTCAGCAGGGTCTCGCCCACTGCGGCCTCGCGAATCACCAGTGGCAGCTGGACGGATTCGCCGGGGGCAACCGCGCCGGGCATGAGCGTCTTGCGGCAGACCACGTCGCCGTCCACCAGGGTCTCCGCCGACAGGCAGACATCCTCGAGAGTGGTAAACCAACGCTTGTTGGTGACGGTCAGCTCGCCCGCCTCGGCATCGTAAGCCATGCGAACCGGGCAGATGACCTGACCATACTCAGTGAGGCCTGGGCTCGGCTGCTGCCAAGGGAACACCATGCCATCGATGCAGAAGTTGCTGTTGTTGGGGTAATCGCCGTTGTCGCCACCATACATATCGTAAGCAACGCCGTCCTCGGTCACAGCAGCCAGACCGTGGTCGCACCATTCCCAGATAAACTGGCCTTGGATGCAATCCCAGCGATTGAAGACCTCCTGATACTCGGACAGGCCTCCGGGGCCGTTGCCCATGGAGTGACCGTACTCGCAGTTGATGCGCGGCTTGGGGAATGGATGCTCACCAAAGTCGTTCATCTGCGACACGCGGGAGTACATGGTGGAAATGACGTCGACGGTATCGGCGTTGCGGTCCTCCTCGTAATGGACCGGACGACCGTCGAGCTCGTGAGCCTTGACGTACATCGCGCGGATGTTGCAGCCATAGCCGCTCTCGTTGCCCATCGACCACATGATGATGCACGCATGGTTGCGCTCCTGCATCACCAGGCGCTCAACACGGTCGACGTAGGCCGGCTCCCATGCCGGGTCGTCGGTGACCAGGGCGATATTGCCGATATTCTCGAAGCCGTGGCTCTCCATATCGGTCTCGGCGACCAGCATGATGCCATACTCGTCGCACAGCTCGTAAAAGCGCGGGTCGTTGGCGTAGTGGGAAGTGCGCACCGCGTTGATGTTGTGCTGCTTCATGAGCTCCAGGTCGCGACGCATGCGATCGAGGCCCACGGCGCGGCCCTTGTGATCGTCGTGATCGTGGCGGTTGACACCATGCATCTTAAAGTAAGTGCCGTTGAGGTAGATATGATTGCCCTCGACCGTCACCTCGGCAAGACCCTGGCGATGCGGGACGTACTCGCTGACCTCGTCGCCGTCGTAGACCTCAAACGTAAGGTCATAGAGGAAGGGGTCCTCGGGGTTCCAGAAGTGGGCATCGGTCACGCTGCACTCAGCATGGCCGTCGACACACTCGCCCGTAGCCACCACGTTCTCGCCATCGCTGAGCGTAAACACAACGCGGGTAGCGCCCTCGGCAACCGTATCGAGCGTAATCAGAGCGGTATCGCCCTCGCGGTGCGTGCGGAACCTAAAGTCGACCAGGTGCGCGGCGGGACGCTGCATAAGGTACATCGCGGAAGATGCCCGAGGCCCACCACATGTCCTGATCCTCGATATAGCTGCCATCGCTGTACTGCAGAACCTTGACCGCAAACAGGTTGTCGCCCTCGACGAGCGCGTCGGTCACGTCGAACTCGGCAGACAGGCGCGAGCCCTTGGTCATGCCGATATACTGACCGTTGACGTACAGCTCGCCATAGCTCTCGATGCCGTCGAAACGAATGATTTCGCGAGCGCCGGCAGGAACGGCGGGAAGATTGACGATGCGCTGGTACACGCCCGTGGGGTCGTCGGAGGAACGAACGGCTGATCCACCGGGAACGGGAAACCCTCGTCGGTATAGGCAAGGTTGCCATAGCCATCTACCTGCCACAGATGCGGGACCTCCACGTGGTCCCACTCGGGCTTGTACGTGGAGAGCTCCTCGTTGGAAACGGCAGCAGGTCCCTCAAAGAGGCGGAACTGCCACGAGCCGGACAGCTGGACAAACCCGCGCGACAGCTCGCGGCTGTACGTTGCAGCGAGATCGGCGGTCTCGTAACCCATAAAGTACGCATGGGGTGCCAGGCGGTTCCTGTGGGTGAGCGCTTGGTTTTCCCAATCGTTAATGGCGTCCATGGTGATGCTCCTTCATCATCGTAGTGATTCTTGTGCAACCGGTTGTCCTTATCTTACGGGCGATGCAAAAACTGTGCAACCGGTTGTCCGCTGAACGGTCGATTTGGCAGGGTTAACGGTGCAACCGGTTGTACAACCGCGACACTTATGTCACCCTGAGTATCGAAACTCAGCGCAAAACAGCATTCCCAGGCAGCGGACAACGGCCGCGCCCATCTATGCCCCACCCTTGCAAGCCATGTTCAGCAGCAGCCTGACTGTGAAATGCCACCAGTGGCCGGATATCATGAACGCTGTTCAGGCGCACTATAGTAAGCTGTATCCGCACTAGCCCGTATCAGTGACAACATCGACCGCATTTTCCAGGAGACGCCATGACCCAACCAGTTCGCACCGCACCTACGCTTGCCGAGGTTGCCGCAGCTGCCGGCGTGTCGCGCTCCACGGCATCGCGCGCCCTCAACGATTCGCCCCGTATTAGCGAGGAAACCAAAAACGCGTCCGCGCGGCGGCCAAGGAAGTCAATTTTGTCCCCAACGCTCGTGGCCGAGCGCTCGCTGTCGGGCGCACGGAAATCATCGCCGTGCTCGTGACCGAGCCCCTGAGTGAACTCTTCAGCGACCCCACCTATAGCGAGTTTTTGAGCGGCATTACCGAGGAACTGTCGGAGTCGTCCTATCTGCCCGTTATCTTGCAGGCGTCTTCTACGCATGAGCGCAACCGCGCACGCGAGCACTTTGAGCGCCGCTCATTCGACGCCGTGATCGACGTCTCCCCTTACAAAGGCAGCGAGCTGCTCGAGGTGCTGCGCGAGCTGGGCGTACCCACCGTGTTGTGCGGCCAGCTCGAGGGCCACCCCTATCGCGATGTGTTCTCGACGGTCTACTCTGACGACGAAGAGGGCGGACGCTTTGCAGCGCTCGCTATGAAGGAGCGAGGGCGCAAAGATATCGTCGCCGTGTTGGGACCGCAAGACAACCCCGCCGTTGTCGACCGCCTGCGCGGCTACCGCGCCGTCTTGGGCGAAGACCTCCCAGACGCAAACGTTATCTATACCGGCTGGAACAACGGAGACGGCTATCAGGCCATGCACCAGATCCTCGCGCGCGAGATTGCTTTCGATGGCGTGCTCTGCGGATCGGACCGTATCGCGGCTGGCGTCATCACCGCACTCAACGAGGCAGGCCTATCCGTTCCGGCGGATATTTCTGTCGTCGGCTTCGACGATCACGAGATTGCGACGCGCTGCGTCCCCGCGCTCACGACCGTCCGCCAGCCCCTGCGCGAAGAAGGCCACATGGCCGCCAACATTGCGCTCGACATGATCAAGGGTGCCGAGCCCACCACCTCCGTGATGCACATGCAGCTGATCCAGAGAGACTCGCTATAAGAAATTGGGGCAGGCTTTCCGCCAGACAGTTGTTACGGAAAGCCTGCCCCGTTTTGAGCGCGCTCATTCTGGGGCACAGTTTCCGTTAGACAGCTCAACCGGAAACTGTGCCCCATTATTTTGCCGAATTCTGGGGCACGCTTTCCGCGACGCCCGGTCATCCCAAGCCCTCTCAACCTCGGCGCATAAAAAACGAGGGAAGGCACGCGTCCTTCCCTCGTTACGGGCAATATGTAGCCGCTCGCCTACATCAGGCGCAGGCTGACGTCCTTGAGCTGGGCACCGCTAACGGCACTCGGGGCGCCCGACATAAGGTCAGAGCCGCTGGCCGTCTTGGGGAACGCCATGACGTCGCGGATGGAGTCGGAACCGGTAAGCAGCATGCACACGCGGTCCAGCCCCAGAGCGAAACCGCCCATCGGGGGCGCACCAAACTTGAGGGCCTCCATGAGGAAGCCGAACTGAGACTCGGCGCGCTCCTCGGTAAAGCCCAGGAGCTTGAGCATGGACATCTGCATCTCGGCGTTGTGGATACGCATACCGCCACCGCCGGCCTCAAAGCCGTCCATGACAAAGTCGTAGGTGCGCGAACCGGCTGCCAGGGGATTGGCCTCGATCTTGGCGATGTCGGTCTCGGTCGGCAGAGTGAACGGCTGGTGCTCGGCAGCATAGGCCTTGCGGTCCTCATCCCAGTGGAACAGCGGGAAGTTGATGACCCACAGGAAGTCGTGGCCCTCGCGCTTGATCTCGAGCGCATTGGCCATGTGGGAACGCATGCCGCCCAGGATCTCGTCAGAGAGCAGGCGCGGGCCGGCGGCGAACATCACAAGGTCGCCGGGCTCGACGTCCATACGCTCGCGCAGAGCGGCCATCTCCTCGTCCGAGAAGAACTTGACGATGGGGCTGTTGATGGAGCCGTCCTCGCGGAAGGCGATCCAGGCCAGGCCCTTGGCGCCAAACGTGGAGGCCACGCCGGCGAGCTTATCGATCTTGGCACGTGCCCAGGCACCGGCGCCCTTGGCGTTAATGGCCTTGACGACAGAGCCCTCCTCGTTTGCGGCAGTCGCAAAGACCTTGAACTTGGAGTTGGCAAAGATGTCGGTCAGGTCGACCAGGTGCATGCCATAGCGGGTATCGGGCTTGTCGGAGCCATAGGTGTCCATGGCCTCCCAGTAGTCCATGCGACGCAGCGGCGTGGGCATCTCGACACCCATGCGGCCGAAGGCATCGGACAGGACCTCTTCGAGTGCGCTCATGACATCGTTCTGGTCCACGAAGGACATCTCGATATCGACCTGAGTGAACTCGGGCTGACGGTCGGCACGCAGGTCCTCGTCGCGGAAGCACTTGGCAACCTGGTAGTAGCGCTCGACGCCACCGACCATGAGCAGCTGCTTCAGGAGCTGCGGGGACTGCGGCAGGGCGTAGAAGTTGCCCGGCTGGATGCGGCTGGGAACGATGAAGTCGCGGGCGCCCTCGGGCGTGGACTTAAACAGGGAGGGCGTCTCGACCTCCATGAACTCACGGTTGTGCAGCGCCTCGCGAATGGCAAAGGTGAAGTCGGAGCGCAGCTTGAGGTTGGCCATCATCTCGGGACGGCGGAGGTCCAGATAGCGGTAGCGCAGGCGGGTGTCCTCGCTGGTCTCGATGCCGTCCTCGATCTGGAACGGCGGGGTGACGGACGTGTTGAGAACCTCGGCGTGGTCGGTCAGGACCTCGATCTCGCCGGTCGCGAGCTTGGTGTTGGTGGTCTCCTCGCCACGGGCGCGCACGACGCCGTGAATCTTGATGGGCCACTCGGGACGCATGGTCTCGGCGATCTTAAAGGCATCGCCGTCGGAGTGCTCGGGGTCGAAGGTGAGCTGCGTGATGCCCTCGCGGTCGCGAAGGTCGCAGAAAATAAGGCCGCCGTGGTCGCGGCGACGGCTCACCCAACCGGTGAGGGTGACCTCTTCACCCACGTTCTCGAAGCGAAGCTCGCCGCAGGTACGGGTGTGCATGGAATGCTCATCGATGGGACGGGTCTGGCTCATACCAGTGATCCTCCTTTATGGATCTGTGCCGCCCCGTGTCGTTCCGGGCGGCGTCGTACAGATTTGCCCAGCCTGCGTAAACCGCGCAGCCAGACATGGCGTTCTATCTTATCGCACCTGTGTCGATGTGCCGCGGAAAAGTAGCTCCTGCCCAAAGACTTGACGGAGACGAAACAATTGACGCGGCCTGGCCGTCGCCCAGGCGCGCCGCGTGCGACAATGTGCCCCAATACAACTGCACTCGGAAAGGCCCGCCATGACTGCACGCCTCATCGTTATGGATATCGACTCCACGCTCATCAACCAGGAGGTCATCGACCTGTTGGGCGAGGAGGCCGGCGTAGGCGAGCAAGTTGCGCAGATCACCGAGCGCGCCATGCGCGGCGAGCTCGACTTTAAGCAGGCGCTCGAGGAGCGCGTGGGGCTGCTTGCCGGCTTGGATGAGAGCGTGTTCGATCGCACCTTTGAGCGCGTGACGTTTACCCCCGGCGGGCTGGAGCTTGTGCGCTCGGCGCACAGCAAGGGCTGGAAGGTCGGCGTGGTAAGCGGCGGCTTTCACGAGGTCGCCGATAAGATCGTGGCCGCCGCGGGCATCGACTTTTGCCTCGCTAACCGCCTGGAGGTCGTGGACGGCAAGCTCACCGGCAAGCTGGCGGCAGACATTGTGACCAAGGAGTCCAAGCTCATCCAGCTGCTGGATTGGGCGGTTGAGTGCGGTGTCGATATGGCACACACCGTGGCAATCGGCGACGGCGCCAACGACATCCCCATGATCCAGGCCGCGGGCACGGGCATCGCGTTTTGCGCCAAGCCCAAGACGCGCGAGGCAGCCCCGTTTGCCATCGACGAGCGCAACCTGATGCTCGCCATGGACATCATCCTGCGTGACTAGCAAGTTCGCCTCACAACTTCATCTAATCTGACATGTCAGATTTCCGAACAATTATGCTCTAATGTTCGGAAATAACCCTTCGCGTGCTAAACTTTTCTGCGTCGAAGGGAACATATATGGATAAGCGAGATCTTGAGCAATTGCTAAGTGACGTGGCAGACGGAAGCATTATGCCGGCCGATGCCCTCACGCGCATCCAGACGGCGCCAACCGCCGATCTGGGTTTTGCGCAGCTCGATCTTTCGCGCGGGTGCGCCAGGGAGCCGGCGAGGTTGTCTACGGTGCCGGTAAAACCGCCGAGCAGATTGCCGCCATTATCGAAGCGCTGCGCGATGCCGGCCAGGAGCGCATCCTGGTCACGCGCCTGGATGCCGAAAAGGCAGCCCGCACCTCGGAGCTCCTCGGCAACGGCATCGACCTGGGATATGTCCCGGACGCGCAGCTCGCCCTCGTGGGCGGCAAGCCCTCCCCCACCGGCAACGGACGCATCGTTGTCGTCTGCGCCGGCACGAGCGACCTGCCCGTCGCCGAAGAAGCCACGTTGACGGCCGAGTTCTATGGCAACGAGGTCGACCGCCTCTACGACGTAGGCGTCGCCGGCCTGCACCGCCTGCTCGCGCATGCCGAGGAACTCGCCCAGGCACAGGTGGTCATTGCCATCGCCGGCATGGAGGGCGCGTTGGCGAGCGTTATCGGCGGTCTGGTGAGCTGTCCGGTCATCGCCGTTCCCACCAGCGTGGGCTACGGCGCAAGTTTTGGTGGCGTAGCCGCGCTGCTCGCCATGCTCAACTCCTGTGCCAGCGGCGTATCGGTCGTCAATATCGACAACGGCTTCGGCGCCGCCTACCAGGCAAGTCTTATCAATCATCTGAGCGCCGGCGCGCCCCGCGCCCGTTAAGGAGCATTCCATGTCCAACCATCAGCACACGCTTATCATCGACGGCACCTCGGGCATCAGCGGCGACATGACCGTCGCGGCCCTGCTCGACCTGGGCGCCAGCGAGGAGCACCTGCGCGAACAGCTCGCCACACTGCCGGTCGACGGCTTTACGATCGCCGTCACGCGTGCAAACAAGCATGGCATCGACGCCTGCGATTTCGACGTCCAGCTTGCAGAGGAGCTCGAGAACCACGATCACGATATGGCCTGGCTCTACGGCAACGAAGCAGCTACCGAGCACACACACGAGCATGAGCACCACCATCATGACCATGTCGAGCACGAACACGAGCACGGCCACGAGCATGGCCACGAGGACCATCATCACGCCCACCACCATCACCACCGTTCTTTGGCGGACGTCACTGCCATCATCGATGGCTCACAGCTGAGCAATGGTGCCAAGCGTCGTGCCCTCGCCATCTTTACCGCACTCGCTGCAGCTGAGGCTAAAGCTCACGGCAAAACGCCCGAGACCGTCATGTTCCACGAAGTGGGCGCCGTCGACTCCATCGTCGACGTCTGCTCGGTCGCCATCTGCCTCGACGACCTGGGTATTGAGGATATCGTGGTCGAGTCGCTCTCCGAGGGCCACGGAACCATCCGCTGCGCCCACGGCCTCATGCCCATTCCCGTCCCCGCTGTCGCCAACCTGTGCCAGGCGGGCAATATCGCCCTCACGCCTGCACCGGTCGCCGGCGAGCTCGTGACGCCCACGGGAGCCGCCATCGTCACCGCGCTGCGCACGTCCGAGCACCTGCCGGTCCGCTACCGCATCGAAGCCGTCGGCTACGGCGCCGGTAAGCGCCCCTACGAGGGCTGCTCCGGCACGCTCCGTTGCCTGCTTGTTCACGTGGATGCATAGCCATGGATGCCCGCAAGGCAAAAAGCCGTGCCGCCATCGTTGCGGCGTTCTCCGAGCTCCTGTGCGAGGAAGATTACGGCAAGATCACCGTCGGCGACATCATCGCTCGCGCCCATGTGGGTCGGACCACGTTCTACGGCCTCTTCAAAAGCAAAGATGACCTGCTCGCTGAGCTCGTGCGCGATATCTGCACCCATGCCCTCGACGATGACGGTACGCCCCTCGATGACCCACTCGTACAGGTCGAGCATATCCTCAACAACCTCTGGAATCGTCGGCAGTGTGTACGGGCACTGGTAGCCGGCGCCGGCTCACGCGTCTTCGCCGACTGTCTCCGCAAGACCATCATGTCGCGCGCAGCCGAAACCGTCCCCGTCGGCCCCGCAGGCCCCGCCGCCACCATGGACCGCAGTTTCCTACTACACCACATAGCCTAAAGCTTCGTAGGAATGGTCCAATGGTGGGCCTGGCACAACTTCCAAGCAGACAAAGCCGACGTAGCCAAAGACTACCTCTCAGCCATAAAACCCCTCTTCGGCTAAGTAAGAAGCTCACCCCAAAGCATCGCCCCAACCCAGGGCGCCACGCATCCCAAAGTGTCACTCGCACCTCAAAGCGCCCAACAACAAAGTGCCCACCACATCCAAATTCAGATATATATGTTGGGTTGCTTGTTCGAACACAACTGGATTCCCGCAGGGTCCGGCATAGTTAACTTTCCGCCGCACTCCGCAGGACGCAAGAAGCTCCCGCCGCACGAAGTGCGGCGGGAGCTTCTTGCATGTCCGAGGACGCGGCGGAGAGATAACCTATGCCGGGCCCGACGTTATATCAATTGTCTTGGACTAGAACATGCCCAAGAAACCGTGCACAAACAGCGCAGCCACAATGGCACCGATAAACGGAGCGATGCCAGGAACGAGCAGGCCGTACTTCCAGTTGTTGTCAGCCTTGTTCTTGATCGGCAGCACCTGATAGGCCATGCGAGGACCAAGGTCACGGGCTTGGTTCATGGCGAAGCCGGTGATGCCGCCCATGCCCATGCCAACGGCCCAGACGATCAGGCCGACGCAGATGGCGAGCATGAGGACGTTCTCACCAGCGCGGCTAGCGGCAGCAAGGATGGCGCTGATGAACACAAAGGTGCAGATAGCCTCGCAGAAGAAGTTACGGGCGTAGTTCGTGCCCTCGGTGGTAGGGTTGGTCGAGAAGATGTTGCGCTGGGCAATAGGATCGACGACGCCCTCGGAAGCCTTGAACTCATCGGCATACATCAACCACGCGATCACGGCGCCCGCAAAGCCGCCGAGCATATCGGCAATCATGAAGGGAATGCAGCTGCTCCACGGCACCAGACCGACGATGCACTGGGCAAGCACCATAGCCGGGTTCATGCACACGGCGCCACCAAAGACAAACAGGCAGACCGAGATGCCAAAAGACCAAGTGGTGATGGCAAACATGTGGCCGGAGCCCTGATACTTGGTACCCTTAAGCACGGTATCGCAGTGCACGCCCACGCCAAAGATGATCATGAGGGCCGTTGCGCCGAATTCGCAGAGGAGTTTGGTAAGCATAAAACCTTATCTTTCTTGTCGGTTATAAACGATTCGTTTAGGCCGCGTACTAGTGCTGTGCGACGACAACGCCCAGGCCATCGGGAATGACGGCCACCTTGGCATCGGCACCCTTCATCTCAAAGGCGAGCTTGAGCGCCTCATCGAGGGTGTTGACCGGCGTCATGTGCATATCCTTGATCATCTGGTGATCGCACAGGTCGGTGACCATGATCACAGGGGTGATGCGCCAGGATGCGGGCAAAGATCTGGCTCGTCCACTGGTCGGGCAGGGTCTCGTCCTTAGGACGGTCGATGCAGGCACGCTCAAACTCCGCCGGATCGTTGTCGGCGATGTTGTGATAGAAGCCCTCGCCACCGTGACCGTCGGCACAGCCGGCGACGTCGATGATCACACCGCCCTCGGGAAGCGTAGCCTCGGCAGAGCACATGCCCTTGACGGCCTGATAGATGTTCTGGTCGAGCGGGTAGCCGCCGTTGGTGGTGACGGCGATGTCGCACTGGACGGGCTCGACGCCGGCAAGGCTCTTCACGAACTCGCAGCCGGCCTCGTGCGCCTTGTGGATGTCGCCGGCAAAGGAGCCGATGACCTCGTGCTTGCCGTTGAGCACCACGTTGAGCACAAAGGCAAGGTGAGCCATCTCGGCAGCGGCAAACATGTCCTCGCTCACGTGGTTGTGGCACAGGTTGCCGGCACGCGAATGGGAATCGTTCACGAACTGGCCGTTGTGGTTGTACATGATCGTCTTATAGGAGGCCATACCCGGCAGGACGGACTTGCGGCTGCCAGAGAAACCGGCAAAGAAGTGCGGCTCAATAAAGCCCTCGGCAAAAGCAGCAGATCGCAATCGGCAGCAATCTTGTTGATGATGCACTCGCCGCCGGAAGGAAGGGTCCCGATCCTTCTCCATCATGGAGTCGTCGGTGGCCACGTGCATGACGATCTCCTCCTCGGCCACGATCTCTCTCGCCGTACTTGTTGACGAGCTCCTCGTGCGTGGAGGGACGATGCATACCCGTGGCAACCAGAATACGCACGCGAGCCTCGGGCGCAGCAGAATGGATGTGATGCAGCAGAATAGGCATCGTCACACGCGAGGGAACGGGACGCGTATGATCGGAGCTAATAATGACAATATCCTTCTTGCCAGCACAAAGCTCCTCGAGCGACGACGAGCCATAAGGGTTGGCAAGCGACTCCTCTACCAGCTCTTCCTGCGATTTTGTAGTCTTAAACTCGTTTTGATGACCTTCCATCACACCCGCGAAGTTCTTATCCTCGAGCTCCAGATGCAACGTCTTGTGGTCAAACGGCAGTTCACATTCAAACAATGACGAGCGCCCTCTTCCTTTTCAACTGACACACTAGATAAACCGTTGGAAGGATACGCCGCTCACCGAAAAACACCACCGTCCACCGACTCGTTAACACAACGTTCATATTTGACCCACAACAAAACGGCCGCGACCCCAAACGGGACCGCAGCCGCCTGTCAAAGACACTATAGACAGGATGATTTACGCAGCGCCGAGGCAAACATCTAGTCCGAGACGTACGCACGTAAAGCCATTTTGCATAAATTCGTTAATTAATTGCATAAGATGGCGCATGGATTTCTGGCCATAACTGGGTAGTACCCTCCGGAGCGTGCATTTTTGCGAGTATTCAGCATCGCGGGATAAGATTTTGGTGCCAAAAATCTTTCAAAAGGTAGATAGTCCTCATGACTCGACCCATCTGGATAGCATGCGGCGAGAAACCAGCCATATATGATCGTCGCCAAAGCCCAATCGTCGTGCAAAAGCATCAACAAAGGCAGCGAAAGCCGGTTATGGCCTTATGCATCAATCTTTGGCTGCTGAAAACTCCGTTTTTTGCACGTCGCCCCAAGCACCACCCTCACCCAGCGGCTGATCCGCCGAAGACCGGACATCGCAGGGCCCGCCATTAGTCTACTTTTAGGCACACTCCGCAGGACGCAAGAAGCCCTCGCCGCACTCCGCATTGGACGCGAAGCGCACTTTAATCCTTCAGCCCCAATCCCTGAAGACCGAGGACAAAGGGACCCGACGGGTTTCCCTCTGAATGCATTCCGCAGCACGAAGCCCTTTCCAAACGCGCGAAGCGCGCCATTAATTCCCCCAGCAGTAATCCGCTGAAGACCGGACATCGTAGGGCCCGCCATCAGTTTACTTTTTAGGCACACTCCGCAGGACGCAAGAAGCCCTCGCCGCACGAAGTGCGCAGCGAGGGCTTCTTGCATGTCCGAGGACGTGCCTAAAAAGTAAACTGATGGCGGGCCCGGACGACTACAGGACTATCGATTACCCCGTGTTCTGCAAACCTGCCGAGACGCCGGTCACAGTCGAAAGAATCAGGCTCATGTACTCGGCCTTCTTCTCCTCGGCCATCTCGTCCTGGTTCATACGCACCTCGCGAAGGGCGCGGACCTGGGCTATGGACAGGGCGTCGACGTAGGGGTTACGCACACGAACGGCGCAGCCGAGCACGCGGCGGCGCTGCAGCGGCCACTCGTCACCGACGATGGCAAGGACCCACTTACGCGTGAGCTGCATCTCGGTGAAGACCTTCTCGGACAGATCCTGGCGATCGCCCAGGTGCAGATACATCTTGGCGATGCGCTGGTCGGTCTTGGCGATCGACATCTCGATGTTGTCGATAAAGGTGCGGAAGAACGGCCACTCCTGGTAGGCAGCCTTGAGCTGGTCAAGATCGCCAAGCTGCTCGCAGGCGGTGCCCAGACCGTACCAAGCGGCCAGGTTAATGCGCGCCTGGCTCCAGCTGAAGATCCACGGAATGGTACGCAGGTCATCGAGCGACTTGGCGCCCAAGCCGCGCTTGGCGGGACGCGAGCCGATCGGCAGCAGACCGACCTCGGTCAGCGGCGTCACGGTCGAGAACCACGGTGTAAAGTCCTCGGTGTTCAGCAGGTCCAGATAGCGCTCGTGGCTTGCAGCGTTGAGCTTCTCTGCCATGTCCCAGAACTTCCGCGTGGTCTCGGTGTTGGTCTTCTCGACACTCGGGGCCGACTGCAAAAGCGTTGCGGCGGCAACGGACTCAACATGGCGCTGAGCCAGCGTGCGGTTGCCGTAACGGGCAAAGATGACTTCGCCCTGCTCGGTGAGCTTAAAGAAGCAGTTGACCGAACCCTTGGGCTGCGCCAGCACGGCCTTGTTGGCCGGGCCGCCGCCACGGCCCACGGCACCGCCGCGACCGTGCATGAGCACCAGGTCGATATCGTTCTTCTCTGCCCACTTGGCGATGCGCTCCTGCGCGGAGTGCAGCGCGAGCATGGCCGTGGTAGGACCGGCATCCTTGGAAGAGTCGGAATAACCCAGCATGACCTCCATGCGGCGGTTGGTCTGGGCAAGGCGCTTTTTGCACCACGGGCAGCGTAAGCATCTGGTCGAGCACGTCGACGCAGCCCTCGAGGTCCTCGAGCTGCTCGAATAGCGGGATCACGTCGAGCTCGGGGACATCTTCCTCGTGTGCGAAGGACAGGTGGGCAAGCTCAAAGACGTCAGCCACATGCTGGGCGCTCTTGGTAAACGAGATGATATAGCGGTGCGCCATCTTCTTGCCGTAGCGCTTTTGGATGGAGCCGATAGCGCGGAAGGTATCGATGACCTCGCGCGTCATGGGCTGCAGATCGCCATGGATACCGTTCTCGTGGATATCCTTGAGGGCGCGGGCGTGCACCACGGAGTGCTGACGGAACTCCATCTCGACCATGTGGAAGCCGAAGGACTCGACCTGCCAGATGATGGTCTGGACCGGGCCGTAGGCAGCACGGACGGCTCCGCAGGCGGCCAGCGAGACGCTGGACGACGCGCAGGTCATCCAGGAACTCGTCGGCGCTATGGTACATGGTATCGGTGATACGGCGCACGGTGGCGTTCAGACGGTCGGCCATGACGAGCATGACGGCGCGATGCGGCTCGTGCTCGGAGATCAACTCGGCGCGGGCCGTGTACCGAGGGCTCATCTCGACCTGATGGTTCCACAGGTTGATGAGCTCGGCAGACAGGCTTGCTGTAGGTGGCCTCGAGCGTGAGGTTACGGCCAATGCGGCGGCACTTGTCCTCGAGCTTGAGCACCATGTGGGTGAAGTACTTGGCGGCGACCTCACGGCTCACCTTGGCGGTAACGTTGGGGTTGCCGTCACGGTCGGAACCGATCCAGCTGCCGGGGTGGAAGAACGCCGGGCACAGCGGCGGCACGGTGCCGGCCTTGTCGCCCAGCACCCAGTCGTCAAAGCGACGATAGATGACGGGGATAACGTCGAACAGCGTGTTATCGAAGATGTCGATGATGGTATCGGCTTCCTCGACCGGCGTGGGCTTCTTGAGCGCGATGGGGCTCGTGCGCACCAGTGCGTCGATCTCCTGCAGCATATGGCGCTCGTTCTCCACCAGGTCGGAGCCGCCCAGACGCGGACGCTCCTCCAGCAGGTTGGAGATACGGCGAATCTTGCCCTCGACGGCCTTACGACGGGCCTCGGTGGGATGCGCGGTAAAGACGGGATGGAACTCAAGCTTGCCGAGCAGCTCGTTGGCGCCCTCGACGCCCAGCTCGTTCACCAGCTGGTGATAGGCGACGGTGAGCTCGTTGGCGGGATCGACCTCGGTATCAGTCGATGCGCCGGCCTCACGCTCGCGCAGCTGCGCCACACGGTAGTTCTCCTCCGAAAGGTTTGCCAGATGGAAGAAGCTCGTAAAGGCGCGAACGATGACCTGCTGCTTATCGAGCGGCAGGCTGTCGATCAGATCAACGACCTCACGAAATGCCACGGCGGTGGGCTCGTCGGCAGTGGGCACGCCCTGTTCGTCAACGGACTCGTCGGCAGCGCGGCTGGGGTTGCCAGCATTGGCCACAAACTCGGCTGTCAAAATCTTGTCGAACAGGTCCGCGATCTCGGGATCATACTCGCTAAGCACACGACGCTCCAGGCGCAAGAACAGCGCCAGATTGTCGCGCAGCTCCTCGGGGATCTCGATCTCGGCGAGACGCTCCTGGACTCGGCATTCGAGCCGATTCGGTTAACGAGGCGGTTGACCACGGCAGCGACGCGCGCCGCGGCTTCGGGTACAGACTGGTTGCTTAGGTTCTCAGCCACGTTTCCTCCCATTCCTCCTTCTATGCACGTAACATGCGGTATTCATTATAGGCGCTTGGAAAACTTTCGACACTGATTGCGCTTTACCACACAAAAGTATTTTCTGCATTGCAAGGGTTTTTGCTCTAAATGGTCGTATTCTCGGTGGACGGCATACACAAACGGGGGCATTCCGCATAAATGCGAAACACCCCCGTAACAATCGCTCGTCGCATGAGCGGGACATGTTAGCAGGCCCGCAGCTCAAAAAGATGCGCTACAGGCGCTCGCGAACCGCCTCGACCACATTGGCCAGATCGACGAGAACCTCGTCATGGCTCTCCATGTCGCGCACCTTGACCTTGCCGGCGGCAAGCTCGTCGCCGCCCAAGACCAAAATGAGCTTGGCGCCCACCTTGTCGGCCTGCTTAAACTGGGCCTTGAGCGAACGGCCCTGATAGTCGGCCTCGGTCACGATGCCTGCAGCGCGAAGCTCCTGCGTAATGGCAAAGACGTTCTGGCGCAACTCCTTGCCGGCGTTGGCGACGTAGACGCACGGGGCCTCATCGGCACCCAGGTCTCCGCCAAAGGCCTGTAGGGCCAGCAGGGCGCGCTCAAAACCGACGGCGAAGCCGACGCCGGCCGTAGGCTTGCCGCCCTCGAGCTCGACCAGGCCGTCGTAGCGGCCGCCGCCGCCGATGGAGCCGACGCCGGCGCCAGGGGCCTCGACCTCAAAGACGGTACGGGTGTAGTAGTCCAGGCCGCGCACCAAGGTGGGATCCTCGACATACTCGATACCGGCGGCATCCAGATAGCGCTTGACCTGCTCGTAGTGCTCGCGGCACTCGTCGCACAGGTTGTCACCCATCAGCGGAGCCTCGGCCATGATCTCGCGGCAGTGGTCGTTCTTGCAGTCGAAGGCGCGCAGCGGGTTGAGCTCGGCGCGCTCGCGGCACTCGTCGCACATCTCGTCGGCGTGGTCGAGAATGAACTGCTTAACCTGCTCGCGATAAGCCGGACGGCACTGGGCGTCACCCATCGAGTTAATGAGCAGACGAAGCTTGGAAAGATCGAAGCCCAGGCGCTTGTAGAACTCCATGAGCATGATGATGCACTCGGCGTCTGCCGCCGGATCGGGAGCGCCGAGCCACTCGATGCCCACCTGGTGGAACTGGCGCAGGCGGCCCTTCTGGGGACGCTCGCCGCGGAACATGGCCTCGGCGTAGTAAGCCTTAAACGGCGTGGAGCCCTGGGGCACCAGGTTGTTCTCCACGACGGCGCGCACCACACCGGCCGTGCCCTCGGGACGAAGGGCCAGACGCTGCTTGGGCTTGAGTTTGGTATCGGTGCCCTCGGTAAAGACGCGCTCCAGGTTGGCACCGCTGAACACGCGGAACATTTCCTTGCGCACGACGTCGGTCGACTGGCCGATACCGTGGACAAACACGTCCACCTGCTCGATCGCGGGCGTCTCGATGGGCTTAAAGCCAAACGGCTCGAATACGCCGGCCGCAATCTGCTGCATCTTTTGCCAGGCGCGCATCTCGGCGCCGATAAGGTCGCGGGTTCCCTCCGCCTTCTGTGCCTGCATGGGCAAACACCTTTCTTTTGTATCGCGTCATAGGTAGTGGACATTATACGGCACAAAGCAGCAACGCGGCGGCGCGCCTGACCGAACGAGGGTATGGGGACTCGTTCGGCCAGATGCTGCCGCCGCAGACCTTTTTTCCTCCGTCCCCTTCGGATCACGTGATCCCTTGGGGACGGAGGAATAGGGATCATTTCCCCGTGGCCGCCTTGGAAACCGAATGATGGTACGAGCATCCATTCGGCTTCCAAGGCGGCCACGGACAGAACGGGGCGAACAGAAAAGAGCACGTAGACCTGCCATAGCTCACCGACAAAGCTCATGCCGGCAAGCACCGCCGAGGTAGCGATAACGGTGAGCGAGCCCAAAACGCGACCGCTTACTTTATCGGCAACATGACCGATCACAGTGAGCCGATAACGCTCACCACGGTGGAGATGGCGTTGGAGATGTTGTACTGCGCAAGCGTGATGCCCAGGTCGCTGACGATCAGCGGCTGGAACAGGCTCATGCAGTTGACGAAAATCGTGTAGCACGTGGCCATGATCACGAAGCCGGAGGTCACCACGAGCCAGCCGGGGAAGAACTTACGCTGCTGGGACATACTGCTCCTTATTTAACAAACGAATAGCCGGCGCCGGGCGCCGGTAGTGCCCAAGATTGCCTTGAAAGACAAGGGCATAGGCCTTACGGCCATGCCCGCAGGCTTGAAAGGCAAGGTTGGATGCTACCGGTGGTCGGCGATATAGCCCAAAGCGACGGCGGTATAAGCCGCAGCACCGAGCGGCAGCTCGGCATCGTTAAAGCGCGCCTTGGGATGGTGCTGGGCAAAGTGTTCGTCCGTGTCGGTTACGGCCGCGCCCACGGTAAAGTACGCACTTGGGATCTTGCTCGAGATAAGCGCGAAGTCCTCACTCGCCATGGCATGGAAAAGCGGCAAGAAAGCCGCCTTGGGCAGCACTGCGCCCACGTAGCCAAGCGACGCCTGAGTCATATCGCTGTCGAGTACAAGCGGCGGAACATCCGAAAGCGTCTCGATGGTCGCCGGCGTACGATATGTTGTGGCAACACCGTTAACGACCTCCGCGATGCGGGTCTTGAGGTGCTCCATGAGCTCAACATCAAAGCCGCGCAGCGTTCCCTCGAGCACGCAGGTGTCGGGGATGACGTTGGCCGCCAAGCCACCAGCGAACTTACCCACGGTAAGTGCGACCTCCTTGGCCGCCGGCACCTCGCGAGAGATGAGCTCCTGGAGCGCCAGGTGCACATGGACGCCGGTCGTGATGGGGTCAATGCAGATCTCGGGGCTCGAGCCATGGCCGCCCTTGCCCTGCAGCGTGATGCGGAAAACCGTACACGCCCGAGAGCGCCGGGCTGCCATAGAGCACCAGGCCGAGCGGCGACTGGCTGTTGACATGCATGGCAAAAGCCGCCTGAGGGCGCGGGTTCTCGAGCAAGCCGTCGGCGATGGCAGCGCGGGCCCCTCGAAGGTTTCCTCGCCCGGCTGGAACAGCAATTTCACCGTGGCGTTGGCCTCCACAAGCTCGGCCTCGCGGGCCTTGAGCAGGCGCGCCGCACCAAGCAGCGCCGTCGCGTGCATATCGTGACCGCAAGCATGCATGCAGCCATTGGTGGATGCAAAGGGCTCGCCGGATTCCTCGACAACGGGTAGGGCATCCATATCGCCTCGGAGCATGACGACCGTTCCGGCCTGCTCGTCCTTGCACGTGCCATTGCCCTGAGCGGCCGCCGCCGCACCGGCACCGATCAGGCCAACAACACAGGAGCCGTCGACGAGCGTGGTATGGGGGATGTCCATCTCGTCCAGACGTGCCTGGATATAGGCAGACGTCTGCGGAAGATTGTTACCGAGCTCGGGCATCTGGTGTAGATCGTGTCGCCACGCAGCGAGCTCGTCTGCAAAAGCCTGAGCTTCTGCGACAAGACCGTCGCCGATAGCGGTCTGCGCCGTTGTGGTAGCCTGAGGCGCTGGTTGCGGTTGAAAATCGGACAGAGCTGGTGCCATAGATGCCCTCCAGTAACGTTTTTGCAGCAAGCACTTTGATAGCGTAAAGTGCAAGGTACAACTTTAAGGGCATGACATAAAAAATGCCGCCCCGGGAGGCGGCGCAACAAATTGTTTACAATTGCGGACGCGGCTTTCGACGCAAAAAATCGAAATGCGTCTCGCTCAAGATAATCGAAAGAAAGATGAGCGCGAAGCCGGCGAGCAGGCGCGAGGTGAGCGCCTCCCCCATCAGCAGCACCGAGAACAGCACACCCGAAGGCGACTCCATCGAAAGGAGCAGCGAGCCCGTCGAGGCTGGGACGTGCGCCAATCCAACGTTTTGGATGAGCAGCGCCACGCACGTGCAGCCCGCCGAGAGAAAGGCCATCACGCCGATAAAGCTCGGCGTCCACACGGACGCAGGAGCTTGGGTCTCGAACAACAACGACGTTGAGACCAAGCTCAAGACGCCATTGTCCACAAACATCCAAAACGTGATGACGTTGATGTCCATCTTGCGGCCGTACTTGGCGGTCACCGACATCTGGATGGCAAAGAAGACCGCGCCGCCCAGTGTGATGACATCGCCGACATTGAACTCGACGCTATCGAGCGCCACCAGGCCAATGCCCGCCAGACAGAGCAATGCGGCACCCAAGTTGTAACGCGTGAGCTTTTCGCCGCTCAGGAAATAGCTCGCAAAGGGCACGAGGATGCAGTACGTACCCGTCAAAAACGCGCTTTTGCCTGCCGTGGTCTGTGCCAGGCCGATCGTCTGCAAACCGTAGGCACCCCACATGAGCGCGCCCATGCCAAGTCCAACAATCAGGTTTCGAGCGTTGAAATGGGCAATGATGCGCTTGTGGAAGATGACAAGCATGACCAACGACGCCGGAAGAAAACGAATGTAGAGCAGCTCGAACACCGGAACGGTATCGAGCGCATCCTTCATGGTGGTGAAGGAATAGCCCCAGATGACCGCCTATCGAAAGCAGCAGACTTTCCAGAACAGCGGCGAGCGAGCGCCGGCGCCCCGGGGTACCGCCGGCACCCAGGTCTTCGCGGGCCACAGGGCTGTCGGGCAAGTTTTCGATTTCGTTGGCAGCGTATTGGGCCATGGAACATCCTCACACTCAAACTGGGCGTGGTGTCCGCACGCGTATGGCTGCGTGCCGCCTCATGGTCAAATAAAAACAGGGCGCACCGGACCCCCGGTACGCCCCGCTACTGTAGCAACAACCGGCAGCCCATCGCAATCCAGCTACGCTAAAGCATCGGGTTGGAAGATCTCGATCTTCCGACGGCGTTTACGTGGCTGAACTAAATCAATTTAGTTGACTCCAGCTTTTCGATGATCCAGTCGTTGGCTTTGATGACCGGGCGGCGGAAGACGACGCCCAGGGCCAGAGACGGAATCAGATAGCTCGCCAGAATGCCCAGTTCAATCCAGTACTCCATATGGTAGGCGCCAGCCATGGCGGCATGCATAGCGTTGATGCCGTGGGTAAACGGCAGGAACGGATAGATCGCCTGGAACACGGGGCCGGTCATCTCGATGGGGAACGTGCCGCCCGAACCGCCGACCTGCATGACCAACAGCACGACGGCAAGTGCCTTGCCGATATCGCCAAACGAAACCGTAAGCGTGTAGACGATATTGGAGAACACGAGACTCGCGACCCAGCCCGCCAGCACAAACTGCAGCGGGTTGTCGCACTGAATGCCAAAGAACAGGATGTCGCCCGCGCACACGAGCGTTGCCTGCAGCAGGGCCAAACCGCCAAAGAACAGGTAGCGACCCAGGTAGATCTCGTGCAGGCGCACGGGGATGAGCTCGTTGATAAGCTCATCGTCAACCGAGACCTTCATCATGGCCGCCAGTACAATCGAGCCGACCCAGAGCGACAGAATCGTGTAGAACGGCGCCATGGCTGAACCGTAGTTGCGGATCGGATAGACCGGCTTGCGGTCGAGTGCGACGGGACCGGAAAGCGACACGGCAAGGCCCTCGGGGTCGTTGCCAATCATCGTCTTGATCGTGGCAAGGTCGTCCGACATCAGGGCGCCATCGAGCTCGTCCTTAAACGCGCTGATCTTGTCCGGACGCCTCGCCCAGCTGATCGGAAGCCTTGTTGACCAGCTTGGCAGCCTTGGAGAGGCCCTTCGCCAACGAGCCGGATGCATCGGTGAGGCCGACTCACGGCACTATCCAGGTCGCCCGAGATGCCATCAAGCGAGTCCAGGATGCCCGAAACCGTCTTCTTGAGCTCCTTGGCCTTAACCGAGAACGTGGAATCGTAGTCGGACTTGGCGCCCGAGATGCCGGCCTTGGCATCGGCGATGGCCTGATCGACCTCGGCACGCGTGCTGTTGACCTCGGCCATGCTGTCAGAAAGGGACTTAGCAGTTGCCGTCAGGTCCTTGGCGTTGTTGCGATACTCCACCGCGATCCTGCCCAGCGATGTTGCCACAGACTTAAGGCTCTCCTGGAGCTTTTCGTCACTGACCTGCTCGGCAAAGCCGCGGAGCTGGTCGGCCGTGGCGTCGCTATCGTCGGCGTGCATTGAGGGCCGCAGCGGCATCGTTGAGTTGGGACACCGTAAGGTCGACATGCTGGTTTGCGGTGTCGAACGCCTTCGCGAGCTCGGCAGACACATTGTCGAACGAACCCGCGCTTCCGTCAATCGCGGCGTTGACGGCGTCGTTGGCGGCCTTCAGCGCTTCTTTGGAATCGCTCATGCCGCTCTTGGCATGCTCCATCAACTGCTTGGTCGACTCATCGACCGTACCCGTCTGCTGGAGCATACCGCTCGCCGACGTCAACGAATCGGACGTAGAGCTCAAAATGCCCGCCAGCGACGAAGCATTTGCCCGAACGTCTCGCAGGTCCTCAATCGAATCGCCGAGCGTCGAGGACAGGTTGGCGATAAAGTTACCCACCTGGTCGGTGCTCATGTAATCGAGCAGGCTGGACACCGACTTAAGACCGATGCTCGTAATGGTCTCGGTAAAAAGATTCGTTAACCTGGCTCTGAACGGCGTTCGAACCCTTCTCGGTCACGATCTGCGCGATGGCGTTGGCCTTCTGATTCTCGTAAAACTCGATATCGGCGTGTTTCACGTCGGTCGAGAAAAGCGTCATCATGTCGGAGCTAAAGCTCTTGGGAATAACGACGGCCGCATAGTAAGCGCCCGACTTAACACCCTCGATAGCCTTATCGCGATCGTTGAGCACAACCCAGTCGAAGCTCTCGTTACCGCGTAGGGTGGCGGTCACGTTTTCGCCCACGTTAACCTCGACGGGGATCAAATCGCTCTCGTAACCCTCATCGGTGTTGACCACGGCAATCTTAAGATTGCCGGTGTTGCCGTACGGATCCCAGCTGCCGGCGATGTTAAACCATGCGTACAGGCACGGCACGATAATGAGGCCCATCACGACAACCAAGCCGATTACGGAGCGAGACACGTTTTGGACGTCGCGCTTAAACAGATGCAGAATGTTCTTCATTTATGCCTCACCTCCTTTTGAATGCTTGCCGAGCGCGGTGGTATCTCCATCATTTTGTGGCTGTGCTGTCGCTGCCCTGAGATTTATGGTGCGATGGCCTATATGCGGCAAGCGGCCCGTGGACTGATCGCCGCCCTTGGCACCACGCTCGCTGGCATTCAGGCCAAACATACGACGGGCGGCCGGAATGGCGGCCGTGCGCTCGCGCATCTCGCGGCGCAGGTCCTCATCCGAAAGCGCCGAGATGCGCATCTGGGTGTTGAGGCTCGAGCGGATGTACTCGATATTGATAAGCCAGCCGCAGATGGCAATAACCGAGATGATCCAAATGACAAGCAGGATGATCTTGCCGTTATTGTCGATATCGAGAACCGTCGACAGGACAAAGAGCAGGACCTGAACGCCCACCACGGCGGCAAAACCGCCCTTGATGTAGTACGGGTAGCGATGTTCAAAGGCGACCGCATGATCGAGCAGTTCGCGACGGTACGAATCGGAATCGAGCATGACACGCATGGCCGTGCGTAGCGAGTAGCGCTGGCGCGGCAGGTCGTTGGACTCGCAAATCATCATACCGGTCGTGGAGAGCTGTTTATCAAAGAGCAGGTTAAGGTTGAGCAGCAGCGGACGCAGCTGCAGGCCGATAAAGAGCGCCACGATCAAGAACACGCCCAGAATGCACAGGTTAAACAGGTAGTTAAACGAGTACATGCCGCCGACCGTCTCGCGCAGCAGATTGATGCCGTAGGTAAAGGGCAGCAGCGGGTGCAGCCACTGGAAGAAGCCGGGCATCATCTCGATGGGGTACATGCCCGACGAACCCGGGATCTGCACGATAACCAGAATGACGCCGATTGCCTTGCCGATGTGCTTAAACGTAGTGGACAGCGCGTAAATGATATTGACGTAGGTGAACGAAATGGCGATGCCGCCCAGCACGAACAGCAGCGGGCTGACGCACTGCACGCCAATCACCAGATCGCCTACCGTAACGATGATGGCCTGAAGCGCGCCCAGGATCACCAGTAGCATCCAACGGCCGAAGTAGCCCTGGCGCGCCGTAAAGCTGCCAATGCCCTTCGCGATCGACCTCGAGCTTGTAGATGGCGATGAGTACGTAACCGCCCACCCACAGCGCCAGATTGGTGTAGAAGGGAGCGATGCCCGAGCCAAAGCTCTTGACCGGGATAGATCGACTTGGACGTCAGCTCGACCGGAGAGGCCATGAAAGTCTGCCACGTCATTGACATCGACGCCCATAAGGTCGGCGAGCTCGCCCATAGACTCAGAGGTCTGCAGCGCCGCGATGTCGTTGGCAGCGGTCGCAAGTCTTGTCCTGGACCTTGGCAAGCGAGGAATCGGTCTGGGACAGCGTGGTCTTGGCCTGGCCGAGCGTAGCGTTAAGCTGCGAAAGCGTACCGCGCGCACTTGCAAGTGTAGGTGTCATACCCGAGACGATACCGTCAGGGTCGCCCGAAACGGCAGCAAAAGAGTCGAGCGCGCTCGAGGCCTTCGGCAGCGCGTTTTGGCCCAAGTCCGTCTGGGCTTGGCCAAGGTTGGTCGCACCGGTCTGGATTGCGTTATTGATAGCGTCGCTGGCGCCCGAGACAGCCGCGGCGTCATTCGCCATGGCGCTCGACTGCGCAGACAGACCGTCCTTGATGCTCTGAAGCTTTTCATTCTGCTCGCGGAGCAAATCGATGGTCGATACAATGCGCGCGTCAATTTCCTCGGAACCTGTCGACGTGTCATTAGCGAGAATCTCCAAGTGCCCGATAACGGCCTTATTGTGGTCGATCGTCGCTTGAAGAGACTCGAGCGAGTTGTCGATACGGGTGGTCGTAGATGTGACCGCGCCCGTCAGCTTGCCGATGGCAGCGTTCGCAGAGGCCGACGTCTTGGTGAGCGTAAGGCTGCCTTCCGAGAGCGCCTTGGAGAGCGAGGTGATGGAGTTGCCCGCCGTAGCGCGCGCCTCGCCCAGCAGGTCATTGCCCTGGGAGCGATCGCCTGCGTCAGCGACGGTGCCTGGCCTTGCAAGCCGGCAAGTGCCGCATCAGCCGAGGCGATAGCGCCACTCGTCTTATCGATGGCGGCATTCATATCGCCAATCGAATCGCGCACCTCACCCAAGGTGTCGGATGCCTCTGATACCGAACCGGCCAACGAATTCTGAGTCTGGGTTGCCTTGTCCTTTAAATCGACCCCGGCATCCTTGGCGATACCGGCAACAGTCTTCGCCTACCTGTAGAGACAAATTCCGAGTTGATCTGCTCCTCGATGGTGTTTGCACCGGTATCGGTAACCTTGGGCGCAATGGCGATCTTCTTCTCATTGACGTAGTACGTGAGCTTGGGCTGATGGTAGTTGCCGTCGAGCATCGAGACGAGATTGTCGGAGAAGTTCTTGGGAATCACGATGGCAGCATAGTATTCGCCACTTTCGACGCCCTCTTTGGCATCTGCCGCCGAGTCGACGAAGGTCCAGCCAAGCTGATCGTTCTCCTTGAGCTGATCGACGACCTGATCGCCCGCGTTGAGCTCTCCCACCAAGTCGTTTTGGGTGCCCCTGATCGTTGTTGGCGATGGCGATTTTAATGCCCTGGGTATTTCCGTACGGATCCCAGTTTGCAACGATGTTGTACCAGGCGTACAGCGAGGGAATGACGCACACGCCCAGGGTGACCACCAGGGCGACGGGATTCATAAGCAGTCGCTTAATGTCGCGCTTAAATATCGCAAAGGAGACCTTTGCGTTGGATAGTTTGCTGCCGAGACTCACGCTTGGACCATCCATCCTGTCGTTGAATCGAATCGTACTATCGACAACCATTGTACGTAGACGCTTTAGTGCCTCGCGGCACAATGGTGCTGAGTTTTGCGGGTAGCAATATACTACGAAGATGAGTTAACGTACAGTTGTACAGTATCTTTAATTTCAGCAGGTCACAAAACCACAACCCGCACAAATTAGCAATCCGAATAGTCATTGGGGACGTTCTTAAACGACTAGCCAAACAAGAACGTCCCCAACGACTAGTCATTTAAGAACGTCCCCAATGACTACTCCTTAAACGACTAGTCATTTAAGGACGTCCCCAACGACTAGTTTGGACCACGGTAACGTCGATGTTTTGGCGCAGACAGCGAAAGCCCGCCAGAGCGAGCAAGGTGCCTTGAAACGAGGCGGCATTGACCTTCTGGTCATGTCGCCGAAGTTGAAAGGCAGATTGCCGCTCTGGCGGGCTTGCAGCGTCGAGCTGTTACGCGGTTTGGTAAAACCGCGTAACTACCTAACTACATCAAGTTGCAAACAGCCGCCGCAAAGGCCACGGGGTCCTCGGGGAGGATGCCCTCGACCAGCAGGGCCTGGTCGTAGAGCAGACCGGAGTACTGCTTGATCTTATCGGCGTCGCCCGCCTTCTGAGCAGCGACGAGCTTGGCAAAGACCGGATGCCTGGCGTTGAGCTCGAGCACGCGCTGGCTCTTGGGCATACCGTCGGGCGCGCCCTCGGGACCCTTCTGGAGCACCTTCTCCATCTCAAGCGAAAGCGGACCCTCGGTGGTGATGCACGCGGGAGCATCGGTCAGGCGCGCGGAGACGGCAACTTTCTCGACCTTGTCACCGAGCGCCTCCTTCATAGCGCTGAAGAGGTCTTCGTTCTCCTTGGTGGCGTCCTCGGCCTCCTTCTTCTCGTCCTCGGTCGCCAGATCAAGATCGCCGGTCGCGACGTTCTTGAGCTCCAGATGACGATCCTCGACCTCGGGCTCGGCACCGTCGGTCACAGCCTTCTCGGCAGCCTCGCGGGCAGCATCGTCCTCGTAGATCTTGGGCATATCGGCGGCAACGTACTCACGCATAGCCTGGAACGTGAACTCATCCACATCCTGCGTCAGCAGCAGCACGTCATAACCGCGGTCGAGCACGCCCTTCACGACGGGCATCTTGGCCAAGCGCTCACGCGAATCGCCGGCGGCGTAGTAGATGGCCTTCTGGTCCTCGGGCATACCCTTGGCGTACTCTGCCAGGGTAATCATCTTCTGCTCCTTGGCGGACCAGAACAGCAGCAGGTCGGCGAGCTCGCCGGCCTTCATGCCATAGCTCGAGTAGATGCCGTACTTAAGGCCGCGGCCAAAGTTCTCAAAGAACTTCTCGTAGGCCTCGCGATCGTTGTCACGCATGTCCTCAAGGTCGGCGGTAATCTTCTTCTCAACGCGCTTGGCGATAGCCTTGAGCTGACGGTTCTGCTGCAGCGTCTCGCGCGAGATGTTGAGCGACACATCGGCGGAATCCACGACGCCACGCACAAAGTTGTAGTAGTCGGGCAGCAGGTCGTCGCACTTCTCCATGATCAGCACGTTGGAGCTGTAGAGCGACAGGCCCTTCTCGTAGTCCTTGCTGTACAGATCGAACGGCGCGCGCCCGGCACAAACAGCAGGGCGTCATACTCGAGCGTGCCCTCGGCGTGGAAGCTGATGGTGCGCGCAGGATCGTCAAAGTCGTGGAACGTGGACTTGTAGAACTCGTCGTAATCCTTCTGCTCGACGTCGGAGCTGCGCTTTTTCCAGATCGGCGTCATGGAGTTGATGGTCTCGAGCTCCTGGTAGTCCTCGTACTCGGGCGTGTAATCGTCGCCGGCGTCCTCGGGCTTGGGTTTCTGGCGGCTCTTGGACACCATCATCTGAATCGGGTAACGCACATAGTTACTGTACTGCTGGATCAGGCTCTTGAGACCCCACTCGGTCAGGAAGCGATCATAGGTCTCGGCCTCACCGTCGGCGTCGAGCTTCTCGTTCTCACGCAGCGTCAGGATGACGTCGGTACCGTGCTCGGCGCGCTCGCCGTCCTCGATGGTGTAGCCCTCAAGACCGTCGGATTCCCCACATGGGCGACATCCTCGCCGTAGGCGCGGCTGACGACCTTCACATGGCTGGCGACCATAAAAGCCGAGTAGAAGCCCACGCCAAACTGACCGATGATGTCGACATCGGAGCCCTGCTGCTCGGCGTTCTCGGTCTTAAACTCCTCAGAGCCGGAATGGGCGATGGTGCCCAGATTGCGCTCAAGCTCCTCGGCGGTCATGCCAATGCCGTTATCAGAGATGGTAATGGTGCGGGCGTCTTTATCAAAGGAGACGCGAATGGCCAGGTCGCCCTGGTCGATCTTGACGCTCGGGTCCTGCAGGCTCTTAAAGTTGAGCTTGTCGACGGCGTCGCTCGCGTTAGAGATAAGCTCGCGCAGGAAGATTTCCTTATTGGTGTAGATGGAGTTGATCATGAGGTCGAGCAGTTTTTTGCTCTCGGTCTTAAATTGACGCATGTGCAGTCCTTTCGCGCTACCCCCGTCCGCAAAAACGGCCCGGTCGCCCGAGCCGCATCGCAGACCTGCTATGTTCAGACTTAGATTTTATAACCCATTAGCGCGCATATATACATACGGAATCGAAAAACTGTATGTCCTAAGCGCTCCTGATGCACCAATTACCAAGGAGTGTCCCAAACTGCCGGCAGGAAAGGAACGTTCCTATCTGCCATCTACGCGCTTGGCCATCCAGGCATGAGGTTGGCCCTCGTCTTCGTAATCTACCGGGGCAATCTGCGTGTAGCCCGCCTTGGCATAGAGTGGCAGCACGTATTCCTGAGCATGCAGCTTAATAAGCTTAGCGCCGGCATCGCGTGCACACGAAGCACTGGCCTCGACGATCGCACTCGCCAGTCCGCGACGGCGCATGCTCGGCAACACGGCCACGCGCCCCATAATGTAGGTCTCCCCCGCCGCGACGCCTTCGTCCAAGTCGCACGCCGGCGACACCGGGGCCTCTGCGTCAGCCGCGCGCTCAAGCTCTTCGGGAAACACGCGCGAGCAACTGGCAAGCTCGCCGTCTACATAGAGCGTCACATGAATGCAGTTCGGATCCTCGTCGATAGCGTCGAACTCATTCTCGTAGCCCTGCTCGTCCATAAAAATGACGCGGCGCACCAACGCCGCGTCATCAAAGCATCCCGTCTTAAGTTGGATATCCATGGCTGCCCTTTCATTCAATGCGAACGTTAGGGACAGATTTTAGCGAAAATGAGCTCCGCGCACGCTAAACTTCGCGCGAGCCTTCGCCAGGCAGTCGTAATGACTCACGTTATGGGCATCGCTCGCGATGAAGCTGTACAGGTTCTGATCGAACAGGCGCTGTGCCGGCTTTTTCTCGCGACCAAAGCGACCGCCGGCAATAAAGTCCGCCGAAGCCTGCAGCTTGCAGCCCATATCGACCAGGCGCTCCGCCACGCTTACATCCTTTTGAACCGCACGATAGCGCTCAGGATGAGCGATGATCACCTGGTAGCCACGGCACTGCAAATCGTAAATCGTGTTCTCGTACTCTCTAAACGCATACGCATCGGCATGCGTCGAAAGCTCGAGCAGAAACTCGTTGGTCCCATCGAAATGCAAGTGCTCCGCGGCATCGATACCAAGCTCAACGAGCTTTCGATGGTTGACCTCGAAGCCCATCTGGAGCGGAAAACCGTCAGCGTTATCGCGCAGCAGCTCAAAAAAGGCATCCCACATCTTGTCGTAATCAAAATAGGGATCACGGCAGTGAGGAGTGCAAACAATTCTGGTTACACCAGCCCGCTTGGCAGCCTCGAGCATCGCCAAGCTCTCATCGAGATCGGCGGCGCCGTCGTCTACACCCGGCAAGATATGGCAATGAATGTCACGCATAGGTCAGCCTTAATCAACTAAACGTTTGCTCGGTTGGTGAAGATGCCCTTTTGGAAGTCCCCTGATCGTCGGAGCCCTTCTTCACCTTCTTACCGTCCTTGGTGTAGTAGGAGTAGTAGTACTCGCTGGCCTCGGTCTCGCAGTAGTTCATAACGGTACCGATGAGCTTGACCTTCTCGGACTTTTTAAGCTGACCGATGGCGTTGAGCGCCTCCTCGCGCTTGGTGAAGTCCTCACGCACCACGAACAGCGTGCCGTCGGTCAGGCTGGCAATCTCGGCAGCATCGATGAAGGTGCCGACCGGGGAGCATCAAAGATGACGTACTGGAACTTGGCGGACAGCGCCTTTACCAGCTTTGGCAAAGCGGTGAGAGACGATGATGTCGGCAGGATTGGGAATATGCGGCTCGGCATCGAGGAAGTAGAAGTTCTTCTGACCCGTCTCGACAATTGCCTGGTCAATGGAGATCTGCTCGGAAAGGACCGCATAGAGTCCGCCGCGCGAACGAACGCCGAGCATATCGGAAAGGGACCTGCGGCGCATATCGGCCTCGACCAGAAGCACGGACTTGCCGCTCGTGGCGATTGCCTGAGCAAGGTTAATGGAAACCGTAGACTTGCCCTCGTTGGGAATCGAGGAGGTAACGGTGATGGTGCGGATGGGGTCGTCCACGCTCGCAAAGCGGATGTTGGCCAGAAGGGTCTTGGCGGCATTCTGTACAACGAGCTTGTCGGTGTTCTTTGCCTTAGCCATGCCTATTTACCACCTTTCATAGCCGGAATTCGGCCAACAACGGAATGCCCAGGAGCTCTTCTGCCTCTTCGGCACCGCGGATGCGGGTATTGAGCATGTCTGCCAAAACGACATAGGCGACTGCGATAAAGATACCGGCGAGGAACGCGACGGCAATATACAGCGTGCGCTTGGGACCGCTGGGGGCTTCGGGGGTCTTAGCCTCGTCGATAACGTTGATGCTCTGGGCAGCGCCGACGTTCTGAGCGACCGTACTCACCGAGCTGGCCATGGCCTTTGCGACCTTAGCCGTCTCCTTGGCATCGGTGCCGGTAACCGAAAGCGTAATGACACGCGTGGTGGTCTCGGAGGAAACAGACACCTTGTAGTCATCCAGATCGGTGAGGCCCAGTTCATTGGCTGCGCCGCTCTTAACGCTATCGCTATCCAGCAGCGTGGCGATATCGTTGGAAAGCATCTGACTCGCCGAGAGATCGTTGTAGCTCATCTGACCGCTATCGTCGGTCTTGGCGAGAATGTACATGCTCGTCGTCGCGGTATAGGTGTTGTCCATCGCAACGAAGGACACGATGCCCATGGCGATCGCGCAGACCACCGGAAGGGTGATGACCAGCTGAAGGTGCTTCTTCAGCAGCTGGAACAGTTCGAGAAGGGTCATGCAGCTTGCCTTTCATTTCCCCAGTTCGGATTGACAAAACTGTCCGTATGTTATCGCATCTTTTTACCGAGACCAAACTCTATACATAAGAAACAGGCTCTCCTGTAAAAATGTCGGAAGCAATCGTAAAATTGCACAACAACGCCGCACCCGAAAGTCAAATGCGGCGTCTGCATCAATATCTATGTTGTATCGCTATGCGAATGGCTCGTCCTGCCGTATGGGAAACGTCACCGTAATGGTGGTTCCCACGCCCAACTCGCTCGACAGATCGAGCGTGGCGTGATGATACAGGGCCGCATGCTTGACAATTGCAAGCCCCAGACCGGTTCCGCCGCGCGCCTTGGACCTACTCTTGTCCACGCGATAGAACCGCTCAAATACCTTGCCCTGTTCTTCAGGCGCGATACCGATTCCCGTGTCGGCGACCGCAAGGAACGGATGGCCTTCGTCGTTGGTGCCGCACTGCAGCGTAACCGCACCGCCGGGTCGATTGTAGCGGATGGCGTTGCTTCGCCAGATTATAGATGAGCTCGTCAATCAAGCGCGATACGCCTTCGATGACCACAGGCTTGGTCTCATGACTTATCGTCACATTCGCCTGACGGGCGACCTGTTCAAGACGCTGCTCAACCGCGTAGATGGCACGCGAGAGCTCAATAGGCTCCGTGGACCCAATGGGCACCGCCTCGCCCTCAGTTGCACGCTCGGCCTCGTCCAAGTTAGACAGCGTAAGGATGTCGTTGACAAGCGCCGCCAAGCGGCCCGCCTCACGATAGATGCGACCGCCAAAGTTGCGCAGGTCGCCCTCGCCCTCGACCATGCCGTTTGCGATGAGCTCGGCATAGCCCGAAATCGCCGTAAGCGGCGTCTTGAGCTCATGAGTGATATTCGCCGTGAACTCGCGGCGCATACGGTCGTTGTCCGCCAGCACCGCCATTTGGCGCTTGAGCTCCTGGCGCTGCGACTCGATACGCTCAAGCATGGGGACCATCTCGGCATAGGCGTGCTCATAGCTACGGCGTGGGTGGTCTAAATCCACCTCTTGCAACGGCGCGATGATGGCACGGGACTCGCGGCGCGCCATAAAAAACGAGAGTACCGCACCCGCTGCTGCGATAAGCAGCATCGGCGCCACCATCGACAGCAAAATCGCCGCAACGCCAGGCTGGGCCTGCGCCAAGCGGACAACCTGGCCGTTATCAAGGGCAACGGCGCGATACAGCATAATCTCGTCGAGCGTAGAGCTTGCGCGCTCCGCAGAACCCGAACCACTCTCAAAGGCCTCGATGACCTCGGGGCGATCGCCATGGTTGGGCAGTGTGGAAGGCGACGCCTCGTTGTCGTAGGCAACCGATCCATCCTTGTTAATCAGCGTGATGCGCAAGTCCTCGCGATCGAGGCTACGCAAGAACGGGATGGGCTCCTGCTGCTCGTCGAGGGCGGCAGCAATGAGCTCGGTTTCCTGCGCCAGATTGGCACTCGTGGCATCCGCCAAGGTGTTTTGCACAAAGAACGCACCCAGCACCGTAAACGCCACGATAACCGCCATGGCGCAGACAAAGATCGTCACAAAAACGCGGTGCGACAGCGTATGTTTTCCCTGGGGGGCGAAGACCACGGGTTACTCCTCCGATGCGGTGGCCGCGGTGTCGTCACCTTCGGCACCATCACCGGCAGAAGGCTCGGCCAAGCGGTAGCCCACGCCGCGCACGGTCTCGATGGCGCCGGCATGCTCGCCCAGTTTTTGGCGAAGCGTCTGCACGTGCACGTCAACGGTGCGCGAACCGCCGTCGAAGTCCCAGCCCCACACGCTCTGCAGCAACGACTCGAGGGTAAAGACCACGCCGGGCTTGCGCATGAGGTACTCGAGCAGGTCGAACTCGCGCAGGGTGAGCTTAAGCGGCTCGCCGGCAACGGTCACCTCGCGATGGCTGGGCGAGAGCACGATGTCGCCCACGCTGAGCACATCGCTCGCCTGCTTGACCATGCCGCCGCGACGCAGCAGTGCGCGGCAGCGGCTGGCGAGCTCCATGAGCGAGAAGGGTTTAGTCAGGTAATCGTCGGCGCCGCCATCGAGCGCCATGACCTTATCGAGCTCGGTATCCTTGGCGGTAAGCATCATGATGGGCACCGTCGCCGTCAGGCGATCGGCACGCAGTCGACGCATAATCGCCAAGCCATCGGTATCGGGCAGCATGATATCGAGCAGTACAGCATCGGGCACCCGTCGCGCCACGGCAGCTTTAAACTCACCATCGCACGAAAAGCCTTCGGCCTCGATCCCCTGCTTGCGCAGTGCATAGACCGTCAAATCCCTGATGTTGTCATCGTCCTCGACGTAATAGATCATGTTGAACCCCTTTGCGGCCGGCATGACCGCATCTTAACCCTAAAGGTACCTTTACTAGATGGTATCAGCCAAAACGCCCCGTCAAATAATCCGCCGTGCGCGGATCGGTCGGATTCTTGAAGAGTTGCGCGGTGGGCGCGTGCTCCACCAGCTCACCCAGCAAGAAAAACGCGACCGAATCGGAGATACGCGCCGCCTGCTGCATATTGTGCGTAACGACCACGAGCGTGCAGGTCTCTTTGAGCTCGCAGGCCAGCTGCTCCACCACCAGCGTCGACACAGGGTCGAGTGCCGAGGTCGGCTCGTCCATCAGCAGAATGTCGGGCTGCACGGCAAGTGCGCGGGCGATGCACAGGCGCTGCTGCTGTCCACCCGAAAGACCCAGGCCCGACTCCTTGAGCTTGTCCTTGACCTCGTCCCACAGGGCAGCGCGACGCAAGGGAGTCCTCGACCAGCTCATCGAGCACAGCGCGATCGCGCACGCCCATGCCGCGCGGCCCATAGGCGACGTTGTCGTAGATGCTCATGGGAAACGGGTTGGGGCGCTGGAACACCATGCCCACGCGCTGGCGAAGGCGGCAGATGTCGTAGTCGCCCAGGATATCTTGACCATCGAGCGCAATCTTGCCCTCGATGCGGCAATCCTTGATGCCGTCGTTCATGCGGTTAAAACAGCGCAGCAACGTGGACTTTCCGCAGCCCGAAGGCCCGATGAACGAGGTGATCTGCTTGTCGCGGATCTTGATATTCACGTCCTTGAGCGCATGATGGTCGCCATAGAACAGGTCGAGGCCCTCGACGTCGATGCGCGTCGGCGAGACGGCAAGATCCTCTGCCGTGGGGCGAGTCGCATCCCCGACCTCGCGCTCGTGCGCGGCCTCGGCCTGCGCTTCCATCAGTTCTTCAAGCTCCGTGGGCTCCGCAGCCGCAGCAGCCGTCATACCGCATCCCTCCATATCGATATCAATTCAGCAGTATCGATAGTAGGAATCGCGGCTCATATGCACGTGAGCGCATTGTCAAGTGTTTGTAAAGGGAACGCTGGCTATGCGGCGGGCAGCTCGATGGTGAATATCGTGTGTTCGGGCGTCGATTCACATGCAACGGTACCGCCGTGTGCCGCGATGCTCTCCTTGGCAATAGCAAGGCCCAGACCGGCACCACCGCGATTGGTCGCACGCGCCGCATCCAGGCGATAGAACTTCTCAAAAGATCACCTTGAGCTTAGCCGCAGGAATAGGATCGCCCTGATTGATAAAGCGCACGCGCACGCCGCCATCGTCTTGGCGCCCGGCCTCAATCGTGATAGTCGAGCCCTCATAGCTATAGGCGACGGCGTTTCTCATGATGTTGTTAAACACGCGGGCCATCTTGTCGCCATCCACGAGCACCGTTAGGTCCTCGCGAATATGAATATCAACTTGGGCTTCCTTATGCTGCTCGTTGAGGATGGGATAGAACTCGTCAGCCACCTGAGCCAGCAGCAACCCCAGATCAACATAGCCGCGCGTGAGCACGATATCGTGGAAGTCAAAGCGCGTGATGTCGAAGAACTCTTCGATGAGCGCATCGAGCCGGTGCGCCTTGTCGAGAGCCACGCCCGTAAAGCGCGCACGTTGCTCAACCGGCAGCTCAGGAGCCTCTTGCAGCAGCGAAAGATAGCCCACCACGCTGGCAAGCGGAGTGCGTAGGTCATGCGCCAAGTACGTGACCAGATCGTCCTTGCGATGCGACTCGTCACGCAGAGCTTGCTGCACCTTGCGCTCACGGTCACGCACGCGGTGAAGGGCGCCCTCGACCTCAAGAAGTCGCCGTCGATGTTGTCCCAGGTGTCGGGGTGATCGATCAGGCGATCTTGAATACGAGCGGCCAGCACACAATCGGCATGCTGCTCGCCCTGCTCGTAGCCCTGGTAGTACAGGGCGCGGCCGCACAAGAACAGCACACACACGGCAAGCGCCAGCACAAAGCCAAGCATGTTGAATACAAAGCCGGCATCGAACAACACCGGCCCTTCGATGCCGCCGAGCGCCATGGCGCCAATCGCCAACGTCATGGCCCACGCGGCGCCGCCAATCACCATGCAGCGGCACACGATCTCAAATCGATCGATCAGCAAAAAGCCGACAAACAGCACCGTCAAGATTCCAGCGATGTTATCGATGCCAATCAGCAGCAGGCTCAGCAAAAAGAGCAGCACCGTTGCAAGCGCGCGATTGTCGACGACCGACCTCACGTATTCAAAGAGCCGATCGGGCACCTCGAACGCTTGTCTATCGTCTTTGTCATATCAAGATCCTCACAAGCGAAAAGCGTTATTCGATGATGTAGCCGACGCCCCAGACGTTTTTGATAAAGCGTGGTTTTTGTGCGTCGTCGCCGATCTTTTCGCGCAAGTGGCGAATGTGCACCATCACCGTATTGTTGGAGCCGGGCATAAAATCCTCGTTCCACACCGCGCGGAACAGGTCCTCCACGGCCACCACGCTGCCGCGATGCTCGACCAGATACAGCAAGATTGAATACTCGGTGGGTGTGAGGCGTACCGGTGAACCGTCCACCGTTACGGAACGAGCATCGCGGTTGATCTCCAAGCCGTCGAGCTGAATGGTCGGCGACTCGGCCGCCTGTGCACGGCTACCGTAGCTGGTGTAGCGGCGAAGCTGAGCGTGCACGCGCGCGATGAGCTCCAGCGGGCGGAACGGCTTGACCACGTAATCGTCCGCGCCAAGCGAAAGGCCCCCGATCTTGTCTTGCTGGGCATCGCGCGCCGTCAGCATGATCACGGGATAGGTATGACTGGAACGGATCGTACGCAGCAGCTCAAAGCCATCGATATCGGGCAGCATGACATCCAGCAGCGCCAAATCAAACTCCTGCTCCAAGATTGCCTTGGCAGCATCGGCCCCGCTATAGGCAATCTGGACATCAAAGCCCTCTTTTGTAAGGTAGATACCAACCAAGTCGGCGATGGCCTTTTCGTCATCAACTACCAAAATGCGCTCGTTCATGCGTGCTCCTCTCGCGCTCCATTATGCCCGAGGCAGCGCGCGCCACACACAACAAGCGTGGGTGATTAAGTCGGCCTTAAGCACCCTTGTGCCCGTTCGGGAGCGGATGTGGGCCACGCACGCACGCGATGATCGCCGACGCCGGCAAACGATATACTCTAGTTCCAGAAGAGACCATCCCGTCGAAAGCGAAATCCGTGAAGTCCCTCACCTCTTTTGCAAAGCGCTCAGCCCAGCTTGCCGCCGGCTTTGTCTGCGCTATCGCCCTTGCCGCTGGCGCGCCCACCGTCGCCGGCGCCCAAGTGCTCACGACCGACAATGTTTGCGGCAAGACCGCCGACGCCCGCGGCATCACGGCCGAGAATCTGCCCGATATCGATGCGACCAATGCCCTCGTCATGGGCAAAGACGGCACCGTCTACTATGGGCGCGGCGCCGATGAGCAGGTCAAGATTGCCTCGATCACCAAGGTCATGACCGCAATCCTAACCGTCGAGAATTGCAAGATGGACGAGAAGGTCACGGTGAGCAACGCCGCAGCCACCGTGGGTAATTCGACCGCCGGCTTGCTCGAAGGCGACGAGCTTACCGTGGAGCAGGCACTGCGCGGCCTGATGATTCCCTCGGGCAACGACGCCGCCATCGTGCTCGCCGAATATGTGGGCAAGAAAATCGACCCTAAGACCAAAGACGCCGAGGCCACATTTGTGAAGGCCATGAACGAGCGTGCTAAGAAGCTCGGCTGCACCGGTACGCTTTTTGAAAACCCGCATGGTCTGGACTTTGATGAGTGGGCTGGCGATATGCACTCAACCGCACACGACGTAGCGCTGATGATGCAGGAGGCCATGAAAAACGACACGATCCGCGAGGTCGTAGCGAGCGAGGATTCCCGGATCGAGGTCACGGGCGCCGACGGCACCGACCATTCGCATTCCATGGACACGCATAACTATTTGCTGGGTCAAGATGGCAACATCGGCGGCAAGACTGGCACCACCGACGACGCGGGCTATTGCTTTACGGAGTGCCTACAACCGCGATGGCGACGAGATCTACACCGTGTTTTGAACTCCACCACCACCGACCAGCGCTTTACCGATACCGCAACCCTTGCCAATTGGTACTACGGCCACAAGGTCACGGTCGCGATCGCCAACACGCAGGAAAAGACCGCCAACGGCAACCCGCTTATGGCGCGCATTGGCCAAACCGACTGGACGGATAAGACAATCGACGCCACGCTCGCCGATCCCACAGCGCAAGCGACCGTGTTTTCCCTTGCCGGCGAGGTGACCGAAAAGGTTAGCTACGACGATCTTTCGGGCACGGTGCATGTGGGCGACAAAGTGGGCAGCGTTACGCTCAAGCAGGACGGCACCAAAATCGCCGTTATGGACCTGGTTGCCGACGAGGAAGGCGCAGGGCCGAATCCCATTGAGTGGCTCCTTGTGAAGCTCGACCGCCTGGGCCGCCGCATCGACAACCGCCCACTCACGGCCGAGAGCGAGACCGTAGCCAAGGCGCCCGAGATGTAAGATCGAAGAACAATACACTCGCTGAAAGGAGGCGTCCGAAAGGATGCCTCCTTTTTTGAGGGTTCGAATCCCCAGCGCCCTTTCTCGATAATAAAGGGCCCCCGATGGGACCCTTCTTTAAAGTTAAACTGGCGGAGAGCTGGGGATGTCCGGACATGCTACGCATGCCCTCCGGCTTCAAAGCCTGGCGGCTTTTCGCCCACGGGCTACAAACGCTTTCGCGTTTGCTTAACGCCCGTGCCCTCTCGGGTTCGAATCCCCAGCCTCCTTTCTCCGCACAAAAAAGGGCCCCAAATGGAACCCTTCTTCAAATTCGTACTGGCGGAGAGCTGGGGATTCGAACCCCAGATGCCCTTTTGGGGCATACTCGCTTAGCAGGCGAGCACCTTCGGCCTCTCGGTCAGCTCTCCGTAACAGCCGTTCTATAGTAACCAAACAGCCAAGGATGGGCAAGAGGAAATTTTCTAATTGCCTAGCATCCTTTCCTCCTTGGAGGCTTCGCCTACCCCAGCGAGCGGTTGAGGGAGCCGAGCTCGTCGTTGCCCATGGTGCGCCACATTTGGAAGATGCAACCGCGTGCCAGGAAAAAGAAGCCGTTGTCGACCAGTTGAACAGCGGCATCTGCAAGCTGATTCGTCACGGCGGACACTGGCGGCAGCTCGAGTCCAGCCTTGCGGATGGTCTCGACCGCTTCCTCGAACGTCGGAGGCTCGCTGACGCCCATCTCGTTCATAAGGCCCTGCATTTCTTCCAGCGCGCTGCTGCCCGATTCCTCACCGCGCGGCACCAGACGGTAACAAGCCAGCGCCAGGTCGAGCTGATCGCAGTTCCAATAGGCAAACGCCAAGCGATAGAACAGATAGCCGATTGCAGAACGATCGCTGGCAATACGTAGGCCGTGGCGTGCCACCTCGATAATCTCGTCAAAGCGCTCCAGACGCGCAAGCACGTTGATGAGCGCAAAGTGCGATTGCATGGACGAGCGCGCCAGATCGTAAAGATGGCGCACCTCGGGCAGTGCTCGTTCAAAGTCCTCTTGCTCGGCGTAAAAGCTGCAGATCTCGTGCTGGGAAAAGTACAGCGCATCGGGCGCGCGAAGGATTCGCACAGAGCGGTCTTCTTCCAACACCGGCAGCACCATGCGCACCAGCTGGTTATCGCAAAACTGCGTTTGAACCGGACCTGTCGCCAAAAGCTCGGCAACGGCGCACTTAGCCTCCAACTCCTCGACAAGACGGGAAAAGCCTTCAAAAGCACCTGTACGGTCAACTTTTGCCTGCTCGCGCAATTCAACAACACGGGCCACGTATGGGTCGTCGCCCTCTTCCATGACCTCCAACTCGTCAGCCGTATCGGCAAGCAGCAAATCGCGCAGCGCCGGCGGAAGCGTGCGATGGTCATCACGCGGACGAGCATGAACCTCCGCAGGCTCAATCGTCTCCGGAGCGGTTGACTCATACGCCTCAAGCACACACTTGCACGGCATATCGTCCATGTCCATGCTCTCAAGATCCTTGGCGACAGGCACGCAATCGGCCAGATAGGCCGCGCGCCCAAAGAAATACGTTGCGACAACGCGCTCGCCCTGCTCACTGTCGGGAGCAGCAATCTGCACATAGCAGCGCGTGATGCAGGTGCCCGCGGCAAAACACGCTGCCGCAAGCGTGAGTGCCACGCGCGCATCGTGCTCCCGCGGCCCAGATCGCGCGCGTGTCCTCGTCCAGCTCGCACCAGGCGTCATCTTGAGCATCGTATTCGCGCTGCGGCATAGCATCGACAACCGTGCGGCCAAATCGCACCAACATGATGCCCTCGGCGACGTTCGCTCGATAGGTGTAGTCGAGCCGCGTGACCACGTTGAGCGCCTCTACGATACGTGCAAAACGGGTGCGAACGTCCACTCGCCACCCGGCTGGCACGCAACCGTCCCCGGCTTGGCCCACGGGTTGTCATTCGACAGCGTTTCGAGCAAGCGAGGAACGTCGTCTGTCGTCTTGCTGATATGCCATAGGTCAAAGAGCGAGCAGCCCTCAAAGCTTGGCGACGAGGCAACGGGGCCCAACCCTGCCCCAATACGCTCAAGGATGCCCGATAGGCGGTTCAGGCGGCACTCGATGGCAAGCAGGGCATCGATCTCGTCCTGGTCCAGCAGGCTACGGTCAAAATTGAGATAGAAGAGTCTCGAGCGATCGATGCGCGCCAGGCTCATTTCAGTTTTGGCCGCGATGGTGCGCAGGCGAGGCAGATCAACTTCGCCCATCAAAGCGGCGGCATAGCGCTCAATGCCACTTGGATTATCTGTATGGTCAATGCGGTAGAGCAATGTTTCGATTGCATCGGGCAGCGGTGTGGAATCAAAACCCAGCAGCACCTCAACCGGCTCAGAGAGTTTTACAAGTTTGATCTTGTCGACGGCATTTTTCATGCCCTCGTCGAGGCCGTCACCGTCTACCGTGCCTGAGACAGCGTTTTCAGAATCGGCGAATATCACGTAACGCAAGAACATCGAGGCCATGAACTCGCCGTAGCGAAGGCTGCGCGTCGAATTCCACGTCTCGCAATCGGATTGTTCGCGCATGGGGCCTTCGGGAGAGCCGATGACTCGCGCCCGGGAGTGCATCGTCCCATCGGTACCCCTGACCGCAATCTCACCGACGCTGGAATCGGACTCGTCAAGAATCAGCTGCATGTCGGGATCGTTGGGCAGCGGAGCCTCGCTGACGGGGCGGCCCACCTTGTACACCTCACCCGAAACGCTTACGTAGCCCAAAAGCGACACATGACTTTTGCCAACGAATTCGACGACATAACAAGATTCATGCTGATCTCGCCAAAGAGTTTCCAGACCACGCCATATGAGCGTCCGCAGGCTGCTCGGGCATCGCCGGAAAGCGCTTCTTGGGATCGAGAAACCTGAGCTTGTATGTCGGACGCTCTGCCACGAAATATCACCCTGATCGGTCGTTGAGAGAAGGAGTGGTCGCGAATAAGTCGCGACATCTACTCCGGAATCTTACACGAGTCGACAGGAAATAGTCCGCTTTACGCCCGCGCCTCGACCGAGGTTCGAATCCATGCATTGCTTACGTAAAGAAAAGCCCCCGTTGCCGGGAGCTTTAATCTCAAATGGTGCGGCGTATAGATTCCGCGCATCCGCTGCGCGGATCCGCACCGGCTTCGCCCGCCTGCCGGCGCGCTCGCCCGCGGGCTAAAAACGCTCCGCGGTTTCTTTACGCCCGCGCCTCGACCGAGGTTCGAATCCATGCAATGCTTACGTAAAGAAAAGCCCCCGTTGCCGGGAGCTTTAATCTCAAATGGTGCGGCGTATAGGATTCGAACCTATGACGTTCTGATTCGTAGTCAGACCCTCTATCCAGCTGAGGTAACGCCGCGACTTGTTGATTATTATGCACATGGACTGAATAAAGGTCAAGCGTTTTTCAAAAAAAGTTATTGAATTTGATTTTTACTCATTTAGACCACTTGATGCGATCCTCGACGCATCGCGATATAAGAAAAGCTCCCGTTGCCGGGAGCTTTAAAATCAATTGGTGCGGCGTATAGGATTCGAACCTATGACGTTCTGATTCGTAGTCAGACCCTCTATCCAGCTGAGGTAACGCCGCAACGCACGGATTATTATGCACGTGACCCCTCGATGGGTCAAGCGACAATTTGGAAAAATTTTACGAAGTGATGATTAAGATGCTCGCGCCTCGACCGAGGTTCGAATCCGTGCGGTGCCGGCGTAAAGAAAAGCCCCGTTGCCGGAGGCTTCAAGTTCAATTGGTGCGGCGTATAGGATTCCGCGTATCCGCTTCGCGGATCCGCACCGGCTTTCGCCCGCCTGCCGGCGTGCTCGCCCGCGGGCTAAAAACGCTCCGCGTTTTCTTTACGCCCGCGCCTCGACCGAGATTCGAATCCATGGGATACCGCCATAAAAGAAAAGCCCCCCGTTGCCGGAGGCTTCAAGTTCAATTGGTGCGGCGTATAGGATTCGAACCTATGACGTTCTGATTCGTAGTCAGACCCTCTATCCAGCTGAGGTAACGCCGCAACGCAAGACATATAAAACCACTTTAGCTTATTGGAGTCAAGCTCAATCTCAAACTTTTTTGTGAAACGCAGTTTTGTCATGCTGCTCCGCATATACCGCCGTTCCCCGTACGATCGATTGGCTTTTCGATCACGTCAAACTTGGCATCAAGATCCTCAGGAGCGATCTCACCCGCTGGGCACAATCATAATCAGCAAACGAGATGCTCAGCATGCGCGCGACCTGGTTGGAAGTCCCAACTCCATAGAAGTGCTCCAGCGCCACAAGCCCCTCGTGCGTCACAAAGGTCTCGGCCACATGCGGCGACTCCTCAAAGCACCATTGGGTCAACGGACCCTCACTCGTCTGTCGAACTACCAGGCCACCCATGCCAGACGGCTCACACGTTACAAGCAGGTACTCCCCGCCCTCGTCGCTCTCAAACAAAACCACCCGATCATCAAACAGCTCCATCGCGTCCCCTTTCTCTCGCTCTTATTTAGCAAAAGCATAGCAGGTAGATGGCTGTATACAGAACAGTTGTTCGTGTGTTTTCTATTGAGCTGTCCGCACGGCATGATATGGACCTGCGCACGAAATAGGGCGCCCCCGAAGGAGCGCCCTTGCATATCCCCTATGCAGCCAAGTTACGCGACCGGCTCGATCTTCTCGAGGCCGCCCATGTAAGGACGCAGAACCTCGGGAATCGTGATGGTGCCGTCGGCGTTCTGGTAGTTCTCCAGAATGGCCGCCATAGTGCGACCGGCCGGCAGGCCGCAGCCGTTCAGGGTATGCAAGTAGCGAGAACCCTTGAAATTGGCGGGGTCGCGATACTTGATGTTGGCGCGGCGGGCCTGGAAGTCACCGCAGTTGGAGCAGGAGCTGATCTCCTTGTAGGCGTTGTAGCTCGGCAGCCAGACCTCGACGTCGTAGGTCTGACGGGCAGAGAAGCCCAAGTCGCCGGTGCACAGGCTAATCACGCGATACGGAAGACCCAGCTGCTGCAGCAGGAACTCGGCCTCGGCGGTCATGCTCTCGAGCTCCTCGTCGGACTCCTCCGGCTTAGCAAACTTGACCATCTCGACCTTGTCAAACTCGTGCTGGCGGATGATGCCGCGGGTGTCGCGACCAGCGGAGCCGGCCTCGCGGAAGCAGGGGGTGAAGGCGGTGTAGCGACGCGGCAGGGTGTCGGCATCGAGAACCTCGCCGGCGTGCAGGTTGGTAAGCACGACCTCGGCGGTGGGAATCAGGAAGTTATCGCCCGAGACGTGATAGGCGTCGTCCTCGAACTTGGGCAGCTGACCCGTGCCAAACATGGTCTGACGCTTGACGACGATGGGCGGCCACCACTCCTTAAAGCCACGGCTGGTGTGCGTATCGAGGAAGAAGTTGATGAGGGCACGCTCCAGGCGGGCGCCGGCGCCACCGAGAACGGTGAAACGACTGCCGGAGAGCTTGTTGCCGCGCTCGAAGTCGAGGATGTCCAGATCGGTGCCCAGATCCCAGTGCGGCTTAAAGTCGAAGTCGAACTCGCGCGGGGTGCCCCAACGACGGCGCTCGATGTTCTCGTCCTCGTCCTTGCCGTACGGCGTGGCCTCGCAAGGAATGTTGGGCAGGTGAGCCATGAAGTCGTACTGCTCCTGCTCGAGAGCAGTACGGCGCTCGGCCAGACCGTCAATCTTCTCGTTGACGGCGCGCACGGCCTCCTTGGCGGCCTCGGCCTCGTCCTTCTTGCCCTCCTTCATCAGGGCGCCGATCTTCTTGGACTCGGCATTACGCGTAGCCTGGAGCTCCTCGACCTCGGTGATGACGGCACGACGCTCGTCGTCGAGCTCAAAGAACTTTCGCGATCCCAAGACGTCTGGCGGTTAGCCATGGCGGTATCGATGGCATCGGGGTTCTCGCGAACAAACTTGATATCAAGCATTAGATCCTCCGGCGATATACATTCCATTTAGGTTGCAACCTTGTACATGTATGGGCAAGTATATACTTATGAGCGTTTACGACCCAACCCAACTACGCAAGAAGGCACCCAATGGACGCAGTTTTTTCCTTTTTGTTTGGCACCCGCACCGGTTTTGCCATCCTTTTCGCCGGCGGCATCCTGTTATTTGCGATTCTTGCCTTTGTAATGGAGAAGCGTACCCATAAGATGTACGTCGACCGCGGACCCAAGTCCGAGGATGAAGAAGACAGCTTCTGGGACTAACCTGCCAAAAAGAGACAGGCTTATTTTGGTCTGTTTTATCTGGACAAACGCAAGCGCCCCGCCACTGGAATTGATCCAGTTGCGGGGCGCTTTTTGCTCAAGATACAAAACCGCAGGAAAAACCTGCCAAAATAAACCTGTCCCTAAATGGCAGGTTTTACTGGAGGGTGGCGTCGATGGCCTTGACCAGGGCGCTGCGCATGCCAGCATCCTCGAGCGCGACGACGCCCTTGATGGTGGCGCCGCCGGGTGAGCACACGGCATCCTTCATCGCCGCAGGATGCTGACCGGTTGCCAGCTGCAGCTTTGCCGTGCCCAGCACCATCTGGCTCACGATGCGATAGGCATCGACGCGCGGAATACCGTGCTTGACGGCCGCGTCGCCCAAGGCCTCAATCGCCATGGCGACAAATGCCGGGGCGCAACCACCCACGGTGCCACCCACAAACAGCAGGCTCGTGTCGAGCTCGACGACGGTGCCAAGCTTACCGAGCAGGTCGAGCACCACGGCACGCTGCTCGCCGTTGAGCGTAGAGAACTTCTCGCAGGCGATGACACCCTCGCCCACCGAAACCGGCGTGTTGGGCACCGTCGAGATATGCGCGACACCCGGCAGGACCTTTTCCCACTTGGCGCTATCCCAAGTCCAGGCAACCGAAAGGACAACCTTGTCGGCTAGGGCATCCTTGAGCGGAGCGAAGACCTTCTCGATCATGTATGGCTTGACCGCGGCAACCACGATATCGGATGCGGCGACAACCTCCGCCGCATCACGACAGGCAACCATCCCACGCGCCTCGCAACGCTCAACCAGAGCATCGTAGCGGCCTGCGCAAGCGCACATGTCGCCCGCGGCCACGCCGGCGGCAATCCAGCCATCGGCCATAGCGCTCGCCATATTGCCAAAACCGACAAATCCGATCTTCATATCACACAGTCCTCTCAGATGCGTTCCTCAAAACGAAAGCTATTGTCCCACGCCATTGTTTCGTATTGCCGAGCTACTTGTGATAGGGCTCGCCACGGCTAATCTTGCAGGCACGGTAGATCTGCTCCAGCAGCACCACGCGTGCCAAGTTGTGCGGCAAGGTAATGCGTCCAAAGCTGAGCATCTCGTCGGCTCGTGCGCGCACGTCATTACTCACGCCGTCCGATCCGCCAATCACAAAGGCGATGTCGCTGTTGCCTCGCAGCATGAGGTCATCGAGACGGGCCGAAAGCTCCTCGCTCGAGCGCTCTTTGCCCTCAATGGCAAGCAGGATCACATGCGCTCGAGGCGGCAGGGCTGCAGAATCGCCGCCCCCTCCTTGTCGCGTGCGGCATCCACGCCGCCCGCCTTAGCCGGGTCGATATCGGCCACCTCGCGGATATCCACCTTTGCATAGGCACCTAGGCGCTTGGTGTACTCAGCGCACGCGTCCTTCCAAAAGCGCTCCTTGAGGCTTACCGACGCAAACGACGGTGTATTTCACGCGCGTCTACTCCTTCGAATCGTTTTGAACTTCGCCAGCGGTCAGCATCTGCTCGAACATCGAGGCCGACTGCGAGAAATCGCTCGGCAGCACGACCGTCGAGGTTTTACCCGTGCGAGCGAACTCCGTCATCATCTCGGACCACTGCGTAAACATGAACAGCTGGTTGGCCTCGTCGTTGCCGACACCCGTCTCCTGGATGATCTCGAGCGAATCCTTGATGCCCAACGCGATGGCGTTGCGCTGGTTGGCGATGCCCTCGCCCGCCTTTTCCATCGCCTCGGCCTCAGCGGTCGCCTCGGTGACGCGCTTGATGCGGTCGGCCTCGGCGAGCTCCTGCGCGGCAGCGCGCTTGCGCTGGGCGGCATTGATGTCGTTCATGGAGTTCTCGACCTCGGTCGGCAGCGCGATCTTGGTGATGAGTGTCGACACGAGGGTGAAGCCGTAGGCAGCCATCTGCCCGGACACGGTGGCATTGACGTCCTTGGCGATGTCATCCTTCTTGGCAAAGACCTCATCGAGCGTGTAGACAGGGATGGAAGAGCGCAGGGCATCGGTGATGAAATCGCGCATCTGGTCGACGGGCTCCTGCAGCATGTAGTAGCTCTTGTAGATGCCCGAATCTGCCGGGCCAGCGCCCATGTCATAGCTCACGTGGTACTGAGCAGAGACCTCAAGGCCGATGGTCACGTTGTCCTGGGTCTTAACGTCGATGCCAAAAGCCGTTTTTCATGGTGCGTAGACTCACCGTGGCGGCCTTGCGGTCGATCACGGGCACCTTCATGTGGAAGCCCGCGTTGACGATGCGGTTAAACTTGCCCAGACGCTCGATGATCACGGCATGCTGTTGTTCAACGACATAGCAGGCGTTGGGGAGCAGCAGCAACAAAATGATGATGGGAAGCAGAAGACTCGTAAGGGCGGCAATGATTCCGGACAACAGCATGGTCTCTCCTCTGATAGGCTCACGTTGGCACTAGGATACCCGCACGAAGCAGCCACGTGACACCAACAGGAGGCCCATAACAAAAAAGCTCCCATTGCTGGGAGCTCTTTCATTTAATGGTGCGGGCGAAAGGACGTCCGCGTATCCGCTTCGCGGATCCGCACCGGCTTCGGCCGCCTGCCGGCGTCCTCGCCAGCTCGCTAAAAACGCTCCGCGTTTTCTTTACGCTCGCTCCTTCGCAGGTTCAAGTCCCCGCGATGGGCCCAAAACAAAAAAGCTCCCATTGCTGGGAGCTCTTTCATTTAATGGTGCGGGCGAAAGGACTTGAACCTTCATGGGGTTGCCCCCATACGGACCTGAACCGTACGCGTCTGCCAATTCCGCCACGCCCGCGCGCAGGAATTAGAATAACGGAGCGCTACCGCGAACGCAAGAACTATTTTTGAAAAAGTTTGCAGGCATTTTCCCAAGCTGCTCGCGCGATTGCCTCAGCATCCTCGCCGGTACGATCGACACGGTCGTTGACCAGCGTGTTTGCCGTGATAGAAATCATTGCCGGCTCGCACTCAAGACCACGAATGGGCTCCGGTGCCATATACGGGCAATCCGTCTCGAACAAAATGCGATCGAGCGGGGTCGCCGCAAATGCCTCGCGCACATCGTCGTTGCGCTTAAAGGTGGCCGCGCCGCCATAGGCGATATAGCAGCCCAAACCCACAAAGCGCTCCATCGTAGTTCGATCCTCGCCAAAGCAGTGCAGCACGCAACCGGCCTGAGGCACGCCTACCTCGCGCAGCACGTTGTACGCATCAACGTGCGAAGTGCGCTCCCCATCCGAGTCCTCGTGACGCAGATGCAGCTCCACCGGCACGTTACGGCACACGGCAAGCTCGAGCTGGCGCGCCATGCAATCAATCTGCACGCTATGGGGTGCCGGCGCGATATCGTCGTCATAGTCCATGTGATAGTCCAGGCCGATTTCGCCAATACCGGCGCATAAGGGGTCATCGAGTGCGGCAACGACCTGTGCGTGAACGTCGTCGGTATAGTCCGGCGCGCCATACGGATGCACGCCGGCAAGATACTTGATCTGAGGGATATCCTGCATCGGCAGAATTTCGCGCACGAGCCAGTCGCTATAGTCCGCCACGCTGCGCTTGTCGGCAATGGGGTCGAACATCGTCACCAACAGGTCGACGCCCGCGGCTTTGGCGCGCACGAGCGTTTCGGGCACTTCTTTGCCCCAAAACGAAAGCAGATGCGCATGCGTGTCGGCAAGCGGTGCCAAGGGCACGGGGCAGGCAACCGTCTTCTTTTTTCTTGGTAAACGTCACGCGTTCGGCATCAGGCATCATGGATTAGCTCCTGGGCCAGGCGGATAAAGTCGGCAACATCGAGCGTCTCGGCGCGCGTGGTGGGTGCGATACCGCAAGCCTCAAAGGCGGCATCGAGCACGTCCTTGGCAAAACCGTTGGCGCTCATGGAATTTCGGACGGTCTTGCGCCGCTGAGCAAATGCAGCGTCGATCACACGAGCCACGAACTCGCGATCGAGCCCCTCGGGCACCACGCCGTCAACACGGTCGATACGCACGACGGCAGAATCCACATGCGGCGCAGGCATAAAGCAGCGCGGCGGCACCTCAAAGCGACCCGTCACCTGCGCATACAGGCCGAGCTTTGCCGTATAGCCGCCATAGGTCTTATTGCCCGGCACTGCGGCAATGCGATCGGCAACCTCCTTTTGAACCATGACGACGGCGCGCTTGAGCGCGGGCATCGTCTGGAAGAACTGCAGGATGATCGTCGCCGCCACGTTATAGGGCAGGTTCGCGACAAATACCGTCGGCTCGCCGCCGGCGGCCTGCTCAATCTGCTCCGGCGTCACCTTAAGCGCGTCGCCCATGATAAAGCGGAAGTTGGCATAGTCGGCGGCATGGGCGTCGAGCACCGGTTCGAGCTCGGGATCTGCTTCGATCGACGTGACGCACACCGCCTCCTGCAACAGCGCAAGCGTGAGCGTGCCAACGCCCGGACCAACCTCGAGCACGCGCTCATCGCCCGCAAGCTCGGCAAGCTCGCAGATGCGCTCAATTACATGATTGTCAATCAGAAAGTTCTGGCCCAGGCGATGCTTGGTCGCAAGGCCAAACTCCTCCAGCAGCTCCCTGGTGGCCGTGGGGTTTGCCAAAGGCGAAGTTGTCATGGCTGCCTCCTTAGCATGATGGCGGTGTCTTGAAACAAAAGGGCATGGACCG